>ERZ779869.839-NODE-839-length-31814-cov-4.139834_pt1 | contig 31814 bp, 30 predicted proteins | sample MGYA00511557_ERZ779869 | MGnify/ENA primary metagenome ERZ779869 (study PRJEB29588, sample SAMEA2154620) | human gut metagenome | biome: human gut; feature: human-associated habitat; material: faeces | place: Denmark | collected 2008/2010 ... | reverse complement strand
AGAACGTTGGCTTCAATATCGCCGCTCATGCCCTTCAGGAGCACGCGCGCCATCCAGACGATGTTGCGCACCGAGAGGTCGGTCGTGAGATTCTCCTGATATATGCGCCAGAGCCCCGGCAGCGCAGCGAGCGTTTTCGGCCGCAGCCACTGCTTCATGGCGGTCTTCATCACCGCGCGCTGCACCTCCGTGCGGCCGATGTCGGCATTGGCGTATCCCGAGCGGAAACGCACGACCCACATGAGCTGCTCGCCGGTCAGGTGCTGCTCGCCGGCTTTCAGATGGATGAAAAGGTTCTGGTCGGGATCGTCGTAGTCCATGTCCATGGGCACGTCAAAATCCAGCCCGCCGAGCAGATCGACCGCCTCCACAAAGGCGCTGAGATTAACGAGCGCATAGCCGTCCGGCATGAAGCCGACGACGTTTTTCACCTGCTCCATGAGCTGCTCCATGCCCTTTTCCCCGCCGCCGACCGCGCCGTAGGCCGAGTTGATCTTCGGCACATAGTAGGCAGGCGCATAGGTGTCGCGCGGGATGCTCAAAAGGCGGATGCTGCCCTCGTTCCGGTCGAGCGTCAGGAGAAGGATCGTGTCGGTTCGCATGCCGTCCTCGTCCGTGCCGCAGAGAAGTACCGTACTGCGGCCCGAAATACGCTCAAGGTTATCCGGATTTCGCACCGGCGCTTTGCCGATGACCACCAGCGCGACGATCGCAAGCACGATGACCGTGACAAGAAACCGCAGAAGGCCCCCCTTGCGGCGGCGCTTTTTCTTTTTGTTTTTACCTACCAATGCAACAGTCAAGGAAAGAGCAAGGAGCAGAAAAACAAATAAAACAACCGCTATTATCCAATAATCGTTGAATGTCTTCCCTTCCGCCGCCGTAGCAAGAATTATAAAGCCTCTCATCTTGAGCGTCTGCCCTCCCTTCGGGGTGTGGGAAGCCCTCGCGACTTGAAAGAAAGCATTCTGACCGCCGATACAATTCTGGTCCTCAGCTCTGACGGCTCTATTATATCGTCGATCTGACCGCAAAGAGCCGCGTCATTCGGAGAAGCGAGTTTTTCCCGCCATTCACGTTCAAGCTGTTCTCTGGTCACCGTAACCTCGTTGCTGCAAATTCGGTCGTTCCAGACAAAAGCAACTGATGCCTCAGGAGACATTGCACTGATACAGGAATCAACAAGAGCAAAAGCCACGTCTCCGCCAACGGACTTGGACGCCATCAAGGTAAACCCAATTCCATAGGCATTTCCGGTCACCGCGCTTATTTTTGCATTTTCAGACAGCGTAAGCTCGGAATAAAGATCGGCTATCGCCGAGGCGTATTCCGCCGAATCTGATTCCTCGGAACATATCCCGCCGCAGTTCGCAAGAGCAATTAGCGGAAGTCCGAATTCATCGCAAAATCTTACAAGCCTTTCAGCCTTGCGGCAAGCCGAAGCTGTCATCATTCCGGAACGCACCGACGGCTGATTAGCCATGATACCGCAGCACACTCCGCCGACAAAAGCAAGCCCCGCAACAAGCTCAGGAGCAAGCTCTGACCTGATCTCAAGAAATATTTCTTCGTCAGCCAATGATGCTGCAAGCTTTTTGGCATCATACCTGTCCGGAAGGAGCAGTTCTGGCGGAGTCATGCGCTCAAGCACTGGAGTATCGGTGAGCCTCGCACCTTCGTTACAGTTGGAGGGAATAAGAGCAAGCAGCTCACGGGTGCGGATATACAGCTCATCCTCGCTGTCCGAGATAATATCCGCAATCGCAGAACCGTCGGCGGGAGTCTCGCCGCTGATAAACTGCGGAGCAACATAAAATTCGCTCTGATTTCTGACGCATAATACAAAATCAAACGCAGAGGCAAAGGCAGCCATTCCGCCGCCGCATACTCCGGGGATAAGCGCCACAAGCGGAACAATGCCTTTCGCCGAAAAAATGCTTTTCATTATTCTGCCATATGCCGCAAGTACTTTTGTGCCCTCGTATACCGATGCTCCGCAGGAATCAAAAATTCCGACAACAGGAGCGCCGTTTCGGATCGCAAGATTGATAAGCGACGTAATTTTTCCGGCAGAAACGCTGTCAAAAGCGCCTTTCATACGTGAGCTGTCCTGAACAAAGGCATAAACCAGTCTCCCGTCTATTGCCCCGTAGCCTGTAATCACACCTTCAAACGCATTTGACGGATCATCTCCCGCATCCTGCCTTACAATATAAGCCCCGGTTTCGGCAAACGTACCCATATCAAAAAGAGCAAGAATGCGCGCACGCGCGTTATATCCGCCGTTTGCTTCTTTGATTGAGCTTATATCTATGTTTTTAAGCATTTCGGTCAGTTTGCTCGCCGTAATCGCTCCTAAAACACTTTTTTTTCGTTCGCTCTGACTGCTGTTTTCCATGTGCAGCTCCAGTATTCCAAATTTTTTATCAACAAATTATCTGAGTGTCTTTATAAATGCTTCGATACGTTCAAGCGCCGCGTCAATATGATTGACAGAATACGCATAAGAAATACGTGCAAAGCCCTCGCCCGATCTGCCGAAAGCAGTACCCGGAACAATAGCGCAATGATAATCATAAAGCAGACGATTGCAGAATTCTTCGCTTGAAAGTCCAAATTTTCCTATCTCCGGATAGATGTAAAACGCGCCTTCCGGCTCAAATGACTCAATACCTATATCTGAAAGTCCGCGGTAAATGTAGCGACGGCGGAAATTGTACTGTTCAGCCATATATTCTATGTCCGAATCACCGTTTTTCATTGCCTCGACAGCTGCGAGCTGACTTGTTGTGGGCGCGCACATAATAGCGTACTGATGCAGCTTCAGTATCTGCTCCGAAATCGGAGCGGGGGCGCAGACATAACCAAGCCTCCAACCCGTCATGGCATATGCCTTTGAAAAACCGGAGGCAAGCACTGTACGTTCGCGCATTCCCGGCAACGATACGATAGAAGTGTGACGGAAGCCAAATGTCAGCTCAGCGTAAATTTCATCGGACAAAACCACAATATTGGTCTGCCGCAGCACCTGCGCGATCTTTTCAAGGTCGTCGCGTGTCATTACTGCACCGGTGGGATTGTTTGGATATGCCAGAACAAGCAATTTTGTTTTCGGCGTAATCGCCGCCGCCAGCTTTTCCGGAGTCAGCTTGAACTTGTCACGCGCCGATGTATCAATTATTACTGGTATGCCGCCTGCCATTTTTACAAGCGGTTCGTAACACACAAAACACGGTTCCGGTATTATGACCTCGTCACCCGGAACGACAAGCGAACGAATAGCCATATCTATCGCTTCACTGCCGCCGACGGTGACTGTTATTTCCTTTTTAGGATCATAGGTCAAGTCAAAACGGCGCGAAAGATATGACGCGATCTCATTTCTAAGCTCAAGCGTACCCGCGTTTGAAGTATAATAAGTTTTACCCCTCTCAAGACTTTCAATTCCTGCTTCGCGAATATGCCATGGCGTAATGAAATCAGGCTGTCCTACAGTCAGTGAGACCACGTTGTCCATATCCTCAAGTAAATCAAAAAACTTACGTATTCCTGATTTCTTGAGCGATGTTACAGTGGGAGAGAGCACCTTGCCATAGTCGAACATCAGTTGCAGTTTCCTCTCTCGTCGATTTCGGCAGAACCGTATACCACGCCCTTGTCCTTATATTTCTTAAGTACAAAATGAGTTGCGGTAGAGGTGACATATTCAATGGGCGCCAGCTTCTGGGCTACAAAGAACGCCACTTCCTTCATGGTCTTGCCCTCAATAATAAGCGCAAGATCAAAGCCTCCCGACATAAGGTAAACACTCTTTACCTCAGGATAGCTGTATATCTTCTCAGCAGCCTTATCAAAGCCGAGATCACGCTGCGGGGTGATTTTTACCTCAATGAATGCGGTAACATATTCACGGTCTGTTTTGTCCCAATCCACAAGCGCCTGGTATCCGAGTATTACACCGTCTTCCTCGTACTTTTTTATAGTCCTTTTTATGTCTCCGGTTTCTTTATTAAGCATTACAGCCAGCTGCTCAGGCGACAGCTTGGCATCATTTTCGAGCATTGCTAAGATCTTATCCATTTTTATCCCTCACTATCGAAAATTTATTTTTTCATTTCTACTTTCTTTTTTATTGAATCATACGACAATCCGTATTTTTCGGCAATATCCCGGGCGTAGCTCTTACCGTCGGGTTTGGCACGGGTGATTTTGAAGGAGCGCTTCCCTTCTTCAATGCCGGCGACAAGCGTATCAATTTTTACGCCACCGTTTTTGGCGGTTCTGGCATTGATATCGTCTATCATTGCCGCCAACTCGTGCAGATGTGTTGAGAAAAGCACCCGGCATCCAATCAGTGCAAAGCCACCCAAAACCTCTGCCGCAATATATGACGCTTCAAACGATCCGGTAGAGGACAATGATTCGTCAAGCAAAACCAAAGACTCATCAGTCACGGAGCTTATTATTGCGTCAAGCCGGGCGCACTCCTCGCCGAGTCTGCCTTTATCTATTGTATCGTCAGCACCGGTAGGAAAGTGCGTATAGATACCGTCAACAGGAGACATGACCGCTGACTGCGCCGGAACAAACATTCCAAGCTGAAGCATTGCCTGAGATATTCCAAGTGCGCAGGTAATAACCGATTTTCCGCCGCGGTTAGGACCTGACAGCACATAGATCGTTGCATTCTCGTCAAATACAAGATCGTTAGGTACAACTTCACCTTCTATTTTCAGCGCAACAGCCGGATTGTAAAGCCCGTATGCACAGTAAGTCTTGTCAGCGGCAGGAGCAAGCTCCGGGAAACAAAGCGGACAGTGCTTTTCCTTAAGCCGTTTCAGCATACGGGTGCCTTTCACCAAAAACTCTATTTCGGGGATAAGATTCAGCAGAAAATCGGTATTTTCAAGCACGTACTGCTGAACTATCTTCTTCCACGAGCGAAGCGACGAGCTGTAAACATCGTTGATAGCGGAATTAAAGGCTATCGACAAGGCTGTCTTCTGGTTTTCTGTCTGATTCTTGTTAAAGGGCACAAGCTTGGCAATGCATGTGTATTCGTCGTCCTTGAAATTGAGGCGCAGGATCTTTTCTATTACATCTCCGGAGCGGAACTGCTCCGGGTTGATAGACAGCACTCCGGCATCCTTTGGACGAAGCTGCGCGTCCAGATTCACTCCGATGGTCACGCTTTTGATTTCCCTTACGCGCTTGGTCAGCTCGCACAGCTTTTCGTTAAGCTCACTGTAATAGTCGCTTTCGGCAAGCTCGTTTATCCGGTCGCAAAGCGTGCGGAAGGCACGGCTTTTCAGGTTGTCGCTTACTGCGTTTAGACCGTCGTTAAGCGTATCCACACTGGAAATATAAAGCTCTATCTCGGTAATGCTCGCAAGATAATCGTTTGTGTCACCGCTGTCAGACTCAAGGCGACGCAGCTCAAGCACGTCGTTCAGAATAGGCATCACGGAATTAAGCGTGTCAATAAGTCCAGGGTTCTCAAGCAGATCGGCAAAGGTTTCATTGCGATATGCAATAACCTCAGGGTCAGAGGTAAAAAACTCCGGCAACGACCCGTTTTTAAGTTGAAGAATATCCCCAAGCCCCAGCTCGTCCACAACATACTGGCTAATATCAGGTCTGTCCTCGGCTCGAAGATGTCTCTCCTGCGACTCCTCATCGGGATATATCAAAGAAAAATTCTGAAGATCCATATATATTATTCCTTATCATTTTTATGTCCGTCGGTGCCGTCAGCGTTCGGTGCATCCTCGACGCGAGCCACATCCCGCCCGAGCGGATTTTTTGACATTGCATTTTCAACATCGCTGTCAACAACGTGGGTGTATATCTGAGTGGTGTTAAGCTGCTCATGCCCCAATATTTCCTTAAGGACACGGACATCCACTCCGCCCTCGCGGTACATAAGCGTCGCCGCAGTATGCCGCAGCTTATGTACCGAATAGTGCTTTGACCCCAGACCTGCGCGCTCAAGATATTTGTTGACAGTCCACTCGACCGACTTGGGGCTTATACGCCTGCCCTCACGGCTGAGAAAAAGCGCATTTGAATCAGCAGGAGTTTTGGGCTTGACCATACCGCGAGTCCGTTCATCGAGGTAATCGCCAAGCGCGGCTCTGCAAGCTTCATTTAGGTAAATAATACGTTCCTTATTTCCCTTTCCGACTATACGAACAGTACGCAGATAACGGTCAATATCATCAAAATCAATTCCGCAAAGCTCGGAAAGACGTAATCCGCAATTCAGAAAAAGAGTTATCATGGCAAAGTCGCGTCGGCGGAATGCTGAGGTCGTATCCGTTCTCACCGTTTCAAGCAGAAGGCGCGATTCCTCAAGCGTCAGAAATTTCGGCAATGACTTCCGCTTGTTCGGCGCGTCGATTGCGGCAGTCGGGTCATTTTCAAGCAACTGCCGTTTTGAGACGAGATACTTGAACAGACTCTTGATAGCAGTCAGCTTGCGCGCACGCGCTGCACTTTTGTTTCCGCGTTCGCGGTCGGTGTAAAATAAAAAATCGTAAATATCAGTGCTTTGGATGCCGCGCAGGAACTCAACATCAACACCGCTGATGTCGATAGAGGTAAATTCCTCACTGTGCGGATCCGGAACGTTGCCCTGCCCCTTGGCAATAAGAAAGCGAAAGAATGTGCGCAGGTCAAGCATGTATTCATTAACCGTCCGAGGCGAGCGCCCCTGAATAACCAGCTTGTATCCGGCAAATTCCCGCAATATCTGAGAATATTCCTCCGGATTATATTGTGTCGCCATACACCATGCGTCCCTTTCGACTGAAAAATATAAACTTAATAATAATAATTTTAATCATTTTACACAGTGCATCTGGTGCTTTTATTGTATAAAGTGTAAACTTTCCGATTTGGATATTGAAAACAAACGTGTTTTTATATATAATTAAAGAAATTGAAGACCCGTCTTCAATACGTCAATTCCACGAGGTTTCTCATATGAGTTTTCTGAAAAAATATTCTTACAACATCGTCAAGCTGCTTATCAACCAAATTGCAATTTCAATTTTCGGCAACGTGCTTGCCATCGCGTGCGGAATGGCGCAGTATGAGCAACTCAAGCTGATAACAAGTATATTTGCTATCCTGTTTTATATGTTTCTTAACTATTCCGCAGTATGGGATCTTGGATTCCGTGAGCTGCCCGGTATTGAGGCGGGGCGCAATCCGCGCCGTCCTCTCGCAGGTCTTTATATGGCGCTTGTCGCGGCTATACCGAATTTCCTGCTCGCCATTCTCGTCATGCTGGGTAATCTGCTATGCGATATAAAGTTCTTCTCCACCGTCGGCGCAGTAGCGGGAATGATAGCTATCTGGGTGGAAGGAATGTACACAGGTATTCTTTCCTTCATTAAGATCTCCGGAATGCCCGCCAATTCGTATTGGATCTCCTATTTTATAATAATCATCCCCGGTCTGATTGCAGGCTGGCTCGGCTACTACTTCGGCATACGCGGATTCCACCTGACCCGAATACTTATTGCCGACACGCCCGAAGATGTGGAGAAAAAAAGAGAGGAAAAGAACAGTCACCGCAACTGATAAGACAACCAAAGATGTACGACAATATTATTTATGATTTTGACGGCACTGTTGCCGATTCATATCCGTATTTCACTCAAGCGATGCAGTTAACACTGCGGCATTACGGCATGGACGATTCCTACGATTCGGTGCTTACTCAGCTGAAAATATCCGTAAGACACGCTTTTCGTTACTACGTATTTGAGAACAAAGCCGAAGCAAAACTTATGATGTACAACTTTTATCACGAGCTTGCGCGTGATAATGAAACACCGGTTGCGGGTGCTGCCGAAGCTCTGCGATTTGCATCAAGCGTCGGAAAAAGGAACTATCTTTACACTCACTCCGATGAATTTCCCAAGCTCCTGCTTGAAAAATGGGGGCTGCTGAATGAATTCACATTCATAATTGACAGCACATTCGGATTTCCGAGCAAGCCCGCTCCTGACGCGCTCAATTACCTTTGCGAGCGTTTTTCACTTGACAAGGATCGCTCTTTAATGGTCGGAGACCGGGACATTGATGTTCTGTCCGGAATAAATGCTGGTATGCACGGATGTCTGTTCGACGAAGGTCATTTTTATGATGATTTCAAGTGCGAGCATATGATCAGACATCTCTGCGAACTCCCGTCGATCATCGGTGAAAATTAATGAAAGCAACCAGGGCTGCTGCGTTTGCGGCAGCCCTGATATTTTTTACTGTGCCTTTGCCGCTGCGTATGTGTCGGCAATGAATTTTTCAAACTTCGGAAGAACCAGCTTATGCCCGTCAAGATTCAGATGGCTTACGTCAGTTGCTGTCATGGAATATTTGGCACGGAACGTGGAGCTTGTCATATCAACTCCCGAAACCGCAGGATCGGCAGCATTGAAGCAAGGGACATTTTTAAGTGAGCATATCTCAAGCATAGCGTCAGAATAAGAGGAAACTGTTTTTCCTATTCCGTTGGTCCCCGATACCTTCCACGGGGTAACGCAGATAAGCACCGCGTTCGGATACTTTTGACGCAGACCGTCAATAATAACGTTCAGCGCGCCCTTGAAGGTCTTGGTGCTCGTATCGGTGTTTTCACCGATAGGCACGTTCTTGTTGTAATCGTTTTTGCCGCCCTCAAGCACAACAATATCGGGATTGTTATCCGACATCTGCTTGTAGCGCACTACCATAGGATTGTTAGTGGTAACATAATCGGAAATGGTCGAACCGTTTTTACCGTAGTTCGTGTAATTCATTTCGTAGATCTGTCCCATCAGTGCAGGCCAGACATAGTCGGGGTTAAGTCCGTTTCCGGCAAAATAGCTGTCACCTATAAAGTTGACTGTCAGTCCCTTAAGCGCAGGATACTGGATCGCGCTTTTAGCGTCGGCAATATACTTATCAAATGCTATCTTTTCATTTTCAGAAATCGAGACAGTACCCTGCTCGCCGGTGAACTCCACATAAACCGTAGGATATTCCGCAGGAGTAAAGCTTGAGCTCTGTCCCGAACGGTAGCAAAGACGGATATTCTCATCGTCCTTGGAGGTGACGTATGTATAAACCATTCCCTTGCCGTCCGCGGTCTTTTTGGCAATTTCGTTTTCGGCAGTTCCCGCACCTGCAAAGTTTGCGCCCGATTCGTCAAGCACCCACTCGCCGTTCTCAAACTTCCACGATGAAATTACATATGCCGCGGCAGAGGCAAATCCGGTGTCTCCGTTGGAGTTGGTGTTGTCGTCTGTAAAGGTGATCTTGGTGCCTGCCTTGGAAATATTGATAACATCGGTGTATGAATACGAACCGCCGTTCGGCTTTATTTTATTGACATAACCCTGTGAGTTGGAAGACGATCCGACATACCCGAAATTCCACTTGACTTCGACCGTAGCAGGTTCGGGGGATGTAGTTGTTTCGGGAGCCTGCGTAGTCTCCTCTTTGGTGGTAGCAGGAGCATCAGTGGTCTCCGGGGATTCAGGCACGGTAGTGTCAGCGGTTGTATCGCCGTCAGCCGGAGCGTTGGTCGTAATATCAGCCGAAGTATTATCTCCTCCTGTCTGCGTGTTGCTGCACGCGGCAAGCGTTACGAGCATCAATGCAGCAACAAGGGATGCAATTATTCTTTTGAATTTCATTTTTTCTGCCTTTCTGTACAATATAATTTATTTTTGTTTTTCGCGGTATATATCGGCAAGCGCTCTTGCGGTGCCTTCTATACCGAGAAAAGAGCTGTCAATAAGCATGTTGTAATTGTCGGGACTTCCCCACTTACGTCCGGTATAATAGTTATAATAGTTGATACGTCGTTTATCGCTGCGCGATATCAGCTCGCGCGCTTCCTTTTCGTTTTTTGCCTGACCGCTCTCAATAACACGTTTTATTTTTTCCTCAAGCGGAGCATAAATAAATATAGAAAATCTGTTGGGATTTGAGCGCAGAACATAATCAGAACAGCGTCCGATTATTATACAAGGACTCTCTGCGGCAAGCTCACGTATTATTTCGGACTGAGTGATAAACAGCTTGTCGTTGATGGGAACATTCATATCAACGGATGCAGCACAGTAGTATGACGAACCAAGCGCAAGAGTATAAAGCAGGCTGTTTGTTGCCTTTTCGTCAGCGTGATGCAGTATCTCGCTTGACATACCGCTTTTCTGCGCCGCCATAGTAATAAGCTCTTTGTCATATGACTTTATGCCGAGGAGCGCTGCAAGACGCATACCTATTTCACGCCCGCCACTGCCGAATTGACGCGCAATTGTAATTACCGTATTGGTGCTGTCAGACATACATATCACCTCAAATCATCCGTAAATATTTTTTCACACTTACATTATACCACATACCTGCCTTTTTTGCAATACCGAATTGACATCTCTTGCGCGGATAAATAGTTCAATGGGTGGCTGACATTCGATATTTTCACTTGACCGTTCTGCTGTTTAGTGATATACTTAATGTAATAAAATTTCTGAGGAAAACACAATGAAAACTCTACTTGCCGTTGACGGCAACAGTATTCTGAACCGAGCCTTTTACGGTATAAGACCGCTTACAACGCGCGACGGGCTTCCCACCAACGCGCTTTACGGAATGTCAAATATGCTGATGCGACAGATACAGGATCTTTCTCCTGACATGTGTGCGGTCGCCTTTGACCTCAAAGCCCCAACATTCCGCCACCAAAAATACGATTCGTACAAGGCGGGCAGAAAGCCCATGCCGGAGGAGCTTGCCGCTCAGCTTCCCATAGCGCACGAGCTGTGCGAGGCATTGGGCTTTTCAGTGCTTGAAACCGAAGGATACGAAGCGGACGATATACTCGGCACTCTTGCAGCAATGGGAGAGATTGACGGTGATACACAGGTATTTATTTTTACCGGAGACCGCGACTCCCTGCAGCTGATAAGCAGCCGCACATCGGTAATTCTTGCAACAAATAAAGAAAACATACTGTTTGACCGGGAAAGATTTTTTGAGGAATACGGCGTTTGGCCGGACGTATTTGTCGATGTAAAAGCAATAATGGGAGACTCCTCCGACAATATACCGGGAGTTCCCGGTATAGGCGAGAAGGGTGCGCTGAAGCTGATTGCCCAGTTCGGCTCGCTTGACGGCGTATATTCCGGATTTTCCGCTCCAGGCAGTGGCGTTACACCGTCTGTCGCCGCAAAGCTTGAAGCCGGAAAGCAGTCTGCTTACCTTTCACGCGAGCTTGCTCTGATATACCGCTCGGTTCCGGGCCTGCCTGCACTATCCGGGCTTGGAAACGGCAAACCGGATCCCGAAAAAGCGCGTCCTTTGTTCACGCGGCTTGAATTTTCAAAGCTGCTTCAGAAGCTCGCACCCGAAGATACTCCTGCTGAGAAAACAACCAGCCCCGAAGCGTCCGCCGCCAATGTCAGCGAAGATATTAATGTATTCTTATCTATGCTTGATTCCGCCACTGTATCAGCAACTGTTCTTGCTTTTGACGGCTCGGAATTCCGTATTTTTGACGGCAAGACACTCTGCTCCGTTCCGGCAAGCGCCGAAACCGCCGCCAGGGTCGGAAAGTCCTCCGGGTGGATATGTCACGACTGCAAATCGATATACGAAAAGCTTGACTGTATTTCGGGCGAAAAATGCTGCCGCGGAGCTGCGTTTGACGTAATGCTTGCGGAATATGTACTGAATCCGCAGGGTAAATTCGACCTTGACTCCCTGAAAACACAGTACAAAAAAGACGGCGCATCGGCAAGCGACGTCGAAACGGTATTCGGAATGTATCCCATCCTGAAAGTAAAGTTAGCGGATACACACTCCGAAAAGCTGTTTTACGACATTGAAATGCCGCTGGCAGCCGTGCTTGCCGACATGGAGGAGGAAGGCTTTCTTGTTGACCGCGCAGGACTCGCCGAATACGGTAAGCTCCTTTCAGCTAAATCCGACGCACTGGCTTCCACAATATGCTCGGAAGCAGGGGTGGATTTCAACATAAACTCCCCCAAACAACTCGGAGAGGTCTTGTTTGAAAAGCTGGGTCTGCCCGGAGCCAAGAAAACGAAAACCGGATATTCCACCAACGCCGACATACTTGAAAAATTAGCTCCTGACTATGAGATCGTGCGCAATGTGCTTGAATACCGAAAGCTTACAAAGCTTTACAGCACGTATGTGGTGGGACTTCTGAAGGTCGCTGACGATGAAGGCAGAATACACACTCAGTTCAAACAAACCGGAACTGCCACCGGACGGCTTTCATCCGCAGAGCCTAATCTTCAGAATATACCGATAAGGACAGAGGAAGGCAGAGAGCTGCGCAAATATTTCCTCGCCTCTCCAGGGCGCGTGCTTATCGACGCGGACTATTCCCAGATCGAGCTGAGGCTTTTGGCTCATATATCGGGAGATGAAAATCTTATCTCCGCCTTCAGAAGCGGCATGGACATTCACACCTCCACAGCAGCAACAGTTTTCGGCGTCTCACCTGAAAATGTCACTCCGGAGCTGCGCAAACGCGCCAAAGCGGTGAATTTCGGTATAATTTACGGAATAGGGGATTTCTCCCTCGCCGGAGATCTCGGTATTCCCGTAAAGCAGGCGCGCGCATATATCAACAGCTATCTTGCCTCCTATCCTGAGGTAAACGCGTACCTTAAGGACATCATAGCCGAAGCGCGTGCACACGGATATGTCACCACACTGTTCGGCAGGCGCAGATATATCCCGGAAATTTCTGGACACAACGCGGTACAACGCAAATTCGGTGAGCGCGTTGCCATGAACAGCCCGATCCAGGGCAGTGCGGCGGATATCGTAAAGCTTGCAATGCTCGGCGTCAGCCGCAAATTGAACGAAGAAGGACTTGACGCCAGGCTGATACTTCAGGTACACGATGAACTTATCGTCGAGGCGTCGGAAAAGGACGCTGAACGCGCCGCAGAGATTTTGCGCGAGCAGATGGAGGGCGCGGTGGAGCTTTCAGTTCCGCTTACCGTTGACCTCAGCACCGGCAAACGCTGGTACGGAATGTAATCAAATATATTGTAAAAAACATACAGGCTGCGGGCAAATGTGCCGCAGCCTGTATTATATGCATTTTATCAGAACGCCCAGTTTCCGTTTCTGAAGATCGCAACAGTGCGCCCGTCGCGGGTCTTGGCGTCAATATCAAGGTCGGCGGAGCCTATCATGAAATCGACGTGGATCATTGAATCATTGATTCCCTTCTCGCGGCATTCCTCAAGCGTGTACTTATCGAAATCCCTTACGCAGTTGACAAACCCCATACCGAGTGCCAGATGGCAGCAGGCGTTTTCGTCAAACAGCGTGTTATAAAAGGTAAGTCCCGAATTCTGAATAGGAGAATCGTAAGGAACAAGCGAGCATTCGCCAAGGTATGCAGCGCCCTCGTCCATTGAAATCATCTGACGGAGCAGCTCCTCGTTCTTTTCGGCATGAACTTCGACCGCCTTGCCGTTTTCAAACCTTACAGAGAAGTTTTCAATAAGCTGTCCCTGGTATGAAAGCGGGCGTGTTGCTACCACAGTTCCCTCTGCCTTTCCGCGCATCGGTGAGGTGAATACCTCCTCGGTAGGCATATTCGGATTATAGTAGACTCCCTGAAGCGAGGTTTCGCCTCCACCGAGGAAATCAACATCCGGGATAAGTCCCACACGGAAGTCGGTGCCGTTTGAAGAATGATATATAAGCTCATCTATACCAAGAGAGTTAAGATATCTGCACTTTTCGGCAAGATTTGCGTTATGCTTCTTCCAGTCGTTTATGGGATCTTCTCCGTCGGCACGGGAGGTATAAAGGATCGCCTCCCACAGCTTTTCAACCGCCTGATGGCGTGAAAGCTTCGGGAACATCTTCTTTGCCCATTTTTCACCCGGAACAGCGGCTATCACCCACTGATATCTGTTTTCCATTCTGTCGCGGAAGGGCTTGATGATCGGATATCTCGCCTGTCTTGCCTTGGCGACCTTCTGCTGATTTACCCCGGCAAGTCCGTCAGGATCTTCGGATTCAAGGTAGATCATCGCCGGGAGAACAGTTGCGCGGTGTTCAAGACGCTCGATCTCCCATTTTTCGATCGTTGAAAGAGTTTTGATACTGCGGTAGCGGTAGTTGGTCTTCTCCAGCGGCTGGTAGCTCCATTCGACAATGACCTTTTTCGCTCCCGCACGATAGCATTCCTCGGCTACCATACGGGCAAACTCCGCGGTCTCGACCGAGGAATTGATCATTACCTCCTGACCCTTCTGCACATTTGCGCCGGTAACGGCTATCAGCTGTGCGTATTTTTTCATAACTGTTTTTTTCATAATATAAACTGCCTTTCAGGTGCATTGCACCGTAAAATTTTACTGTTTATTATTATATCAAAAAAAACGGCGAATTTCAATCTCCATAATACTTAAATTTAATAAAATTCCAAAATACTTAAGCAATAACCGCAAAAACTCCCCCCTTAAGTACACTCGGGACTGACACCAAGCGCGTCAGTCCCGAGTGATTAATTATTTTGATACTCCCATCCAACAGCCCTCGGCTCCGACGCCGTTGTCTGGCGGCGTAAGAATACCCTTTTCAATGAGGGATTCGACCACACCGTCGCACAGCGGCAAACCTGCAATATTGTTGAAAAAACGCCATTCGCCAAGCAGATAATCCGGAACGCTCCTGCGGATCAGCTCTGCCTCCTTCCCGGCAACAGCCTGCGCTTCGGCGTCGAAATATCCGTTTGAAAGCTCATCGCTGATATCAAACAACCTGTCCTCGTCCTTTATATCGTTCACGAGTATCTTCGTCCAAAGCATATTTTCCTCACGGTACAGGTAACCGCACTCGATCGCTTTTGCGGCATGCTCCTTTTCAACCTCCGAGAGAGTCCCCACGTCAAGGCCGTTTATTGAACGGAGAGCAAGCTGAATTTTTGAATCGCTGGAAATATTATGCCCGCATCCGAAATGCTTTTCAATGCGTTTAATATAGATGTTGTCAAGACGAATTTCCGAGAATCCGCACACATTCCGGGCAACTACTCCGTCCCAACCTCCGCCGTAGTGTTTTCCGTTATCAACATAACCGAATACACTGAACGGACGTTTTACCTTTTCGACTCCTGCAAAGTAGTTATCCGACAGTATTCTTTCAACTTTTTCCCCAAACACATGTGACATGGTATATACCTGCTGCCAAAGGACAAGATTAAGATCAATTTTCTTGTTCAGATACGGAAATGCAAGATAATCGTCCTTCCTCTTATCAATGAAATCGGAAATAACATTGCATATCATTGGTAGCTGCTCATTGTATATGCCATGAGCTTTTTCAACCTTATCCTTGTCGAGAAGTATGAAATTGATTGCATATTTACCGTTATCAAGCCGCCGCAAAAGCCCGTATTTCCCGTTCTCCCCCCTTGTCTGAATATCCAGCTCTTCTTCGACATAAACGGTAGGAACATTCAGTGCTTCTGCAATTTCAAGTGCACTCATGGGCTTTTTATGGCACAGATGGACGATCTGCTTTGAAATCTGCCTTGTGCATTCATTTCTTGGGTCGCCCCAACCGGGATTTCCTGTTCCCCAGATCACAAAATCAATTTTATCAAGGGCGACCGGTCTTTTATTTGTATCTGACATTTTTTCCACCTCGCTTTTTACTTTTTTTCTCGCCGAAAACAGTCTCTGACGAACAGCTCCCTCGCTTGTTTTCTGACGCTCGGCAATTTTTGCTGTTGAAAGTCCGTCAATGTAGAACATTATCATAACCTCGCGGTACGCTCTTGTAAGGAAGGCAATACAACGGTATACTGCGCAAATCAGCTCATGTCCTTCATCCTCGTCATTCTCGTCTGAAATGAACGGGAATATTTCTTCAGGATCACCCTCATAAAATATTCCGTCGCGGCGTTTACGCTTGTCCGAGAAGTCGGCGCACACGTTACGCGCCACTCTCCAGATAAAAGGATAAGGATTTTCAATATCGCCTTCGGCATTGGCAGATTTTACAATTGCAAAAATTATGTCAGAACACAATTCCTGCGCCTCATAGCTGTCTGCGGTTCTTGAATAACAGAAGCCGTACAGCTTTTCAAGCAGTTCATCATTGAAATAGTTCAGCAGTTCCTGTTTTTTCATGTTTTTTCCTTAAGCGATTGATCAATGCTTTCACCTATATAGTCAGCATAATTATGAATTTGTCAGGCGGTATGCAGAAAAAATTCAATATAAAAAACAGGACTGCACGTTTTTGCGGCAGTCCTGCCCGCAGAGCGCACTCGCCGCTCTGTCTTAATTTTTCAGGCTGTGGATAGGAGCCGGTATCCTGCCGCCGCGTGCGATAAACTTCTGCGGCGAGCGGTTATTTACCGGCATTACCGGAGCTGTTCCGAGCAGTCCGCCGAAAGACACCTCGTCTCCAACGCTCTTTCCTACCGCCGGAATAACTCTCACGGCGGTGGTTTTTGTATTTGCCACGCCGATTGAGATTTCATCCGCGATAATTCCGCAAATAACGTCAGCACTTGTGTCTCCGGGAATGGCAATCATATCAAGTCCGACCGAGCAAACAGCCGTCATCGCCTCGAGCTTTTCAAGGCTCAGCGCACCTGAGCGTGCCGCCTCTATCATTCCTGCGTCCTCGGAAACCGGTATGAAAGCTCCGGACAATCCGCCTACATGAGAGGACGCCATGACTCCACCCTTCTTGACCGCATCGTTGAGCAACGCAAGCGCGGCGGTCGTTCCGGGACCTCCGCATTGCTCAAGCCCCATCTCCTCAAGAATATATGCGACCGAATCTCCGACAGCCGGAGTCGGGGCGAGAGAAAGGTCTACGATACCGAAAGGCACGTTAAGCCTGCGCGACGCTTCAGCGGCGACGAGCTGCCCCACGCGGGTTATTTTGAATGCGGTTCGCTTGACTGTTTCGGCAAGCTCGGAGAGATCGCAGTCACCGGCGCGCGCAATTGCCGACGCAACTGCTCCCGGACCTGAAACACCGACATTTATCACCGCCTCAGGCTCACTGACGCCGTGGAAAGCTCCCGCCATAAAGGGATTATCTTCCGGAACATTTGAAAACACCACAAGCTTAGCGCAGCCGATAGAATCACGGTCGGCTGTCAGCTCGGCGGTGTCGTTGGCACCGATTTTCTGGAAGAAATCAATTCTTGTCCCGTCTTTCAGTACGACGAAGAAGTTTTCGTCCCCATTGACCAGCTTTGTCAGCGGGTTGTAGGTATCACCCATATCCATCCAGGCGCAGTGATAGATAGGGAAATCACTGCCCTCTATCGTACCCGGCGGAATAAAGGTGACGGTTGCGCCCAGTGCGTGAAGCTTGACGGATGTAACGGTGATTTCCTCGATTGCTCCTGCGGTTTCGTAGAAGGTCGCGTCAGAATCTCTTCGCGTGACCATTGCCTTTGCAAGAATAGGCTCCTGAATCAGCTCGAGAGACTGCATGTCTGCGCCGTCAAACTCCAGCACAAATTCCCAGCGTCCCTCTGCCAGTTGGGTATGGGGACGAATGCGGGAGGCTTCGTCACTCTCCAGCATATAATCCGTCTGACCGGCGTATTTTGTGCGCAGAAGCTCCTGCTCATATTCTTGGTCATATCCGATTTTTTCCGGATTTTTGAGGACAATACGCCATGGATGTCCTTTTCCAAAGGAGGTGTCGATTCCTTCGTATTCGAGAATGCTTCCCTTGGGTTCGATGACCAGCACGAAATTTAACGTGTTGTTTTCTCCGTCGCCGTCATCCAGCACCCGGAAGGACAGATTGGCAGGCAGCTTTGTATCCGCCGGCCCCGCAAAGAGATATTCAAACCTAAGATCTTCTTCGTCACCAAGGGCAAAGCCCAGGTCCGTACCCGCCGGGGCTGTCAGCCCGAAGGTGACATAAGCCAGATTCATTTCGGAAAAGGCGGATTTCAGTGTGATCGTGTAGCCGTCGTAAGTCTGGCTTTCGTAAAAATCCTGGGCGTTTTCCTGAATGTAGGAAACCTGACTGTCGGACAGCGGTTCCTCCCGCCGCAGACTGAAGTACGTCGTGTACCAGTGCATTGCGTAGGCGGCGCACCCCACCAGCAGAAGCAGCAGCGCGATCAGCGCCGCAATTAGCAGCGGACGGCGGATGGGACGGTGCGTCTTCCCACTTTCCTGATTCTGGGCGGGGAACTGTCCGGTTTCTGCGTTTTCAATGAGATCGTCGCCGATATACTGTAGACCCCGAAAAATATCCTTTCCGTTCATACGCGAATGCCCTCCTTTGCAAGATATGCCGAAAGCTTTTGCTTCGTCCGGTTCAGCCGCATCTGTACGGCGCTTTCGCTGATGCCGTACCGGGCGGCAATCTCCGCAATGGTATCCACGTACCAGTACCGGCGGAGAAAGACCATCTGATTGTCCGGAGTCAGGGTCCGCAGAAATGCATCCAGAATCCGCCCCAGTTCCCGGGCGTCCGACGCGCTGTCCCGGTAAGTATCCGGAATGCAGTTTTCCATTTCCTGGGTTAGGGCCACGACCTCCGCCTTCCGCTTCTGGGCGTTCTTCCAGACAACCTTTTTCAGGGCGAAATTCCGGCAGATCTTGGCGATGTACGCAAAGAAATGCTCCGGACGCTTTGGCGGGATCGTGTTCCACGCTTTTAAGTAGGTATCGCTGACGCTTTCCTCCGCGTCCTGACCGTTTTCCACGATCCGGTCTGCCAGATGATACAGCCGTCGCCCGTAGGCGGCATCGGTATGCCGGATGGCGTCCTCATTTCTGGCGAAGAACATATCTATGATTTTGCCGTCATCCATGTTTGGTCACCTCACTTGTAGTTTGTCCTTCACCCCTATAGATCGATTTTGCACGCAAAACCTCACGCATTTTTCAAAAAATTTTGAAAAATGGCGTGGCCGAAGCCACGCCGCTCAGGATTTCTTCTCAACCTTCCGCTTGACACCGTCGGTGCCGATGATGTAGGTGTTTTCCAGCTGACCTACCAGATTGGCCTTAACGGAATCGATGTAGATTCGCCGCAGCTTGTCCCGCTCCGTCAGTTCCTCGGGGGTCAGACCCTCGGCTTTTGCTTTCTTTGCCAGAACGTTGATTCTGGCGATCACCTCGTCCATTTTCATATTTCTTGTAAAACCTCACACATACCGGTGGATGACCACCGAAATTCTGTCCTTTTTTGTCCGGCCGTTGATGGCCGCAAGCTTGATTTTTCCCAGCCCCCGGACGGAGATTTTCGCGCCCTCCGGGACGGACTTGTCCGGTTTTTCACAGGGAAGACCGTCAATGGCAGCTTTTCCGGCGGTCACGTACTGGGCGGCGAGACTACGCCCGATGCGAAAGCCGGAGGATATGACGCTGTCCAGCCGTAACGACGCCAGCGTGTCCCGGATCTCCTTGATTTCCGGCTCCGGGATGTGGACGCCCGAAAGGGGAATTTGGCTCAAATGCAGCTTCGTCCGTCCGGCGGAGGTGAAGTTCTGCAATAAATAGGGGGCAATCTCCGCCGTGACGAAAAAGTCGCAGCTGCCCTTGTCCACGCAGATATCGCCCACCGTCTCCCGGCCAACACCCGCGCCCATCAGCGCCCCCAGAAAGTCCCGGTGGCTGGGGCTGTCCCCCTGAAAGAACGCGGCGCGCAGACACACGCAGGGGCTGTCTTCGCCGTAGAGACTGGCTTCGTCCAGATAGTCCGGCAGAAAAATCAGCATTTTTCGTTCCGCGTCCTCGTAGCCGCCGAAGGCGTGCAGACTTTCCTGCTCGCCGAAGAGATATTTTGCCATTTCCAGCTCCCGGGGGGAGAGAAAGCAGGTGGTGGCGGGGATATTCTTCCGCATTCCCGCGTTCATTTTGTCCCAGAGCTTCGCCAGAAGCAGCCGATCCTCGGCGGACTGGGCGATTTTTTCAATGTTGCTTCGTTCCATGCGATCACCAATGGTACTATACCACAACTTTTGCCGGGTGGGAAGAATTTTTTCTTGTATGATGGCGGCGGGTAGAGTATAATAGGGAAAAAGGAGCGCTTTTCGGCGGAAAGGAATCAGACATGGTGACAGGAATCATCGGCGCGGGGGCGTCGGGAATGGCGGCGGCGCTGGCTGCGGCGGAAAACGAAAGCGGGCAGGTCGTCCTCATGGAGCGGCAGGCGAGAGTGGGGCGCAAGCTTCAGGCCACCGGCAACGGGCGCTGCAATTTATCCAATCTCCACGGGACATCCGGCGGCTACCACGGGGAAAATCCGGGGTTTGCCGACTATGCGCTGGGAAAGTTCCCCCCAACTGCGGCGCTGGAATGGTTCCGGAGTCTGGGGCTTCTTACCGTGGCGGAGGATTCCGGGCGGGTGTACCCCTATTCCGATCAGGCAAATTCCGTGGTGGATGTGCTGCGGTTTGCGCTGGAAAAGCCGAATATCACGGTAAAGCTGGGATTTGAAGCGGAAAAAGTGAAGAAAGCGGCTTCCGGCTTCCGCATCATTTCCGGGGACGAGACGGTGAAGTGCGACCGGCTCATCGTCGCCTGCGGCGGCCTTGCGGGGACGAAGCTGGGGGGCAGCATGTCCGGCTATCAAATTCTGCGGAGCTTTGGCCACAGTTGCACCCGGCTGCGTCCGGCGCTGGTGCAGCTGAAAAGCAGCTGGAACGCGGTTACGAGTCTGAAAGGCGTCCGTGCCAACTGCCATGCGGTCATTCTACACGACGGAAAGCGGTTTTCCGAAAGCACGGGGGAGCTGCAATTTACCCAGTACGGTCTCAGTGGGCCGGTGATTTTCGAGGTGTCCCGGGACGTTTGTCAGGGGGGCGGCGAGTGGCTTTGCCGGCTGGATTTCCTGCCGGATATGGCGGAAGACGCCCTGATATCTGAGCTGAAACGGCGCAGAACAACAAACCTTCCCGTCTCGGAGCTGTTCACGGGAATCCTCCACAACCGCCTTGGCCGGGTGCTGACCCAGACGGCGGGGATTTCCGCGGGCGGGGCGGTTTCCGACCTTTCCGACGAGGAGCTGCGTCAGGCCGCCCATGCGGCGAAGGCGCTGAGCGTACATCTGACCGAACCTATGGGCATGGACAGCGCACAGGTGACGGCGGGGGGCATTCTCACGTCGGGATTTGATGAAACGACCATGGAAAGCCGCCTCGTTCCGGGGCTTTACGCCTGCGGAGAGGTCTTAGACATTGACGGCGACTGCGGCGGCTATAATTTACAGTGGGCGTGGAGCTCCGGCCGTCTGGCCGGACAGAGCGCCGGGAGGAACGACACATGATCCGTTTGAGCGATATTTCCCTGCCGCCGGAACACAGCGCCCACCAGCTTCCCTTTGAGGCGGCGCGGATGCTGCGCATCCCCAACTCCAAAATCCGCGGCGTGCGGATCGTCCGGCGGAGTGTGGACGCCCGGAAAAAGCCCAACGTGCGTATTATTTACACCATCGACGTGACGGTGGATGGCAGCGAAAAGAAAATTCTGAAACAAAGCGGCTGCAAGCGGGCATCCATCGCCCCGGCGACCCGTTATCGTCCACCCAAATCCGCCAAAGAGCCGGAGAAACGCCCGGTGGTGGTGGGTTTCGGCCCCGGTGGAATGTTTGCCGCGCTGATTCTGGCGCTGGCGGGCTGGAAGCCGCTGGTGCTGGAACGGGGAGAGGATGCCGAGTCCCGCCACGCCAAGGTGGAAAAATTCTTCCGAACGGGGGAGCTGGACACGAAAAGCAACGTCCAGTTCGGCGAGGGCGGCGCGGGGACGTTTTCCGACGGCAAGCTGAACACCGGGGTCAACAACCCCAGAATCGGCTGGATTCTGGAACAGTTTGTGGCGGCTGGGGCAAGGGAGGATATTCTCTATGACGCCAAGCCCCACGTAGGCACCGACGTGCTGCTGACCGTGGTGCAGAATCTGCGCAAACGCATCATCTCTCTGGGCGGCGAGGTGCGGTTCAACACGCAGGTCACCGGCCTGTGTACGGAGAATGGACGCCTGACCGGGCTGAAAATCGCCGACGGGACGGTCATTCCCTGCGACCGGGCGGTGCTGGCCATCGGACACAGCGCCCGGGATACCTTTGAAATGCTGGACGCTTCCGGCGTTCCCATGGAGCCGAAGCCCTTCGCCATGGGCGTGCGCATCGAGCACCGGCAGCGGGACATCGACATTGCCCAATACGGCGGCGAAAACCCCGCCCTGCCTCCGGCGGACTATAAGCTGGTGGAGCATCTGGATGGGGAGACGGTGTACACCTTCTGCATGTGTCCGGGAGGATACGTGGTGGCGGCGGCCAGCGAGGAAGGCCGGGTGGTCACCAACGGCATGAGCTATGCCGACCGGGACGGAGAAAACGCCAACGCGGCACTGCTGGTGACGGTGAATCCCGCTGATTTCCCCTACGAGGGCAACCTCGGCGGAATGCGCTGGCAGCGGGAGATTGAGGAAAACGCCTACCGCGTCAGCGGCAGCTACCGCGCCCCGGCGCAAAGAGTGGGGGATTTCCTCGCCGGAAGACCCAGTGACGGTGCGGGACGGGTAACGCCGACTTACCGTCCGGGGGTGACATGGTGCGACCTGCACGACGTGCTTCCCGGGAAGATCACCGACGCCATTGCCCAGGCGCTGCCCCGGCTGGACGGGAAGCTGAAAGGCTTTGCAGACCCGGACGCGGTGATGACCGCGCCGGAGACCCGCAGTTCTTCCCCAGTGCGAATTATTCGGGATTCCTCCCGGCAGTCTTCCCTTCGGGGACTGTACCCCACGGGAGAGGGCGCGGGCTACGCCGGGGGCATCATGTCCGCGGCCATCGACGGCATTATGACGGCGGAGACAATCATTATGGAGGAAAACTATGAACGAGAAACAGATTAACAAATGGCTCCGTAAGCGTTTCAGCCCCGTTGGCTGGACGCTGGTGGGATACTATGTCCTGATGAACATTCTGGTTTCCGTGGCGATGCTGCGGGATGTGATCGCGGGATACCTGAATGCTTTCATAGAGGGAAACGATCAGTATGTGCCGGACGTGTCCGCTCTGACCGGAAACGCATGGGGGTACATCGCCGCCGTGGCCGTCGCTCTGGTGATCCTGTACGCATGGAAGGGCAGAGAATTCTGGAGCGGGGAAGTGCTGAGACGGGAAAAACCCATGAAACCGGGAACTTTGCTGTGCATGGTGTGCCTGTGCGCCGGAACGCAGATGGTAAATTTTGTCTGGATCAATCTTCTTGAGCTGGTGATGAACTGCTTCGGCCGGTCTGCCACCGGGACGCTGGACGCCGTTTCCGGCAGCTCGGACACTGTCAGCATGTTCCTGTACGCATCGTTTCTGGCACCCATTTCGGAGGAGCTGATCTTCCGGGGCTTCGTCCTGCGGTCGCTGCGGCCTTACGGCAAGCGGTTTGCCATCTTGGGTTCCGCGTTCCTGTTCGGGCTGTTCCACGGGAACCTGCTGCAAACGCCCTACGCGTTTCTGGTGGGACTGGTGCTGGGATATGTGGCGGTGGAGTATTCCGTCGGCTGGTCCATGGTGCTCCATATCTTCAACAATCTGGTGCTGGCAGACCTCCTGAGCCGTCTGACGGCAAATCTTCCGGAAGTGGCGGCGTCGGTGCTCGAGCTGACGATTTTCACCGGATTTTTCGCGGCGGCGGTGGCAATTCTGATAGCCAACCGTGCCCGGGTCCGGGCGTACATCCAGAGCGAGTGGATCGACCGCAGGTGCCTGAAATGCTTCTTTTTCAGTGCCGGTGTGATCGTTCTGACGGTTCTGATGGTAATAAACATGATGATAGCGCTGTCCGCATAATGCGGACAGCGCTATCGTCTTGGTTGACCAAAGTTGACCCCCAGCTATGCCGGGGGCAAAAGAATAGCTTCCGGCGAGGAGTAAAGCAGACAGGGAAAAAACTCCCCATTATAGCGGAAGAGGTTTGCCGACCACACAACTACGATAATGAGGAGGTCTCTCTCGTGAAAGAAGCGCAGGCTCGACCGTTGGAAATGCTTGATGATATCCTGATGCCAAAACCCAGACTGCTGAGAGAAAAAGCATAAAAAATTCGGACACAGTTTTGCGGCTGTACGGGTTGAATTTGTTATTGACGGAAAAATGACGGGATAAAATCTATGGCCGAAAGAGCTGCGTAACTTTTTACACAAGAAAACCGCCGCTTTCTCATAAAAGCGGCGGTTTTCTGGAGCTAGTGACCTGACTCGAACAGGCGACCTTCTCATTACGAGCGGGTATTTTCATATTTTGTTTCATCTTGTAATGCTTGAAATTGCCTAGAGTATCAATCACTTTTACGTTTTTACCGTATTGTTTTGTTTGGGTACTGAAAGCCTTATTTTGCCTCGTCAGTACCCATCCAGTACCCATGATTTCAGAGGTGAAAAGCCTCCTGCTTTTGCCTCTGGAAATAGGCCAGGCAGGCGGCCTCACTCTTGAAATCGTGGGTCTCAATGATCTTGACCCGGTAGGGCTTCCAGGTGTTCGCCTCTGATTTATTTCCTAGCACTTTCTGGGCAAGAATGGTCTTTCCTTGGGTGTGGTGTTCTTCCAGAATGAAGGTGGTCATACTTACGCCTCCTTCACTGGGGTCTCAATGCCCTGAATTGCATTGGTATAGAGAAAGTCCTTGAGTTCTTCTTTCTCCCCTGTTTCGTAGTAATGGAGCAGCAGGGTATTGAACCGCTCCATGTGCTTGTCGGTAATGGTCATGAGACCAGCCCCAGCGGGAACGAGTATCTTGTTTGCAAGGGTCATGCTGGTTCTCTTGTTCCCGTCCCAGAAGAATTGTCCCCGTGCGCCCCAGGTAAAGGCTTCCAACGCCTTTTCTGTGGCGGTAGCATCTGCGGTCAGGATTGCTTCAAGCTCTGCCTTTACCTGTTCCTCCACCGGGACAGGGGGTGTATAGTCTGTTCCCGAAATGCCAACCGTCCCGGAGCGGAGCTTGCCCCACTCCAAAGCCTCATTTCTGGCAATGAATTCGTTCAGCTTGCACCAGTATTCAAAAGTCAACGGTTCAGCCATGGTTGCCAGCAGAAAACGCCAAGCATCCCGCATATTGAGAACCGCCTGAATATCGTCCAGCTGAACACTGGGAACATTGACACCCTGCAAGATAGTCTTTGTCTGGGGAAAGGTAATGTTTCGGTTCTCCATCCGCATACCACAGTAAACATTCTCGTCCCATTTCTTTTTTGCAAGGAACAAGCTCTGTTCCGGGGTCATGTGAAACCGATCTGGATAATGTATCATGCCTCTGCCTCCTCTGTGGCGGGTCTGTCCCGCTCCATGGTCTCCGTGATTGCCCGATTGATAAAGGCGTTCAGGCTTTCGCCCTGGGCCTCTGCGTGGGCCTTGATTGTTTCTTTCTGACCTTTTGGAATTGTCAGGTTGACCCGGTCATAGGTCCTAGCAATATAATCATTCTGCCATTTTGCTTTTCGTTCTGCCATAGATGCACCTCCTATTTGATATATTATACACGGCATTAAGACGTTACGCAACGTATAATTTTTCATAAATACAGCAATCTTTTTTTGTTCATTATTCCATATTGAAATACGTTGCGCAACGTAGTAGAATATGGGTGTAAAGGTTGGGAGCCAATTTCAACACCGCCTGTTGTAACCCATACATGACAAACACAAAAGAGCGGTGACAGCACGGAGAGACGGCAAACAAAACACAGGAGGTATAGACAATGAGCATTTTTGAATTGGATGCAAGCGTGAAAGAGTTGCGTGAGCTGCAAGCCCTGATAGATGAAGCCAACGCCCAGATTGAAGCGATCAAGGACAAGATCAAGCTGAAAATGGTAGACGATGGGACAGAGGTCTTGCAGGGCAACGGCTGGAAAGCCACATGGCACACTGTCACTTCCTCCCGGCTGGACAGCAAGGCACTGAAAGCCGCCTACCCTGAACTGGTAGCCCAGTACAGCAAGCCCAGCACCACCACCCGGTTCACTCTGGCATAAGAAAAGCCCCTTGTGCAGGCCCTGGAAAGCACCAGCACAAGAAGCCTTAATCACCCCGGCGGGGTTGTGCGTATTATACCCCACACCCCGCCACAAGTCAAGAATATGGAGGACATAACAATGATTGACACGAAAGCCCTATTCAATGTCAAAGAGGAGGTTGTTACCGTATGACAGTCAAACAAGGCAATGAAATCTGCTGGAATACCTCGACGGCACTTGCAACATTGAAAATGCTTGCGGATATGATGGAGTTAGAATATGACCACGAAACAGAAGAACTAGTTCTAGGCTGGAAACGGGTAAATCTATATTGCACTGTTCTTGATTCTGTCTGTAGGCAGATTGAAGAAATTGAGGAAACGGTTCATAAAGCTGCAAAATCTGGTTGACCCCTCCGCCACAATGCGGTACAATACAGTGGGAAACATCCCGGAAATGGAGGAAATGGCAATGGAGCTACTTGCAATTCTGCTTTTCCCGTTGATGGTCTTAGCCGAGCTTTTGAAGAATAGCAAATAGCAAAGGCCGCCTCCGGTTCGTCCAGAGGCGGCTTTCCTGTATGTAGGCCAGAGGGGAGAATACCGCCAATTTTGGCGGCATCCCCTGTATCAGTAGACGGACAGCCTGCATATAGGCAGGGGGGCGGGGGAAATGTGCTTTCCGGTGTGGCCTCGTTTAGGGGCTTCAATACCCCCAAAATTTCCAAAAGGTTTTTTAGCCCTCCCTGTCCTCTGCTTCCAGAATCTTGTCTGCATCGGCCCCATACACATCTTCCAGGTACTTCCGGCGCAACTCCTCCGGGTCTTTCTGTTCCCCCAGAGGGTTTTCTGTCTTGGGCGCAATGTCGATTTCTGCCCGGTCTGCCATGCCCTGCCCACAGTTTTTCAGCAGGAAGATAGAGACACTTTCAGAGCATTGCCTAGCAAGTCCCATTTGTGCCACAATCGCCGCCCACGAGCTTCTCAGCCCGTCCAGATAGTCCGCAGATTTCCCACTGTGGCGGGCGATATACTCATAAATTGCTTTCCGGGAATAGCCGCAGGCAGCGGCAAAACCCAGCATTGTGGGGTAAACCCCTGCCCGCTTGCATGAGGTCATGTAGGCGGTGGCGGTTGCTTCCACCTCGTCCACATCGTTTAGGTTTACCCTGCCACGCCTTTTTGCCGCCGCCAGTAATTCAAGCTGGTGGTCAATGGCAGCATCCAGAGCCTCGGCTTTTAGAGCGTCACTGACCTCCTTGTAGGTTCCCGCCTTTGGGGTGTACAGGCGATTTCCCTCCTTGCTTCCGGCAAGCTGGGCGGTCATTTCCTCAACGGATTGACCAGCGGCTTTTCTAATTGGGCTAGTTGACATAAATTCCTCCTTTGCTTGTTTAGGGGGAGAATTTGCCTTCCCCTGATATGTAGTTTTAGCGAATGGTTACACGGAAAGAAAAAGGGCTTTCAGAAATGCCCTGTGGCGTGAAAAAGTGCTATGTAGCCCACTGATTTCGTTTTTCCTTGTGGCGGGTGGTATGTTTACCCATCCTAATCATTTTCCTCCTTTTGGCGTTCATCCTGCGTGGTTTCGTCCGCAATCTCCTTTCCCAGCCTGAACCGCCACAGTGGGCAATTTACAGCGGTACAGCGGCGAACCTCTCCCTGCTGTCCGCAGCAGCAATCCAAACACTTGGCTCGGATCGCTTTTCCTCTTGTCATTCTTTCCATCATAGTTAACCTCCTTTTTTAATTTTCTGATTTGATTTTTGGTCAGCACTCCTTGAAAAGGCTAGAGTATGGCCAGAAGTTGAAATCAACCTCTCCGGTTTTTCCGTGGCGGTTCTTTGCAACCGTCAATTCTACAGAGGACGGGAGACCGTCACCAGGGCCGCCGGTATAGTAGTCTTCCCGGTAGAGGAACATCACGCAATCTGCATCTTGCTCTATTGCAGTATCAAGCATTTTCTTATAAAAGCCTTTTTCAACAAAATCATCAGAATAATTAATTCCTATATATTTACCTTGTGCAGCCTCAATTCCTTTGTTAAGGTTATATGCACATCCCATGTTTTTTTCATTGTGCAGAATTTTTATATATGGTGAATGTAAATTTTCAATTATTTCTATTGACTTGTCAGTACATACATCATCTATGATTATTATCTCTGAATTACTTGGAAAATCTTCTAATATTGTTTCCAAGCATTTTTTAATATATTGTTCATGATTATATATAGGAATAATTACTGATAAATCCATATATTATCTCCTTATTAATATTTTTTCCATACTGTTCTATTTATATAGTCTGTATAGCTCAATATTATTCTTACAACTTTTGCTGCAACATGGTCTGCATCATAGTCATTTACAATGTGCATTTTTTCTTTTTGACTTGTTACAACATTTATAGCTGTTATTATATCTTTACTTTCTAATCCACTCATTATAAGTGTTCCTTCATCCATACCTTCTGGTCTTTCATGTGCTTGTCTTACTGTTATTGCTGGAAAGCCTAGTATTGATGATTCTTCTGTTATTGTTCCACTATCAGATATTACGCAAAATGCGTTTTGTTGTAGTTTGTTATAGTCTGCAAATCCTAGCGGTTTCATATATTTTACTAAATCATTAAATTTGAAATTCAAACTTTCTATCTTTTTTCTTGTTCTTGGGTGTGCTGAGAATATTATTGGCATTTTATATGTGTTTGCAATTTCATTTATTGAATTTAATAAATTTTCAAAGTTCTTAGGGTTGTCTACATTTTCTTCTCTATGTGTACTTAGTACAAAATATTTTCCTTTTTCTATTCCAAGTGTTTCTAATACCTTACTCTCTTCTATTGTTTTAGCATTTTTTCTTAATACTTCTTTCATACTTGAACCAATTTTTATTATTGTTTCTGGTCTTATACCTTCTTGTATTAAGTATCTTCTTGCATGTTCTGTTATTGTCATATTAATATCACTTGAGTGGTCTATTATTTTTCTATTTATTTCTTCTGGAACTCTTTGGTCAAAGCATCTATTTCCAGCTTCCATGTGGAATACTGGTACTTTGTTTCTTTTTGCTGAGATAACGGCTAAGCATGAGTTTGTATCTCCATATAGAAGTATAGCATCAGGCTTATGTTCTTTAATTAATTTATCTGATATACTTATTGTGTTTCCTATTGTTTCTGCTGCTGTTTCTCCTGCTGCATTCATATATATATCAGGTTTTCTTATTTTCATTCCATCAAAAAATATCTCATTTAATTCATAATCATAGTTTTGCCCAGTATGTACCAAAATATGTTCTGTATATTTATCTAATTCTTCTATTACACAAGCTAGTTTTATTATTTCTGGTCTTGTGCCTACTATTGTCATTACCTTCATACTAATCCTCCATTTTATTTAGTAGATTTGGGTATAAGTCTTTGTTTTCTATTACCCATTCTCTCATTTCTTTTACCATTTCTTCATAACTTGGAATATTAAATCTGTAATCATTTTCTCTTAGTGCAAGACTTTTATCTGAAACATAACTGTCATCATCTATAACTTTTGTTGATGGTTTGAAATATTTTGCAAATAGTCTTAATAAATCTGCTTTTGCTATTTCTTCACCATTTACTGCATGATATAAGCCTGTTAAGTCTTTATTAATGGCTTCTTCCATACATTTTGCAAATTGAATAGTAGTTATTCCTGTCCATATTACTTTTGAATAACCTTTTGTTTCTCCATCTTGGCTCATGAACCATTGAAATAATCCAATTCCCTTTGGATTTTCATCAGGTCCAACTATAGATGTTCTTAGTGTTACACTTCTATTGTTGTTTAATTCACCTAATGCTTTTGACTGGCCATAAAAGCTATAAGCGTCTTTAAAACTATCTACATGATATTGACCTTTTTTTCCATCAAAAACGCAGTCTGTACTTACATGGATAAATTTAAAATTTTGTTTAGCTGATAGTTCATCCATGTAATGTGGTAAATAACTATTTATTAAAACTGCCAAAGCCTGATTTTCTTCAGCAACTTTGTTTAATAAACCTATACAGTTTATTACAACTTGTGGTTTTATTCTATTTACTATTTCATCAATATTTTTTATATTATCTGTAAGGTCAAAATAGTTTATATCATTTTTATCTCTACTTGTTGCATATACTTCATGTCCTTTATTTTCAAAATATCTTTTTACTACATGTCCTAACATTCCTTCTGATCCAAGGACTAAAATTCTCATTCTTCAATTTCCCCCATCTTTATTAATAATTTTATCATTCCGTCTACATCTAATCTTTGTGTATTATGTGATGTGTATTCTTGCATTTCATTTATTTTCTCATTTCCATGTATTTCGTATTTATTGTAATTTAAGTCTCTATTATCTGCTGGAACTCTAAAATAATCTCCTAAATCTTCTGCATTTAACATTTCTTCTTTTGTAACTAAAACTTCATATAATTTTTCTCCATGCCTTGTACCTATATGTTTAATGTTTTCTTCTACATTTTCCATTTTGCAAACTGCTTGTGCTAATGTTTCTATTGTTGCTGCTGGTGCTTTTTGTACAAATAAGTCTCCCTGTTTTCCATGTTCAAATGCATATATAACTAGGTCTACAGCGTCATTTAATGTCATCATAAATCTTGTCATTTCAGGATTTGTAATTGTTAATGGATTACCTTCTTTAATTTGTTTTCTAAATAGTGGTATTACAGAACCTCTTGAACCCATTACGTTTCCATATCTTGTTCTACATATTATAGTTCCATTTTCTCCAACATTTCTTCCTTTTGCAACTGCAACTTTTTCCATTAAAGCTTTGCTCATTCCCATTGCATTTATTGGATATGCTGCTTTATCTGTGCTTAATACTATAACTTTTTTAACTTTATTTTCTATTGCAGCATCTAGAACATTTCCTGTTCCTATTATATTTGTTTGAACTGCTTGTAATGGGAAGAATTCGCAAGATGGTACTTGTTTTAATGCTGCTGCGTGGAATACATAGTCTACTCCTTTCATTGCTTCTTGTACACTTGTTACTGCTGCGTCTACTTCTTCCTGGGTTGCGTTTTCATTCGCCATTACTGCGTTTGCTTCTGCTACTGCTGCTTCCAGTACTGCATAGCTTTCCGCTGTATATGCGTTCGCATCTTTGCCGTTGGCTTCCGCAATTACTTTTTCCAGGATGGATTTATCCGCTTTGTATCTCAGGTTCAGCATCGCGTTCAACAGATTGCTTTCTGCTGTTTCGATTTCTGCTTGCATTGCATTGTCTTTATCCGCTAATAAATCTTGTGCTGCTTTCAACGCTTCTAAGAATTCTGCCTGACCTGCTTCTACATAGTCATTCATGTCATAGCCTTCTGCCAAGGATACCAGAGCTTCTAAGGAAGTAATATCTCCTTTGACAAAGCCTAATTTATGGATTTCTGTCATCAATGCTTTCCATGCTGCATCTACTGCATCCTGAGTTGCTGCTGGATCTGCCGCAATTTCTTTTGCTGCATCCAATGCTGCATTGAAGGATTCCTGTACATCTTTGATAACATTGTTAAAGTCATCAGATGCTTTCTGTTCTTCTGCATATTTAATTACTGCATCTAAGATAGATTTATCTCCTTTGAGGACAACTGTAATGGTAGTATCTTGTTTAATATTGGTTAAAGTATACTCTGTCACAGCACCAATTGATTTACCATTCACTAAAATGTCTTGCAGTTCTTTACCATTTTTAACGGAAACTGTAAATGTAGTAGAGCCACCAAAAGATACTTCTGAATCTTCCATGTTGGAAGCATCTTCTGA
>ERZ779869.829-NODE-829-length-31990-cov-3.292438_pt1 | contig 31990 bp, 26 predicted proteins | sample MGYA00511557_ERZ779869 | MGnify/ENA primary metagenome ERZ779869 (study PRJEB29588, sample SAMEA2154620) | human gut metagenome | biome: human gut; feature: human-associated habitat; material: faeces | place: Denmark | collected 2008/2010 ... | reverse complement strand
GGAATTATTTCAAAAATACCCCGATGCAGAAGCTATCAGCCAACTGACCCCAGAAGAATTGGCAGAAGAGATCAGAGATTTTATAATTAAGAAGGTTGCTAAAACTGGAGGACACTTGGCTTCTAACTTAGGTACTGTAGAGTTAACTATAGCACTACATGATGTGTTTGAAGCACCGGAAGATAAAATTATTTGGGATGTTGGACACCAAACGTATACACATAAAATTTTAACAGGAAGAAAAGACAAGTTTAACACATTAAGACAATTAAATGGAATTTCAGGTTTCGTAAATCCAGAAGAATCAGAATATGATTGCTTTAACACTGGACATAGTAGCACATCAATATCTGCTGCACTGGGAATGGCAAGAGCAAGAGATATTAAAAGAGAAAAGTACAATGTGATAGCTGTAATCGGAGATGGAGCATTAACTGGTGGAATGGCTTTAGAGGCTTTAAATGATGCAGGAACAAGTAATACGAATTTAATAATAGTTTTAAATGACAATGAAATGAGCATAGAAAAAAATACCGGGGGATTGGCAAGGGCTTTAGCAGTATCACCTAGCAGCATGTTTGAAAATTTAGGATATACATATCTAGGACCAGTTGATGGAAATGATATAGCAAGTTTAGAAAAAACATTTAAAGAAGCAAAGAAAATTAAAGGTCCAGTTTTAATCCATTGCAAAACAATAAAAGGAAAAGGATATTCAATTGCAGAAAAAAATCCTGATAAATACCATAGCGTGCCAAGTTTTGATATTAATACAGGAACATTAGTAAAGGAAAAAGATTACTCAGAAGTGTTTGGGGATAAGCTGGTAGAGTTAGCCCAAAAAAACAAAAATATAGTAGCGATAACAGCTGCTATGGCTACAGGAACAGGTCTCTCAAAATTCAAAGAATTATATCTAGATAGATTTTTCAATGTGGAAATTGCGGAGCAACATGCTTTAACAATGGCTGCAGGAATGGCTAAAAGTGGGCTTACACCAGTAGTAGCAATATATTCTTCGTTTTTGCAAAGAGGGTATGATCAAATAATACATGATATATGCATGCAAAACTTGCATGTTGTGATATGCGTGGATAGAGCTGGAATTGTGGGAAACGATGGAAAAACACATCAAGGCTTATTTGATATAGCATTTTTAAGGCTGATGCCTAATATTACAATATTAGCGCCAAAGAACTTTAAAGAGTTGGAAGATATGATGGATTATGCAATAAATGAATTAAATACACCAGTAGCAATAAGGTATCCACGCGGAAGCGAAGAAATAATTGAATATAAAGAAAAGAGCCAGCCACAAAGATTGAAAAACCAAAAGGCAGAAATATTAAAACATGGAAAAGATGTAACTATAATAGCCTCAGGTAAAATGGTGTCGAAAGCTATTAAAGTGGCTGAAAAATTAAATAATATAATAGAATGTGAAGTTATAAATGCAAGCTTCTTAAAACCATTAGATGAAGAGACGATAAAGCAATCAATAGAAAAAACAAAAAATGTACTTACAATAGAAGATGGAGTTTTAAATGGTGGTTTATATACAGAAATTGCTGAATTGATTACAAAATATTCTATACAAGGTGTAAAAGTAGAAGGCTGTGCATACAAAGAAGGCTTTGTAGAGCAAGGAACAGTAGATGAATTAGAAAGATTAAATCACTTAGATGTTGAAAGTATTGCAGCTCAAATAATGAAATTATTAGGCAAGGAAAATTAAATGAATAAAACAGAAATATTAAACAGGTATTATAAAGAAGAAGATAGATTATTGGTAGCAAAGATTTTGGATAAAATAGAATTTGCAAAAAAGAAGAACCAAATTGTTTGTACTGATTTTTTGAACATGTATCAGAAAAAAATTAGCCAAGACATTTTAAATGTTGAAAAATATAAATACTATATTTACTATACACCGTATGAAGAAAGTAGCAGATGCGTTTTGATTATTTACCCTGAAAAATATAGTGAAATATTTGAAAATGATAGATTTAATTATTCAAGTATTTTAACCTTAGTAAGAATAGAGATTCCTAATGAATTGAAGAATAAATATACACATAAAGATTATTTGAGTGGAATAATGAAATTAGGTGTGAAGAGAGAAAAGATTGGAGATATATTGGTGTTTGAAGATGGAGCAGATATTATAACAACGCCAGAAATGAGTAAATATATATTGAATAATTTAGGACAATTAACTAGGTTTAGCAAATCTAAAATAGAAAGTTTGGATATTTCTAAAGTAAGAAAACCGATAATAAATAAGGAAGAAAAAAGGATAACAGTTAGCTCTTTAAGGCTAGATAATATAATTGCAGAGATTGCTAACTGTTCTAGAACAGTCGCAAGTGAGCTTATAGATGAACAAAGAGTCTTTGTAAACTATAATAATGAAACAAGAGCCTCAAAAACAGTAAATGAAGTGGATACAATAGTAATACGAGGAAAAGGGAAATTTAGTGTGAAAAAGGTAGAAGGAGAAACTAAAAAAGGTAAAATTGCCGTTATAATGGAACATTATATCTAAAATTTACCAGTTGACAAACTAAAACAAACGTTCTATAATAAAAACGGTGATTTTATGGAACGCTTAATATTACATATAGATGTAAATAATGCTTTTTTATCATGGACGGCTGTGGATAGGCTAAAAAGAGGAGAAAGCATAGATATAAGAACAATACCCGCAGTAATAGGCGGAGAAGAAAATGAAAGAAAAGGAATTGTTTTAGCAAAGAGTCAATTGGCAAAGCAATTTGGAATAAAAACTGGAGAGCCGTTGTATTTTGCAAGAAAAAAATGTCCACAAATTCAAGTGTTTCCATCAAATTTTAGCGTCTACCAGGAATATTCTAGGGCTATGATAGAAATATTTAAACAATATACAGATAAAATACAGCAATTTTCTATAGATGAATGCTTTTTAGACATGACAAATTACTTAATGAAAAGAACATTAATTGAAGTAGCACAAGAAATACATTTAAGAGTAAAAAAAGAACTAGGATTTACAGTAAATATAGGAGTAGCAAACAATAAATTATTAGCCAAAATGGCTTCAGATTTTACAAAACCAGATAAGATACATACACTATATCAAAAAGAAATACCAACAAAAATGTGGCCATTATCAATATCTGAATTATTTATGTTAGGAAGAAGAACCGTTCCAAAATTGCAAAACATGCAAATAAGAAAAATAGGAGATTTAGCAAAAACAAACAAATCAACACTAACAAAAAAATTTGGAAAACATGGATTGCAAATGTGGGAATATGCAAATGGAATAGATAATAGTGAAGTAAAATATTTAGCAGAAAAACCAAAAGGTATAGGAAATTCAACAACACTACCACAAAATATAACAGAATTAGAAAAATTAGAAGAAATTTTACTAGCATTAACAGAACAAGTAACATATAGATTACGAAAATATAAAATGAAAGCAAAAGTAGTAAATGTTCAATTACGTACCAATGATTTTATAGACACAAGTCATCAAGAAAAATTACAATATCCAACCGCAAGTACAAAAGAAATTTATCAAAAAGCTAAAAACATATTAAAAAAAATGTATAAACCATATACACAAATTAGGCTAATAGGAATAAGAGTAGAAAATTTACAAGAAAATGATATGCAACAAACATCATTATTTGAACCAAAAGATGATAAAAGGCAAGAAAAGTTAGATAAAGTAGTAGATGAGTTAAAAGAAAAGTATGGATACAACTTTATAACAAGAGCAGGAAGGATGGAAATAAAAGAATTAAAAAATAACAACAAAAACAACTAAATTTTATATGTGTCGAAAATACACAAACAATGTCAATGAAAAAAGGTAAAAATTTCCAAAAAACACTTGAAATAATTTATTATAGGAGTTATGATAGAAAAGACATTGAGAAAACTGTAAGTTAAGGGGGATTTGTAATGAGAACATTTTTTGGAGGCAAATTTATCGAAAAATCAAAATTAGAAAAAGAAGGAATACACTACCCAATAAAACTAGAATATTATAAAAGAATTGATAATCAAGATTCAAAACAAAATAATTGTTATGCAAAATTTGGAATAAGTGTAGTAAAAACAGAATATATACCAGATAATATAAAAATTGAATCAAGAGAAGTTAGAAACATAAGTCAAGACGAAAATAAAATAGAAAATTTACTATCAATATTTAAAGAAATGGAAGTAACTCCAATGGCAGTGGAAGAAATAATAAAAGATTTAGTACCAGATTGCTCTAATCAAAAAATTATGTAAATATTTAAAGAATTAGTTACAGTAAAAATAATACTGTAGCTAATTTTATCTCAAAAATACTAAAAAAAATGCTTGCAAAATCCATCAAGATAGTCTAAAATAGTGTAAGATTAAAAAAAGATGCAAATACGCATTTGGAAGGAATGAAAATAAAATGGCAGATAGATTAATAATAGTTGAATCTCCAGCAAAAGCAAATACAATAAAAAAGTTCTTAGGTGGAAGCACTAAAGTAGTAGCATCAATGGGACATATCAGAGATTTACCAAAATCAAAAATGGGAATAGATATAGAGCATGATTTTGAACCACAATATATAAATATAAGAGGAAAAGGGGATCTAATAAAATCATTAAAAAAAGATGCAAAGCAAGCAAAAACTGTATATTTAGCAACTGACCCTGATCGTGAAGGAGAAGCAATAGCTTGGCACTTAGCAACAATACTAAATGATGAATCAAAAAAAATAACAAGAGTAACATTTAATGAAATAACAAAAACAGCAGTACAAAAAGCTATAAAAGAACCAAGAAATATAGACATAAATTTAGTTGACGCACAGCAAGCAAGAAGAGTATTAGATAGAATAGTGGGATACAAAATAAGTCCAGTTTTATGGAAAAAGGTAAAAAGAGGACTTTCAGCAGGTAGAGTTCAATCAGTGGCAGTAAAATTAATAGTTGATAGAGAAGAAGAAATAGAAAAGTTTATACCAGAAGAGTACTGGAATATATATGCAGACTTAAAAGAAGAAAAAAGCAAAAAAATATTCCAAGCAAGATATTTTGGTCAAAATGGGAAAAAGCAAGAAATCCATTCACAAGAAGAAACCAATAAGATTTTAGAAAATATAAAAAATGCCAAATACACTGTAACAGAAGTAAAAAAAGGTGAAAGAAAAAGAACACCTGCACCACCTTTTACTACAAGTACGATGCAACAAGAAGCATCAAGAAAACTAGGATTTACATTAAAGAAGACAATGTCTGTAGCACAAGGTTTGTATGAGGGAGTAAAAATTTCCGAAAAAGGAACAGTAGGATTAATAACATATATGAGAACAGATTCTACAAGAATTTCAGAAGAAGCCAGAGCAGCAGCAAAAGAGCAAATAATAGCTAAATACGGAGAAAAATATTATGAAAATCGTTATTATAAAACAGGAAAAGACGCGCAAGATGCCCATGAAGGTATAAGACCAACATATATAAATATAGATCCGGACAGCATAAAAGATGAATTAACATTAGATCAATACAAGTTATATAAATTAATATATAATCGTTTTATGGCAAGTCAAATGAAGCCAGCAGTTTATGACACAATGGCAGTAAATATAAAAGCAAATGAATATGATTTTAAAGCAAATGGACAGAATTTAAAATTTAAGGGGTTCATGACATTATATGTAGAAGGAACAGATGGGAAAGAAGAACAAGAAGAAGGATTATTGCCAGAATTAGTAGAAAATCAAGAAGTAAAACTTGAAAAAATAAATCCAAAACAAAGTTTTACAGAGCCACCAGCAAGATATACAGAAGCAAGTCTAGTAAAAATGCTAGAAGAAAAAGGAATAGGAAGACCTAGTACCTATTCTCCTACAATTACAACAATATTAGAAAGAAGATATATTGAAAAAATACAAAAACAATTACAACCAACAGAATTAGGAAAAATAGTAAACAAATTATTAATTGAAAACTTTTCAGATGTTATAAATGTAGAATTCACAGCTAAAATAGAAAACGAATTTGATGAAATAGCAGAAGGAAAAGAAGAGTGGAAAAGAATGATTCGTGAATTTTATGGACCATTTGAACAAGAAGTAGAAAAAGTAGAAAAAGAATTAGAGCATGTAAAATTAGTAGATGAAGTATCTGATGTACAGTGTGAAAAATGTGGAAGAATGATGGTATATAAATATGGAAGATATGGAAAGTTTTTAGCATGTCCAGGATTTCCTGAATGTAGAAATATAAAACCAATAGTAGAAACTATTGATGTACCTTGTCCAAAATGTGGAGCAAAAGTACAAGTAAGAAAAACAAAAAGAAGAAAAAATTATTATATATGTGAAAATAATCCAAAATCATGTAATTACATTTCATGGAATAAACCAAAAGTTGGTGAAAAATGGAATCTAGAAGATGCAGCAGATGTAAAAACTACAACCCAAAAATCCAAAAAGAATACACGAAAAACTACTAAGACAAAAAAGAAAAAAATGCAAGAAAGTTAAATAAAAAATATAAACTAGAATGGCGGTAAGAATGGAAAAAATAAAAAAAATAAAAAATTATAAACTAGAATTAACTGTCTTTATATGTGGTGCAATGGGAATGGTATTAGAGCTAGTAGCTGCAAGAGTATTATCTCCATATGTGGGAAGCTCTAATCTCATTTGGACAACAATAATAGGTATCATGCTTATAAGCATGAGTTTAGGATATTGGGTAGGAGGAAAAATAGCAGATAAAAATAAAGATCTAAAAGATTTATCACAATTTATATTAATTTCAGCTATAAGTACTAGTTTTATATCAATATTCGAAACAATAATAGTAAACCAATTAGCTGAGACAATACCAAGTTTAATCACTGTAGCAATCATATCAGCAATGTTTTTATTTGGAATACCAAGTTTTATGTTAGCGACGGCATCACCAATAGCTGTAAGATTAAAAAATGATGAGGAAAAAGAAGTAGGAAAAGTATCAGGAAAAATATCATCTTTATCAACAATAGGAAGTATCATAGGCACTTTTATAGCGGGTTTTATATTAATACCAAATATAGGGGTAAGAAACATAATTTTAGGTAGCAGCATAATACTATATTTCTTATCAATTATACTATATCCTAATAAAAATAAAAAATATTTTATCAAAATAGTTGGAATATTAGTATTAATAATATTTGCATATATATTTGGAAAAAATTTATTCAAAAAAGAACATAAAGAAATCATAAAAGATGTCGACTCGGAATATAGTAGAATATGGGTAAAAGATATAAAAAACCAAAATGGTGAATATAAAACACTACAAGTTGATACAGGGTTAGAATCATACATAAACCAAGAGACGGGAGAGATGGGTGCACAATACTTAAAATACTATGATTTATTTGACTATAACAATAAAGATGCAAACAAAACTTTAATAATAGGTGGAGCAGCATACACATATCCCAGGCATTATTTGGAAAAATACGTAGGAAAACAAATAGACGTAGTAGAAATAGATAATACTATGACAGATTTAGCAACACAAGAATTTGGTTTAGATATAAACAATACAAACTTGAAAATATATCACCAAGATGGAAGAAGCTACATAAATTATAGTAAAGAAAAATATGATACTATTTTAATAGATGCATTCAAAGGATTAAATGCACCATTTGAATTAACTACATATGAAGCAATGTGTAAAGTTAAAGAAAGATTAAATTCAAACGGTATGGTAATAACAAATATATTATCATCACTAGAAGGAGAACAATCAAAGTTTGCCAAATATGAATATGCAACATATAAAGCAGTATTTGATAATGTAAAAATATATACAGTAAAAACAGATGACAAAACTCAATATCAAAACTTAATATTAGTTGGAATAAAAGGAAATCCAGAAGTCAATGAAAATAAATATTCGGAATACAAAGACTTGCTAGATACAGAAGTATTAGATTTTAATACTAATGTAAAAATTGCAACTGATGATTTTACACCAATCGGAAATTAGAAAAAACATTTATATATACCTTGACAACAAAGAAAAAATTTGGTATCATAATAAACGTACCAAGAAAAGGTATATATGCGGGAATAGCTCAGTGGTAGAGCGTTACCTTGCCAAGGTAAATGTCGCGGGTTCAAGTCTCGTTTCCCGCTCCAATCAAAGGAAGCAGGTATAACCTGTTTCCTTTTTTATTTCCCGATTTCCGAAAAGGAGAAAAAACAATGACGCAAAAGGAAATTCTCGAAATCGCGCTGGCGCAATCGGCGTCCGACAGCAACTGTGCGCCGAAAGACTTTCTTTCCGAAAAGAACAAAATCGTGTTTTCCGAAAAACGCGCGGAGGCGCGACGGTATCTCGAACTCCCCTTTCTCTGCGATTTCGTCTCCTACGGACACAACGTCGTCGCTTCGGTGAGCCCCCAATATTACGGCGTCGCCGCGGAGTATATTTCCCGTTTCCCGCCCGAACACTGCTTCGAAACGCCCGCTCTGCATGTGCTCGACGAGCTCCTCAGGCCCTTGCGCGCCCGCGTCTGTTTTATGGCGGAATACTGGCTCCCCGATCTTTCGCACTTAAAGCCCCTCTCCTGCCCCTATCCGACCAGGCTCCTCTGCCCGGACGATTTTTGCGGACTCTATCTGCCCGAATGGAGCAACGCGCTCTGCGAAAAACGAAAGGGGCTGGATATTCTGGGAATCGGAGCCTACGACGCGGGAAAATTGATCGGACTCGCGGGCGCGTCCGCAGATTGCCAAAATATGTGGCAGATCGGAATCGACGTCCTGCCCGAATACCGCAACCGCGGCGTCGCTTCCGCTTTGACGAGCGCTTTGGCCGTCGAAATACTCCATCGGAATAAGGTCCCCTTTTACTGCTGCGCGTGGTCGAACATAGCCTCGGCAAAAAACGCCATGCGGAGCGGCTTCCGACCGGCATGGGTGGAGCTTACGGCAAAAGAGCTTTCCTTTATTGATTCAATGAACTGCGAAAAAACGAAAATGAAGCAATAAACATAACGTAACGAGCTTGCAAAATGATGCGGAGTTATAAGTCCCCTTATTACTTCTATTGATAATTCTTTCGGCGCGTCATTCATTTTACAAATACAAAGCATCCGGGGCTGCCACGAAAATCGCGGCAACCCCGGAATATGTATATGTTGGCGAATATAAAGCTATCAGTCCGCAAACAAAGGAGTTGACAGATATCTGTCGCCGGTGTCCGGCAGCAGTACGACTATCGTCTTGCCCTTGTTTTCGGGACGGCGCGCAAGCTCAATTGCAGCCCATGTCGCCGCACCGGAGGAAATGCCCACCAGCACGCCTTCTTTTCTGCCTATCAGCTTTCCGGTGGCAAAAGCATCCTCATTTTTGACCGGAATTATTTCGTCGTAGATCTTTGTATTGAGCACGTCCGGAACAAAGCCCGCGCCGATTCCCTGAATTTTGTGAGGTCCTGCCACGCCAGTGGAAAGCACCGCGGATGACTCAGGCTCGACCGCTACCACCTTTACCGAAGGCTTTTTGGACTTAAGATATTCTCCGACGCCGCTGATTGTTCCGCCTGTCCCGACGCCCGCGACGAAATAGTCGACCTCGCCGTCAGTGTCCTCAAATATTTCGGGACCTGTCGTTGCACGGTGCGCTGCGGGGTTTGCGGGATTGACAAACTGTCCCGGAACAAAGCTACCAGGAATTTCAGCGGCAAGCTCGTTCGCCTTTGCAATAGCGCCCTTCATTCCCTTAGCGCCCTCAGTCAGCACCAACTCGGCGCCGTATGCCTTCATTATCTGACGACGCTCGACCGACATGGTTTCGGGCATAACAATGATTATGCGGTATCCGCGCGCGGCGGCAACAGAAGCAAGCCCAATACCGGTATTTCCGGAGGTAGGCTCGATAATTACCGATCCTTTGCGAAGAAGACCGCGCGCCTCAGCGTCATCTATCATAGCCTTGGCAATTCTGTCTTTGACAGAGCCAGCCGGATTGAAGTATTCGAGCTTTGCAAGTATACGCGCCTCAAGACCGTATTCTTCTTCAATATGTGTAAGCTCAAGAAGAGGGGTTTTGCCGATGAGTTGATCGGCGGTTTTATAAATGTTTGACATTGGTTTTTCCTCCGTTATTAATTCCTACCGAGTTGATGGGTATATTATATCATCTTTATACGCGCTTGTCAATAGGTTTTATAAATTTTTTTGCATTTTTTCGTGAAAGATCAATCCGGATGATCCCGCAATTCAATGCAACAAAAAAGGACGCAACTGCACACATGCAACTGCATCCATTTTTTGGTGACCCATCGGAGACTCGAACTCCGGACACCTTGATTAAAAGTCAAGTGCTCTACCGTCTGAGCTAATGAGTCAAATATGAATAAAGCATAAAAACGACCGTTCGCGACTACCGTTTTGCGCGATATCGCCGAACGCTTATATATGATATCACAAGACGACCGTTTTGTCAATATTTTTTTTTGTTTTTCTCAAGTTTTTCTGTTTTTTAAGCATTTATGCCGAAGGCTTCATTTGTAGTAATCAAAAGAATTAAAATAACAAACCCTGCCGGTATCCCATCTCACGCCTATATCGACCGCGCCCGCTTTCTCGGACAGTCTGAAAAAATATGCGCCGCACAGCTCGTCAGCACGCGCCGAGGATACCGGCGGAATAGACGCCGGAATCCCGGCGCGGTGAAGAAAATCAAATGCGATAGCGGCACATTCGCGCTCGTCGAGCTTGATCTTTCCCGGCGGTCGGTCAAAATACAGTTCAAGAAGCTCCCCGCGAGCCGAGGAAACCGAAACATATAAATTTTCACCGCACAGTACAAGAGTCGGCGGAAAGCTGCTGCCTCCGGCTTGCTTAAGCACCGCGTTGCCACCCACGTATGACTCCGCCTTTGCCCTAAGTGCGTCCGTCGTCAGCTCCGGCGCGGTATTAAAGGAAGCAAATCCCCGGTCAAATTCATCTTCCACCGCATTCCCGCCGTGGATCATTTCGCGTTTATCCTCAGCGATACGGCGCAGTGCATTCAGAGGGCTGTCCTCCGAAAGAGCCGACGAAAGCTCCTCCGTCATATTTATCAAGCCGGAAAGATCCGCTCCTTCTTTCCCCGCCAAAGATGCTCGGATAGTCTGCGTGCAAAAGTTCAGAAATCCGAAAAGATCGTTTGACAGATCGCCAAGCCCTGCCTGCATCAGTGCGGCGCGCGTCCCGGAAATTCCGTATATCGCATCCGCCAGCAGCTCAGCGCGACGCGCATCCCCGTCGGAGTCCTCCCCGATATCCATCGCCTCTTTTAATGCGGAAGTAGCTTTATTCATATTTTCGCGCGCATCCTCAAACGCCAACCGGCTCATAAGCTCCGAGTTTCGCTTTACTGCAGAATCCGCACGGATCGTCAGCCCTACGGCAACTGCCATTGCTGCCACACCGATGACAAGAGCCGATATACAAAATATCGTCGCCTTCCGAAATTTACCGCTCATATTATTCCCCGCTTTTTTGTTTTATTGTTGAGATCTGCTTCAAAAATATTTTTCCCGCCCCAAGAAAAAAACATCATGTAATTTCTGAAATTATAAAAAACGGGGTTGACAGCATAACAATGTTATGATACAATATGAGCATAACAATGTTACGGAGCATTGTTACATTATAACTGAAAGAAGTGATGACATGAATGAAGACCTTATAACGAAAAAAGAACTGCTTGCGCGCTACGGGATATCCTACGGCGCGCTTTACCGGTGGAAGCGCATGGGGCTTATTCCGGAGGAATGGTTCATCAAGCGGGCATCAACGACAGGTCAGGAAACGTATTTTGACCGCGCGGCGATAACCGAACGTATTGAAGCGATCCTGTCGATGAAGGACAAAATGTCACTTGAAGAGATAGCGGCGCTGTTTCGCGCTCCGAAATCGGAGAGCCAAACCGCGCCGACATCGGTAAGATTGGTTTGGAAATACGGCGAAAAAAATCTGCCGCTTGACAATTCTGTGGGGATATTTCTGGTGAGTTCGCGCGGAAAAACAATTGATATCACCGAAAAGATCAAAAAAATTGCTATGGAGGAATTTGAAAATGAATGATATCAGAATAAGCGGAAGCGGAAGTGTCGGAGGCGGAGAATACGAAAATGTAAAAATCAGCGGCTCCGGACGTGTTGACGGCGACATAAGCTGCAAAATTTTTTCGGCTTCAGGATCAGCAAAGATTAACGGCAACACGGTTTGCGATAGCTTTTCGGCGTCAGGCTCGACACACGTATGCGGAAGCATTGAATGCCGCGGTGAGCTGCGCGTTTCGGGAAGCACTAAGGCAGATGGTGATATAAAAGCCGACTCTGTTCATATTTCCGGCAGCTGCTCGGTCAGTAAATCGCTGAATGCACGAAATATGCACATCAGCGGTATGATGAGCGTTGGCGAAAACTGCTGTGCGACAGAAGCAAGTGTCAGCGGAGGGTTAAGCGTCAAAGGGGATTTTTCCGCCGAAAAGGTACGCCTTGGCGGTAAGTCGGACATACGCGGACTGCTGAATGCGGAAGAAGTGGAAATTATACTTCAAAAAGGCTGCGGATGCTCGCAGATAGGCTCGGTTGGAGGCGGTAGCGTCAAAGTCGCACATCAAATGAGCGGAGGATTCAACTTACTGTCTCTTTTCAGAAGCAAATCCGCCAGCGGACTGAAAACATCCTCGATCGAAGCCGACAAAGTTGAACTGGAATATACCGAAGCGGAAACCGTTCGCGCCATTGACGCTGTGATAGGCAAAGGCTGCAAAATAGGCACTGTCGAATACAGCGGAACGCTGACGGTGGATGAGGATGCAATCGTCGGTAATATCGTAAAAACAGAGTGATAAGGCGTTAAACGGTCAGTACATATATTCGGAGTTTTCAGGACCGGTTGAATTATTTTCAACTATCAAAAGCTTTGCGTCGCGGCTGACACTTACGCGATGCCATACCCCGGCGTGTACGTTGTATATCCGGCAAGGCTTAAGCTCCACGCGTTCAAGCGCATCTCCGATCTCAAGAAACGCGCTGCCGCTGAGCAGAACAAAAACCTCATCAGTCAGAAAGTGACGTTCAGGCGGAAAGCCTGAGCCTTCCTCAAATTTTTCCGCCCAGTTCAGGAAGGCGACGCGCCATTCTCCGAAATGCATTGTACGGTTGTAGCCCTCACCGTTGTATTCAAGTATTTCAATCCCATCCGGAGTATGGGTGTCAGGTGTTTTAATATCCATGGTCAAGCTCCTTTCTTTCAATAATTCAATTATAACGGATTATGACCGTCCAGTCAAGTATCAATTAATATCAAAACAGAGCTGTTGCCAAACAACAGCTCTGTTTTGATACCGGAAAAGCAGATTCCGGCATATATAAAAAAATCCTTATTCCGCAGGTACCGCGCAAGCGCGGTACCCACAGGATTTCAGGATTGCAGTAAATTTACCCTGCCGGAGCCACTGCATGGACTTTACCGACATTTTATCTCACTCGAATGTGAGAGGACTACTATCCTATATTCAGCTTAAAGGATAGTTATCTTTATCAAACGAATGGCGGAGCAGATAGAGAGCGTCTTTGGAATCGACGGTCTTGGATCCGTCCATATCGCCGGACTGATTAATGGGATAGCTTTCGGCAGCAAAGGTGTGACGCAGCAGGTAAAGAGCGTCAGCACTGTTTACAAGACCGTCACCGTTCACATCGCCGCGAAGAACAGCGGGTGTTACTTTAACGGTTCCTGCAACACTCTCCACTACGAGAGCAACATCGTCATTCTTAACGGTGAGGTTGCACTTAACGGTCGTATCGCCAGCTTTGGCATCAGCCTTTGCCTTGAACACGAGCTTAAGAATGTTGCCGTCGAACTTGGTTGCAGAAGCAACAGCAATTGTTCCCTTCTCGGCAGCGGCGTTGATGTCCTTCAGAAGTCCGTCAACAAGCCATGCAGAGTTGGCAGCGTCAAACTCAAGAACAGCCTTGTCGTACTCAAGAGTGAAGAGCATGGACTTGGCGGCTGCAAAGTTTTCAGCCTTCACAAACAGCTCGATGCTTTCTCCGACCTTTACGGAACCGGAGGAAACGGTAGCGGTCGCCTTAGAGGCGGGATCGCCAGCAACAGTAACTTTACCGGAAGCAGATCCGGAGTAAGCAACGGTCTCATCGTTCTTTATAACGACATCGACCTTAACGTCGTACACAGCAGAAGCCGCGCCGTCCTTTACCTTGAAGACAAGGTCAAGAACATCACCGTCAAATTTCTCGGCGGCTGCAACAGCCATAACGCCGGTATCAGCGTTGAGATCCTTAAGAAGTGCGTTTACAAGCCATGCGGATTTCGCAGTGTCAAGCTCAAGCACGCTCTTATCATAGGTAAGAGTGACTTTCATGGACTTGCCGGCAGGTGAGCCTGCAAGAGCAACCTTGAGAGACACGGTCTCGCCAGCCTTGGCAGCAGCGCTTCCTACAGTAAGGGTAGTGTCGACAGGCTCAACAGGAGCAGAACCATTTCCAACAACGATCTTGCCGGGAGTGGAGGAAGAGGGGATAACGGTCTCGTCCAGCTTGACAGTAAAGTCACACTTCACAGCATATTCGCCGTCGGCTGCGCCCTCTTTTACCTTAAAGGTAAGCTTAAGGACATTGCCGTTGAACTTGGTAGCGCTTGCAACAGCCATAACACCGGTGTCGGCCTTGAGATCCTTCAGAAGAGCATCAACAAGCCAGCCGGAATTTGCGGTGTCAAGCTCAAGAACGTTCTTATCATAGGTAAGAGCAACCTTCATTGACTTGGCATCCGGGCAATTTGCAGCGGAAACAAGAAGGGAAACGGTTTCTCCGGCTTTCGCCGTGGCACTGCCGACAGTGAAGTCGGCAGTGCCAGTTGTTTCGGCACTAATTACGGCAGAAAAGCTTGAAACCAGAAGCAGCATTACGAGAAGTATCGCAGCAATTTTACAGTTTTTCATCTTTCCTCCTTAAAATCAGTGGTTAGTATCTTTCAAATCAGAAAGACATGTAAAGGAGCGTTACAGCGTCATCAGAAGTGACCTTGTCGTCGCCATTGAAATCGTACTTGATGTCGGGATTGCCGAAGGTGAGGTACAGAAGAGCGATAGCGTCGTCGGAAGTGAACTTACCGTCGCCGTTGACGTCTCTTACATCGCCGCCGAGCTTCGGAATGACCTTGTAGGATTCATCCTTTTCGCCGCAGACGGAGCAAGCCTTGTGAGCAGTGTAGCCGTCCTCAGTCTCGGTAGCAGGCTTGGCAGCAACGTCGACCCACTTATGACCGGTTGCCTTGATAACAGCCTGAACGGTTGTTACGGAGCAGTTCTTGCACTTGTAGTAGGCGGTGTGACCGTCTTCGGTGCAGGTTGCGGGAACAGCGGGAATTACGTTCTCAAGGTCAAATGCATGAGCTTCCTGAGGAGCCATGATCTCGTAGCCGCAGACGCTGCATTTCAGACCCTTGGTGCAGTCATTGAGAGCTTCGTTTACACGGTGACCCTCGGCTGTGATGGTCGAATCGCAGACGGTGCAGACATAGGAGTGACCGCTGGCGTTGCGCTGAATGTCATCGGAAGGCTTGTGAGCCGCAGTTGCCTTCATGGCAACACCGCAGACCTTGCAGGCGCCGTCAAGGCAAGCAGCCTTAGCGTCGGAAACGTGCTTTTCGCTGGCGATGAGGTAGCAGCGAGAGCAGGTCCAGCTGTGAGCATCGGCAGTGATAACATTTTCAGAGGTCGTGAAGTCGTGACCAAGGGCAGGAGCAGCAACGCTAATGTTACCCTTACCGTCATTCTTCTTCATAGTAAGTTTGCAAACTTTGCAGCTATTGGGGGTCAAGCAGCTCTGCTTACCATCGCTGGAGCATTTGGATACTGTGTCCATTGTGCCGCAATCTTTGCACTTTCTTGTATGATAAAGACCATTTGATGCATTATCAAGCTTTGAGCCACTTATCCGACCATTCTTATCACACTGGAAGTATGCACCCCAGTTATGAGCCTTGGTTGCAGGAAGGGTAGTCTTACCTTCTGTATATCCGCAGTCAGCGGAGCATTTCTTGTGAGCCGATGTTCCAGCTTTGCAGAGATCAGGCTGCTTGGCGGCAACATCAACAAGAGTGCCATGAGCCTGCTTGGACTGAGTTGTTATACCACAAACCGAGCAAACCTTCCAGTGACCCTCGCTGTCATACTTCCAAACAGAAGTATGATCTTTTGTGGCCTTCTGAACGTATCCGCACACTTTGCAGTAACCATCATATACACAAACTGCTCCCTTAGAATCTATCCAATTCTTGCCATCTGTTGTGTATTGATAGCTGTGAGCTTCGAGATTATTAACAGCGGTGCAGCCCTTAACGGTGCAGTACTGCCAATGCTTATCGGCGCTATTCTTGTAGTCTTCGCTCCACTTGTGGGTATCGGGAGTCTTGTTGACCTTGCGGGTCTCGGTAGCCTGGCAGACAGAGCAGGTGTGTGTTTCAACACCGTCAGCCTGGCAGGTAGGAGCAGTGGTAACCTTCCATGCGCTCCACTTGTGACCGGTCTTCGGAATGGTTGTTCCACCTTCCTGATACTTGCAGGAGTAGGTGACACCGTTGATAACTTTTTCGCAGCTGCACTTGTAGCCGGCGGTGGTTCCGTCCTCGGTGCATTCAGCAGGCTTAGCTTCGATAGCTACGCGATCATGAGAATATTCTCCGGCAAGCTCAGCACCGCATCTTACGCATCTGACGCTGTCAGTGCACTTGAAGGTGTCGGGGTTGAAGCTTTCGGGAAGGACATGGTTGTTCTTAACCTCAACTCCGCAGACTTTGCATTGTGCAGAAGTCAGGCAGAGAGCGGTAGTGTCAAACTTATGTCCCTTGGGAGCGATATCCTTCTTGTTGATGATATCGCCGCACTTGGAGCAGACGTCCTGCTGTTTGCCCTTTTCGGTGCAGGTTGCATCCTTAGTAACAACGGTCTTATAGGTGTGACCCTTAGCATCGTACTGTGCGCCGCAAACGTCGCAGGCAGCAGTGCAGAGGAGCTTGTTGGAGGTCTTGCCGCCTACATAGTCATCAGCACTGTAGGTGTGACCAACGGTAGCGGTAATCGCTTCATTGCAACCTTCACGCAGGCACTTGCCGGGGTTGCAGGCAGGAGCAGTCGCATCAACGAGGTGACCGAGAGCAGCAATGCTTTCGGGAGCGTTGATAACCTTGGTAGCCTTGGCATCGCTGAACATGGCCTTGCAGGACTGGCAGGTCCAGTATTCCTTCAGACCGGTAGCAATGCAGGTAGCAGGCTTCTCGGCAGTGTGTACGAGGTCATGAGCAAGCTTCGGAACGATAACGTAATTGCAGACGGAGCAGGTAACAGCTTCGGTGCAGGTAGCCTTTGCGTCCTTGTCATAGACATGGGCAGCAGCAGTACCAGCCTTGACGGCGCCGCAAATCTGGCAGGCGCTCCAGTGGGAGGTTTCGTTTTCATATGTCGTGTAATCGTGCTCAGCTCCTCCAGCGGTGCTGGTGGAAGCAAGAACAGCTCCGCAGACAGAGCAGTAGTCATGGTAAACACCAGGTTCGCTGCAGGTAGGAGCCTTTACAAGCAGATCCTTGACCGTCAGACCAAGATCAGCAGGAAGTCCTACTTTAGGGTTGTAAACAGCGAGGGTGTGCGGCCATGTTGCGGTAGTGGCAAATGTTACGGCATATCCTTCAAAATCGTTTGAAGACTTTCCGCAAGCGCAGCTCTTGTAGTATTCTACAGGCTTGTTGCATACAGGAACTTTAACCTTAAATGCATCTTTGACCACTTCCTTGTCAAATGTATGATATTTGCCAGGGAAAACATCATCAGCTTTAAAGGTATCATCGAGAGTAGCACCACACTTTGAGCAGCTCTTATAGTACACGTTTTCAGCCGCGCAATTCTTGCCAGCGGTTTTAAGGTACTGAGGAGCCACAATGGTATCACCAGTGTGTGAGCCATCAGATGTGTGCTTCTGACTTGCGCCGCAAGGGCAGAACCAAACCTCAGCACAAGATTCACCACTATAGGTGTGATTTTCGATTGTTGCAGAACCGTTTTCCATTTTGACATGCTGACCATTTCCGAGGTCAGTGTATGTCACGTCTGTACTCGCAGCACCAGCAGCAACGCCGATACAAAGTATTGCAGCCAGCAGCAGAGCTACGGGAAGCAATACCTTTCCTATGCTTTTGAGCGTATGTACGGTCTTGGCATAAGAATGATTAGAAACTGATTTCATTTCTTGTCTTTCCTCCTGAAATTCTTATATACAACGGCAACTCCCGCCGATACGGAGTTCGGTCGCACATCTCAAACACCCCGTGGGATGCTTAGCCGACGAGACAGGCTTCCGTTTTCCGGCGCTTCTTACCCTCAAACACCCTTGCGGATGCTTAGCCGACGAGGACAGGTCACGCTTTCTCCGGCACGGAAGACCGAGCCGCTATATTCACTCCGGTGCGCCGCTTCAGCGGCATGAATTCAAAGTGTACAGCGTTCAGATTGCCGGTTGTTTCGTATTGTAATTGAGGCGCACTATGTATTTCACGGTGCGCGGCGCACCTCTTTTACCGCAGACCGGGCAGAAATAGGTATAGGAATCCCATACACATTCTCTTGCTATATTTTATCACCGCATAACTGATTTGTCAACAGTTTTAGGCGATTATTTCCGAAAAAAAACGCAAATTATGTCTGTTTTACGACAGACGGGCACCGACCGGATGCCAAAGTGCGTTCATCAGATGCAAAAACGCTTGATATCTGCCTCAAATGCGGCGCGCTCTGCCTCGTCGGGGATGTTTGCGCTCAGCTCGATCGGGTTCATCAGGTCAAGGCTGAATATTCCCATGATAGATTTGGCATCTACTATGTATCTGCCGGACTTGAGATCAATGTCAAAGTCGTACTTGGTTGCAATGTTTACAAATTCGCGGATATCCGATATCGTGTAAAGACGGATTTTTTCGTTTACCATGTTTTCTCTCCTTATATTTTTTCTTTGGGTTTATTTTACCACAGCTTTTTACAACTGTCAAGTACCGAATGCAAAATATTATCAGCTAATTAATGGAAGATAAAACGGAATAAATTATCAACCGGTCACGTAAAAGGTACGCGGTGCTTTTTGAGCGCTCCCGCTTTACGGATACCGGGTGATACGCCGTGAGACTCATGCGAAACCCGGCGCAGGGTAGAATATGTCTGCGCCGGGAGGGACACGGCGCGAAAGGGGCTGGTAACAACGGAATAAAAAAGACGGATCCCACCGGGGTGGGCAGCGTAAATGCCAAGGAAGCCATGTCGGACGCCCCGGCGTCCGGAAATGCAGGCGCTCTTATACGCGCCTGCCGGGACGGCACGGCACTGCGGCTTGCCGCGGAATACATCGTCCTTAACCGCGAGGGCAGCGCGCTACCCAACATCGCAGGCTTCTGCCGCAGTCTCGGCGTGGGGCTTTGCGAATTTGACGGGCTGAAAAAGACCTATCCCGACATTCACAGCGCGCTGTGTGCGGTTTTTGAGGACGAAGCGCTGAACTCCGGCGTATCTCCCTCGGTGCTTACGCTCTATCTGCGCGGAAGGCTTGATTACGGCGAAAGGCACGGCGCGGAGGACGGCGGGGACAGGGACGGCGCTCCGCTTAAGGTGGTGTTTGAGCATGATGTGCTCGGCGACGGAGGCTGACGGCATTCTGCGCATTTCCGGCGTGCCAAATGCGCGGCAGAAGGAGTTCTTTGCCTCACGTGCAAAATTCATTGCCTACGGCGGGGCGCGCGGCGGCGGAAAATCATGGGCGTTACGCCGCAAGCTCTGCGGACTGTGTCTGCGCTACCCCGGCATCAGGTGTCTGCTGATACGCAGGACGCTTGGTGAGCTGAGGTCAAATCATCTGCTGCCGATGCTTGCGGAATACGGCGCGCTTATACGCTACACCGAGTCGGACAAGTGTATGCACTTCCCCGGCGGATCGGCAATTTACCTTGGCTACTGCGCCGCCGACCGCGACGTCCTTCGCTATCAGGGTCAGGAATACGACATTATCGCCATAGACGAGGCAACGCAGCTGAGCGAATATCAGTTTTCTGTTTTCAGAGCCTGTCTGCGCGGTACGGGGGATTTCCCCAGACGCATTTATCTGACCTGCAATCCCGGAGGCGTGGGACACGCCTGGGTCAGGCGGCTGTTTATCGACCGCGACTACCGCGAGGGGGAATATCCCGGAGATTACGACTTCATTCCCGCCACCGTCTACGACAACGGAGTGCTGCTGCAATCGGCTCCAGACTATGTAAGGCAGCTCGAAGGGCTTCCGCCGCGAATGCGCGACGCGTGGCTGTACGGAAGATGGGACGTGTTTGAAGGGCAGTTCTTCCCGGAATTTGACCCCGCAAGGCACGTTGCAGGTCCACGGGCGCTTCCCCGCGTCCTGCGGCGCTTTATGGCGCTCGACTATGGCTTTGACATGCTTGCCGCGCTGATGATCGGCGTAAGCGACGACTGAATGCTGATAGTTGAAAGGGAGATATGCCGTCCGGGGCTGACGCTTTCCGAGGCGGCGCGGTGCGCGGCGCAGCTTGCTGCCAAAGATGCGGAAGGCGAGGGCGGCAAAGCCGAATATGCGGTGGCGTCGCCAGATCTCTGGAACCGCCGTCAGGACAGCGGAATGAGCGGCTTTGAGATAATGCAGGCAATTCCGGGAATGCCGCCGATGCGCCCGGCGGACGACAGGCGCGTTCCGGGCTGGCGTGTTCTGCGCGAGTATCTGTCCGGGGGCAGACTTATTATCAGCTCCGACTGCCCGGAGCTTATCCGCTGTCTACCGGCACTGCTGTTTGACAAAAACCGCGCCGAGGACGCTGCGGGAGAGCCGCATTCGGTCACTCACGCACCGGAGGCACTGCGCTATGCGGTGATGAGCCGCCAGCCGCCTGAGGTGCGCGACGAGCCGGAATTTGCCAACTTCCGCTTTAACCGCAGGGCAAAAACAGACGGGCGGGTATGGGACTGAGCCAAAAAGCGCCGTCCGAAATCACAAATGCAAAGAAAGGCAGAAAGATCGCTATGCTTCAGAATGCACTGTCGTCGCGCGCCGTCATCGGCAAAAGACGCGACAGGGGCTTTTCTCCCTGCGCGGAGGGGAGCTTCATTATTGAAAATATGCGCACACTTGCCGACGGCTCGGCGGTACTGCGCGAGGGGTATTCCTACCGCTTTACCCTTCCCGCTGCGCCGCGCGCACTGCTTGAGGCAACGGGTGAGGCGGCGGGATGTGTGTATATGATCGCCGGGAACGGATTTTATCTTGTCGACCCGGCAAACAAAAGCTGCACCCTGCTTGCCGAAACCGGTTCATCCTCCGGAAACGCCTCGATATTCCGCTGTGGCGGGAAGATATACATACTTGACGGCGGAGAGCTGAAAAGGTATGACGGCGCGGGCGGGCTTACCGTGGAAGAAGGGTACGTGCCGCTGTACGGCAATCGGTGGAATCCGCTCAGCCGAGGCAGTGTGAACGAACCGATGAATCTGCTGACGCGGAAGATACGCATAAACTACCGCGTTCCGGAACTGAGTTACCGGCTTGTAACCGGACTGACGCTTGCGTCGGTGGAGTCGTTTGAGCTTAACGGTAAGCTCCTGAGCGCCGACGACAACCCGAAATGGTCACTTGACGCAAGCGGACGTTTTATCACGACAACGGGACTCAACACCGAGGATTCGGTAACGATATGCGCCACCGTTGCGGCGGATACCCTTGACAGAACAGCGCTGACCTCCTGCACCGCAGCCGCCGTGTTCGGAGATTGCGGCAGCACCCGGATATGCTGTTTTGATGGGCTTGACCCGGCAAAGGTATTTGTTTCAAAGCCTGTGGACGACGAAAGACTTGCCGCCTCGCGCCGCCATGCGGAAGCCGCCGGAGAGCTTTATTTCCCGACCGACGGAAAGATCACGGTCGGAGACGGCGGGTATACCGTAACCGCGATATCGGAATGCCGGGGTGAGATGCTTATATTCAATGAAAAAGAGACATACCGGCTTGAATGCGGCAGCTCCCGCTCGCCGTCGGCGGAGCTAATTGACGGAACGTCGGGCGTGACAAAACGCGACTGCGCCGCAACGTGCAGCGGCGGGACTGTGGCAGTCTGCGGAGACGGAATATATTACAGAAAGTCCTCCGGACGCACGTCCGACAAAAGCGCCGGGCTTATTTCGGACGGTATGCCCGTACACTACCCCATAAGCGGTATATCCTCCGTAACAAGCGACAGCGCAAAGGATGAGTTGTGGTTCTGCGCCCCCGACGACCAAAGAGGGCGCGCGCTTCTGTGGAACGCAAAGACAGGCTGCTTTTACTGCTTTACGGACATATACGCCGACCGCATCTTCACTGCCGGTGAAAGTATATGCTTTATGCGCGGAAGTGATGTGTACGGATTTGACCCCGCGCTTCTGTATGACACAGAACCGGATGGCGCTTCGGGCAGCAGGGCTGAGCCAATAGAGGGCTTTATCGAATCCCCCTTCTTCGACCTCGGCTCTCCGGGCAGGCAGAAGCGCATACATCACGCAAGCCTTGATGTGCGCGGCGGAAGCGCAGTCCTGACCCTTATTGCAGACACCGGAAGGACTGCATCCGTCTGCTTTCCGGACGCGCACCGTTCAGACGCTCCGCAGCTGCGCGGCAAACCGAACGAAGCGGCGGCGCGCGTGAACACCGGCGCTTTTTACAGCATGAAATACCGCATTTCGGTGTCGGGTCCTGAACGCCCGCGCATATGCGGAGTTTCGCTTACGGCAAGAAAATAACATATATTGAAAGGAACACAAAAGCAAATGAAAACATCCGCAGAAACTGCGGCATGGCGGCAGTATGAGGCGGGGCGGAATTTCAAGCAGCGCATAGGGCTGTACGAAACGGTGCGGGTAAATGAACGCTTCTACCGCGGAGACCAGTGGCAGGGAGTCGGAAACGCCGACCTTCCCCGTCCCGTTTTCAACATTGTACGCCGTATCGCCGATTACCTCATCTGCAATGTTGCCTCAGCCGACCTTAAGATCACATACTCCGACGAAAACCTCCCCGCCGCTTCGGATGAAAAAGAGGCGGAATATATTTCGGAAGGAATAGAGGTACTAAGCAGAAGCGCCGCCTACCGCTGGGAGCATGAGCGTCTTCAGACGCTTATTTATCGCCTGCTTTCCGATGCCGCCATCTCCGGCGACGGCGCGCTTTACTGCTGGTGGGACTCTGACGCCGACAGCGGGATGGGAAACGGCGGAGATATTGTAACGGAGGCTATTGACAATGTGAATCTGTTCGTCTCCGACCCTAACCGTGCCGACATACAAAGTCAGGAATACATAATCCTTTCCGGACGCGCCCCGGTGCGTTCGCTGCGCGATGAAGCAAGGCGCTGCGGAGTCAGCGAGCGCGAGATCGCAAGGATCCTGCCCGACGGCAAGGACGGCGCCGCCGCTCAATCGGGAGACGGTGCGCTTAACGAGCTTGAGGGAAGCGGTGACGAAAAGACCACCTATTTGATTAAATTCTGGCGTGAGGACGGATATGTCCGATTTGAAAAGTCCACCCGCGAATGTGTCATACGCCGCGTAAAGACGCCCTGCCGGCTTTACCCGGTGGCGTACTTCAACTGGTATCCCACCAAAAACTGCTTTCACGGCACTTCCCCGATAACGGGTCTGATACCGAATCAGAAATACATCAATCGCGCATATGCGATGGTCATGAAGCACATGACCGACACTGCTTTCTCAAAAGTGATATATGACCGCACACGTATTCCCGAATGGACGAACGAGGTCGGGGAGGCAATAGGTGCGGCGGGAGGAGGAAACATTTCCGACGCGGTTGCCGTTGTCGGCACGGGACAGCTTGAAAACGGCTATCTTGACCTGATAAGCAACGCAATATCGGTGACAAAGGAGCTTGCAGGTGCTACCGAAACCGCGCTCGGCAACACCGCACCGAACAACGCCAGCGCAATTCTGGCTCTGCGCGAGGGAGCAACGGTGGCGCTTGAGCAGGTAAAATCCTCACTTCACCGCTGTATTGAGGATATGGCTGACATCTGGGCGGATATGAGTTGCGCCTATTACCCGGACAGGCATCTTCTGCGCACCGCGTACGGCGCGGAGGAGATAAACTGCGCGGCTTTGCGGCGCGCGCTTGTGCGCGCCCGGGTCGATGTGGCGGAATCCACCCGTTATTCCGTTTCCGGTACAAAGGAAATACTCGACCGTCTGCTTGACGGCGGACACATTACCTTCTGCGAGTATCTTGAAAGGCTTCCCGACGGAATACTTCCGGGAAGAAGCGCACTGCTTGAAGCAAGAAAAAGAAAAAATATATGTGCGGTATCCGCAGGGGCTGACGCAAAGGAAGCGGCTGCCGATGCAAACAACGAATAAAGAAAGGAACCTAAAATGTCCGAAAACGAAATTCAGAACACTGTCATGAGTGAAGCTACTGACGAAATGTCCTCTCAGGCGAATGTCACGGACGCAGAGGAAAGCGGCGCGCTGCTGCGCGAGCTTGGAGAGCTGCGTCAGGAGCTTGAAAGCATGAGGCGCGAGCTTGCAGAGACAAACAGCGCCCGTCAGCGCGCTGCGGAAGACCGGGCAAGTGCCGCCGAGCTGTCTGCCGGCCGTCTTCGCGGAGCCGCGGATTCGCTTTATTCACCTTCCGAGGTCCGCGCCATGAGCCGCGGGGAGGTAAGGGCAAACCTCGACCGCATACGCGAGTCAATGCGTCACTGGAACTGAGCGGAGGCAGAGAATGTTCTTCTGCCAACGTATCAATAATAAAATAATTTCTTACAAACGAAAGGAAAAAGAAAATGGCAATCTCGAATTTTATTTCCACCGTATGGAGCGAAAGTCTCCTCACCGCGCTCGACAAAAAGTACATAGGAGTTGCAAACTGCAGTCGCGAGTACGAGGGCGACATCAAAAACCGCGGAGACCGCGTAAAGATATGCGGCGTTGGTCCTGTCACCCTCTTCAACTACACCAAGAACACCGACTTCGCCTCCGGCGCCGAGACGCTTTCGGACACTGCAATGACCCTGCTTATAGATCAGGCGAAGGCATTCAACTTCCAGATAGACGACGTGGACCGTGCACAGTCCAATCCCAAGCTTATGAACGAAGCGATGAAGACCGCCGCCGCCGCACTGGCAACCGCCGCAGACAGCTACGTGTATTCTCTTTATTCAGACGCCGGGGCTACCGTTTCCAACGACGCCGCCACTGCCTCAAACATTCTTGACACTATCATCGACGCCCGCACAAAGCTGCTCGAAAACAATGTGACCGACCCCGGCGACATCGTGGTCGAGGTATCCCCCGCCGTGGCTTCTCTCATATTCAAGGGCAAGCTCGCCTATGTCGGGGATGAAATACTCGAAAGCGGCTGCATCGGAAGCGTCGCAGGCTGCCGCGTATATGTCTCAAACAGTATCGCATCAGCCGTTGAATCAAGCAAGACCTATTACAAGTGCATAGCGCGCTCAAGACGCGCGGTCGCCTTTGCCGAACAGCTCAGCGAGGTTGACGCTTACCGTCCCGAAAAGCGCTTTGCGGACGCTGTCAAGGGTCTGCATCTGTACGGCGCCAAGGTCGTATACCCCTCAGAGATGGTGCTGCTCAATATCAGCATTTCCGCCTGAGGCGCTTTGACCTATGACCTGTCAGAAAATTTATAAAGCCGCGCTCAGACTGCTGAACGAGACCGCCCCGGAGAGCGTATGCGCCGGTTGTTCGGAGGAATACGACGAATTTGCCGAACGCGCGCCTTACCTGCTTGCAGCCGCGGTCACGGAGGCGGGAGAGGTGGACGACGAATACCGTCGCTCGCACGGGCTTGCCGCGCGCGGGGAGACAGATACTGCCGAAATACCGCTGGAGGCTGACTTTCCGCTATCGCCCCGCTTTGCGCCCGCCGTCGCATTTTACCTTGCCTCAATGCTGATCGCCGATGAAAACCCGGAACTGTCGGATACGCTTTTTGACCGCTTCTGCGACGCCATGTCTACTATCAAAGCGTCCATCCCGTCTGTCAAGAGCGCGATACGTAATGTATACCCCGCGCCCTGACGTCAGCGCCTTATAGAAAAATACACAGATCCCCCTGCTGTCGCGCAAAAGCGCGGCAGCAGGGGGATGTTGTTTTTTGATCTATACCAGATCAAGCCCAGCTCATGGTGCGGGGCTTATCCTCTGTCATAACAATAGGCTTGAGGAAGCTTACGGCTTTGGCAAGCCCCTCATCTATCGTCATTACGCTGTCCTCATGCTCGATTGAAAGCACACGGTCATAGCCGCACAGACGCAGGTTGGAGACCAGATCTCTCCAGTAGGATTCGCCGTTGCCGTATCCGACGGTACGGAACACCCACGCGCGGTTCAGCTCGTCGCTGTAATGCTTGGTATCAAGCACGCCGTTCTGCGCGGTGTTGTACTTGTCGATCTTGGTATCCTTGGCGTGGACATGATAGATAGCTCCCTTGAGATAACGGGCGGCGGCTACCGGGTCGATGCCCTGCCAGATAAGGTGCGAGGGGTCAAGGTTCGCTCCGATAACGGGACCTGCCTCCCCTCTCAGCTTCATCAGCGTTTCAGGGTTGTAAACGCAGAATCCCGGATGCATTTCAAACGCAATATGCGTTACGCCGTGAGCCTCGGCAAACGCCGCGGTCTTTTTCCAATAGGGAATGAGCTTTTCGCTCCACTGCCATTCAAGGATCTTAAGAAAATCGTCCGGCCACGGGCAGGTGACCCAGTTGGGGTATTTGGAGCCTTCGCTGTCTCCGGGGCAGCCGGAGAACCCGACAATGGTGTCAACGCCGAGCTTTTCGGCAAGCAGAACGGCGTTTCTGAAGTCCTCGTCATACGCCGCGGCGGTGGCGGCGTCGGGATGCAGCGGATTGCCGTGCGCGGCAAGCGCGCATATCTCGACATCAAATTTCTTGAATGTGTCAACAAAGGCATTGAACTTTGCCTTGTCGGCAAGCAGCTCGGCAGGGTTGCAGTGAGCCTTTCCGGGATATCCACCCGCGCCCATCTCAACGGTATGTACGCCAAGACCCGTGATTATCGAAAGCGATTCCTCAAGAGTTTTTGAGGCATACAGATTTTCAAGTACACTGAGTTTCATTGAATTATCTTCCTTTCAAATATTATTTCATTCTGTATATGCGTTCCCCGCGCTCAAGCGCCCCGGCTATATTGCGCATTTCCTCAAGGGCAGCAGCCTTGTCCGGGTATTTGCCCGCGCGGCGTCCCTGATTGCCGTACTGAATGTTTATCACATACGGCTCTTCGCCCTTTTTTATGCGATAAGCCTCGGCAGTCCCGAACGGGATCAGCGATTTGCCGTCCTGTGTGAATATGTAAAGACCCGTGCCGGCAGCCGGGGCGTTGAATGAGACGTCGCCAAGCGCATCCTCAACGGCGTCACTCACTGCGCCCTCCACAGCGTCCTCAACGGCACTCTCTACCGTGCTTTCGATGCTGTCCTCAAGCTCATCGAGCTTTTGGGCAAGCTCCGAGAGCTGCTCTTTAAGCTCATTTACCGACTCGTTCAGTTCGTCGTATTCAATCATTCCGGTATCTCCTTAAAATCTGAATATATCTCCCGTCTTTGCAGAGGTGTAGATGCCCTCAAGTATGCGCGTGACGACTATCGCCTGTTCGGGAAGCACAAAGGGGGCTTTGTCGTTGACAACAGCGTCGATCCAGAGCCGCGCCTCGCGGTCGGCGGGGCTTTCGCCCTTTACGCCGTCAAAGAAAGCCGCGCCCTTGGCGTTCATATCCGGCTTCATGACATATTGCAGATTCTGACGCACTCCGTTTATGCGCACACCGTCAACCATGTCAGCTCCCGCCTTTGTGCCACAGAAGGAGGTGACAGCCTCGCGCACGTCAAGTGTGTTGAGCGCCCATGAAGCCTCAAGGTTGATGGTAGCGCCGTTTTCCATCACAATGAAGCCGAAAGCCGAATCCTCAACGGTAAACTTCGCCGGATCCCACGGTCCCCAGGCGTTGCCCTGGTCGGTCTGGTCGTTAAGAGCGTGATATGTAGTTCCGACGCAGTATTTGGGCTTGTAATTGTCAAGCGTCCAGAGCGTCAGGTCAAGAGCATGCGTTCCGATATCAATAAGAGGACCGCCGCCCTGCTCGTATTCGTTGAGGAAAACGCCCCATGTCGGAACTGCGCGGCGGCGTATCGCCGTCGCCTTGGCGTAGTAGATATCACCGAAGGTTCCCGCCTCGACCTCTCCCTTGAGGAAAAGTGAATCGGTGCGGTGGCGGCTCTGGTAGCCTATCGTCAGCTTTTTGCCGGTGCGTTTTGCGGCGTCAAGCATCTTCTGAGCCTCGGCGGAGTTGATCGCCATCGGCTTTTCGCACATAACGTGCTTTCCCGCCTCCAGTGCGTCAACAGTGATGAAGCTGTGACTGCGGTTGGGAGTAAGAACATGAACGACGTCGATGGACTTATCCTCAAGCAGCTTTTTATAATCGGTGTAAACCGCGCAGTCGGGAGTGCCGAATTTTTCACGTGCGGCGAGCGCCTTTTTTTCGATTATGTCGCAGAAAGCGACCATTTTGACATTTTTGAGCTTTGAGAGTGCCGGCATATGCTTGCCGTTGGCAATTCCGCCGCAGCCGATGATACCTACACGTACAATATCATTTGTCATTTTCAGTCCCTGCTTTTCTTTTGTTTTTTGAAATCCTCCGGGCAAAACAGCCCGCAAAGGATTACTTTACTAAATATAATACAGCATAAGGCATAATTTTTCAAGGGCTTTTATGCCGTTTTTTATTATTAAGCAGATTAAATCCGCAAAAAGTTGCGCCGGAACATTTTTTATGCTATAATAATCCGGCGCAGAAAGAGCGCAAAACCGCAAAAGAAAAAGGAAGAAGCAATGTTTACTGATATGATGGGAAACGTCCGCTACAAGCTCGGACTTCATCTGCACACCACACGCTCGGACGGTCGCCGCGAGCCCTCCGCCGTCATTGCCGAATACCATGAGGCAGGATACGACGCCATAGCCCTTACCGATCACTGGCTCTGGAATCCCGCCGGAGAGCTTGACGGGATGAAGATAATTTCCGGCGCAGAATACAACATAGGCGCGTCCGACCCCTGTGACGGCTTCGGAGTGTATCATATAGTTGCCCTCGGCTGTGAGCACCACCCCGAAATTCAGCCCGCCGACGAACCCGCCGCTGTTGCCAAGGCTATACACGAGGCGGGAGGAATAGCGGTGCTGGCACATCCCGCGTGGTCGCTTAACGATCCCGCCGTCGTTGCCGCCCAGCCTTACTTTGACGCTACCGAGATATTCAACACCGTCTCCGGCGTTCATTTCTCCTTCCGTCCGGATTCCTCCGCCTTCTGCGACCTGCTTGCCTGCCGCGGAATGACGCTGCCCCTGCTTGCCACAGACGACGCGCATTACTACGATGGGCAGGACGACGCAGTATCCTTTGTCTGCGTCCGCGCCGAATCAGGAGCACAGTCAGAGCTTATCGACGCCATCAAGCGCGGGGATTTTTATGCGTCTCAGGGTCCCGAGCTTCACCTGAGCCGCGACGGCAACCGCTTTATACTTGACTGCTCGCCCGCACGGGAGATCCTGTTTATAACCAACCTCTCATGGTCGCACGGGCGCGCGGTTCGCGGCAGCAACCTGACGCACGCCGAATACGAACTTTCCGTCGGTCAAGGACGCAACGACCGCTTCGTGCGCGCCGAAATCACCGGCATGGACGGCAAAAAAGCCTGGTCAAATTATATCACAGTCTGACAAAAGCGCGCGATACATACAATAATGCACTCTCCCTGCCCCGCACCGTCAATGCAAATAGCACAAGAATTTGTTTTTTCTTTGACAAAGTCTTGCAAATCGCAGCGTATTGTGATATAATGACGGCGTATAGCGGAACAAACCGCAGATAAAAATTTTTTTACTGGAAGGTAATAAAATCATGGCAAAAAACAACATCGTTGATTGGAGTACAATCACAAATTTCGTCGTAGACAGCTTTGTTGGCTACGGCATCCCGCGTGAGGACGCGAAAATATGCGCGGATGTTCTGCTTGAAAGCGACAAGCGCGGCATTGAGTCCCACGGTGTAAACCGCTTCAAACCCATCTACCTTGACCGCATCAAAGCAGGTATCCAGAACCCCGTAACCAACTTTGAAATCGTCAAAGAGACCCCCACCACCGCCGTCGTTGACGGTCATGACGGTATGGGTCAGGTCATCGGATACAAGTCGATGAGAATGGCTATCGACAAGGCCAAGGAATACGGCATGGGCATGGTCGTTGTCCGCAATTCCTGCCACTACGGTATTGCCGGCTACTATCCCAGCATGGCTTGCAAGGAAGGCTGCATCGGTATGACCGGTACAAACGCCCGTCCCTCCGTCGCTCCCACCTTCGGCGTTGAGGGTATGTTCGGTACCAACCCCCTGACCATCGGTATCCCCACCGACGAGGACTTTGACTTCCTTATCGACTGCGCTACCTCCATTACCCAGAACGGTAAGATCGAATATTACGAGAGAATCGGCGAAAAGGTTCATCCCGGAACCATCATCGGCATCGACGGTGAGCCTGTTGAAGGCGACGCAGGCGTCGCACTCAAGAGGATCCGTCAGGGCACAGCCGCGCTGACCACCCTCGGCGGAATCGGCGAGGCTATGGGCGGCTACAAGGGCTATGGCTACGCTATGGTCGTAGAGCTGCTTTCCGCAGTGCTTCAGGACGGCAACTACGGTAAGGCGCTCAACGGCGTCGGTCCCAACGGCGAAAAGGTTCCCTACCATCTCGGCCACTTCTTCATCGCCATCGACACCAACCACTTCCTCGGCGAGGAGCTTTGCCGCAAGAAAGCCGGCGAGATCATCCGCTCCGTCCGCAACTCCAAGAAGGCTCCCGGTGCAGAGCGCATTTACTCCGCCGGCGAGAAGGAGCATCTTGTACGCCTTGCCCGCAAGGACGGTGTTCCGATCAACGAGTCCGTTCAGAAGGAGATCGTCGCCGTGCGTGACGAGCTGGGGCTCACTCAGTACACCTTCCCGTGGGAGAAATAAGCTGAATCAAATACATTTTTTACGGAAGCGCTGAAACAGTTGCTCCGATGTATTTCATGCGCAGGAGCGATCATAACGTCGCCCCTGCGCAATTTTCAGAAGTCTTTACCGTGCTGCAAAAATACTGCATCAATAGCTGACATCTTGAGATAGTACCATCGGCGGCAAAGGGTCGGCAGTAATAATGCACTTCTCCGCCGACTATACTTTATTGTACCATAAATCAAAAATCGGAAGGATCACCGCAATGAATATAAGAGAAGAATCCCTCAAAAAGCACTACGAATGGAAGGGCAAGATAGAAGTCGTATCCCGCATACCGGTAAATACGCGGGAGGAGCTTTCCCTCGCCTACACACCCGGAGTCGCCGAGCCGTGCCTTGAAATTCAAAAAGACCCGGAAAAGTCGTATGAACTGACCCGCCGCAGCAATCTTGTCGCCGTAATCACCGACGGCACCGCCGTACTTGGTCTTGGCGACATAGGTCCCGAGGCGGGCATGCCGGTCATGGAGGGCAAGTGCCTGCTCTTCAAGGAGTTTGCGGATGTTGATGCATTTCCCCTCTGCATAAGATCAAAGGACGTTGACGAGATAGTCCGCACTATCTATCTGCTGTCCGGCAGCTTCGGCGGAATAAATCTTGAGGACATTGCCGCTCCCCGCTGCTTTGAGATCGAAAAGAGACTTATCGAGCTTTGCGACATTCCGGTATTCCACGACGACCAGCACGGCACGGCAATCGTAGTAGCGGCGGCACTGATAAACGCGCTGAA
>ERZ779869.827-NODE-827-length-32022-cov-5.061689_pt1 | contig 32022 bp, 26 predicted proteins | sample MGYA00511557_ERZ779869 | MGnify/ENA primary metagenome ERZ779869 (study PRJEB29588, sample SAMEA2154620) | human gut metagenome | biome: human gut; feature: human-associated habitat; material: faeces | place: Denmark | collected 2008/2010 ... | reverse complement strand
TAGAATTATAAGTTGGTACGTTTTTCCAAGTTTTATTTATTCCGAATATAACAGGATAACCGTTATATCCACTCATACCTTCGTATGCAGCATTTAGAATCTCTAAATCTCCACCTGCATTAGGAATCTTATTCTTAATAATATTCCTATCAGCATCAGTATTCTTTTTACCGTAATTATCCCAAACTCCAATAAGTCTAGCTTTAAGCTCTGGTGGAAGATACGGTCTATCTCCACCAAGAGCATTATTCTTAAAAGGAATACCGATACCTATACCTATACCAGTATTAGTACCCATATTGTAATGTATCAGCTTGTGCGTTATTAACCTGTTTAACTAACTCAACATTCCAACCGGAATAAAGAACAGTAGTAATAGGTTCTTTCATATCTGCAAGAACTACTTCAACTGTTATTGGGTCTTCTGTAATGTTCTTTAATAAGAACGGTTCTTTACCACCCATTCCATTAGGAATAGAAAACTCTGCAACAGCTTCAACTTTACCCATTATAGATATTTGTAAACTGTTAGCTGAATTAGCTCTGTTATAAATACGATTATCCATGATAATTACTTTTAAATGATTATTAATTAGTCTTTGTAACCTTCCCCCATAAAGAGATATGATAACTGTAATTACCACTCCTTTATGGGGGATGCTACAAGAAGCTAAATTTTGTTTAATTACACAATACTATTATTAACTTTTTAATCTGTCATTCCATTAGCCCAATAAGTAGGAATACTTGCAGAATTACTAATATTAGACTTCTTCATTTTATAAAACACATCAGCTCTATTAGAAGCACTTAAAGTATTAAGCCAATTCCAAAATTCCGGAACACTACCAACAGTAGAAACAGCATTATAGAATAGACCAGTCACATTAGTAAGTCTTTTATGTTTATCAACATTGAATAATGTAGAATTTATTTTTTTAGGACTTCTATCTAACCAATCTTCTACGGTTTGTCCACTAGCAAAAGCATAACTAATATTTCTAAGATTAACATTCTTATTAAATAAGTTTCCGTCTACTTGTTGTCCCATTGCAGATGTTGATTCAAACCGTGCAGATAAGAACATCGAAGATATGTCTTGTAACTGTATACAGTTTACATAAGAATCAACAGGTAAGTTAATATGTGCAGGAATAATACAAAAGTAGAACATATTAGATAATGATATTAACTTAGTTAACTTAGAGAACGTATCTGCCGAATAGAAGTCTCCGTCTTCTCCATTAGTAATATTCCATTTATATGGATTTAATAATGGCATACGATAGAATGTATAAGACAAATCAGTAGCATTACTAATAGGATAGAATAAATGTGGCGGAATACGTCCTCTTAGTCCATAATCAAGATAATTATATTCAGTTGGTCCATTAACTCTACCACTACCAAAGAACACTCCATTTACTTCCATATTATTACCATTAGTGCAATAATAGAATAAGTCAGGAGAACATATATAGTTAAGTATTTTCTTATTAGCATTAGCATCAGAAGGTGGAGGAAAAGAACCAGCGTTATCTTTAAATCTATTAGGTATAACAGGAGAACAATTAATACTTCCTGTACTAATTGCACTATAAAGAGCACTGTCTCTAACTATATCTTCTAATCCACTAAGACCATCAACACAATATTCATTCCAAGCAAGTTCATACTTATCGAAATCTTTATTCAAGATAACTCTATGAATATCTCTATTGTAGTTAGGCATAGTATGTTCGTCATCTAACCATTCTCTAGGGTCATAATTTGGATTAAGAATATACTTAACTGGATTATACTTTTCATTAGGGACTATTATATCTCCGTAATTACTAGGAGTAAGATCACCATAATTCATAGTATAAGCTTGTGCTTCTATACTTTGAAATCTTTCTAAACAATAAGACATATTAACTATTGTCTTTCTAGGAAGAGTTCGTTGTTTACTATAAGTAATCTCTACTGGCATTTCAGCACTTTCAATCCAATTACCTTTGTTATCTATACCATAATTCTCTGTAATATTCTGACTAGCTGCATCTACTTCATTCCAACCTTTATAGCTAACATTAGAAGTTTGTTCCATATAGAATAGTCCATAAGGAATAAAACCTTTCTTAACGAAACCAGTTTCTATTTCAGAGAAACATCTATGAACATTAACTAGTTTACAATTAGAGAAACCTTTACCAGTAAGCGAGTACTTACAATTCTTCATATCATAATATAAATATGATATATTGGTAAGATTATAGTTTGTCTTAAATGAATTAAGAGGTAACTCAATTACTGTATTAATAGGAAGAACTAAACGGGAAAAGAATCCAGGTATTTCAACAATAGCACTACAATTAGTAAACACATCGTATGGAAATACTTCATCTTCTTCTTTAACAAACTCTTTAGTAAAGCCTTGAAAACATCCTGATGTAGACTGATTAACAGCTTGCTGTCCTGTTATATACTTCAATGAGTTCTTCAATCTACTAAACATTGAATTATGAATAGGAAATGTAATAGTAGAATTATCTCCAATAGAGAACGAATTATAGATACCGTATAAAGCAGTAGGAAATCTAAGATTAACCTTATTCTTAACAGTACCACCAAATATATTGTATAAAGAACCAGTAGAATTAACAAGTCCTTTAAATGAATCTTGTATATATTTAAGTTTAGTATTCTTATAGAATAAAGGACAATACTTTACTCCATCTTCTACATCTTCATCTGTTATTTGATTAAACTCTATATTAGAACCATTAAACATACTGTTTAAATATTCTAAATCTGGAAGATTAGCAAGAAGTGTTCCACAATTAGCACTAACAAGATGATTATTAATAGTACTATCGCTAGGACAACTATTAATATCATCTACGAATTTAATAACTCCGCCACTAAGACTATTTAGTCTTTTAAGTTTAGAAGGAACATTTTCTTTAAATTTAGCTAAGAAATCAGGACTTGTATATCTAGTACCATCAAACTGAAATATAAAATCCATATATTCTACATTAACAAGAGGACTAAATAACCCATTATGTTCAGTAGAATCATAATTATAAGTACTAGTTAATATCTTAAAGTCTTGTGATTGCAATCCCCAAAATAAATAGTTAATATCAACTACTTTAGTACAATGATTAAACATATTTCTTCTAGGACTATCTAACAAATCCCATTTAATATTCTTAGAACTAGAAAAACAATTATTAAGACTTATAACATTATCACATTTATATAAGAAATAATAAACGTCATATATACTACAATTAGTAGCTCTAAACATATTATTACAATTAGTAGTGCCAATACTAAAGTTAGTAGATAAATCAATATGATTTCTCCAATCAACAGAGCCTTGTTCAGTATTAGTATCTGGACCAAACCATTCACCATTATAATCAGGGGTAATACCTTCTACCTTTTCTTTGGGTTCATGAATATAGAAGTTAGAACATTGATTGAATACACCACTACCATTAAGACTAATATGTCCAAATACTCTCTTTAAGTTAGAACAGCCAGCAAAGAACGCAGAACCTACATTGAAAGGATGTTCCTTATTATTATTAAACTTAAAGTAATGTACACCTTTAGCGTTTTGAATACTGAATTGTAAGTCAATTAATCGACTTACATCAAATATCTTATTACCATTATAAGTAGGAATTGCAGCATTACCGTATTGTATAGCTTCAACTTGACTATTAGTTATATTCAATGTCCTAAGTTTAGGAAGTTCAGACGCAGCTTGAATATCGTTAACTGTATTAGTATTAGACATATTAAGTGTCTTAATATTAGGAGCACCTACAATATAAACAATAAGATTTCTGTTTGCACATGACGATATATTAATTGTTTCGACATTATTACAATTAGATACATTAAATGTAGTTAAGTTATCATTATTTGTACATATAATAGACTTTAAGTTAGGACACGAAGTAATCTTAATAGTATGTAAGTCTCTTAGATTACTAAGATTTAATTCAGTAATCTTATCACAAGAATCAATAGTAACTGTTTTTAATCGTTTGCATCCAGAGAAATCCAGTGTTTCCAAGAACGGTTGATTAACAAGACTAATATTTTCAACTGTTGAATTAGTAATATTCAAAGATGAAAGAGAAGCATTAGGTAAAGATACAGAAGTTACAACAGAATTAGATATATTCAAGTCTTTCAACTTAGTATATTTTTCTATATTAACTGTAAATGTACCTTGTCCAGCATTGCCACTCCAAAACTTAGTATTACTTAAATCAATATGTCGAACATCAGAGAAGTCTTCATCGTTAACGAATATAGTTTCAAATGAAATAGGAGAATCACTAAGAGTATCAATAGATGATAAGTCTAGTTTAGAGAAACTAGGAAGTTTCATACTAGACATGAATCTTTGGAATCTCATTCCGCCTAATCCTTCTATATTGTTAATTTGAGGAGTATTATTGATAGTAACTTGTGTATTGAAAGAACTAATAGGAGATAGTCTAATTTCAGTAGGTTTACCTTCTTCTAAGAAATATCTAGTATCAGTAGTATTACCAATGTTAACTACAAATATAGCCGAACAATTGGAAGTAACAACCAGCTTAGGATTAGTTGCTTCTGCACCACCTGCCGAAAACGTTCCTTTATTATTATAAGGTTGAATATTAGAAGCATTGCTATATTTAAACACTCCGTCAAAGAACCAAACACGTTTCTTTAACCAATCACGAACATATTCAATACGAGTACCATGCAAAAATTCTATATTAGCATAAGACGCTTCACCACCAGCTTCACCAATATAAGCTGTAAGATACTTAACATTATAGTCATAATTAAATAGTAATTCGCCACAATTAATTGTTTGAGCTGCGAAATAATTATCTATATAATTATTAATATCTTTGCATATATTATCATTATTTCTCCATAAGTCCCAAAGTCCTTCAAGAGAATTATCATATACACCAGTATTGGCAAATACAGTATCTCTTAATACGTCCCACATACGAGAACTATAAGTATCATATCCACCGTCAGCAGCGTTCTTAGTAATAACTAATGAATTAACGTTGTTCTTATCATTATTACTAAACTTATCCAACCAAGCGGTTTTAGCAACAGATTCGAGAGCAACATTATCAAGTCCATTAGCCGTATCCATGTCATAGAATCTAATAAACCATTTCTTACTTCCATTAATGTCGTAACATACAATAGTCATATTCTTACCAAGAGAATCGACAAGTCCGTATTTTACACATACTAACAAATAAGAGAAAGCATTTCTTATTGAGAACTTAGCATCAAGTTCAGCAGCAAGAGTAGACCAACTAGATTGTGCAGGATATTCACCTTCGGTTTCTTCATATCCTCCTACTGATTCATTCCAAATATACTTCTTAACTGTCGAAGTAGTCATTTGAGCAAAGATACTAAATAATTCTTGTAGTGCTCTCCAAACATTATCATCAGTAACAGGAGCAGTTGGTTCTAACCAGTTACCACCGTTATATTTAAACTCACCCACATGCTTTATAACAGATAAGTCATCTTGCATAAACAAAGCTAACGGTAATGTTTTATCACCGTCTACAATTATATTTGCATTTTCACCGAACTCATAAGAATAAACCTTACGTTGGTCTATGTTTCCAAACATCTCGTCTTGAGCATAAGTATGATAAGAAGTAACAAAAGCAGGTAACTTATTATCTACATATTCTCCGATTGTGTTCTTTATCTTAGTAGTAAAGTCTTTCATAAACCGGAAACCCATATTATAATAAGCTCCACGACCTAAGTTAAAACTATATATACCAAGCATAGTTTGAGTTTCTTCACCGTCAAACTGAATAAGTAATATAATAGGGAATCCTTCAAGTGTTTGCTTAATAGTTACCTTATCATGAACTGTCTTATCACGAGTATCTACTGGACGGTGAGCTTCTAACTCTTCCATAGGTGGAGTTTTCTCGAATAAGAAATCCGAATTATCATTAATCCATTTACCAATAGAAGCATTGTTAGCATGAGCACTATCTACAACATCAGCTTTGAGAGTAAACTGTCTTTCAGGAAACCAAGTCTCTTTAGGTTGAAATAACTCATAATCAAGGTTACTTCCATCATCAGCTTTCAACATCTTATCAAATCTTATTTCTAAGTTCTTAATAAGATTGTTCATAGTAGACGTACCTTGTTTAGAGACAGCAACATCAGTAGTATATTCAGAACTTGATTTACCAGAAGTTGGACTAAAGTAACTCATAGTACAACCAGTGTACCAGTTATTGTTCTGTCCACCTATTTCCTCAAATACAGCACGAGTAAAACCAGTATTAGCGCAATTAATCAACATAATATCTACTGGAAGTACTTTAGTAGTATCAGAAATAAGACTATTAAAGTTAACGTTAGCATAAGTCTGATTAATATCATCCCAAAGTGTTGAGTTTGGTTCAGAATCAGAAGTAGAGAAGAAGTTTCTTAACTTCATTCTATTGTACTCTGTAAAATCTATACCACCGTCAGCTAATAGAGTCGCTCTAGCTTTTGAGTTCATTGCATTGATAACAATCTGTTTATCATTTGCAGGAACACGGAACAACTTAATATCATAGAAGTTAACATCAGCAAAATTCTGAATTTGTCCAGCATTACTAATATCACAGCCTAGATATATCTTTGAATTAGTTCTCCAAGTAAAGTCATTCTTTATTTCACGAGCTGTACTAAGAATACCATTAATAAAGATAGCAACAACCATCTTTCCTGGATTCTTATTAACTATAAAATCAACAGTATTAATAACATCTTGTTGTATCTTACAACTCATACTTTCTTTAATACTACCGTCAGTATAAGACCAAGTAATATCTTCGAGACCTATCTTAATACCTTCCGAGAATTGCTCATCTGTATTGTAATCCCCTATAAAGAAAATTGTTCTATTTGAGAAAGGATGTCTATCTGACTTGAATGTACACGATATACCAAAGCCTTGTCTTGACCAGTTATTAAGAGTAGTAGCATCATCTTTAAATGGTTGTACATCAATTACTCCATAAGCCTCTCCTGATATACGTAACATTGATTGTCCGTTCTTTATTAAGAAGCCTGAAAGAACACCATTAGTATTATATACATTTAGTTCAGTTGTAGCACCGCTAGGTTCAATAGCACCAGGAACTGTAAACAAAGGTTCATTACTTGTCCAAACTTTAGTAGTAGACACTTGTGGAAAACTTTCTTGACGAATATGCCAACTAGCGTATCTACTATTATTAGGATTTTGGTCAACAATAAGTGCTTGAGAACTAGATACAACTTCACAAGCTAAAACAGTATCAGTAATAGGGTTACCTTTTTCAGACCAACAACGAAGAGTTATATCCCAATTACCTAATACTTCTACTTCAGTTGGAATAGCATAACTAAATACTTGTTGTTTACCACGCTGCACATATTGGTTATCATTATAGTTTCCTTCATCAAAGTAACCTATATCTTTAACAATACCATTATGTTCTATTCTAACAGCATAATAGATAAGACTTATTCCTGCAAGATACGGAGTGAATGCAAATGATATATTACCGCTTTGAGAGAACTTAGTTCTTTCAACTCCTGAATCTACTTCTGCCTTACTAGTAATACCTTCTACAAGTACTACTAGATTTACACCGTCTTCTACTACTACACGATTTGTTACCTTATCTGATTGAACAGTTTGTTCATTCATTGAAGTAAATGCTTGTGCCTGTATGGTATAAGAACTACCAGCAACAATACTTCCTAAATCCCATAAGTTAACATTAACTTGTCTAGGAGCAGTAGAAGTAGTTTTACCTAATTCAATAGTTTTACTAGCACCATTAGTTACATTAGTGACTACAAGATTAACATCTGAACCAATAATCTTACTAGTAATACTATAAGTAAAAAAGTAATCAATACCAACAGTTGCAGTATTTCCTGATACAGAACTAGCAAGTTTAATACTTGCTTCTACTATATTTAATAGATATGATTCAGCAGAGAATCCGTCTGTATCATTGGCTGTAATTACAACAGAGTGATTACTATTAGAAGAGAATCTGTCTAACTGCGGAATATTAAGAGTTCCAGGAGTATTAGTCCATGCTTCTTTACCTTCGATAATTTTATTACCGTCAAGAGTAACAGTAATAAAATATCGCTTATTATTCTTAGAAGAAGTAATAAGATATTCCAGTTTAATATTAGTAGTTACAGTAGAATAAAGATAATTAGTATTACCTTCTTTTACTATATCACCATTAGTAAGTGTTATTTTATCTCCGGTAGCTCCTCCGCCACCGCCACTTCCACCACCACCATGTTCGGCAAGCCAAGCAATATAACCACCATGTTTCTTCAATGCTTCATCGTGGCGAACAAGAACATCATTAAGACTTTCCGTAGTCTTACCTTCTTCTGCAAGGTCAGGGTCAATAAGACGAGGGTCATCGACCACAATTCCAGTAGCTTTACCTGAAGACGATATATCCCAAGTTCCAGTATTAGGATTATATCTTTTAATATCATCTGCCATAATTATTTAATACTATAATTTGGAAATTTAATATTTATAATATCATTACCATTATTAGTTTCACCATTACCACCAACAACACTGTAATTAGGATTAAGACCTTCTATGTTAACATTGTATTTACCTGAATTATTAAATACATTAGATAACTTTTTGACAGTAATCGTTGCTTGATAATAATAAGTAGAATCATCAACCTCACCTTTATTAAGGAAATACTTAATATAAAAAGGATAACGTTGACCTGCATTTACTTTAGCTGTAACATCTGTCTTACTATTAATAGTAATACTAGCTGGAAAGAAATACCTTAACCACGGAATATTAGGACTAGGTAGTTCTTTATTACTAGTATGTTTATATCCCGTAGCTTGACACATTAAATATATAGGAGCTGTAATTTCCTCAACTAGTTGAAACGTACATAAATGTTTAAGCATATCGAAATTCGCATTATTCTCCCAAGATTTAGGGAAAGATTGCCCTTGTAAAGCTCCTTCGGCTGTTTCGGTATATAATTCATCTGAATTAAAATCTTTCTTTAGAACGTCCGCAGTGACCTGTATGATAGGCTTCATAGAGCTGTTTTCGTTCTCTAAAATGGGATAGCTGCAACTGTACGTATGTTTGTGTCCGCCAAGACATAAACGGTAATTATGGGTCTGTAAGAACTTTGAGAACCAATATGCATTAGTTTTAGTGGTATTAAAGTTCAAACGACTACCGCTTCGTTCTACGCCAGTATCTTCTTTACCGTCCCAATAGAATGAATTAATAAGATTTTGAGTAATAATAGTAAAAGGCATTTCATGACAATAAGCTATCTTAGCTTTAGCATTAATAGCTTTTGCATCATCTCTTTCACACCATTGTCTTATTAAGTCATACATTACTCCGGTAGTAGAAAGTCCATAAACACTTCGTTCAGTATTAGAACTTATCTCACTATTAACACATAAGAAATGAGTATGACCAACATCGAATGAGTATAATGATTCAACGAATATTTCCTTTCCTTCAACAGTAAATACAGGAGGATTTTCTTCATCCATTTCATAACAATAAAAAAAACGAATGTTAGTAGCATTGATTTTAGAATCATCTCCACCGTCACCAAGAACATAGACATTAGCAGGGGTAAGGTCATTGTTACCAACAGTAACCATTTCTGCAATATCATATAAAGATGCTCTACCAGCTTCGTAATCTAACCATTCATTAATACGATTACCATTCTGTGTCATATCACCAGTATTAATCATAAAGTAGCACATAGATATGTTACTAGTTTCATATCTATTAAAGTCCTTCTTTATTTGGTCAGCGGTTATTCTCCACACATTATATTCATCCCAATTAAAGCCTTGTTGGTCGGAAGTCTGAACAAAGTTAAGAGTATCATTTTCCATATTTTCACTCATAACTACAAACCTGCGAACATCGCTCCTATAAGCTTCGTCTCTACCTACGTAATATTCATAATAGACATTCTTGTCTCTTGTATGAGTATCATATTGTTCTCCTAGATGAGTAATTATTACCTTATGAGTAGTAAACGGAGTACCGTCAGTAGTTATAGCTCTAATACGATTATAGTATTTACGAACACCAGTTTCATTCTTAAACGATTCCACTTTAGTCCATTCAGTATAACTATTATCACTACGGTATGCACGATACCATAAGTATTCATCATAGTAACCTACGGAAACCCAATTAAAACATCTACTAGCATCATCATTAGGCTCATTACTTTCATTAATAGTATAACAAGCCTTGCGTCCTAAAGTCATAGTGACTTTATTAGGTTTGGTACTATCTAATAAAGTCTTATTAAAGAATATATTCTTATTCTCAAAACTAGCTCTAGGAGTATAAGATTCTACTCTAGGAATAACATCAGCTTCTAGGTTAACAAAGTACATATCATTAGCATTATTTCTAGCACTAAGAGCTTTAGTAGCTTGCTTAACATTATCCATAGTATAATACTTAGTAAACAAATACTTACTACTAAGATAACCATAAGCAGTATTTTCAGCAGCATCAACTTTATCAGCATCACCAGCATTAGGTATTTGTAGTCCAACTAAATCAATATAACCTTTAGATACCTTTATGGGGGAAGTCGCGTTATTATAAGGATTTGCAACTGAACTAGGTTCTGTTCCCCAAGTCAAGAAGAACTTAGCTTTCTTATTATCAAACTTAATAGGATTACCGTCACTAGCTATCCATTCCATATCATAGTTCTCAACTTTAATACGAGTAGTATTAATATTCATTACTGAACATTGAGCACCTCTAATTAGGAATGTCGAACCAGCTTTGATATTCCCCCATAAAGAAAGTGTTTCCCAATCTCCCCCTTCTGTACCATACTGTAATGATAATCCCTTTAGAGATATATCTTTACCTGTAAGATTACTAAGTTCAACGAAGTTATGAGAGCACGGATTATAACTATATTCATCACTTGCAATACCACCACAATATAATGAATTGATATATAGCTTTTGTAGATATAATGTAGTTACATATATCCAACCAGTTTCATGGTCTTCTTGTCCACCAGTAGGTTCAGCTTGAGCTGTATCTAGTTCTTTCTTATATACTATTAATTGTCCATTGTTATTTACCTTAACTCGATATATTTGTCCGTTCGGTGCAACAAATCCAATAGTATCTAATTTGTCTAAAGCATCATAATCTATACTACCTCCACCTCCTGAACTACTACCAGTAAGATTAACAGGTTCTCCATTAATCTTAGTATACAGACGTTTTACATCAGTAGCAATAAGAAGTTCGTAATCTACGAAGTCATTAAAATTATCTTGAATTTCTTTAAGTGTTCCATAATGACCACGAACAGCTTTAGTATTAGGTTCATATTGGTCTGTTTCAGGTTCGAGACTTCCACCAACAGCTGCAACACGAATAGCTAACTGTCCAGTATTTGGGTCAATAGGTTCGTATTCTTTTAGAACCGACTTTGTAAAGGTATTACTAACATGACCAGGATTTATAATTAAGTCTCTCTGATGTACAATAGTATCAAGGTAGTTTTGTATAACTTGAATTGCTTGAATTATTGAAGCTAATTTCTCATCCTCTTCAAGAGCTGTTCCAAGACCAGAAGTATCTACCCAAAGAGCATTAATATTAGCTGGCGGAGTATCTTGAATATAAACTGTTTGTATAGGTTTATCTCCACCACCGGCTTGTTTAATAACCAAATGTTCGTTATCAATACCGCCATTAAACCAATATTCATTAATACTATTATTATATTTAATACCAATAGTAAGTCCAACACTACGTAATTCAGGAGTAAGAATTTCAAGAGCTTCTTTAACACTGCTATAAGGTCCGTACTTAGCATCAATATCAGGTAGAGGATTATAGTTATCATCTACACTGTTATTAATAATAGGTTGACCTATACTTATTCCTTTTCTCATATTACTTGTTTTTACAGGTTATACGAATAGTATCATCAAACACAGAAGGAGAATATAAGAAGAATACTTTATAATGTATATCGTCAACAATACCACCAGGATTCTTAGTCTTATAAGCACCGTCTGAACCGTCCCAAAGAGTAGTAACAAGAATAGTACCATATTCAGCTTTAACAAGCGTCATAAGTGTATCGGGTATAAGAAGATAATGAATCTTCTTTTCTTGATGAATAGTAAATGTATTATTCTTATCTCCTGTAATAGTTCTAGGAGTATTACCTTCTAGTGCCATAATATCACTAACAGACATATTTTGAAATATCTGCGGTGCAATATCAGTATGTCCATAATACATAACATTCATTTTAGGAATAGACTTACATTCGACAATAAAGTCATTAGAATAATATGTTTCACCGTCTTCTCCTTCTATACTAGCTCTAAATATATAAACTTGTCCTACTTGAGCATTAAGTGTTAATTCATTAAACTTAGCCGGACTATCAATAGATAATCCTGAAGCTATAATATTTTCTCTTTCGTTAATAACTTGATATATAGTAAGAGTATCTTTAGTTACATATTCTTTATTAGCGATAACAAATGTAGCTTCATTATATTTTATCTGTTGAGTACCAGTAATTGACATAGGAATATTAAGTTCAAATGTCATAAATACAGGTTTCTCATCAGTAGTATATTCAGTACAGTTCAAAGCTAAAGAAATATTAATATAATTAATGAGTAAATCTGCCTGTTTCCAATAACCTAATGTATAGGCGGCACAAGCAGATTGAAACATATTCCAACAATTAATGACTTGACGATTGATACCTTTACAAGTAGAAGTACAATCTTTAATCATGTCTACTCCTAAGTCACTTAACTTAATAAGCAATCTTTTATAAACACAATTATACTTACTAGGAACATCCAAGTAAGTATACATTCCATTTTCGTTCTTTCTCATTGCATTACTATTAATTCGTTATACATTGCAATTAGATTTTGTTGTTGTTGTTTCTCACTAAGTTTAGATTCTACATTCTGTATGTGACTAAGAATAGTCATAGCATTATATCTACATATATCTTCATTAGTAAGAACGAATCCAATGGCAGAGAGGTGTGCAATTTGTACACCTCTATCAACCAATTTGCTATTTACATTATCAAAGTTTATGTCCATTACTTTAATGTATTATTTGTTATATAAGTTATGTAAGACTGAAACTTCAAGTTTATTTCATTATTAAAACTAGATATTTTATCTTCTTTACTAAGATTGTCATTAAATATTATCTCTATTATAGACTTCTCCACTGAAGACATCCAATCCTTTTTCATATTATCACTAACCTTAACTCCATTAATCTTGTACAATGACAAGCTAGAGAATACAGTATAAAATTCAGCATTAACTATATTATGGATATTAGCCAGCATATTATCTTTGTTAGTTTGAACGTGGTTGTTAATAACAGTATTAGTAACGAATATTGTTAATCTCATTGCGGAAGCGAACATAGCATCGTCTATTGCAGTCTTACATTTGTCTTTATCTTTATCTATGATATTCTTTGTAATATCGGTAATAAATGTCGAGACTTGTAATAATGATTTAGATACTTCATCAAGAGTATCACTAATAGAACTAACAAACTTTTCGCTTTCAGTCTTTTTCTTATTATCCAACCATTTGTATAATAGTAGGAAAATAGAAATTGTTATTAGGGAACTCAATCCTTGATTAAGAGCAGATTCGATAATTTCCTTCATCCCTATCTATGATTAAAGGGATTACTACTAATATTAAATACTAATAGTAACCCCTTTATTTAAACTATTACGAGTTATTCTTTAAGCCTTGCTTTGAGCTCCTGCTGCGGCCGGAGTATTGATAGAAGCCAAGATTGCGTCAAGAGTAACAATTTGTTCAGCTTCTGCCGGAATAGCTAGATGAATTATAGTCTTAACATTTTCGGTGCTACCACTACGAAGGTCACGGTGTGGATAGAAGGTCAGAGTATATACTGTCCAACCATTAGCATTAGAGAACTCTGGAAGAGTATATAACTTACGAGCATCGTTACTAGTAGAGTTAATACCTTCTGCGCCAATACAACGAATCTGTAACTCTTTAAGAGCAGCATCATCATTAATTGGTTTCATAGCCTTGACAGCAATAGTAATAGTAGCTCCGGACATTGAATCACCTGCAATCAAGTTCCATGCTTCATAATCAGTAGCAGTTACAGTAATCTTAGCAGCAGCAACACTAACAGTAAATCCTTCATTCTTACCAAGAGATTTAAGTTGGTCGCCTAATTTCTTAGCAATAATATCGGCAGTGTCACCTTCACGAGCACGCTCACTAGCCGACCACTTATAACGTTCGTTAAGAACAGTATGAGCTTTAGCCATAGTTAACGTATAGTCCTTTCCTGCTACGGGGGTAGGAACAGTAACTTCCGCACGGAATTTAGTTCCGGCAACATAGTTACTCTTAACATAAGAGAAACGTCTAGTATCAATATCAGATACAATATTGGTATACTTGCTCTTATTAGCAAATGCTCCACCACCAACAAACAAGGTAAACATCGGAATGTTCTTAGTAAGAGCTTTCGAGATGATTGCACCTTCATTGTCGTAAAGAGCAACAGCACCCTCTGCAATACCTCCTGCATTAACAGCATCTAGAGTGACGGGAGCAGTAGCTAATGCAACATTACCTGCAAATAACAGTCTTTCCATTTTATTCTAATTTAGATAATTCGTTTGAAACTTTCTCATAACTATTATTATTAGAGATAGCATTAAAGGTATTAACAGCTCTCTTAATAACTTCGTGCATAGCAACATCTGATAGTTCATTCGTAGTATTAGTTACACTACTAATGGGAGTAGGATATTTAATATAATTAACTAGAAACTTATCTATCTCGAACGTTGCTATAACTTCAATATTTGATTCAGTCTTATAACATATAGGACTTATAACAATAGATTTTGAATGATAATCATTCATTGTTTCACTAACTAAGTCTAAGTCAATCAATCTGCAACGATAAGATTTATCCCCCTTAAAGGAGTAGACTGATGTATAGAACATCGGTGCAGCATAGTCATTTAATTCTATCTTATAACCTGTACCAAACATTATATCTCCTTGTTCAGCTTCTAGTTTAATACTAGTATGAAGGTTACTAAGTTCTGTTAATCTTATAACATTATCAGAGATACCATCGAGTTCACGATTACCCTTACGAGAGAAAACGTCTTTGACATATTCGATAGCCTCTAAATTAATTAGTCGGTCTAACTCTTCAGGAAGTATAGCTCGGACACTTTTCATACCCATTTGTTGGGCTAAAAGCATAAACTCGTTATGTACCTCTTTTACTTTCATAATAACCAGTTATTATAATTTAAGTTTAGTTTCAAGTGCTTTTTTGTAGTCAGCATTTTCAGGATTACTGAAATAAGCTAATGCTTCTTTCATGTTGGCTCCAATGAATCCGCCTTCGGGAGTTAGAACGGTTTGGTTAACTTCCGAACGAACTAGTTCTCCTTTAGCGATAGCTTCTTCAATAAACGCTTGAAGTTCAACTTGTGAATTGTTAAACAGTTTGTTGAATTTCTCCGGCTCTTTAATTGCGAACTCATCAAGAATCTTTTCTTGAATTGTACGGTCAAGTAACAAGTTAGACAATACATCTTGTTTGTTGCTTGCACAGTAGCATACAAAGATAGCTTTGAACTTAACATCATTATCAATAGCATCAAGATAATTACGTCTTGCTTTGTTAGCCTGAATACGACTACGTTTCAAACGATTAGCTTCACGTTGTTCATCTTTTATGTAGAACTTGATTCGAGAATCAAAACTAATAACAGATATGTCTTTAGCTACAATCGGATATAATAAGCAATGACGATATGCAAGATAATCATCTACTTTAATAGGATGTCCATATTTATAACGAGTAGATTCAAGAGCATTAATCTTATTGACATATCTAGCAATAGCATCTTTCAACTGTTTAGGATTAGACTTTTCGGCATTATCATATTCTTCTATGATAGCTGTTTCATCTATTTTATAATTCAGATAATCTCTTTTCTTTCTCCATTGAAACGAACAGTTGAGTTTCTTTCCGTCACCGTCAACTGGAATAGATATACTATTAAACCAACGTTGAACTCTAGTAACATACTCTTGTGCGTTAGGAGAACAGCCAATAAGAGAAGGCATATAAGCTGCCATTTCTTCATAGTTGCTAGTCAAGACTCTAGCTGAATTAATACTACCACCAATACTATCATGACATTCAGCAATGTATCTAGCATTAACTTGACGATAAACAGAATTAATAGTAATATCAGTAGCGAGAGCTATTACAATATATCTTTCTTCAAGAAAGTCTTTGTCTAAACCATCTTCTTCTTTAAGAATTTGTTCATAGGTTTGTTTAGGAGCTTCGGGAGTTTTAGTCTGCGGAATACTTGCAGACTGTGGATTTGGATTAGCTAGACTACTACCGAATGTACCGGTTTTTGGTGTTTGTCCTTCCATTATAATTTAGTTTAATTGTTTAACTTTAGAGTACACACTCCAACATGAACATCTTCTCTTGTCTGTCTACTTGCAGACCGCGAGACATCTTAACTTCATATTGAGATTTATCAATATCCGTAGATATAGAATTGCTAGGAACAGAACCCCAAGACGGTGGAATAGGAGTAAGACCTTTCAATACACCAACAAGATAAGACTGACCTTTCATACGTACCATACGAACATTACGATTTCCGTTATATACAGAATTGTCAATGAACATCAGTTTGTGAGATGTTATAGGCAAGCCAGTACGAGGATGAATAAGACCATTAGCTTTTGCTGTTTCAGCAATAGGTGATTTATCCAAGAATGGAAGATGAACACAAGTAACTGTATGTCCGTCAATAGTCTTATATTTACGGAAGTATTTACCATAAGTAAGACCACCACCTTCTTCATCAATCATCTTTTCTCCAAGTGGAGTAATGAATCCTTCTGACTTAACATCTTCACGAATAGCCATATCGAAATCTTCGATACCACCTTTACCTGCATATAGAGTAATCTCCATAGAACCAGTATCGGTATCTTTATCAACTACATCACCAATAGTTCTTTTTAACTTGCTAAGAGGCAAGTATTCACCATAAGTATCGTAATTAGATTCTTCTAGGATTTCAAACATTCCGGCAGTTTCAGGAATAGGTTGGTCATTATCCCAATCCTTCATATCAATAGTACCATTAACAGTACGATTGTAACGAGATGTCCATAAGTCAATCTCATTAGAGATACGCATCTGAACATCGAACTGACGCATTTCTTCATTAATCCAACGAGTATCAGTACCACCGCCTTTTGTCTTGAAAGCATAACTAACAATAACATTACTAATGTTACCTGCAATTTCCTTGCTATAACGTTTGAATCCTAACTGAGATTTCATAACACCAGGACCCATAACATTAGTTTTGTTACCCTTAGAATAAGATTCAGGAATAGACGGAGCTAACATACACCAGTATTTACCTTTCTCAAAGTTAGCTGGGTCGACATAAGCACTCTTATCTGGATTCTTTAGCTGCAAAGAATACAGATGTCCACCATGATTACCTGCACCGTGGTCACGCATTACACGAACAGTTGTCTTACCATCAGGAGCAAGCAAACCATACTGTTCAATAATAAGACCAGTAGCAAACTCGACTTTAATAGGTTTACCAGCAATACCAGGAGTAGTATCATTAGCGTCAGCCCAAACAATGTAATCATTAAATCTCTGACGACCCATTGTCTTCCAAGTCCACTCAACAGTAGTAATGTCACGAACACCAGCAGCACCTTGTCCTTCAGTAAGGAAAGTTAGCGGGAATCGGTCATCTTCCATACCATAAGTGTAAGTCAGGAAGTTGTTGATTTCCTCCGGTTTTTGAATCATTAAGGCAGCAAGAGATTGTTCATTAGAATAACCTCTGTCATCATATCTACCTCTTTCGACTTCTCTTAATCTATACATATTAGTTTTAATTTAGTTAGTTCAAGACTAGTTGGTCATTATCAACTGTCTTAGAATTATTACCTTTACTATTGATAATAACAGTCCTCTTACCAGTAGTTTGCGCTGCGGCAGTTCTAATAGATAGAACTTTTTGTTTATTAACAGCCATACCAACAAGACTAGCATAATCGCCACCAGTAAACCTTAGAAATGCTTTAAGTAAATCATCCTGCATACGAGCATCAGAATCAACTTTAGCTTCGTCTAACATATAGGCTGTATTACCTTCACTATCAACAGGAGTAGACACATACTTCAAGAAGTCTTTGCGACTAAGCATTACTTTCTTTCCGTCTTTGTTACATTGGATTTGTTCAGGAATACTATAACCTAATAGTTCGCCTTTGCTAATAGTCTTTTCTACATTATCCCAATATGCTTTTTCTTCGGCAGCAGCAGCAGCTTCTTTAGCTTCTACTTGTGCTTTCTGTTCAGCAAGTCGAGATTCATATATGTTATCAACAGCTTCTTTAGATTCAACAGCAGTATCATAAAGAATACCAGCGTTCTTACAATAGTCAATAAATTTGTTTACGTCTCCTTTCTTACCGCTAAGTTTCCATTCTTCACGAATGAAAGTAGCTTGTTGTTCTTCGTTATCTTTACTAACAGTAATCTGACTTCTATCAGGTATTTCTACGAAGTCATCAAGAGTACCATTAAGTTTAAGATGATTAATAACTTGTTCTACTTGAGGATAAGTTTCAAATAAGTTATTAATAGCAGCAGTTTGAGCTTCTTTAACTCTACTCTGAACTACTGTTTCAACATAAGCAGCAATGCCTTCTTCATTATCATCAAATACGATAGAATTACCGTTTTCATCTTTAAAGTCAGAACCGAAACGAGTTTGTAATTGGCTAAGAACACTTGGTTCAGAACCATTTTGAGCGATAAGTTCAGCAAGTTCAGTAGCAGTACGGAATACAGTTCCGTCAGCAGCAATAGCATTACCTTCAGCATCAATAGTATAATCTACACCGTCTACATTAACAGTATCACCTTCTGATAACTTAACTTCCCCCATAGAGGAGTCTTGTTGCTGATTATCTCCTTGACCTTTCTGATTTTGCTGACCTTGATTTCCAGTATTACCATTACCGTTATTAGTATCAGGCTTAGTATCAGGATTACCACTACCATTACCTTGTTGACCTTGTTGACCTTGTTGTCCAGCACCTTGTTGTCCCTGTCCGGTAGTATTACCGTTATTACCAGAGCCAGCACCTTGACCTGCACCACCAACAACAGATGTATCATCTATTTTAGCAGTACTTAAATCGAGAGAATCATTATTATTATTAAAAATTGACATAATAAATATGTTTTAATTATTGCTTTCAAGTCAAATGTAGTTTAATAATATGAGAAACACAACTCTTGCTAGTTTGAATACATTACTATTAGGTTTAGAAAAGCCCGTATTTGAATTTAAGTAGTATAAGAGTTGAATAGTATCGACTAAAACGAACGTTCAACATAGGGCAAAAGAATAAGCCATTTTAAGGCTTGCTACGGCATTTTAATGCTTTATAATACAATTCATTTCTTTAAGGGGGAAAATTCAATAGAAGTCAAAAAAATGCGGTCTACGTCAATCTTACGGGTACGAAAAACCCTACGGAGGCATCCGTAGGGCACGTCTGAATCATAGAGAAAGGTATATAGCTAATTATAACTTAGTGTTCACTTCTTACTAGAACTACTACTAAACTTTGGTTTATCATATTTGTTCTTATTCTCTTTAGCTATCTTTAGTTGATTATCTCTATCTAATGCAGCATTAATCATATCCAAGTCTTTAGCTCGTTTCTTCTCATTTAGTTCAGCTTGTTTTAAAGATAGTTCGGCAGAGTTATCTTGTGGTACAGTTTGTGCAGGTTGATTAGCTAGAGCAGCCATTGCAGCTTCTGTATCCATTCCTTTAGCAAGAAGGTCATAATAACCTTTGATTTCGGCAAGTCTAGCATCTTGTTCGCCTTTTGCAGCTATCTGTTCAAGAGCAGCTTTATTCTTAACATCTTCTAACTGTTGGTCTAGTTGACGAAGAGATTCTTCGTTTTTCTGACGAATTTCTTGATAACGATTAATAGCTAGTTTAAGACTAGATATATTCCCTGAAGTAATAGCTGCGACAGCTGACATTAAATCTCCATTCTGACTAGCATTGAAAGCCCACTCTTTGAGTTGCTCGAACTTCTCTGTTTCTCTATCAGAGTTCTTAGCTTTAATCACATACTGTCCAAGAGTATGATTCTCTACATTAAGAGAAATATATTGCTTTCTATCTGACTTGTCATAATAGGAAGTATCTAACCCGTCAATCCAAGCTAGCTTAGAATTATTTAAATCTACGATATATTCATCTTCACGAAACTTATCAAACATATAATTGATAATAACAGTTCCCATTGAACCACGAATAATTGCTTCTTCCGTAGTACCTTTACCAGCACTAGTAGCTATTTGTCCATAACGTTGTGGTGTCATATCTACCATTTCACGTGCACTGGCTTTAATAGATTCAATAAGATTAGATATTTCAGTAATATAACCAGAGATATTAGCATCGAGCATTTTAATAGATTGCGCTTTAGTGCTATTAATATCTTCTGCATCATCGTATGGAAATATACCTTCAGCAGCTATATTATATATAGCTTCTTCCGCATCTTCTCCAAATAGAGACTTAGCTGCAACAAGAATAAACATCTTATTTTTAGCTATCATCATTTCTCTATGATAAGAGAATATATTGATTAGTATTTGGAAAGGAGTAAGTATCTCTACAATGGAGAACTTTCCCATTTGAGGAAGAACTTCTTGAAGTCCACAATATTGCAATCTAGCATCATCGTCTATTTGGAAAGGAATAGGTTTAGCACCACCTGGATATATACCGAAACGTTGTCCTCCAATACGATAACCTTCATATATCTGCGGTTTATATACAACAGATATTTCAATATGACCTAGTTCAGGATTAAATTCAAAGTCATCAGGAACAATCATTTCATCAACTAAACCTACTTCGTTAATATACTTTAGTATCTTAACTTGTGTATATCCTCTCCAATTAATATGCCATACTTCTAACAATTCTCCGTTCTTTAATCTTAAATCATAACCTTCTGACGGAAATATCTCACCAGTATCTTCTTTATAGTCCTTACACTTTTCAGGAAAATAATAAGAATAAGAATTAAGACTAAGAGTACGAGTAGCTCCAACAGTACTAGGATTATAATACTTAGTTATAAATTCTAATTGTTCCTCTGTTAATTCATCAGAGAATTGGTCTATTATCTGATTGTAACTCATTAACATTCTACGAGCTACAATATCATATTTAGATACCATTTGTTCTCCATTAGGAACAGGGTACATATCAGTAGTAGGAACATATTCTTTAATTAGTTTCTTACCACGAACAGTATGGAAACTATAAACTTCCCCCGTAGTAATATAGTTGAAATACTCAACCGGAATTATTGTCTCATTGTTAAGAACGTCATCAATAACTTCTAATAGTTGTTGTGCTTGTGCACTTATCTCATCTATATAATTATCAATAAAGTTCTTTTCAAACTCTTCTGCATCACCTGCAAGTTGTGCTGGGTCAACATCTTGTGTTGGTTGTCCTTGAGCTTCTAGTTGAGCATTTTCAGCTTGTTGCTGTTGTACTCTCTTTTGAACTTCTTGTTGAAATGCTATCATAGCTCTCTTAACTATATCTTCTCGAATAGCTGCATCACGAGCCATAATAATTTCAGGATTATTAGCACCAACAATAAATTCATGCTGAGACTTAACATATTCTGATAAATAACGACGAACTACATCATTAATAATATCAAGATTTCTTAGAGTAGCAGGAAACCTCTTAAAGTTCTCCTTAGTAGCATTATAAGGATTAAGTGTCTTACGATAAAACTCGTCAGGCATTTCTCCATGAAGTATTTCAAGAAGTTGTTCAGTCTTAGTTCTATCATTACAAGCTAGTCCGGCAGCAATACAATAATCTATTGTTCTGCCTGCCCAATACTCATCCTTTTCAGAATTAGGGATACGCTGTTTAGGCATATCCCCAAGTCTAACATTTAGCTTTGCATCAATCATAATAATTCGCTTAGTTTAATAAGTATATTAATGTACCAATCAATAGCACCCGTAGCTATTACTATAATAAGCATTAACACGAATCCTATCATTCCGCCAAGCAATGTAGCTAAAATATCTAAGAAATCAAACTTGCCTCCCGACATTTTATCTTTAAACTCCATGCCAACGGCAAGACCTGCCACAAACATTATTCCTAGCAATCCACATGGAATTGCATAGAGGAAATGTTTTAACCTGTTACTTTCTGTTAACCAACTCATAATTAATAACGTTTACGATTCCAAAAATTTTCTTTTTCTGTTTGAACTCTTTGTCTATGTTCAAGTTGCTTTTTAGCAAACTTATCGTTAGCTGCCCATTCAATACCTCTAACAATCATTTCTGATACACGGTCAAAGTTACCACTATTAGACCATTTCTTTAACTCTAGTACCGACTGATAATCATATATAGTATGAAGAACAAGCATATCACGTCCGTCTTCGAACTTTCCTATGGGGGAATACAACATTTCCTTCAACATACGTAGACCGTCAAGTTTCACTGTCTCACTACTAATATCATAACCAATAGTATTAATCTTCTTACTATTAATATTAGTATCCCAAAGATGAACAGGATGATAGCCTAGATACTTAACAGCTTTCCACTTCTTAAAATTACTTACTGTTTCACCACGATTGATTTCAACATTAGTTGTACCAAGACAATTATAAGTAACTGCAAAGCAATAACATATTCTGTCTGCCTTTTCTAGTTCATCAGGACGACCATAATACACAGCACATAGTCTAGGACGATAACCATTATATATACAGGGATTCATCCATACTTTAATACTATTATGAGAATGTTTGTTAGTAAGTTCTTTCTTATCTTTATCAATACCAACAGGGTCATAACTAATACTATATATCCCTGGAGGAGTACCTTTAGTTAACTGACCAGTTTTCTTATCTATATATTCAACTTTAATAGGATTAAACCATTTACGAATACAACCTTCGGGGTCTTCATTAGAATGACGAGGAACATTCTTAATATAATCAAAGAAGTCTTTTCTATATACACCGCCAGTTGCAGCAATACGTTCATTAGGAATAAACTCAAAGTTATCAGAATCATATTCTACAAACTTACCGTCTATATAGAAGTTATACTTATTAGACATCTTTAGCTCTTGTTCCCATTCATCTAGTATCTCACTACTAAATATATTCTCACTTACAGAACTAAATGATTCACTAGGCATATTAGCATATTGTCCACAATAACTAATAAACTTAGCAAATGATTTACTTTTAGCTTTTTCAATAGCACGTTCTTCTTCGGCTATCTGAAAACCTAAAGCTATATCAGAATTACCGTCATCATCAAGAGATGCAAGAGTAGCAATCTGATTATCATCACTAATCTTATAACCTTCAAGTCCCCAACAATAAGGTTTAAAATAACCACATACTTCCGATCTACTATCTTTATCCCATACATTTTCAAATGCCATAAAGTTTCTACCTCTAGGGTCATAGAAGTTCTGTTCAAATGTAACCCAACCAGCATTAGCTTTACCAGCAGTACCCCAAGCATTAAGAAAACCAGTAGTAACAGAACCTGTCTTTAGTGTAGGTTCAGTAACATCCATAAAATCATCAAAGTTTTCAAACTCTGACATTTCCTCACACTTAATTTCTCCGGCATCTTTACCAACAGCGGCAGAAGGATTATTCTTAGTAGATACAGATATACAAGCACTATTCCAACTGTTATCATCAATAATGGCTGTACTAGGGTCTTTATAACCTAAGATAAAATCACTAGCATCAATCTTAGCTATACCTCTTATAAATGGTGTATTAGATTCATAGAAAATAATCTGTTTCTTCATAAAGTCTGATAAACCACCTGACTGAACTAAGAACTTGTTATCACTAGCTGCATGAATAACAGCACGATTAGGAGTAAGATTAATAAAGTTTGCAGAACCAATAGCTTCCATATAACTAAATCCACCACGACGAGTTTTATCATTTATAAGGAATAAACCATTATCTCGACAGAACTGTTTAATCAAGAAGTACCACCATTGACAATCTATGAATCGTGGAAATCCTCTTATCTTACGTCCAGTAACTTTACCTTCTTCAACACGAAGTGTTTTAGTATCTAGTTTAAGAATACGCCCATAATTGATAAAGTTATAATGTTCACCAGTAATATAAACCTCTTCTATCTCACCAGTTCTAGTATCCATAAGACATGGAGCTTTAAAACCTACAAGTCTACGAAGAGTTTCTTGTTTACGAAAGTTAGTATAAGGCATACTATCTACTGCAAACTTAGTATAAACTCCATCTTTCTCATAAGCAATAGCAGCGGGACGAAGAAGCTCTGTATTAACAAATCTCTTATTTGGGTCAATGTTCATTAAGAATCCTCCACTTTCTCCTATTAAGAAATGGTCAAATGGGTCTTTATATCCAAAGTCACTAGCATATTTATACTTCTTTCCTTTATCTTCTTCCATGTAATACATGAAAAATGGATATTCAGACAATTGCATAATCTATATAATTATTTTAATAATACGACAACAAGAATAGCTAGCACACTTGTACTAGCTATAAATCCATTACGTTGTTTTTTATATCTCTTAGACTTTTTATACTCCTTATTAAGATTAGTAATAGCTTCATTACCTATTAACGTTATCTTTCTTATTTCTTCACTTTGCTTAAATATAACAGAATCCTGCAAGTAGTTATCTTGAACTTTTAATTCATATAACTTCTTGTAGGATTCGTATTGGTTTTTGTACTCTTCTGAAAGTATTAACTTAGCATTGGCTATTCTTAATACTTCTTTATCTAAGCTCCGCTTCGCTCCGCTATCCCCCATAAAGGAGCGTGATTGCTGTAAACTATCTACCTTCGTCTCTAGTCTCTTGATTCTTAACTCTGACTGGTTTTGACACAAGATATATGAAGCGTTCGAGAATAGCAATACTATCAGTATCACTAATTGCTTTATCAAATTCTTTCTCATACTGATTAGTATTATTAAGAGCATTGAGAATAGAATCTATTACTAATTGTAAACTATCTCTCTTTGTTTCTATATCATGATATATAGTATCAGGAACGATAAGTGGGACTTCTACATATTCCTTATTTGAAACAAAATGGGTGAATACTCTAATTCCAATAAATAGTATAATTACTACTAATAGTCCTATTCCAATGCTCTTTAGTTTCATATTATCAAATCTTTTTCTTCTAATAACGTATAACTGAATATATCTCCGTAAATAGGAATGGATAATTCAACTATATTCATAAGTTCTCTAAAATCAGTACCTCTTGCTAGAACTTGACAACCTGCCGACCAACCGTCAACAACAACACTACTTTCACCTGCCTTATGAATATTAATACCAAACATACCTTCTTCAATAGAAGATTCATCACAGTCCATATAAAAATCCTTGTTAACATCACGGAATACTTTAACAGGTTTATATTGAACTAGAGCAGCATACTGTCCTTTATGATAACCTTTCTTAAAACAACCACGATATTGACCAGGAACTAGAATTGCACAACCTTTAAAATTAACAGGTTTTTCAAGACTTTTAAATCCTGGGTCAGTAGTACAAGGATAAATAGGAGTATATCTTCTACTATTACCTGTCCAATAATCAATTATAAAAGCATCATTAAACTCATTATTATCACGTTCTTTAGCACGAACTCCAATAAGATTAAGATTATACTTTCCAGTAGAGAAATAAACATATCCTTTACTTTCTAATGTCTTTCGCCAATCAACTGTTCGACATTTATCTATTAACTTAATATTATATTTATTCATAACTTTAATTATTACACAAATAAATTCATTTGTTGTTTCTGACTTCCATTAACAGTTTGATAACGAATATTAAGCATAGTATCTATTTCAGGTTCTAGCCTAGATATTTTATACCACTTAGCTGTTTCTGTTTTACTTTCATCAATATGAAAACCGTCTTTAAATTTTTGAGGTCTACCATATTGGTTAAGTATAAATGGAACTTCAATATGACAAAGAGCTAAACCTTTACATGGTAAACCAGTAATAAGATGAACCATTTTAGCATATAAGTTTAATTGTAAACTATATGTAGTTCCATTACAATTAGGAAGACCACCAAAAGGTGGAAGAAGAACATCTTCAGGTTTATGTACCCATTCATCTGTTTCTTGAACAGGTCTAACACTCTTATCTTTCTTATAATAACCTGCTTGAAATCTAAGACCAGTACGATTAGTTTTCCAATCTAGTATAACGAATCCGTCCTCTCTTATAGGCAATATATCAATAGTACCACTAACTAAATACTTCGGAAGAAAAGCTCCTATCTCTGAATAAATCTTATAATCTCTTTCAGTATAGAACTTAAATACTTTATATATTTCTGGGTATTTGTTTTCGGTATGGTCAATAAAAGCATCAACATCAAGAAGTTTAGTATGACTATCAACAACATCTAAATCAGCAACAGTAACCATTTGTTTACTCTCTTGCTTATTAAGATATTTAATAGCATTAAAGAACTTACTATTTTGACGAATACCTTCTTCAAAGCTATTATGATAAACATTACCCATATCACAAGCCTTGTCTCTTATCTTATCCCATTGATTCTTTATATCTTTAATAGAAGTATTTTCTTCTTTAGCTTTATATTTAGCCCAATAATTAGAATCGAACTTAGGAACATAAGAATGAATAATTGTAGTAGCACTAATATAAGAATTACCACAATTATCTGTATACTTATGAGTAGGTTCATCAAAGTATAACTTCGTTTGTTTATATTCAGATTTTACAGGTATCATTTTGTACTCTCGTATTTCCCCCGTAAAGGAGCGTTGACAATTGTATCACTTACTAATCCTAGCTCTCTCTTTTGAGCCTCTACTTGAGCTTCCAAATCACTAGCATCTTTTGCAGACATAGACATAGTAACAACCTTACCACCTCTAGCTTTCTTTTGCTCTATTTCAAGAGCAGCAGCTTGTTTAGCTTCACCTAAAGCCTTAATTTGATTAGGAATGATATTAATAATACCATTTAGTTTTGTTACCAAGTCAATAACTGGTAAAGCATCTTCAGCTTGTAAACCAGAGTTAAGTTTATTAGTAAGTTGCTCACTAATAATATTTGCTGCACGAGAACTATTATGAACAGCTCTAAGAATACTTTCAAGAGCTTCTCCTGCAACACCCATTTTATCCTCATGGTATCTATCAATAAGACGAAGAATAAGAGCATCAGGATTCCAATCAGCAGGAAGACCATAATTAGTCTTTGCAGAAGCTAATGCTTCAGAACGACTATATCCCATTTGATTAGGTGGAGATTTAGGGTCGGCTACATAAAAGATAACTCCGGCTTCTTTAATATACCGAAGTTTATCCTCACTATTATCACGAAGATATAATTCTCTTACATCTTTATCCTGTATCTGATAAACGTTAGGAGCATAGGGATAACCTTGCTCATTAACACTAATCATACCACTTAAATCCAATGGGGAAATCTTCGCAATCATAACCTTCTCTATTTAATAGATTAATATAGTAATCAGAATCATTAACTGGTTTCATCTTACTAAAGAAATACATATATAGTTTATAACCACGTTCATCTCTACCAAATTGTTTAAGTTTTCGTCTAGCTAGAACTTTATTAAGTCTAATTGTACGAGATATTATAGTAGTTCTACTTTTAAATCTACGACGTTGAACAACCCTAGACAATATAAGACCTCTTCTAAACTCTTTGTATTCTTCGGGAGTAAGCTCTTGCCTTTTCTCTTTCATTAAAGCATGATGCTCCATTGCATCAAGTTTACCTTCGTTCGGAAAGAATGAACCGATACGAGGAATTGTAACTCTCCCCATAGTCTTAATTCTATTGACTACTTGACTTTCAATATCATCAACAATATCATTAATAATAAGAGCATCTTGGGGAGTAACACCTAATAGAGCAATAATATCAGCTCTATCAAGCATCAATTCTCTCTTCTCTTTTAAATCAATAGACGGCATTTATTATATTTGTAATAAGTTTGTAGCAACAATAAACTTTTGAGGTTTACCATTAGGAATAAGACCTTCAACAGTATTCTGTCCTTGAATATCAGAAAGACGAACAATCTTATAACCAACACAAACAACTGTTTCAGCAATAGTAGTAATCAATTTACCATTATCACCTTTCTTTTCAACAGTTGCAGGGCTTACCTCATTACCAAGCAAACTAATAACAGAACCAGTACTAACCTTACGGAATATCTCACCACGAGCAATACTTATATTTAAGTCTTGGTCACTACGAATAAATTCAGAAAGATTATAAGGAGTAAGTTCATTGCTACGAGGATTACAATCTATACCCATAAATACGTCAGAAGGAGCGACATATAAGAAACGATTAAGCAAAGCTCTATCGCCTTCTTTAACATCATCACTATAATTAGCTTTAACTAATATGAACTTAGTATTACCAGTACCTTTTAAGTCAGGATTAATAATTTCACGAAGTTTAGCAGTCTGAATAATAGCAACAATACCAAAATGCTTGAAAGGAGTAATATTCTTAACTCTTTCAGAAACATATTTGAAATCAATTTCTGCCATGTGTTGAGGAACTAGGAAAGTCTCTCCTTTAGTTTTGTTCTCTAAGTGTAGCATAATTACTTTAATTAGATTATTAATACTATTAATTAAGTTGACTAACATTACTGACTGTAATATAACCGTCAGTCATCAATAGCACAAGTATACGAATAATATCTATATCATCAATATCTAACTAGTTAAAAAACCTTTAGAATTGTATTCTCCGTATAATTCACATCCATTCACACTAGTTCACATTAGTATACACTCTAATACAAGTCCACTACTTAACTAAAATATCGACTAAATCTTACTATTCTATTTTTACAATCCTAATGCTAAATCTTCGGACTCTTCGATAGAAGAGGAGAAAGGTAATACACAATAAAACACAATAGACAACTAATACTATATAATATAAGTAAGACCAATTAAGGACTTAAAGGAATTAATTAGACTAATAGGACTAACTAATAAGATAATTCTTCTATAAGAAGAGTTAGACTACTAACAACAATAGATATACAGAAGGGAATTAGAAATACTATTAGAACTAACTAATGTATATAGACTTAGAAATAGGACTGGAACTACTGTTAGAAATAGAATTAGGAATAGGACTAATAATGAACTTAGAATTAGGATTAGGACTATTAGAAGAAATAGAATTAAGAATAGGACTACTGTTAGAAATAGGATTGAGAATAGGACTATTAGAAGAAATAGGATTAGAGGTACTGTTAGAATTAGGATTAGAACTATTAGAAATAGGATTAGAACTATTAGAAATAGAATTAGAACTACTATTAGAAATAGAATTAAGACTGTTAGAAATAGAATTAGAACTATTAGAAGAAATAAACTTAAAGGTACTACTATTAGAAGAAATAAATTTAGAGGTATTAGAAGAAATAAACTTAAAGGTATTAGAAGAAATAGAATTAAGACTACTGTTAGAAATAAACTTAGGACTACTGTTAGAAATAAACTTAAAGGTACTACTATTAGTGCTGCCCTACAAAATAATATTTTTCATGAGTATATTTTTATCGGGACGAGGCTCCTACCCTGATAGCCCCCTACTCTCAAACCAATTCCAATACCCCCGTCAAGACCAAATGACTTTAAACATATTGCTATTGATTGTTTAATTCTAAAAATATAAAGATTATGAAGATCATTAATGATGCAAATGTTACTATTATTGGTAGTAACACAACTGTTGTTATACCTAACAATGATAGTATTGTCTCTAGTGTTGTTGTTACTTGTAACAGTGGTTCTAGTTATAGAATCAGCAAAGAATGTTACGTTGCTCTTGAAGAACTGTTCAAAGAACAGATTGGTGAGGTTGAATCTAATAAACCTGTTATTATTAAAGAGTAATGGTGTTCTTGATATTATTGCTAGTAGCAGTAGCTATGACTACTGCTACTTATCGCTATGCTATTAATAAACAGAAGCGTGATTGGAGAGCGCACGGTCGTGCAGGCGAGACTTATGAACAATTTTGTTCACGTTATTATACTAGATACGTATGAGTACTCGTGATAAGATTAAAGTGGTACACTTGGCATTAAGTATGCCAGGTGTGCCAGTATTCATACATCTAAGTTACATTAAGTTGTATGACAATCATGTGAACAGTTTCTTAATACTATTGGTCGTACCAGTATTGATACTAGACATAAATAATATAGTAAAAGAACTGTTGGAATAGTCAAACCAGATGACTATAAACATATTGCAGTTACTATCAAACCAAATGACTATAAACATATTGCCATTGTGTGTGTGGTTAGGATGCACATTGGTTGAACAGTTGCTAACCGATTTATAACATTTAATTTATTTGTATTATGGGAACAAGAGTTAATGATGCAACTAGAAAAGCTGCCGAAGAAGCTGCCAAGAAGGCTGCCGAAGAAGCTAAAGCTAACGCTGGTAATGATGCCGGTAATGATGCCGGCAATGATGCCGGTAATGATGATGCACGTATCGTTGATTTGTCCGAGTATCACGGAAAGGAAGCAGACGATATTACTCGTCTGTTGCTTGACCGTCCTGATTTCGAGAATCACGATAGCCTGATGATTACTAATATCATTGATAATAGTAGTCGTTATGCAGGTGCATTAACCATTGTGGTTAATCGCAATCTTCCACAGTTTGTGAAAGACGCTGCTAGCGGTACTTATGTCGAGTCTACAACTCGTAATATCTTTACCACTCGTATTCAGCTCAATGCGATTCTCAAGGGTCAGGGCGAGCCAATGCTGGCCAATGCTGTTATGACTGCACCGTTGTCAGTGTTGTTAGTGTTGTTCAAGAAGGCACGTATTAGCGTGCTTGGACACGTACTTGGAGCAGGTGAGATATTCGTCAATCCGTATGCTTCTCGTATGGCTCGTGAAGAACGTGTTAATGAACACGACCGTTACGAATATTTCCCGTATGAGTTGTCAATGCGTACGTTGTCTTTGCAAGACGAGATCTTCATCGGAGAAGTCCTTGCCAAGTATCAACCTGATGCAGAGGATGCTGCTTAACCAGTTACGTAGGAGAGGGAAACCTCTCCTACTAAACTAAGAATACACCGTTCGGCACGTGTTCGAGAATACTCTCGACTTATGTCTACAAGAATACTACCAGACTGTATGCTCGCTATCCGGCAAAGCTGTCCGGCAAAGCCACTAAGGATTGGAAACGACACTAGTCACCTGATAAGCGAAACGCTACAACTGATAAGCGAAGCCAACCAACTGATAAACTGAAAAGATATGGAAATAGAAAAAGTAAAGAACATAATAGATTTAAATCTAATAGATAAGGGAATAGTAAGAGTCACTTATAGTGATAGTACTAGTGAGACAATAGAAACACAACCTCTTATTGATACCGTCAATAAAGTAAGAGGTGAAGTCTTAGAGATAGACAAAAGACTAAAAGGATTGATAAGTAAACTAGTCAGTCAAATGTCTAAATACGATAAACAAGTAAACTAGTTAGTCAAAAGTCTAAATACGATAAATAGTATTAACTCTAACGCGTGCGCGCGTTCTTTAG
>ERZ779869.821-NODE-821-length-32200-cov-4.031078_pt1 | contig 32200 bp, 19 predicted proteins | sample MGYA00511557_ERZ779869 | MGnify/ENA primary metagenome ERZ779869 (study PRJEB29588, sample SAMEA2154620) | human gut metagenome | biome: human gut; feature: human-associated habitat; material: faeces | place: Denmark | collected 2008/2010 ... | reverse complement strand
AAAGAAGTAAAGAAGAAGGACAAACTAAAGATGCATACCCACTCAAAATTAATTGGAACAACTGGAACGCAGCCCTAGGAAAATCCCCTTTTCTCTAGAAGGTAAGCCCAATCCATTTGCTTTTCACCTTAGGAACAGAAAATCATAGGAAAAACATTAATTTTCCTTAAACAAGCCGTTTTCCTGGATTATTTCGAAGTATAGTTAGAAATATTTTCGTATTTTTGCAAAGTATACTTTAAAATATTTCTGTATAGACTAGCAAATTATTAGAAATATCATCATAGACTGTAGATAAATGCAGAGGATAACGCATAAGAGAATCAGAATTTCCTGGCTGCTGCTATTGGTTTACTTGCCGATGCTACTTGCCGTTACGTTTCACCATCATGGTGAAGCGCAGGGAACTCATGCTGATTTCTATTGCGCCGATTGTGCCCATCATGTTCATCACGACGGCCATCTGACAGCCCTGCAGAATACCATGCACGACTGTGTGCTTTGCCAATTGCAAAGCACTCCTTATCTGGCTCCATCCCTCGTGGTTTGGGTTGCCATCGCCGTGCTCCATCTCTCCCCTCGCCGTGCCTTCTGCTCTCCTTGCTTGTGCAGGGCGAAGGGGGTAAAATCTACCCGTGCTCCACCTTATTATCAGTTTTTATAAATAATTGAATATTAACAGAATAAGGTAACAAATAACATAATGAGAACAATATTGAAATCAATATTGCTGATGAGTCTGTGCTCATCGGCAACAGCCCCTGCTATGGCTATAAAAAGAGCAAATCATGATAAGAAGGAAGCAAACATTCATGAAGAGGAAGCAAGCGATTCTACCAGACACCAGCCGCTGACGGAATCGAGCGTGAAACTGAACGAAGTGGTGGTAACAGGCTTGACGGGCAGCCAGAAACTGAAGCAATCGCCCGCACCCATCTCCTTCGTTTCTGCCCGCCAGCTCGAAATGCAACCTTCTACCAACATCATCGACGCCATCGCCCACCAGCCAGGCGTTTCGCAGATTACCACGGGAAGCGGAATTTCAAAGCCCGTAATCCGTGGCCTGGGCTATAACCGCGTGGTAGTGGTAAACGATGGAATCAGACAAGAAGGACAGCAATGGGGCGATGAACACGGAATAGAAATCGACCCCGCTTCGGTTCATTCCGTAGAGATTCTGAAAGGTCCGGCAAGTCTCATGTATGGATCGGATGCGATGGCAGGCGTCCTCATCTTCCACTCCGCTCCTACCCTTGCCAAGGGCGACATGAGAGCAAATTTCTCAACGGGTTATCAAACCAACAACGGACTTTTTGATTATTCGCTCAACTTTGCCGGCAACCAGGGCGGATTTGTATGGAACACCCGCTACAGCGGAAAGATGGCGCATGCCTACAAGAATAAATACGATGGTTATGTATTCGGTTCATCACTCAGAGAGCAGGCATTCTCGCAGCTTCTAGGCTGGAACTACCGCCAGGGGCATTCGCATCTCACACTCGATTATTATCATCTCACTCCAGGCATCGTAGAGGGAGAAAGAGATGAGAAAACGGGCGAACTGGAAATTCCGGAAGGCTACGATGCCAAGAGTTACGGCAAGCCGATGCCTTATCAGCAGATTCATCATTACAAGGCTGTACTTGATAATTCCTGGTTCCTGGGCGACGGCAATCTGAAGTTCCTCCTGGGTTATCAGCAGAACCGCCGTCAGGAGTTTGAGGAGGAAGAGAATCCGAAGGAATGCGGACTCGATTTCATGCTCCATACCATGAATTACGACCTGCATTATCTCTCGCCGGAAATGAATGGCTGGAAGTTCTCTACGGGCATCAACGGTATGTGGCAGCAGTCGATTAATAAAGGTTCTGAATTTCTGATTCCAGCCTATCATCTCTTCGATTATGGTGTATTTGCCACGGTGAGCAAGGAGATAGGCAAACTGAACCTGAGCGGCGGCATCAGATACGATCATCGCCACCTGCACAGCGAGGCGGATTCTTTCCGCTTCCAGGCCTTTAAGCGCAGCTTTGAAGGAGTAACCGGAAGCATAGGATTGGCTTATGAAATCCTGCCCTATTTCAATCTGAAGCTGAACCTGGCAAGAGGATTCCGTGCTCCAAACATCAGCGAATTATCATCGAATGGTGTGCACGAGGGAACCCAGCGATACGAATTGGGAAATACCAGTCTGAAGCCGGAAAACAGCTGGCAATTCGACCTTGGTCTGGATTATTCTTCGCCTATCATTTCGGCAGAGCTCTCGCTGTTTGCCAATCGCATCAACCATTACATCTACAGCGAGAAGTTGGCAGATGAGAACAATCAGCCTGTCCTCATCGACGACACGCCAGCCTATCAGTTTACTTCGGGCGACGCCCGCATTCTGGGTGGTGAGGCGAGCATCGACATCCACCCTGTGGAGCATCTGCATATCGGCAACACCTTCTCGTATGTCAACTCGGTTCAGTTGCATCAGCCATCCGAATCAAAGTTTCTGCCATTCACCCCAGCCCCTCGCTGGGTTTCGGATGTAAGGTATGAGTTTGTCTGCGACGGCAAGACTTTCGACCATCTCTTCGTAAAGCTACAGATGGATTGCAATCTCCGCCAGAACCATTATTTCGCAGCCAACGAGACGGAGACCGCTACGCCATCGTACACCTTATTAAACATGTATGCCGGTACCGACGTGAAGCTCCATGGCAAGCGCCTTCTCTCGCTCTATCTTTCGGGCGAGAACCTTACCAACCGTGCTTACCAGAACCACCAGAGCCGTCTGAAGTATCTTGACGTAAACCAGGTTACAGGCAGAAGAGGCGTTTACAATATGGGCCGCAACTTCAGCATAAAGATAGTGGTTCCGATAGAGCTGTAACTCCCCTTTATAGGATAAGTAATTCCCCTTTTAGGATAAGCAATTCCTCATCAGGAATCAGAATTTTGAATAAACAAGTGCCGATAAGGATGCCAAAAGCTGCCGGAAAAGCAACTTTTGGCGCCATTATCGGCATTTTTTCGTCTAATTATTAGACAAACATTACTACTTTTCTATGATATTTCGTAACTTTGCACCATGATTAAGAAACAAGGAACGATATTGATTGTTGATGACAACCGCAACATTCTTACTACGGTAAGGATGCTGCTGGAACCCATATTCGATGGCATCATCACCATCGCCAACCCTAACTCCATCCCAGCCAAACTGAGAGAGGAGCGCCCCGACGTGGTGCTGCTCGACATGAACTTCTCCAGCGGAATCAATTCGGGAAACGAGGGATTGTACTGGCTCAGGGAAATCAAGAGCCTCAGCCCGAAAACCGAGGTAGTACTCTTTACCGCCTACGCCGACATCCAACTTGCCGTAACAGGCATCAAGGAAGGTGCCGCCGACTTCATCGTGAAGCCTTTTGAAAACGAGAAGATGATCCGTACGCTGGTAGAGGCTAGGGATAAGAACAAGGCTGTGGATAATGTTATTAACAGGAATGGTGGAAAACCTGGTGGAAAAGATGCACAAAGCGCTATGTATTGGGGAGATAGCGAAGTTATGAACAATTTGAGAAGTATTGTGGAAAAGGTTGCTGCAACCGATGCAAACATCCTCATTACGGGCGAAAACGGAACGGGTAAAGAGGTGTTAGCCAACGAGATACACCGTTTATCCACAAGATGTGGAAAGAAAATGCTGCCTGTGGATATGGGAGCCATTACGGAAACCCTTTTCGAGAGCGAACTTTTCCAGGCTGGAAAGTACATATAAAAAGTGATTGAGAGAAGAATGAGGAAAGTTTACTGGTTATCAGTTACTTTCCTCATTTTGGTTAAAAGTGGCGAGGACAGACGAAGACGGGAATACGACAAGATGAGACAGAGGAACGTTACCTATCCGTAACCTATACCCCAAATGGTGAATGTTGAGGTTCGGAAGAATAAGGAAGGTTACGAATTGAATTTGAATGCTCTGATTTATAGTGAGTTACTAATGAGCAACGTAAGATTTTTGGTTACGAACCAAATTTGCCGTGTTCTGCCGTGAAATGCGTAGCAAGAAAAGACTCTTCATGTATTAATTTTGAACGCAAAAATGAATGACGTTATGAAGAGTACATTTTCAATTATCTTCTACCTCAAAAGACAGGTAGTAAAGAAAGATGGTACAGTTCCAGTTATGGGACGTATCACAGTGGACGGAACACAGGCGCAGTTCAGTTGCAAGACAACAGCCAATCCAGATTTGTGGGACACCAAGGGCGGACGCATGATAGGTAAGAGTATGCAGGCTTTGGAAGTTAACCGCAAATTGGACAAGATGCGTGTGAGTATCAGTAAGCATTATCAGGAGATTATGGACAGGGACAACTTCGTCACTGCCGACAAGGTGAAGAACGCCTTTCTTGGTTTGGAGTATCGTTGCCATACACTGATGAAAGTCTATTTCCAAAGCCGTGATGAAATGGAAAAGCAATATAAGGCTGGCATAAAGTCTTTGAGCTCATTCACAAGATACAGAATAGGATGTGCCTATGTCGGTGAGTTCTTGCAATCGCATTATCATGTCAAGGATATTGCTTTGAAAGAGTTGTCGCTGCCTTTTATCACGGACTACGAGACTTTTCTCAGAACCGAAAAGCACTTGAAGATAAACTCTGCGATGGTGTTTGTCCGCAATCTCCGTGCAATGGTATTCCGCGCCATAGATAATGAGTGGCTTGTAAAAGACCCTTTCAGACGATATGAGTACAAGGAAGAAGAGACGACAAGGGAGTTCTTGACAAAAGAAGAGATTCGCTTGCTCATGGAAATACCAATCACCCGAAAGAAGATGAGCATGGTACGTGATTTGTTTCTGTTCTGTTGTTTCACTGGTCTCGCCTTCATAGATCTTTATAACCTGAAGGAAGAGAACATCAAAACGTTCTTTGACGATGGCGAGTGGATAATAATCCATCGACAGAAGACGGGAACTGAAGCCGACATCAAGTTGCTTGACTATCCCAAGCAGATTATGGAAAAATACCGTGGATTGTGTGAAGACGGTAGGGTATTTCCAGTACCCAACTACAAAAGTTGTATGGATTCGCTCAAAAGACTGGGCAAGAGATGCGGCATCACCAAGCCGCTGTCCTGGCACATGAGCCGTCATTCGTTCGCAACCTCGGTTTGCCTCTCCAACGGAGTTCCAATAGAAACCGTGAGTTCAATGCTTGGTCACAAGAACATAAAGACAACCCAGGTGTATGCCAAGATTACCAAAGAAAAATTGAGCAAAGACGTGGAAAAGTTGTCTCAGCAGATTAATAACATTGAGGAATTCACGTTTGGAAATGTTTGCAACGACAATACTAACACTATAAATGGCAGAGTATGAAACGACAAGTGATAACAATACAAGAAGATATGGTCATCTACGCCCCACATCATGGTGAGGTGTGGATGACAGTTTGGGAGATTGCCGAACTGTTGAATGTAACGGGGACAGCAGTGAAGAATACCATCAAGCGCATTTGGAAACAAAGTGTGCTGAAAGACTTCCAGCATTCTCAATACATCAAACTTGAAAATGAATATTCTGCGCATGTCTATGATATGGAAGTGATTATCGCCATAGCACTTCAAATGGATACATACCAAGCCTTGTTGTTCAGACAATGGTTTATAAGTAAGGTTGTGAACCGCAAGGATTGCCAAGCAGAGCAAGTAAAACACGAGTATCCGATGATTATTGTGATGAACGGAACGATGCCAAGAGGTGCAAGTTAGAATTTCTCATCTTTTAATAAGATTCCTACACCTTTATAATATAATAGCGTACAGGGGGAACGATTTTTGTCGTTGTACCCTGTACGCTATTTTTGTTTCGCTATTATGAAGCAGTACCCTCCCCTTGTGAAACAGTGCCGTCGATTATCGGCTTGCGGTAATTACCAGTGAGAAGTGCTTGTATCTCGGATTCCGGATAGAGGGTTTTGCCACATAATATAATGTAGGGCAAGATGCCTTGTTTGCGATATTCCTGCAAGGTGCGGCGACTAAGCTTCAGGAACTCGGAGAGTTCCTTGTCGGTGAGGTATCGCTCCCCGTCCAAAGGTGGGCTGTAGGACTCGATGAATGAGGATAGCCAGTTGTTGGCTTTCTTCAAGGATTGCATGGCGGTGTCTATCGACTTGCTCTCATGCGTAAGAAGTTGGTTCATGTTCATTGTTTACAATTTGGATTAAGTGGTGAATATAAAATGTGTTGGCTCGCCCATGGTAAAGTTTTTGGCTTTGCCTTGGGCGAGTTTGGTCTTATGCTATACCGATTTGATTCTGGCGATAAGCGGAACGATGGCTTTGACCTCTTCGGGGCAGTAATAGAATTGGCGACCTATCTGGGTATGCCCCAAGAAACGGCGGTCACGAAGTTTTTGTAAGGTGCGCTGGCTGATGCGAAGTTGCTGGCAGACCTCATGACCTGTAAGCCATTTGTTCAGACGCTTGCCGTTAGCCTTATGCTTCAGCAACTCAACTTTCTTTACCAAGGCATCGTATCTTGCCATCATCAAGTCGAATGCCTTCTTTTCCATTGTTACTACTTCCATATTCTCTGTTTTATTGGTTCAACAAATTCGGGTGCAAAGTTAATGTGTGTATGTAGAAAAACAATGAAAATGAATAACTGTGGCAGTGCTTTTCTGGGGTTTGCCGACCGCTTGGCAAGAAAAATCAAGAAAATTATACGTGGGTCATTAATGAGTTGTTAAACGGGTATTTCTCAAATGATTAATTTTGCCACCGAGAAATCAAAACAGCAAAGTTTGTAACATTTAAAACGGAATCAAAATGGAAGTAATAACAATGGAAAGTTCAGCCTTTAAGATGCTGACAGAACAGATTGCCGACGTGGCAAAGTTGGTAGCTCTCATATATTCCAATGCGAGAGAAAATACCAAAAGAAGAAGTATGGAACTTGTGCTGACAAGCAGTGATGCAGCAAGAATACTTGGGATAAGCAAGCGAACCCTGCAGCGCTTGCGCTCTACCAACAGCATCGAGTACTTCATGGTGCGCGGACAATGCAGATACAGCATCAACGCTGTACAGAAATTGATTGAGGAACGAACCATTGCCAAGGAGACATGAGTATGGAAGATGGAACATTGAGACAATTGGAATTATATCTGCATGATCTGCACAAGAAAATTGACGGCATCTATGACATGCTGATGTTGAGACATGAGCGAAGCGGAGAGGGCAAGGGATGCTCTGGCATCAACGAGAAATTGCTCGACAACCAGGATCTCTGTCTTTTGTTTCAAATTTCTCCCCGTTCCCTGCAACGCTACCGCAGTCTGGGAGTGCTTCCCTACAAGCGGCTGGGACAGAAGACCTACTACACGGAGGAAGACGTGAAGCAATTTATCAAGAACAACGTGAAGGATTTCAATCAGGAGAATGTGGAGCATTACTTGACTCGCATTCATCAGAAATTCAAATAACAAAAGTATTCACCATTAAAAATTTACAATTATGGTACAAAAGAAAAAGAGTGATGAACAGGACGTGCTGGTAGTCCGTGACGAGAAGACGGGCGAGATCAGCGTCGTCGCCGGACTCAGCAGAGACGGCACACCGAAGCGAGCGCCCGCCAAGGCGGAGAACACGTCCGACTTCCTGCGTTTTGACCGCAACAGTGACCTGATGGACAGTTTCTTTAGAAACTTCTTCCGCCAGTGCAAGGAGCCAAGCCGATTCGGATTCTACCGCATAGCGGCAGACCAGGTGGAAAACCTGCTTGGCGTGATGAAGGAGTTGCTGAAAGATCCGGAGGCTAACAAGGAGATTCTTTCCGCCCACAAGGTTGACACCTCCAATTATGAGAAAGAGGCAAAGCAATCGGAAGGTCAGGCGAAAGAAACCGCATCATCGGACGATGCGTCCAAGACGCAAGCTAACACAGAAAAAGAGAATGTATCATCTGAACAAACCAACGAAAAAGAGAACGACATGGAACAGAAACCAGAACAGACCGCAACCGAACAGCAGGCACAGACCGCTCCGGGTGTAAAGCAGAACCTCATTAGTGGTAGCGATGTGAACCTGCAGGAACTTGGTGCCAAATATGGCATAGACTTCAACAGTATGAATGAGAAGGATATGAAAGCCCTGCTCAACTACGGCAAGACGGGGCTTGTGATTGTGAAGCCGACCTTCGGCGGTGAACAGATAGAGATACAGGCCCGTCTGTCATTCCGCAAGGACGATAACGACCAGTTGCAACTCGTGCCGCATTTCGTGCGCAACGAGCCTAAACTCGATGTCGCTTACAAAGGCTATACCTTCACTCCAGAGGACAAGAAGAACCTGTTGCAGAACGGTAACCTCGGAAAGGTAGTGGATTTCCCCGACAAGAATACAGGTGAGCTGCGTCCTCATTTCATCAGTATCGACCGTCTCACCAATGAGATTGTTGACATCCCTACCAACAAGGTGCGCATACCCGATACAATCGGCAAGACACCTATTACCAAGGACGACAAGAGAGTGCTCTACTCAGGTATTCCGCTTCGCAAGGAGATTGAGCTTGCCAACGGGCGCAAGTTTACACCGCTGCTGCAGGTGAATGTGGAACAGCGTGGCGTGGAGTTTGTGCCTGGCAGCACAAGACAGGAGCAAGGTCAGAAACAGAATGGAGACAAGAAGCAGACCGCTGACAAGCAGGAGCAGAAGGCAGAAGGTGATGCGGGCGGTCAGAAGAAGCAGCAAGATCCCAACCACTGGCTCAATGAGGATGGGACCATCCGCCGACTCAACACCTATTTCAAGAAGGAACTGACCGAGCAGCAGAAGGACGACTACGTGGCAGGCAAGACCATCGAGATCAAGGAAGTGCCGAACAAGAACGGCAGCGGTACCTATACCGCCTACGTAAAGTTCGACTTCGACAAAATGCAGCCACGTTCCTACCGCAACAATCCAGACCTCAAACAGGCGAAGGAACAGATTCCGACCAACGAGAACAAGGTACAAGTCGCCGTCAACAAGCAGGGCAAGACCCATGCGGCGACCAAGCACACCAAGGATCCGCTGAGTCCGGGACAGTCTGCGCCAAAGAACGAAAAGCAGCAGAAGGAACAGAACGCCGAGGAACAGAAGCCAAAGAGAAAGGCAAGAAGCGTGAAGATGTAGTTGCCGCCACTTGATCCACAGAGTTAATCATCCATTATAACAACCGACATCTGCGACCGTCTATCCCACGGTTGCGGATGTCACAAAAACAACAGACAATGAAGACAATCATCGCAGAGAAACCAAGCGTAGCCAAGGAAATCGCCCATATTGTAGGAGCTGACAAGCGTGAGGAAGGCTATATGCAGGGTAATGGCTATTATGTAACATGGGCATTCGGACATTTAGTGCAGCCAGCCTTGCCGGAAACCTACGGCATGAAGGGATTCCATGCAGAGAATCTGCCTGTGATTCCCGACCCGTTCGTTCTTGTTCCCCGACAAGTCAAGACTGAGAACGGCTACAAACCAGATGCAGGTGTGCTTGCCCAGATCAAGATAATCGGCAAGCTATTTGACAGCAGTGAGCGCATTATCGTAGCAACCGATGCCGGACGTGAGGGAGAGTTGATTTTCCGATACCTCTATGCGTATCTCGGTTGCAGGAAACCTTTCGACCGTCTCTGGATCAGTTCGCTTACAGATACCGCCATCCGTGAGGGACTCCAGAACCTCAGGGACGGCAAGGAGTATGACAATCTCTATCATGCAGCCAAGGCACGAAGTGAGGCAGACTGGCACGCAGGCCCTGACGATAGCCGCAGGACGTGGCACCTATTCCGTAGGTCGTGTGCAGACTCCGACCCTTGGCATGGTGTGCGAACGCTATTGGGAACACAAGCGTTTCGAGTCGAAACCGTTCTGGCAGGTACACTTCGGTGTGGTTGATGCAGACAGTGGCAATATACTGAAGTTCACATCTGCCAACCGATGGGCAGACAAAGGCACCGCAACCGATATATATAATAAGGTGAAAGATACCGGTTCTGTCATCATCACAAAGGTCGCAACCAAGCGAAAGGTGGAGAAGGCACCGCTCCTTTACGACCTCACCACCTTGCAGAAAGAAGCCAACTCCCAGCATGGCTTCACGGCAGAGCATACACTCTCCATCGCCCAGAAACTCTACGAGGCAAAGTTCATCACCTATCCAAGAACATCAAGCCGCTATATCTCGGATGATGTATTTGCCACCCTTCCCAAACTCTTCAAGAATCTGGAGAATCATTCGGAATATGGAGAAAAAGTGAAATTCTTGCCTGGCAGTGAAGACTACAGCAAGAACAGCGTGAATGCCGCCAAGGTGACCGATCACCATGCCCTGCTCATCACAGAAAATGCAGCCATTGGTCTTTTCAAGGACGAGAAGATCGTTTATGACATGATATTGTGCCGGATGATTGAAGCGTTCTCAGCAGACTGCATCAAGGACATCACATCCGTATCGGCGCAAGTGGATCATGAAGTCGAATTTGGCATCAGTGGCTCCATCATCCGACAGACTGGCTGGCGAGCGTTGTCGCTCAAGGAAAAGAACAAAAGGCAGGACAAGGATGCAGACGCAACAGACAATGAGGTCAAGGATCAAGTCATTCCCAACTGGCAAGAAGGACAGCATATCACTCTTTCTGGCTGCACCATCACGGAGGGCAAGACCAAACCAAAGCCTTTGCATACGGAATCCACATTGCTTGCAGCAATGGAGACCGCAGGCAAAGAGATAGAAGATGATACGATGCGCCAGGCAATGAAGGACAGCGGTATTGGCACACCAGCTACACGTGCCGCCATCATCGAAACCATGCTCAAACGAGAGTATATGGTGCGCCAGCAGAAGAAACTTGTGCCGACGGAAAAAGGACTCGCCCTGCATTCCGTGGTGAAGAACATGGCGATTGCCAATGTGGAGATGACGGGCAAATGGGAGGCGGAACTTGCCAAGATTGAACGAGGTGAAGCAAGTGCAGACGGGTTCACCCATAGTATCGAAGGTTATACCCGTGAAATCACTGCGGAATTGTTAGGTTGTGACAGACTTTTCAGCCACAAGGATTCCGGCTGCCAGTGTCCTAAATGCAAGCAAGGTACCATGCAGTTCTTCGGAAAGGTAGTAAGATGCAGCAACAAGGAGTGTGGTATGCCAGTGTTCAAGCAGATAGCAGGAAAGTTGCTCACTGATGCCGACATCACCGACTTGCTCACCAAGGGCAAGACCAGAACGCTCAATGGTTTCACCAGCAGGCAAGGCAAATCATTCTCCGCAGCCATAGCCTTTGACGAGAATTTCAACACGAAATTCGTCTTTGCAGAGCACAAAACAGTAGAAAAGCGAGGAAATGTGAAGAGATACAAGAAATAGTTTGTACCTTTGCCACCGAAACATGGTTCATAAATGGTGTCTTTGCAGTTTCACTGCGAAGATAGGCTTCGGCTCAGCAATAAAAGCAAGCTTTATTGCGTTCGCCTTGCACTATCTTTATTGGATGCTTTTATTTACTGTGGATTAAGTGGCGGCACTCGGAGGGATACCGAGTGCCTTTTTCTTGCTTTCACACCAACCGCCATCCACGGTTTATTATTCACCACTTAATCCATTCAACAGACAAATGAACAGAAAGAAACAGGCACAGACAGAGTTGTCCTATTACGGACTGTACCTCTTGAACCACCTCAGGGAGAACCGTTTCCCACAAGCCAACGATGCGGACTTTATCCGCGAACGTGCAGACCATGCCGCAGAAGTATATGAGCAGGCACGGCGTGATGCCCTCTTTGCCGATGCGGCACAAGAGCTTGCCATGTCAGCATTGCTGAAAGGTCTCCGCTTTTCCAAGTACAGCATCCTGTATGATGTTGTTGACAGTGAGTTTCCCCTGGAGGTAGCAGTAGAAGACCAGGAAGCGTTTGTCAAGAACCTCCTGCCTTTGGTTGACAACGTGTATTCCATTTACGACCTCACCGATGACGATTTTGCCCAGTCACCGGACTACGACCAGCTCTATACAGAGTTGACGGGAGCCGTTGCCCTTTTCATAGAGTCAAATGGCGTACAATAGAAAACAACGGCTGAACGACAATATCAAGGCGATAGAGACGGCATTCATCCTTGACAGGGAACAGCGCACGCCGACCGCCCGTGAGCGTCTTCTTCTGGAGCGTTATTGCGGATTCGGTGGATTGAAGTGCATCCTGAACCCTGCCAGGGAACTGGCGGATGCCGTCCATTGGGCAAAGTCAGACCTTGAATTGTTTGCTCCAACAGTGGAGCTGCATAGACTTATCCGTGAAAACAGCAAGAATGAAAGCGAGTACAAACTGTTGATGGACAGTCTGAAACAGTCCGTCCTTACGGCATTCTACACGCCGTCAGCCGTTACAGAGGCTCTGACGGATGTGTTGAAAGAGCATCATATCATCCCCGAAAAGGTGCTTGAACCCTCGGCAGGCATCGGTGCCTTTGTCGATTCCGTCTTGGATAACAATCCCAAGGCAGACATTATGGCATTTGAAAAAGACCTGCTTACGGGAAAGATACTCCGCCATCTGCACCCGGAGCAGAAAGTGCGCATAGAGGGATTCGAGAAGATAGAAAAGCCTTTCAATGACTACTTCGACCTCGCCATCTCAAATATTCCCTTTGGCGATGTTGCCGTATTTGATCCGTCCTATACAGCCATGAAAGGCATGAGGGCACTTGTCACCAGACGCATACACAACTACTTCTTTGTCAAGGCTCTTGATACGGTAAGGGATGGTGGGTTGGTTGCCTTCATCACCTCACAAGGCGTATTGAATGCCAAAAACAACAGTGCCGCGCGTTTTATGATGCTCTATCATGCAGATCTCGTGTCAGCGATTCGTCTTCCCAACAACCTGTTCACGGAAAATGCCAATACGGAAGTGGGCAGTGACCTCATCATTCTGCAGAAAAATACCCAAAAGGAGTCGCTGCGAGGAGACGACAACCTGCTTGACACTGTCTATAATGACGAGAACCGCATTCCGACAAACAACTACTTTCTGGAGCATCCGGAACGCATTATCCATACAACAGCAAAGTTGGATACTGACCCGTTCGGCAAACCTGCAATGATATACACGCATGAGGATGGCGTGGAAGGCATTGCAGAGGATTTGCGAAAGATGCTCCATGAAGACTTTAAGAAGAACCTCAATTTGAACCGATACTTGGGGATAGAGGAAACAATGTCTGAGGAAGTTAAGGAGGTTGAAGAAACAGAAAAGATAGAAAAAACAGAGAAGATGAAGCCTTCCATTGAGGAAAAGCAGAACGATACGGTAGTATCCTTGCAAAAGCAGGAAAAGCCTACTGATGATGCAGAGCTATCCCAAAAGTCCAATCATCAGCAGCCACCAGTCCAAATGACTCTGTTTGACCTTTGGGGAATGGAAGAAGAAAACCGTCAGGCTGTCCATGCTACAAAGAAGAAAGCAGAGGTAACGAAAGCAAGTCCGTTGGTAAAAAGCGTAAATCCGACTTTTGAAGTTGTGACAAAGCCTGTGGAAAAAGAAGAAAAGCCTTCGTTGACAGATGCAAAAGAGCCGGAAACTGCACAGGAGACAAAAACAATCCTGCCTGGTGATGAGCCATACGCAAGCATCTCTTGGGAAGAGAATCCGCCAATCAACGGCTTTTACGAGATGATGATGACCATGGCTCCCGAAGACAGGGTGCTGCTGCGCCAAAAGGCAGAACTGCACCGTCAGGAACAACTCAAGGCTTTGGGCGTTGAAGATACGCTTGATCCGAAGTTCAAGCCGACGATGGAACCGATAGAAGTTCTCAAAGTTCAAATCGGGCATGGACAGTCGAAAGGGAATGAGCCAAAAGAAGATTCCAAGACTCAGAACACCTTGAAAGAAACAAATCATGAGCGGGAACAGCAAAAAGAGCAAGAAAGAAAGCGGGAAGAGCTGGCAAGGAAGAAAGAGGATGCTATGAAGCCCCGTCCATTTGATGAGAAACTGGAAAGTTTTCATCGTGAGGGTTCTATGGTGCTCGACTCTGCCAGAAACATCGGTGTATTGAAAGACCTTACCAAGTATGGTGCTACCTTCATGCCGTTGGATCTGAATATGGAGCAGAAAGAAAAGGCTGTCTTGTATATCGCCCTCCGTGATGCCTATCAGAAACTTTACACCTATGAAGCGGAAGAACAGACGGAAAACAAGCAGATGCGTGAGAGTCTGAATGTCTATTATGACGCTTTCTTCATTCGCTTCGGCAACCTCAATGCCAAGCAGAACGTGAAGTTCATCCTTATGGATGCCTCAGGGCGCGACATGCTGTCGTTGGAACGGGTAGAAAACGGACAGTTCACAAAGTCAGACATCTTCGACCACCCGGTCTCTTTTTCGCTTGACGAGGTCAGTCATGTCGATTCTCCAGAGGAAGCGCTCACCGCCTCGCTCAACAAGTTCGGCCGTATCGACTTGCCGTATATGACTGAATTATCGGATATGCCGGAACAGGAACTGACGGAAGCGCTTAAAGGGCGCATCTATTACAATCCGCTCATAGACGGCTACGAGATAGCCGACCGCTTCATTGCTGGCAATGTCATAGAGAAAGCGGAGCGTATAGAAGAATGGCTGAAGGAAAATCCCGACCATGCAATCGTGAGGGAGTCGTTGGATGCCTTGAAGGCAAGCATTCCCGAACCGATAGCCTTTGAGGACCTGGACTTCAACTTCGGTGAACGTTGGATACCTACAGGTGTGTATTCCGCTTACATGAGCCACCTCTTCAATACACAGGTCAGCATCGTCTATTCCGACAGCATGGACGAATATTCGGCAAAATGCAGTATGAAGACCATGGCCATCACGGATGAGTATATGGTGAAGGGATATTACCGCCACTATGACGGCATGAGTCTTCTGAAACATGCCCTGCACAACACCTGTCCCGACATGATGAAGAGCATCGGCGAGGATGAACACGGCAACGACATCAAGGTGCGTGACAGCGAGGGCATACAGCTTGCCAATGCCAAGATTGACGAAATCCGCAACGGGTTCACTGAATGGCTGGAAGAGCAGTCAGACTCCTTTAAGGAACGCTTGACCACAATGTACAACCGGAAGTTCAACTGCTTCGTGCGTCCGAAGTATGACGGTTCTCACCAGACCTTCCCCGGCTTGGACTTGAAAGCCCTTGGCGGAAAGTATGGTGTCAAGAGTGTGTACCCAAGTCAGAAGGACTGTGTATGGATGCTTTTGCAGAACGGCGGCGGGATATGTGATCACGAGGTCGGTACTGGCAAAACCCTCATCATGTGCATGGCTGCGCATGAGATGAAACGTCTCGGTATGGCTCACAAGCCGATGATTATCGGACTGAAAGCCAATGTCGCGGAGATAGCTGCCACCTATCAGACAGCTTATCCCCATGCGAGGATACTCTATGCCTCGGAGAAGGATTTTTCCACCAAGAACCGTGTCAGTTTCTTCAACAACATCAAGAACAACGACTATGACTGTGTAATCATGTCGCACGACCAGTTCGGGAAGATACCTCAATCGCCAGAACTCCAACGGCAGATATTGCAGGCGGAGCTTGATACCGTGGAGGAAAACTTGGAAGTGATACGCACGCAGGGCAAAGACGTGTCGAGGGGAATGCTCAAAGGCTTGGAAAAACGGAAGTTCAACTTGGAGGTGAAGTTGCAGAAGATAGCCTACAGCATCGAGCAGCGCACCGATGATGTGGTGGATTTCCGCATGATGGGCATCGACCACTTGTTTGTGGACGAGAGCCACCAGTTCAAGAACCTCATGTTCAATACCCGTCACGACCGTGTGGCAGGACTCGGCAACAGCGAGGGGAGCCAGAAGGCACTCAATATGCTCTTTGCCATCCGAACCATACAGGAGCGGACAGGCAGAGATCTGGGAGCGACATTCCTGTCGGGAACAACTATCAGCAACTCACTGACAGAGTTGTATCTGCTTTTCAAGTACCTGCGCCCAAAAGAACTGGAGCGTCAGGACATCCGCTGTTTCGATGCGTGGGCGGCAATCTTCGCCAAGAAGACTACCGACTTCGAGTTTAACGTCACCAACAACATCGTACAGAAGGAACGTTTCAGATACTTCATCAAGGTACCGGAGCTTGCTGCTTTCTACAACGAGATAACCGACTATCGCACGGCGGAGGCGGTTGGTGTGGACAGACCAAAGAAGAACGAGATCCTTCATAACATACCACCGACACCCGAGCAGGAGGACTTCATCCAAAAGCTGATGGAGTTTGCCAAGACGGGTGATGCCACCATCCTCGGAAGACTGCCTCTGTCGGAAACGGAAGAGAAGGCAAAGATGCTCATTGCTACGGACTATGCCCGAAAGATGGCTCTCGATATGCGCATGATAGACCCGACTTGTGAGGACCATCCCGACAACAAGGCGAGCCATTGTGCGAAGATGATAGCCGACTATTACAAACGCTATGACAATTACAAGGGCACACAGTTCGTATTCTCAGATCTGGGAACATACCGACCGGGCGAATGGAACGTGTATTCAGAAATCAAGCGCAAGCTGATAGAGGATTACGGCATACCGTCGTCTGAAATCCGCTTCATTCAGGAGTGCAAGAACGAGAGGGCAAGAAAGGCGGTGATAGCAGCTATGAACGAGGGATCGGTACGAGTATTGTTCGGCTCCACATCCATGTTGGGTACAGGTGTAAACGCACAAAAACGGTGTGTGGCTATCCATCATTTGGATACACCGTGGCGGCCGTCAGACTTGGCACAGCGTGACGGTCGAGGGGTGCGTGCAGGCAACGAGATTGCCAAACTGTATGCCGACAATAAGGTTGATGTCATCATCTATGCGGTGGAAAAGTCGCTTGACTCGTACAAGTTCAACCTCCTGCACTGCAAGCAGACATTCATTTCACAGTTGAAAAGCGGAGCCTTGGGAGCGAGAACCATTGACGAGGGAGCGATGGACGAGAAATCGGGCATGAATTTTTCAGAGTATATGGCTATTCTCTCCGGAAATACCGACTTGCTTGACAAGGCGAAGCTGGAGAAGAAGGTTGCTTCTCTGGAGGGTGAGCGCAAATCGTTCAACAGGGGCAAGCGTGACTCAGAAACAAAATTGCAGTCAAAGATGGCAGAGCTGGGCAACAACAAAGCCTCTCTCAAGGGAATGACCGAGGACTACGGCAAGTTTATGGGCAAAGCCAAGAAAGACAAGGACGGCAACATCCTCAACCTCATCACTCTTGATGGTGTGGAGTCCACGAACTTAGAGGTTATAGGAAAGCATCTGCAAATGTTGGCGGAGAAAGAGACAACTGGCGGACAATACAAGCGGATTGGAGAAATCTACGGATTCCCTGTCAAGATTGTCAGCAAGACAAGTTTCGAGAATGGTCTTCCATTTGTTGACAACCGCTTTTTTGTCGAGGGCAATTACAAGTACCAGTACAACTACGGTCACATTGCCAAGTCGGACCCGATAGCAGCGGCAAACAACTTTCTGAATGCCTTACAGAAGATACCAAGCTACATTGAGCAGTATGATTCAAGATGCAAGGCTTTGGAAAAGGAAATACCGCAACTGGAAGAGATAGCTGGCAAGACTTGGAAGAAAGAGGAAGAACTGAAAGGTCTTAAAGCGGAACTGGCGGCGTTGGATAGAAAAATACAGTTGGAATTGGCACCACCACAGGAGCAAGATACTGCAGAAAAACACGAAACAAAGAATATAGAAACAGAACAAAGCATAGTTGGAAAACAAGCACGCTCCGTCTGTCGGTTATGACACCTAATTATATATAGGGGTATCTTGATGTTTTTATCATAATAAGATACCCCTGTTTTTTACATGAAATCTCAAATTTGTAAACATAACCCCATCATAAAAAATGAATAGCAAGTATTCCTGCTGAGTTTATCAAATCAGGTCCATTGTTGTTGATGACGACTCTACCATCAGCTCATATATACCTTTCCGACACAAGCATATAGTGTTTTCATTTGTACCCCGAATGTGTACAGTTTCAAACCATGATTTACATTTTAACATAAGAAACTGAAGCCGTGACCATTTGTGAATTTTTGCCAAACTAACTCCAGTACATACAACAGATGTAAAAGATTTCTGCAAAATTGACCGAAATCATAAAAAAAAACACCAAATCAGCAAATTTCTTAAAGATTATATCCGTTTCTTAAGATTATTTTTGTATATTTGCAGCATTAGTTTGGTGGTAAAGCCTATTGGCCTGCCACGTGACAATAGGACCTTACGGAGCAAGCCTATATCACAATTCTTCTCCGTAGCAACAGTCCGTTCTCTCTCACTGGTCTCTCCCTGCGCGGCAGAGGCATACGTTTTTATATTTTTCAAACACTCCAAATTGACAGCGCATGAGAAAGTTTACTTCTTTTTTACTGTTAGGCTTCGCTATCGGCAGTTTCGCGCAAACGCCCGGAGGAGTCAGCGGAAGCGAACTGTGGTTCAAGACTGCGCCTTTGAACTCAGACCTGCAAGGTTATTACCGTTGGCAGGATTTCTCTGGGGATTCCATACGGCTGATGCTATTGGACAGCCGTGGCGTCAAGTCTGAACTTACTCTTCCGAACAGTTCAGTCCATTACTTCAACTTTAATCCGAGTCTCTGGCTCGCAGACGGATTTCGTAGTCTGAGTGCCAAACTCAAACACGGCAACCTCTCGCAGGCTACCGTCATCGGTGTCTTTGCACCGGAACTGGCAACCATCGGCAAGGATATGGTTGTCTATGCTCTTGACGGCCGAAAGGGCGACGGAGCCATTCTGAGCAAGGACAAAGCCGTAAGGGGTAGAGGTGTTGAACCACTGGACTATGGTTCAGCATCGGGTGAAGACCTGCTTTATCAATCAAGTGATTCTTTGTCCGAGAACGGTTTTAAGGAAAGCGCTCTGCGAGTTGTGTCCTACTTCAAGGTAAGCAATCCTTCAACAACATTGTGGGGAGACAACTCCAACACCACATTATTCATCGGAACCCCTTCCACCTCTGGCAGTTTCGGTACGGATTTCCCGACCTCGCTCTTCGGTAATGCTTCCATCCGTGGATATGCCCCTGAGCTTATTGTGTTCAGCAGGATGCTTACACCCGATGAGCGCAGAAAAGTGGAGAGCTATCTGGCGGTAAAGTACGGCATCACCCTCAAAGGCTCGTATCTTGACAGCGACGGAAACCTGACTTGGGATATGGCGGAGAACCAAGCCTACCACCATAGGGTCACAGCTGTTGGAACCGACATGGCAGGAAGTCTCTCCCAACCGCTTTCCGCAACATCATATGAGGAAAGTCCGGTGTATGCGGCCTTGAAGGAGAACGGAACTTATCATGACGCAAATCCATACAACCCTTCATCCGCTTCCCGTCTGCTTGTCATGGGACGTGAAAACGGCAATCCGATGCCGGACAGAGGCTTTACTTTCTGGGGCGACGATGATGTGGCACTTGCAACATATACCTCACCTACAGATTCCCTGTGGCATGTCATGAAACGTACATGGATGGTCAAGACCAACGTGCCGTCAAAGCCCGACAGTACAGTGGCAAGATGGACTGCGCAAGGACTTGAAGTGTCAAGGAATGGCTTTACAGACAATATCATCCAAGAGAAAGCCGCTTCCGGAGCTTATGCCACGACCCCAGCCCTTGTTGGAGGTGGCGGTGCTTTTGAGTTCACCTGTCCGACAAGTCACCCGACTTTTGACGTTGGCTTCGGAAGTATCGGTGGCAGCACATGCAAGTATGGATTCCGGTTCACCAATGCTGGAGTTGTTTATCCGATCATCAACGGAGCGGTCTCAAATTCATACATCGCCACGGATGTTGACGGAACGGACATTTCCATCCGCAAGGAAGGCAAAAACATCTATCTGCGTGTTGACGGAACAGGAAGTGCGGCAAGAACCATATCCCTTTCGGATGCAACTGACACAGACACAAATGTGGGCATTATCCGAACGGAAGGAGCAGAGTCCGCCTTGAACATGGCAGGCTTGAGGACAGGAGGAATAGATGATGTCGGTTATATGGCAGAGTTGAGCTATGACCTCACACCGGACAGGGAATTCTCAGACTATTGCCGCAAGCGTACCGTCATGCTCATAGATCCAAGCGGTGAAGGTGATTTCGACATCAACAGCAATAGTAACATAAGATGCTCCAAGCCTGATATGACAAGGGGCAAGACCATATTCCGCAATATCCTATGGGATGCAGACGGAAGCGGAAGCGATGTGTTCACATTCGCCTATTATGACGGCATTTCCTATGATGCCACTCCTACGCCGTCAAGTTGCGAGAATGGAGTTCCACGCAATGACGGGTATATCGACATCGGCATCAACATCGGTACACCAGTCTATTCCTATGTGCTCAGCGTTGACACCGTTGCAGGAAAAGTAAAAGGAGAAACCATTGCCAGAGGAACATTCTTCGGTGACACGCATAGAATCACGAATCTTGCCCCCGGCGCCTATGCGCTGTCCGTATCACAAGGTGGAGGCAACGAGATTTATGCCACTGGCAATGCACTCTACACCTCATACTCACATGACACCAGGACCTATCTGTCTGGCGACATCTCATGGACGGTGAACGATACAAAATCAAACTACCGTGTGGGATTGGAGCCAAGCCTCACGGACGAGATCACCCAATATGGCTTCGACATGCGGGGCGACAAGGCGCATATCATAACCGGTGGATATACAAGCCTAACCAAATATGTCACCATCAAGCCTGGCGATGTGCTCAGTGTTACAGTCCGCAATATGCAGGTCACATACAAGTTGAACGGACAGACCGTGCATCATGAATATGTCTGGTCACTTCGTGCATGGCGGTTCTGCATCAAGTACGGAAAGGGCGAGACACATATCACAGACCTTACCGTAAACGGTACGCCTGTAACCTCATTCACCACAAGGGGCAACGTGCAGATAGAAACACCCAAGAAGTGTACGACAACGATGACCGTCTATGTCGGCAGCGAGTGTGATGCAAGTATGCCTAACGGAACACAGGCAAGGGAGAACCATGTGGGCAGCTCGGACAGACAGGCTGACAATACCTTCATTTCTGGAGAAGACGAGGATTTCACTGTCAAGGGCAACGGTTCTACGACAGGCATCTACGAGGCTCAACTCACACAGGACAAGCCTTCTGCAGCCACATTGATGGTGTTTGACGTATCAGGCAAACTGGTAGTGTCACGCCAAATGACAGGCGAAAGCGTCAAGCAAGCCGACTTCAAGGTTCCCGCATCGGGTGTGTATGTCGTGAAGGCAATCTCCGAGAATGGGGAGCATACAAGGAAAATCTCAGTAAAGTAACTTAAAGGAAGATACGCATGAAGAATTATATACAGAAGGTGGCGTGGGCATTGGTTTTACTGCTTGCCGCCACACTGTCCCTTTCGGCAAAGGACGGGACAGCCGTGAGAAAACTCTTCAAGAAGGGTGTCTCTGACAGTATCTCCGTAGGAGGTAGCAAACTGGTCGTTCTTCAGAAAGACCTCATTCGGAACAGAAGCCTTTCCGTGAACTCTATCGGAGAGGAGAATGTTCCTGAGCTTGACTTTGCCATGACCAACGTCACGGCAGGAGGACAGGGCTACCGTTTTCTCCCTCACGGAACACACTTCACAGGCGAGGGTGCGACTGTCAAGATAAAGTATGACCGCACGAGAATACCAAGCGGCTATACCGAGGACGACATCCGTACCTATTACTACGACCCGGCCGAGAAGCATTGGGTTGCGTTGGAGCGTGTGCGTGTGGACAAGAAGGAAGAGTGTGTCGTTTCAAAGACGACCCACTTCACCGACATGATCAACGGTGTGATACAGGCACCGGAGTCACCGCAGACAGAAGGCTTTGCCCCGACGATGATGAACGACATCAAGGCGGCTGACCCGACGGCGAAGATAAATGTCATTGCGCCTCCAAGCGCAAACAACCGTGGCTCTGCCAACTTGCAGTATCCGTTCGAGATGCCGCCAGCACGAAACGGTATGCAGCCAAGCCTTGGCTTGCAGTACAGCAGCGAGGGCGGTAGCGGTTGGCTTGGCGAGGGTTGGAACGTCAGCGTGCCAAGCATTACGCTTGACACCCGGTGGGGCGTGCCTCGTTATGACCAGTCAAAAGAGACGGAGACTTATCTTTTGTCCGGTTCAATGCTCTCCACTATGGATGACAACGGACAGATGGGAGTCGCACACCGTGGCGAGAAGATGAACAGAAAGGCTGACCGCCAGTTCTACACCCGCCAAGGCGGTGATTTCAGCCGTATCATCCGCAAGGGTGACAGTCCTGCCAACTATTATTGGGAGGTTACAGACAAGCAGGGTGTCAAGTACATCTATGGTGGTGACGGAGCTGTTGTAAAGGGCAATGTCACTGATGCTTCGGGCAATACCCGTGAGGTGATTGCCGAATGGAAGCTGAAACGTGTCGAGGAACTCCACGGTGACTATATAGAATATGTGTATGACATCGTGGATGAGGATGTGCGTGGCGGCTTGAAGGCCAAGGCTGCATATCTGAAAGAGGTTCACGCAGGTAATGCAGGACAGGAACCGCACACCGTTGTACTCTTTGAAGGCAACAAGGTAAAGCAGGTAAAGACCAACAATGCCCGCTATGGATTCCTCGCCTCCTCCAACAAGCTGCTGGAGAAAGTGACCGTGAATTTCCAGGGCGAGACATTGCGCAGCTATGCCTTTGACTACAAGGAAGGTGCATTCCACAAGGAAATGCTCACAGGTGTCAGACAGTACGACAACACCGGAAAGGAAGTGGCTTTCCAGAACTTCGACTATTATGATGATGTGCAGGCTGAAAAGGGATATGTTCCGTTCAAGGACGATTCCGAGAAATGGAACACGCACGATGACGGACTTGACGCTGGTTTCGTCAATCCTTTAAAGACTGTCAGCAAGCGTTTCAGCGACAAGCCTACTGCACTTGGCGGAACAACAAGTTCTTCTGTAAGCGGTTCGTTCTATGCAGGTGTGGGACCTTGGGACGGAAGCAAATGGAAAGGCAATACAATAGGAGGTTCTTACAGTTACTCCAGCGATACCAGCAAGGGACTTTCCGCATTCGTTGACTTGAACGGTGACGGACTTCCAGACAAGGTTTATAAGTCCGGTGGTTCCGTATATTATCGTCCACAGGTCAAGACTGACAACGGAGAAGTCGTATATGGTGAGCCTGTCAAGGTAAAGGGCATCAGTAACTTCTCGACAACCAAAAGTTCTACGAACTCTTTCGGTGCGAATGCCGTTGTCGGTTGGAATGTCCTGACTGCCGTTGTCGGAACGGACAAGTCAACCACTAAGACCAAGACCACCCAGTATTTCAGCGACATCAACGGTGACGGACTTGTTGACCTCGTTTCAAATGGCAAGGTTTATTTCAACCACTTGGAGTTTGACGAGGCAGGCAATGCCGTGCCTACATTCACTTTGAGCAGTGCCGATACGCCAAGTCCTATCATCTATGGCGGCAAGGTTGACACATCCGTTATGGAGGTTAGCGAGGATGAGCAGGCAGAAGCCATCAAGAACTCCCCTATGGAGGATATTGTGCGTGTATGGCAAGCGCCAAAGGATGGAACAGTAAGCGTGGCAGGTCAAGTAAGCCTTGTCGCTCCTACTGGAGACTATGACGCTGACGAATACCAAAAAGCGGACGGTGTGAGGGTTGCCATTCAAAAGGGTGGCAATGAGCTTTGGAACAAGACTATTGCAAAGGGCGACGGCAGTTCTTATGCCGCTGCAGTCTCTTCTGTTGCCGTCAAGCGAGGTGACAGAATCTATTTCCGTGTGCAGTCGGGTTCCGAGGAAACAAGCAACGGCTCATTTGACAAGGTGAACTGGTCGCCTACCATTATATACGCTGGCGAATCTAATGTTTTGCCTAACGGGCTTTCTTCAACAGAGTACAAGCCTGAGGATGGTGCCATCTATGATGTGAACACCTCTGCCAATGTGGAGAATGGTTCAAGTGTTGAAGTTCACAGTGTCTTCCACAAGCCTGTAACAACCGACGATGTTGTTCTCAGCATCATCGGCAGCAACGACAAGAAAGACAGTGACGGAAACGACAACCCGAACTATATCGAGAAGACGGTCTTTGCTCGTACACTGAAGGCTAATGAGACTTTCAATGGCGATTCACTCAACATCAGTCTGGAGAATACAGAAAAGCTGACCAACTTCAGCTTTGAGATTTCATCCACCTCAAATGTTGATTGGAAGAATATCGGTTGGCAAGCGTCTGTGACTTATAAGGACTCTGCCAATATCGAACAGACGGTAGCCGTTCCTGCACACTACAATACATTTGCAAATGCCTTGGCAGAGGGCAAGCCATACTTGACCACAGCGACTGATACAATTATGGTTGTGTCACCAGTGCTTATCCTTTCTGACAATTCCATCAATGGCCAGATTACTTTGACTGCCAAGACAGAGGATGCACTTGTTGGCAAGAAGTCTTTCACTATCGAGAATGGCATTTTGAAAGCCGATACTCTGCGATTTGCAACAACCGCAGGAAAGAAGTTATGGTTTGAATACAGCTATCCTGCAACTATCTCGGATGAAACTGTTACTTCTGCCTCTGTTTCCATTCAGAAAGATGCGGCAGGTCTTGTGACAGAGAATGTCCTTGCTGGATTCTATGCAGAAAGCGATAATCTTGGCTTCGGTATGCTTTACCGTGGCTGGGGAGGTTTTGTCTATAACTCTGCAGAAGGCAGATATGCAAAGCCTATTGACGAGTCATTGCTGAAATTGCCGGAAAACGAGAACGACAAGGTTGATCCTCTCACAATGGCATTCACTCCATTGGGCACAGACCAGACCTCTATGGACAAGTGGGTCGGTCAGCGACAGGACATCTATCTTACTGCGACCGAGGCAAGCACAGCCCGATTGACCGAGCAGGATGTACTCCTTACCAATCCTTTGGATAACAATGCGGAGGTGGCAGGACTTGCAGGTGAATACTTGCAAGGCACTGGCGCAGCGGCGGTAAACCAAGTTGTATCAAGCAAGAGTACCGTTGTGCAAGGCGGTGCGCTGGGCATTACCCACAACAATGCAAATGGTAGCTCCAAGACGGAAGTTGCCATGATGGATATGAATGGTGACGGATTCCCTGACATCATTGCTGGTGGTAGTATCCAATACACCAATTCACAAGGCGGATTGAGTGGAGAAATCTACAAGGGTATCGGAGCTAATAACTCTGACAATGCTTCTGAGGCATGGGGATATGGCGGCAATCCTGTGGCTTCCGTATCACAGATTACGAATTTGGCGAAAGGTGTAAAGCAGTCTTTGAGCAATGTACAGACAGAATGGCAAGCTCAATTCTCTATCACTGGCAGTGCGCCAAAGAACACAGATGAAGCCGTAGAGTCATTCATTGACATCAATGGTGATGGACTTCCAGACAAGATTCTTTCCGACAAGAAAGTAAGATTAAATCTTGGTTATGCCTTTACTGAACCTATTGATTGGGAACTTGATCGTATTCAAGGTGGTAAGAGTCTCTCTTATGATATAGGTGCAAGTGGTGGCGCTAACCAAGGATTTGGCGAAATTAAGGAAAAACAAATCAATAAGGCCTCCGGCAGTTTCTCCGCAGGATTTGGCATCGTGACTTCTGAAAGCGAAGAGGAATACAACCTTATCGACATCAACTCTGACGGTCTCCCAGATAAGGTCTGGAAGAATGGTGATGGTATCATTGTTGCCCTTAATACAGGCAATGGCTTTGACGAGCCTATCAGTTGGAAGGGTGCAAGTGCGCTTAGTGAATCAGCCTCTACATCAGAGTCTGCAAATGCAGCGTTCACTTTGACCATCAACATTCCTGTCATAAGCATCAAGATTTCAACCAACCCTGGTGCTTCCACCTCACATAGCATCAACCGCCCTACATATTCTTTGCAGGATGTGGATGGTGACGGCTATCTTGACATCGTTGAGTCTGAGAAGGAAAGCGAGTTGAAGGTTACACGCTCTGCCATTGGCAGAACCAACATGTTGAAGTCAGTCACCAATTCCTTGGGCGGAACTTTCACATTGGACTATGCCCACACCACTCCGACCTACGGTCTTCCTGGTGGCAAGTGGGTAATGTCTGCCCTTACCGTTGACGACGGAATCCATGACGATGGTCCAGTCATGACAACCGCCTTTGAGTACAAGGACGGAAAGCGTGACCGCCATGAACGTGAGTTCCTCGGTTTCGGTGAGGTTATCACCAAGAACCTCGATACGGAGAATGGCAATTCTGTTTACAGACAGGCTGTTGAGAACTACGATGTAGCCAACTACTACACGCAGGGCAATGTTACCGCTACTTCCGTGGAGGATGCCAACGGCAACAAGTACACCGAGACAAAGAACCGTTACGACAGCTACTATCTGACTGCCGACGGTGACAAGTACACGTTCGCAAAGCGTGACGTGAACCTTTGGAGCGACCGTGCTTCTGCATTCGTTCCTCTCCGCTATACGGCAAACTTGCAGTATGAGGGAGCGGCAAACGGTGTGGTTACATCCGAGGCATGGAACGAGTATTACCTCAATGGCTATCATGGTGAGTTGAAGTCCTACAAGTACAGCGACAAGGGCAGTCTTGGCGAGGACGGAAACGGCAAGTTCGATTATGCGACTGCTATCAAATATACCGACAATGCAAGCAAGCACATCCTCGGACTTCCTGTTGATGTGACTGTTACAGGCGGTGACGGCTCACTCTATCACCATGTGACGGCGAAGTATAATACCAACTACGCCAACCATATCACTCAGATTACACAGCAGTTGAATGACGGTGCGGCAGTTACTGATTACAAGTACGACTCTTACGGCAACATCATCCAGAAGACCCTCCCTGCCAACGGCAAGGGACAGCGTATGTGGTACAAATACCGCTATGAGCCGGAAATGAACATGTATGTTGAGCGTATTGACGATGCGTGGGGTTACCGCAGCGAGCAAGGCAACTTCGACTATCGCTATGGTATCGCCAAGGAGCATCGTGACCTCAACAACTTCTACTATGAGACTGATGTTGACGACCTCGGTCGCATTACTGGCGTACGTGGTCCAAATGAGTTGGCTACGGGCGTGCCTTATGCCATCGCCTTTGAATATCAGCCTTTGGCTACATTCAATGAGAGTGGCATTACCGCTCCTGCTTACGCAGTGACCAAGCACTACGACATCCAGCACCCTAACGACGACTTGGAGACCGTTACATTCGTTGACGGTTTCGGAAGAGCCGTGCAGGTGAAGAAGGACGGTGTTGTGACAAGTGCATCCAAGGGAAGCTCTGCCAAGGACGAGAACGTGATGATTGTCAGCGGCAGAAACGTGTATGATGCTTTCGGACGTGTGGCAAAGGCTTTCTATCCTACAACGGAAGGAACTGGATCGAACTCAACGTTCAGCAAGTCATTTGACAATGTATCTCCAACGGTTACTGTTTATGACGTGCTCGACCGTGTTACCTCTGTGACATTGCCGGACAACTCTACGACAACTACGGCATATACAGTTGACAATAGCAGTCATACTCTCGTTACAACCGTAACGGATGCACTTCATAATGTGCAGGCAACCCATACCAACGGCAGTGGCAAGACCTTGAAGACCATCCAGAAGAGCGGTCCTGACGGTGAGATTACCACTTCGTTTGAGTATGATGGCATACAGCGTCTTGTTCGTGTTACCGACACGGAGGGTAATGTAACGACCTCTACTTACGACATGGGTGACCGCCGTACTGAGGTGAACCATCCTGCAAGCGGCATCACAAGTTTCACTTATGATGCGCTCGGCAATGTGCTGACCAAGCAGACTGCCAACCTTGCAAAGGAAGGCAAGTTCATCACCTACGATTACGACTATCAGCGTCTGACGGGTATCAACTACCCAGACCACCCGGAGAACAACGTAAAGTATTACTACGGTGGTCGCAATGCCTCTCAGAACCGTATCGGTAGGTTGATGCTCCGTGAGGACGGAACAGGTGCCATCGAATACTTCTATGGCAAGATGGGCGAAGTCACCAAGACCCGCCGCACGATGATTGTGCCTAATCAAGTGATCGCAACTTATGTGACGTAATGGACTTATGACAGCCACAACCGTCTGTTGGAGATGATTTATCCTGATGAGGAGAAAATCACCTACTCTTACAACCTCGGAGGTCAGCTTGAAAAGGTTCATGGCTACAAGTCATACGGCTACGATTATGTAAGCAAGATTGGCTATGACAAGTTCGAGCAGCGCACATACTTGAAGTATTGCAACGGTGCAGAGACATTCTACACCTACGCCCCACAGCGTCGCAGATTGCAGAACCTCACTGTGAATAGTGGTGGCAACACCATTATGGATAACGCTTATACATACGATGCAGTAAGTAATGTGCTCAGTGTTGTAAACGGTGCGTCAGTCCCACAGAGTGGCAAGGCTGGCGGACAAATGGCGCATACCTATACATACGATGCACTCTATCGTCTTGTAAGCGCAACAGGTACTTATACAGGTGCGGACAACAAGACAGCAAGCTACACTCTTGCGATGGGCTACGATAACATGCACCGTATCACATCAAAGCGTCAGATTCTCACGCAGAACAATGTGCAGTTCAACGGTACGTTGAATGCTGGCTATGATTTGTCGTACACTTATGGAACAGACACAGGCAAGAAATTCCAGCTTGCCAATGTGAAGGATGTGAATTATCGCACGGAAGAAAATCCGTCAGAGAGCGAGAATGTGAACAACAATCACGCCTATGAGTATGATGCTAACGGTAATCTTGTTTATGTCAACACAAGCCGTACCAAGAAGGATGGCATGGCTGACGAGAAGACCGCAGAGCGCAAACTCAAATGGGATGAGGAGAACCGTCTCCTCGCTTCTGATGATAACGGCTTTGTTACCAATTATTGGTATGATGCAGATGGTGAGCGCACAGTGAAAACTTCTGGCGAGAGTGACCAGGTTTATGTGAACTCCGAGTTTGCTGGAGGTCGCACGAACACAGCCAAGTTCTCGTTGTATGTAAGTCCATATTTGGTTGCCAACCAAGGCGGACGTTACACCAAGCATATCTACATCGGTAGTCAGCGTGTCGTTTCAAAGATTGGCGACTTCGACTCTTATGGTTCAGATCCACGCCGCATTCAATATGCAGGTAGCGAGACTGATGGCTTGTCTGTTGATTATAAGGTTAAATATACTCAACAGTTGCAGGTCATTAAGGATAATTATGCAACCTTTGCAGTGCCGTACAATGGCGAGGACAACAACGACTATGTCGATGGCAAGGGCTTCTGCTGCAATGACGGCAGCTTGGAGGCTGCGCAGGCACGTGTTATGGCAAGAGCAATGAAGAACAATTTCCAAGAGGGTGACTCATACGAGAAGATGCAGTTCTACTATCACCCAGACCATTTGGGTAGCAGTAGTTACATCACCAACCTTGAAGGCGAAGTGGTGCAGCATATCGAGTATGTTCCTTTCGGTGAGGTTTTCGTTGAGGAGCGCAACAACATTTGGAATACACCTTATCTTTTCAATGCGAAGGAATTCGATGAAGAGACGGGATTGTATTACTATGGAGCGAGGTACTATGACCCAAGATTAGGACTATGGATAACTACAGATCCTTTGCAAGAAAAATACTACGACATCTCTACTTATTGCTATGCTTATAACAATCCAATACGATATGTAGATCCAACAGGAATGGAAGGATGGCTGTCTGATTGGTGGAAACAAAACAATGTTGGAACCAGATTGTTAGGAGGTGTCCAAATGGTTGGCGGTTCTATTGAGGCTGTTGGTGGAGGAATCGGTGGAATTCTTACTGCAGAAACAGGTGTAGGTCTTGCTGGTGGTGTCGCTCTGTTGTTACATGGTGCCGACAATGCTTATGCAGGTGCAAAGCAAATGTGGACTGGAAAAAGCCAAACTACATGTACATATGCTGGCACTAAATATGCATCTCAAAAATTGGGGGCCAGTGAGGAGACAGCTGACAAAATAGCAACAACAGTAGATGTTGGAACAAGTTTTGTCGGAGGAGGCTCTGGACTATACAAAAGCAATAGATTTGTCACTGGGAGACTTCAAAAACATGTTAATCAAGCTGTCAAGGAAGTTGATTCAGAAGGACTAAAGGCATTGACTCAGAAACAACTTAGAGCAGTCCAAAAGAATTCGAGATTATATCCAGCATATAGGGGTAACAGAATAGATGTGCGTACCAGACAAAAAGTTGGAAATGACAAGTTTCTAAAATGGTTTGATATAAAAAGCAATTATACTAATGGACCAGATTTTACCAGAGGAAACAAATGGTGGGATATGACAACTCATGCCCAATGGCAGAAACATGTAAATAAATATGGGAAAAATGGCACTTTATTAAACACCGCTCCTAAACGTTAATAACTGTAATTAGAGCCAGAGACATTCAGTTTCTGGCTCTATAATAAAATAAGATGAAATGAATTTACTCCATTATTTCAATAAAAAAAGAGAATTATCTCCAAGTAATAGGAAAGAATATTCCTTAAATGAACATGGATATGTGGATTTAAAGAACCAATTTATAGATAGTTCCGATTTGGCAAACAAATACGAAAAATGCGATTTTTCTAAATCGTCGTTTGCTCATTCCAATAGAATATATTGGATAGAAAACAGAATATTTATAAATTCAATATTTTATAAAACAATTTTTAGAGCATTAGCAGAACATGGAAATGAATTTTATAGCTGTATGTTTGAAAATATAAATTTCAAAAATGCAATTATAGGATACGATTCATCGTGCTATACCTATTGTACTTTTAAGAAAGTCAAATTCGGTGCATTTATAAAACCACAATTTAGAGATTGCAAATTTATAAATTGTGATTTTTACGATGTGGATTTTCAAGCTTCAAATTTTGAAAATTGTGAGTTCATCGGCAATTTAGATAACGTGTGGTTTAGAGGAGGATTTCCTACAGAATCTTTTAAAAAAGAGTTTGGAAATGCTAAGCAGAATAAAATGCTAAATGTATCTTTTGAGGATGCAATATTACATGATGTGACATTTAGTGACAATTGTGATTTATCTACAGTTTTGTTCCCTAAACAAGGAAAGTATTTGTTTTTTGATAATTGGGATGAACAGTTAGATCTGATAATGAATGAATGTACAGCAAATAAGTCTATGACAATAAGAAACGATATTGTTTCTTTTGTTGAAATACACAAGGTTCATTCAGCAAATCAAAAGTATTATATCTTAAATGTTGTAGATTTGTTGAAAGAGTATGATGATAAAGCTGTTGAAATTATTGCAAAAAAAGCAACACAAAAAATAGGATTTTCAGAATAGAAATGTAAAATAAACTGTGTCATACTACAATTGGTAAACACAGTTTATTTACGTTTTATCTTTGAGCCACCTTGAAAAAAAGTGACATCAAAACAGAGTGGTGCTTCAAAATGCTGGAATTTTTTACAGACCTTATGTATCTGCACTACAAGACGATTTAATTTACACGACCTATATGCACTTATTTTTTCTTCAATACATATAGCTTAGCAGTCTCACCTTTCGGTTCATTACCCAGTGAATCTGTCAAGACAACATTGTTGGCATCCTTCACTTTATAGAAGGTATGCTCGCCACTTGAAGAGCGCACAAGCATCAAGACATTGTTGTCAAGCACTTGAAAGGTGCCGCTTGTTTCGTCATACCCTTTTTTGCTATCTATTTTGCAAAATAGAACAAATCTATGCAATAAATGCAAATTACAATCGTCTTTCAACTATAACACAAAAAGTTGGCGAGATGAAAATAACATTAAGACAAGGCTTCAAACCGCCTTAAAAATCAGCAGGGAATATCAGAGGATTTTTTCCTTTGAATCTTTGACTTATTTCCTTTTGCAGAATCTGCTCCACTACCGTGACCGATGCACTCCATAATGTTCAGGCTACCCATACCAATGGCAGTGGCAAGACCTTGAAGACCATCCAGAAGAGCGGTCCTGACGGTGAGATTA
>ERZ779869.820-NODE-820-length-32200-cov-6.243615_pt1 | contig 32200 bp, 30 predicted proteins | sample MGYA00511557_ERZ779869 | MGnify/ENA primary metagenome ERZ779869 (study PRJEB29588, sample SAMEA2154620) | human gut metagenome | biome: human gut; feature: human-associated habitat; material: faeces | place: Denmark | collected 2008/2010 ... | reverse complement strand
TAAAATAAATAATAGATATAGTAACTATTAAAACTAAAGATAAAATAGTACCATATTTGTAGACATCAGTTCTATGCTGTGCCCACCAAAGTTTTCTTTTAAAGTTCATTTAGATACACCACCTAACATAGTATATCTAGAGGATATCTTACTTAGTAGTAAAAATACCCCCCCCATTTTGTTTATTTTGTGTAAATAATATATTATTACCTAACATAAAATATCCTTCTTTCTATTTATGAACCAATAGTTCATATCCTATAAAGATACTACCACAAAATAAACAATTTGACAACACCTAAAAGTCTACTCTAACTAAACTATAATAATATAGAAATAAATTAATTTAAGCTAAAAATTGCAATTATTTTAACTTATTAATTTGTCTATTTAATAATATACATAATCTATTAATTCTAATATCTGAAAAACCAGTATAAGACTGATATTTATGAAGTAATATATCTAACTTATCTTTCCAAGAAGGTATGCCTCTTCCTCTAAACCAAGAACATAACTTAATTCTTAATTGTTCTTTATCAGTCCAATTTCTTAAGATATAAGGCGCATAGTCAATGTTATATATTTCCTCAACTGATGTAAACCAACCTGTGGCAGAATCATAATCAGCTAATAAAACTTCCGTATTTTTATTCATTAAAATTTTTTTCATAATCGTGCCTCTATTCCACAAATAATAAACAATGCCATTATACCATAGAAAAAGAACAATATCTAATCATTGTCCTCTTTACTAGCATTTTCAATTACTTCAATAAGTTCCTTAGCGCGATTATTAACCATTAAGTTTAATAATTCTAAACGTTCATCATCTAAATTATACCTACTATGTTTAGTAAATCTAAAGTTTAAAACCTTTCTTAACTTAGCAATTTGTTTCTTATCACAGTAAAGTCTTACTAATTCTTTATAATCTACACCATAATTTGATTTTTGAAGCTCTCTATCATTCTTATAATAATCTTCAAATGCATGCTTTGATTTAAAAACATCAATATCTGCATCCGATAACAATCCAGCTCCATTATCAAATAAAGGCGCAAATTTTATATATTTACCAGTATTATTATCCTTTAAAACACCAAAATTACCTAAGTGTCTATCCCAATTATAAGTTAAAGCATCCAACATAATCATATCCGCAAAAGCATCTTGATATCCATTATTCACACACCAAGTATGAACATCATCAATGTCTTTTTTTCCCGAAGCCTGATATATTGGAACATAAGAATATTCCTTAGATGTAAATAATGGACAAGTAGACGCAAGCATTCCCTTCCACTTTTCTAAATCATATGAAACATGTTCTATATTCATTGCGTCTTCTAACTGACAAATATAATACTCACTATATGGCTCATTCCCACCATTACTAGCCTTTAAATAAGCAGTACTGCCTTTAAATAAAAATACATTATTATCAATTCTACGCCATGCTTTAGGTAGTGCTCCATCAGTCGTAAATTCCGGAGATGTTGCAATACCCTTTATCTTTGAAGTATAACCAGTAAACGCTACTAAAGATAAAACCTCTGAAAAATTATTATCAAATAAGTTATAATTTTCAAATTTTAAAGTATCATCATTTGCTATCCAATAACAGTCTGTTAAAGACAAGCCCTTAGATATATCAATAATGCCTTTTATATCACGATAATCAAGATTCTGTGTTTGCAATATATTTTCCACAAAAGTTCTATTTTTAGGTACAATTCTTTGTTGCAAAAACTCCTTTAAAGTTTCACTAGTAACATCCTGCTTAATAGCTTCCGGAAATAATTCCTTTTTATTTGAAACAACTTCTATATTAAATATTTTCAAAGTAGGTTTATTTTCCATATCAAACTTAACTAAAGTATCGTTATATATTTTAAGACTATACATATTATCAGTCCTTTCTTAACCCAATTTTTCTTTCTCTAACAATATTATAGCAATTATTTATCAAAAAGTCTTTTATTTTAAAAAATAAAAAAGACAAATACCTAAGTATTCATCATTTGCATTACAGCAAGTACAAGTAAAATCATAACCCCAAGACCCGTAGAAATTAACATACTCATAGTCTTACCTTCCATCTTATCAAGTCTTTCTTTATACTTCGTCTCACGAGCTTTTTGTTGTAACGAAGAAATAGATCTTGAAAAAGTTAATAATTGTTCTTGCTTTCTTTCTTGTCTACCTAAACTTAAACGATATAACAACCTCATCATACGCATAGAATCTCTTACCGGATAAGTTCTAGCAAACTCCATATAAGGTTCAATACTTGAATTACCAGCATTAATCTCTGCTACTAACTGAATTAAACCCTTCTTAAATATTTCTGGTGCACTATCAACGCTCTTAGCAATAGCAACAGGCACTGTATAGTGTTGAATTAATATTTCTAACCCCTTTAAATAATGAGGTAACATTGAATCTATAGTATGTAAATTATTCTTATAATAACTCTTTAAATTTTGATAATCCATCTTAAATACTAAAATACCAACTACAATAGCAACTATAAAATTAACATAACTAAAATTATTAATCATTAAACACATTACTACAATAGCGACAATAAACCCATTACTTATTCTCTTACCAAATAAATAATCTGGATCTACCCCCTCACCATACTTAGCACGTACTAAAAAATCATAATCTGACTCTTTAAATCTTCTAAAATAAATAACATTATCATTAATACATTTCTTTACATCTATAACCTTAGTATAATTTAATACTATTAGGAATAATGCTCCTAGGGCAATAATCTCAAAATACATTATTCTACCCCCACATCTTCATTATAATATTTTTCTCCTGATAATAAGAAATAACAATTTACTAAGATAATAATATGTAATATTAATTGTACATACCACATATCAAGTAATTCTATATAAGAATCTTTTCCTAGTAATACTTGCATTACTGCTACTAGAAGAAACAAAGCCATACCAAAAGTTAAGAATTTCTTATGGAAGTTAGATCTATCCATTCTATCACGATAAACCCCTTCTACTAAAGCATCTATATCTAAAGACATATTTTCTAAAGCTTCTCCTGAATCTCTAGCACCTTCTTTAGTAATTTGATAAAATAATTGATGCATATTTCTTACCATATAATAGGGATATTTTTCATTAAAGAACGTTATTGATTGATCTATTGTCCCATTAGCGTAACTCATATCAATCATAGTCTTTAAATCACTTAGTACAGGGTCTTCTAATATTCCTGAATCTCTAACACCCTCTAATGATTTAACAAAACTCTGAGTAGTATTAAATTCCATTATAACATTAGTAGTATATATCTGTATTTGTTCAAATATATACTCACTATATATTCTTTGAGTTCTTAAATAAGATAGATAAGGAATAACCGCAACAGCCGCAAGTACATAAATCATAGTTATTAATAAATTATAAAAGTATAACCATGATATAGCCCCCGCTACTACGGAGAATAATACTACTTGAGTAACATACTCTTTAACCGTATATTCTTCTCCTAGTTCCTTAGTTTTCTCTCTTACTTGTTTAAAACTATATGGAGCAAATTTCTCATATACATCATTAACTCCATTTTTAATAAACTTAAAAGTGCCTTCATGTGAAGCATTATTATTCATCCTATATACAAAGGCATATATAGTTAAAGCTATTAATATAACTAATTCCATTTCTTCACATCCTTATAGAACTTCTTCTTCACTATTAAGATTAGGTCTTAATATTTCATCTTCTACTGCTGCATTACTTTGGTTATTATTACCATACATCGTACTTTGTGTAGTATTAGTATCATTACTCTTTGGAGTACTAGTATTTACTACTTCCTTCTTAACCTCAGTATTTACTGTACTACTAGGTATTACACTACTACTTGAAGTATCATTATTTACTACATCCATAGTATCTCTTAAAGCCTCGCTATGAGTATGAGTATCAGTACTACTATCTCCATGTTCTTCCCCACTAGTACCTAAATTAAATACATCATCAGGTAAGAACACATTTTGAATACTCATATAATCAAGTAATCTCTTAGTTGGATTCTTCAATACAAAAGTACCATCCATCGACTTCTTATATATCAAATTAGTTCTAGGTTTATTATCTTCATCAACAAAGAACTCACAAACCTCAATAATCTCTCTTTGAAATCTATTTAATTTCTTACTAAAATATCCTTTAACATATATACCTACTTGTACATATCTATGAATTGTTGTTAAGAACTGATCCGTATCTTGACTAGATTCCATTAACGAATACATACGAAGAGGAATACTACTAGCTTTATCTGCATGAATAGTTGAAAGAATATTATGTCCTGAAGATATTGAGTTTCTTACGGCCATAACAGCTTCTGCTGAACGAACCTCGGATAGTAAAATCCATTTAGGGTTCTGTCTCATGCACGCTACTAAAACATCAGAATAACTACAAATATTATTAGTTTTCATCGCTACTATATCACGATGTGGAAATATTCTATCTAAGTGTAATTCCAATGTATCTTCAATCGTAATTATTTTTTCATTTTCTTTTATATGTGCCGCCAAGTATTTTACTAACTCTGTTTTACCAGAACCAGTCTCTCCGGCAACCATTATATTACAATGCCCCTCAACACATTTAATTAAGAAATCATGTAAATTCTCTATAACATATTGTTCATTTAATAATTTTTGTTTATTTAATCTTATTTTAGCTGGTGTTTTACGTATTAAACATGCTATTCCATTTGTCGCAATAGATTCATGTACAAAGTTCATACGTAATTCTGCTGACTCAGCATCTAATAAAGGATGTGCCATATTAAAAGTTTTACCCATAACATTAGAACATTGAAATGCTAACTTTTCCATAAAAGCATTATTAATATCCGGTCTATCTACTTGGTAAACACCTTTAGATAAAGTCTTTAACCACACTTGCCCATTATTAGAATATGAAATATCGGTTATATCATCATCAGCTAAAAATTCTGATAATGGACCAAAGTCCATCTGTTCAAATATAGCATCATTCATATTATCACCCCTACTAACTATTTATATCAACACAATTTTCTAAGATTTTTTGTTTAATTTGTTCTGATGAAACCTCAGTAGCGCCTTCATTCTTTGTATAACTAGCATTTCTTGGAATAGGAATAACCTCTACATTAGCAACATATTCACTCTTCTTAAGTAAGTCAAATAAACTATCTTCTACTTCGAATAACATTGCTGCAGGAGTTCCTCCTGAAATAGTATTTTCTAACAATGAATTACCATTATCATCTTTAATTGCTTTAACCTTAACTGACTCTACTAAAGTACCAAAAGTAATTGTACTACCATCTCTAATTTGAACCATTAAATCAATATAATCTCCTGGTCTAATTCTATTATAATAAGTAGTCTTATTATTTACTTTTAAAGAATATACTGTATAGCCATCAGCCATATTCATAAAAGCATAATCAGGCATTTGTTCAGCCTTCATAACAAGTTCACTATAAAATAAACTCTTAGCAGGAATACCCGTTGTATAACTAGCATAATTATTTAAAACATCTTTATCACTAGTTAAAATATTTTTAGCAGAAGTAACTAATGAATTAGGTATTTTAACATGACCAATCATATCTTTTGTAATTTGAGTCTTTTTATCAATATTTTTAATTGCATAAGGAACAGTTACTAAGTTAGTAGCTTTACTAACCCGATAATTATACCCAATTACTAGAGTCAATACCCCAATAACAATACAAATAATAGTTACAGTATTCTTATTCTTTAAGAACTTCTTAAATGGTGTTAAAAAATTACTCATTATACTCCTCCTTATCCTTGATTATTAGAATTACTAGCTTCATCGTAATTCATTATCTTACCTTTAATAAATTGTTCAATGTATTGTGAACCTATTGTAGTGTCCCTATCCGTAGCAGAGTAACTCGCATTTCTAGGTATTGGCATTACTTTAACACCACCACTAATTGCCTCAGTACTCTTTAGTAATGTGTAATAATCATTTTTAACAGCAAACCACATCTTAGCAGGTTTTCTAGCCTCACTTGATGACTCAAATACATCATTACCTTGTGAATCTAATACCGCAAGTACTTTAACACTTTCAAACAATTTACCAAAAATTATCTTATTATTTTCATTTTCAGCTTTTACATACAAATCAACATAATTACCTGTATATATTGAATTACCATATGTTGAATTAATATCTACATCTAAAGAATATACTGTATATCCATCCGGAATATCCGTCATTTCATTAGAAGTAGCTTCCTCAAATTTAACAACCATGCCATTATAGAAAAAACTATTAGCAGGAATTGTATAACCATATTTAACATAGTTATTTGTGATTTGTGAAGCATTAGTCAAAATACCTAAGGAGTTAGCAACCTTCTTAGGCATTTCGGTATACCCAATTAACTCACTAGTTATTTGAGTACGACTAGATATTTCTTTCTTTGCATATGGGACTTTAATTGTTGTAATAGCTTGTTTTACTTGATTATTATAAACGATGTAAATACCAACTACCCCTATTAAAACAATAAGGACAGTTAGTGTATTTTTATTTTTAATTATCTTTGTTAATTCTTCTTTTATATTTCCCATTTTATTCTCCCTTACCAAGTACAAGTACTATCATTAGTTTGACAAATTCCTTTTCTATTCATTGCTTCTTTTAATAGTGGATCCTTCTTCATATCATCAGAATTCATACTATTTAAATTAGGAAATTGATTATTAAAGGCTGTCTTTAATGTACTACCACTAGCACCAGATTGTACCCATTTAAACAATGTTGAATAATTACTACTTAACCATGATCTTTGTGAACCATTATATAGCTCTTTTAAATACTCACCAAATGCTGGCATTACTTCGATATAACACATTTTCTTAGTAATAGGTTTTGAACTATCACTAGTAATTCCCGGCACTCCATATTCCAATATAGCATCAATTTCATTGACTAAATCTAAACTAGTATCAGACTCTTGACCTACATTAAAACTATTGGAAGCACTAGTTACACGAACACTAACTTTAGGCGGAACTTCATATATATCATAGAAGTTCACATCATAGTTTTTCGAAATATTAGTGTTTTCTGAAAATCTTCTAATAAAGTTTTCAATAAATTTCTGTTTACTTATTCTTACATCACCATATAATCTGTAATAAGAATAATCAACGGCATCAATCATGGAGGCTTGAGTTACCTCTTTTAACATATAATAATCTTGCGTAGTTCCAGTAGTACTGCTATTAACTAAAAGCATTACTCCAATTACTAGAATACCAAGTAAGATTAAACCATAACCCCAATAGGACTCTTTCATCTTTCTAACCTCCCTTAATTTATATTATTTTTATATACTACACATCCAGAATTTTCTAATTGTGATAAGAATGTACTACTATCATTAGCGCCCTTACTCTTATCCCCATAATTAGTAGTTAATGTGTAATCTGCAAAACCAAGTGAATTAGTTTCTTGTTCTTTATTGTATTCACGTACATGTGCCATACAAGCTGGTGTTAACTTAATACTATAGATTAATGAATCATCATTACCGTAGATTTGTTCACCCTTATCTTCAATGTCTTTTATAACCTCTGAAATATCTTGACTTTGACCATTATTTTCAGCCCCTGAAGTACTTCCCATCCAGTTAAGTCCTTTACTACTATCTCCATTAGGGAATAAATTATTTAAAGAAACACTCTTAACATAGAATTGTAATTTACCATTATCAGTAACTTTAACTGAATCATAATTTCCTATAGTTGTTGTATAGTTAATTGTTTTATATCCTGAACAAGTATTTGATCTAGGACAAGCTGCATTATAATCATCTATACGTGATACAGTAACATCTTTATTTAAGTCAATGTAATCACAACAATTACTATTTAATAACTCATAGAAACATTCATCAGACATTGGATTACTCTTACACTTATCACTTGCCGCAATAGTAGCGCACTTATTCTCATCATCAGTAGAAGGAATAATTGGTTCAACTTTATATGTACATACAAATTGATCTTGAGCCGTACCAGATAAGTAACCATTAGTACCCATAATTCTACCTAGGTTCTTTGAACTGTTGAAGTATTGACCAATATTAGCAAATTTTAATGTATACGTATAATTTCCTTCTGGAGTAGTTAATGATATTGGATAAATTAACCCATCAGCATCATTACTTCCCCTATTTGGATCATCTATATCTACAAGTTGTGAGTTAGGTTGTTTTTCATTAGCAGTAACAAAGCCTTTACTTGGATATGTATAGAATGGAACCATTGATTTAAAGTATATGAATTGTTGACCAGCAACATCTCCATATTTATCAATTGAACCTATTTTACGGTAATTATAATATGAAATAGCATTGTCTTTAGATGGTTTTCCATCTTCATCAATTGTATCATAATATTTTGTTGAAATTTTATTACTATCTGATGGTGATGTTGCACATCCAAATGTATTAGCATAACTTGTATCACTACTACAATAATACTTAGTTGAATTTACTTTGGCATCGCCATCCATTTTTAATTTGTTATTACCATTCATCATTTCCATATATGAAGATTCATCATAAGTAAATGTTATTTCTGGATCAAATTGATAATCAGTTGACCATGTTGTACACATGTTAATTTCTTCCGTAATACTTACTAATTCTGCTTTAGCACTCTTATAAGTGGCAAGAGCAGTTTCCATCTTTCCTTTAATTGCCGTTTTAGTAGCATTGTAATTTTCTTGAGCTTTAGCTTTTGTACCATAAGTAATAGTAAAGTTTCCTTCACATGGATCTGGTTCAGTTTCTACACATATATTATGTCCAGCCTCTGTAGCATTACCAGCCCACCATTCTTCCTTAGCACATTTTGTCCTTGTAGTATTTTTATAAGTATGAGAAGTATCTTCTTCCTTATTCCCACTTATAGTTCCAGCAGAATCTTCACTTGAACTTGCTGTAATATTTTCCTTATCAATTACAAACTCAGCTCTTAAAATATTACTATTTGAGCCAGTTAAACTTAACTTATATTTATTGTATTTAAAATTGAATGTAAAATCTTCTAAATAATATGTATCAGCATCACTTGGATAATCTGGAGTTGAAGTACCCGAATCAGGCGAACAAGAACTAGATGATTCAATTTTTCTATTAGTATGAGTAGCGCCTTTATCTGTAGCATTAGCTGTATAATATGTATCAAAGTCTATCTTTGATAATCCATCATTACCCTTATCTAATCTATCATACATACCTTTATAGTAATTATAAAGATTTAATTGCTCTAACATTGTTTGTTTTAATGCCACTGCACTTGCCTGATATGCATCAACTTTAATATCAGTTGAAACACAAGTTCTTTGAGCTGCTACACCAGCAACAGCATGATATCTATTATCTAAGTTAATTGAAATATATCTACCTTGTTTAATAGTACCTAAGTCACCTGGCATTTTAAAGGCATAATCTTCTTTACATACTACCTTACAATAATTATGAGCACCAGCTTCTTGAATAGTATATTCGTTACCATTAGGATCACTCTTATCTACGATGCAAGCATCCCAATCAGCACTAGCTCCAACATTTTTACCTTCATAAACAGTTGCTACAGTCTCACTTGGAGTACATAAGAATCCATTTGTTGCAACGCAAGCAAGATTTTCTGGAGTATTAGGAACACAACTTGGATTATCACTTAAATTCAATGAAGTAGTCTCGGTTAATGTTAAAGGAGCATTTCCTTTATTATTAATAACTAAGAATCTTTGTGCCATATTATTTTTCTTAGCACGAGCAAAGAATACATTTCTTACATCATCTGCATCATAATATTTTAAAGATGCCGTAACATTTAAAGTACAATTACTTCCAGCTGGAATAACAAGAATTACATCAGCAGATATTTGTCCTTGCTTACTAGTATCTATATTTTCAATAGTCTTAGTATAACCAATACTACCACCATTAACATCTTTAACAGCAATATCTACACTATTAATATCTACACCCGATTTAGGATTTTTAAGAATTAATTTATATTTAGCAGTTACATTGCCATTTTCATAGGAATTAGTTAATTGTGTAAATGACATTTGCATAGAATTATTTTGTACTGTTGAAATACAACTTTCAACAGTATTCATTAAAGTAGTAGAACCACCATAACTTTGATATACAAGAGCATGTTTTTTATATGGACCATTAGCAATTCCTAAGAAAGGCTGACCATATTTAACCATTAAAAGTCTTGCTGTATCTTGAATTGTTGTATAATCAGCTCCACCTGAATTTTTATATAAACAATAAATTGCTTTACCAAAATCACTATCTAAATCTAATTGTTCATCAGCAGTATATTCCCATCCAGCTTCAGTTGGACCTTTTACGGCCGGATCAATACAATAAGCAGTATAAGTTGATGATGAATCATCAGTACAATGTGCTGTAACCGTATATGTTTTAGTAGTTGATAATCCCGTAACTGGACTACCTGATGCCCATTCTGATTTTGGATTTAATTTGATAACTGAATCAGTACAGAATCCAGCTTCTGTATATTTAGTTGGCGCATCAACTATATTAGCTGAAGCATCAATTTGAGCACATCCTTTACTATTAGGATCTAAACAAGCATTAGCTGTCGTAGATGTACCACCGCCAGCACCACTACTAGTATTATTATTGTCAGGATTATAATTGCTTCCATTAGGATGAGTCGATGTTCCTGCAGCAACTATTGAAATACTATACAATTCAATAGAATCATCTTCTTTCATACAGCTAACAATTGCTTTACCAGTTCCATCGGCATTTGCATTTATATAATACCCCTTACCATTTGGATTAGTCAAAGTAACATTTCCTGATTTAACAGTACATGTTTTATAACTGCCTATCATACTAGATTTTCCTTGTTGAATTTCCTTATTAATAGAAGAAGCTCCGCCTTTCTTAGGAACTTCAAATTTAATAGTGCCAGTCTTAGATCCACCATTAGTACAAAAGACAACCGCAGTACCAGTACCAACAGCTTTAAAAGTATATGTTCCCTTTCCCGTGTTTTCTGTTGCTGTAATTACATTAGTATTAGACGATGTACATTTCATCCACGAAACCATACTTCTATCCCAGCTTGCACCTTTTTCTAAAGTTTGAGTTTCTGTAAATTCAGTTGCAGCCCTTGCTCCCCCTAAAAACATTCCAAAAGAAAGAACACTAAACAATATAAAAGATAAATACTTAATCCTATTTTTCATTATACTATTCTCTCCTTTCTTTTCTTAATAACGATATACACAATAGTGCCCGCTACTACTATAACAATAGGAATAATAACCCATTTATACTTATCAGCAAAAGTTAAAGTCTTATAAATAATCGAATTATTCTTTCTTTCTTCCTCTTGTTGTTTCTTTTCTCTTTCCTCACTATAAGCCTTAACGCCACTTTTAAATTCACTTTCTTTAATATCATCTAAAGTAACAAATTGCTTACAATAGTAATAATCTTCATTACCAATACATTCCCCATAATCACTATAAATATTATATCTTGGAATTGTTACATTAAAAGTCCTTACCGCACTCTTACCACAGTCACTATCCGCATAATATAACTCTACAGTATAATCTTTAACACTCATAGCAATACCCGTATTAATAGTAAACTCTCCATTATTTGTATTACTATATGAATATTCATACTTCTTACCATTCTTATCAATAACCTTAAAACTCAAATTATCCGTAAGATTATAAATATGAATTAACCCATACCATGTTGAATCTTCAATAACCTCATCATAAGTTGGATCATTAATATTTTGTTTATATTCATAAGTTTCATAATCAACTTTAACATTAGCAGCTTCATTATTTATCTTAGCTTTAGTTTCATAACTACAAACTTCAGCATTAACACTACCCATAAATAAAAACATAAATACTGCTAAAACTACATACTTAAATTTCTTCATATCAACTAACTCCTTATTTCCTATTTATAATTTTACTATGACTATAAGAAAATTACAAGTGAAATAATCATTTATCATAAGTAAAATAGTGTCATTTTACCATATATTTTTTTGATATTCCTAAGAAGTTATGATATATTAATTATGGTGATTTTATATGACAAGAAAAAAGAAAAATATTATTATAAGTGCCGTTATTATTGTTCTAACGGTTATAATCTGTGCAGCCATTTGGTTCATTGGCAAAGGTTTCAATAAAACAGAATATCCCTATATTCATGAACTAACATTTAACGAATTAGAAAGTAAATTAAACAACCAAGATAGTTTTGTTCTTATAATTACTCAAACTGGTTGTTCTCACTGTGAAGCCTACTTACCCGTAGTTCAAAACGTTTCTAACAAATACAAAGTGGATTTTTATGTTTTAAATCGTACTAATATTAGTGATGAAGAACGTACTAAGCTTAAAAATATTGCAAATATTTCAGGTACTCCAACCACTCTTTTCTATACTAGTGGCGAAGAAAAATCGGCTCTAAACCGCCTAGTAGGTCAAGCCACTGAATATCGTTTAGTCGAAAAATTAACAAGTGAGGGTTATATCCATGAATAAAATAAAACCAGCACTTAAGGGTTTTGGTGGTATTTTCTTCTTCTTTGGTTTTCAATACCTTTATTCTATTTTAATAAGTATCCTAGTATCTAAAATAAACTTTAGCTTCCTAGCTAAAAACATAATCTTACTTCTAGGTGAGACTATTATTGCTATCGTTATGATTATCTTAAACAAAGAAAGATTAAAAAAAGATTATCCTGATTTTAATAAAAATTATAAAAAATACTTAAAAATAGGGATTAAATATTGGTTTACAGGTCTTATCTTCATGATGTTAAGTAACATTCTAATCAATGTCTATATTACTAATAATATTGCTGCTAACGAGGCCTCAAATCGTTCTACCTTAGAATCATATCCAATATATGCCATTTTAGCCATCAGTCTCATAGGGCCTCTAGCCGAAGAACTAACATTTAGATGCAATTTCAAAGACTTATTCCGTCGTCGCAGCACTTTTGTCTTATTTACATCCTTAATATTTGCTAGTGCTCACGTCTTAACAAGTCTTACTAGTATTACTGACTTAATTTATTTAATACCATATATGTCGTTATCTCTAGCCCTAGGCTTTGCCTTATATGACACTGATAATATTTATACAACCATAATCGTTCACACTATGCATAATACCCTTGCTACCATTCTTTTAGTAGTAGCATTACTAGGAGCGTAATCATGAAAGAAAATAATAATTTATCTCGTGTTGCTAGAAATAGTAAAAAAGAAAAAACAACTATCGAACCTAAAACTGAAGAAATAAACATTGAGCCAAAGAAAAAAAGTCCTCTAAAAAAAATACTTTTACTCATCTTTATCATTGGCTTACTGATCTTACTTTGGGCTAGATTTATAGGTACCATGGGTCTTATCGTTAAAGAATATGGTATAACCTCATCCAAACTACCAGAGTCATTCGACGGCCTAAAGGTTGTCCATATTAGTGATATCCATTATGGTACTATCATTAATCAAAAAAGATTAGAAAATATCGTAAATGAAATTAATAAAATCAAACCAGATATCGTTGTCTTTACTGGCGATTTATATGATGAATCAATCAATATGACTGAAACTTTACAAAATGAAGTAATCAATACCTTAAATAAATTAGAAGTAACTATCGGTAAGTATGCTGTTTCCGGAAATCATGATTATTCAGACACTATCTTTGAAGACTTAATAACTAAATCCGGTTTCACTTATCTAAGTAATGAATCTAAAATAATCTATAATAATGGTTCAACCCCTATCGAAATAGTTGGATACCCTGATTCTCGTGAAGACAATCCTGATTATACAATTTCTCTAACAAACTACTACAAAATCGCCCTAATTCACGAACCAGACGAACTAGATAATATTAAAGATAAAGGCTTTGATCTTGTACTATCTGGTCACTCCCATGGTGGCCAAGTACGCCTACCAATAATCGGTAAAATCATTACCCCACCAGGTTCTAAAAAATATTATGATGAATATTACAACGTTAATGATACTAAAATGTATGTATCTTATGGTCTAGGTACTAGCTTACTTCGTTTAAGATTATTTGACCACCCTTCATTCAATCTTTATCGAATTTATAGCGAATAACGAAAAAAATTGTTAAGAACTTAATCTTAGCAATTTTTATTTTTATCTTCACTATTCTTTTCCTTCTTAGGTAAAGCTTCTTTTCTTGATAAATTTAATCTACCTTTATTATCATAACCAAGTGATTTAACTATAATTTCGTCTCCTACTTTAAATAAATCACTAGGATGTTCAACACGTTTATTATCAAGTTGTGATACATGACATAAACCTTCACAACCACTCCACAACTCAACAAAGCAACCAAATGACTCTACCTTCGTAATCTTACCTTGATAAACCTTACCCGTTTCAACTTCTCTTACGACATTTAAAATCATTTCTTTAGTCTTATCAATAATACTTTGGTCTTGGTGATAAATAATTACTCTACCGTCATCTTCTAAATCAACCTTAACAGCATCCTTATCATTTACACTAGTAACATTACTAGCTTCTAGAATAATCTTCGTAATCATGTCTCCACCCTTACCAATAACATCTTTAATCTTATCAGGGTTAATATTAAATGTAGCAATCTTAGGAGCATAAGGACTTAACTCTTTACGAGGTTCACTAATTGCACTAGTCATAACATCTAATACTTCTAAACGAGCCTTCTTTGCTTGCGCTAAAGCTTTCTTCAAAATATCTTCTGTAACACCTTTAATCTTAATATCCATTTGTAAAGCTGTAATACCTTTCTTCGTACCAGCAACTTTAAAGTCCATATCTCCCATATGGTCTTCTAAACCTTGAATATCTGTTAAAATTGTATACTTCTTACCATCTTTTGAAGTAATAAGACCCATAGCAATACCCGCTACTGGCGCTTTAATAGGAACCCCGGCCGCCATTAATGACATACATCCGGCACAAATAGTAGCTTGACTACTTGAACCATTAGATTCTAATACCTCGGATACAACTCTTACTGTATAAGGAAATTCATCTTCACTAGGCATAACTTGAAGTAACGCTCTTTCCCCTAAAGCTCCATGTCCAATCTCACGACGTCCTGGCGAACCATACCTTCCCACTTCACCAACACAAAACGCTGGAAAATTATAATGTAACATAAAACGTTTGGTATCTTCTAACCCAAGTCCATCTAAAATTTGATGTTCTCCTAAAGCTCCTAAAGTAGTAGTAGCAAGTACTTGAGTCTCACCTCTTGTAAATAGTCCTGAACCATGCGTTCTCGGTAAAATATCAACACTTGCCGCTAATGGTCTAATCTCATCCATAGCCCTACCATCTGGACGAACCTTCTTCTTCGTAATAAGTTCTCTTACACATTCACCCTCAATAGTATCAACTAACTTTTTAACATCTTTTAAAACATTATCTAAGTTATCATCCATTTGATACTTTAAAGAAAAATATCCCAAAGTATTTTCTTTTACTTTACTTATTGCATCATATTGTGCAAGTTTACCTTTAATATCAAAGCACTTAAACATTTCATCAGTCGCATACTCTCTTACGGCCTGTTCAAGTTCGGCATCAATTGTTGCTAAATCAACTTTAACTTTTTCTTGACCAATTTCTTTAATAATCTTCTCTTGAAAATCACATAATTTCTTAATATATTCATGTCCAAACATTAAAGCCCCAAGCATATCTTTTTCACTAACTTGTTTAGCCCCAGCTTCAACCATACATATAGCATCCTTAGTCCCAGCAACGGTTACACTAAGTTCAGTTTCTTCCATTTGTTTAGTATCTGGATTAATAATATAATCTTTACCAATCTTACCTACAACTACTCCCGCTACTGGTCCATCAAAAGGAATATTTGATATTCCAAGTGCTAACGAAGAACCAAATAACGCCGTCATTTCTGGTGAACAATCAGGATCTACTGATAAAACTGTATTAATAACTTGAACTTCATTTCTAAAATTCTCGTCGAACATTGGTCTAATTGGTCTATCAATTAAACGTGCTGTTAAAGTAGCAGCTTCACTAGGACGTCCTTCTCTTTTAATAAATCCTCCTGGTATTTTACCAACTGAGTATAACCTTTCTTGATATAGAACTGTCAAAGGAAAGAAATCTTGAGTAATTGGCGTATTACCCATAACTGCTGCTGTTAAAATAACAGTATCATTATATCTAACTAATACTGAGGCATTGGCTTGTTTAGCTAATTCTCCTGTTTCAACAACTATCTTTTTACCTAATAAATCATATTCATATACTTTTTTTTCCATAAATTACCTCTTTTCTAAGTATATAGAAGAAAAAAAGACACCAAAAATATAGTGCCTACTTTCTTATATTTAATTTTTTAATAGTTTCTCTATAACTTACTACGTCATTATTTTTTAAGTAATCTAATAGAGCACGTCTCTTACCAACTTTCATTAAAAGTCCTCTTTTTGAATGATAGTCATGGATATGAGTTTTTAAATGTTCTGTTAAATCATTAATTTCATATGTAAGAATAGCAATTTGAGCTTCAGTTGCACCGCAACCTTTTTCTTTACCAAATTCTTTAACTAATTTAGCTTTTGTTTCTTTAGAAACTGCCATAACAATTCTCCTTTCATTTATTATAATCGGTTTAATCTTCGTTTAAATCCTGAAAGGAATTGGTTTAAACCAAGAAAAAACTTTATGTACTTAGTATAGTCTAAAGTATCCATAATTGCAAGCTTTTTTTGTCTTAATTTGTTAATCAATCTATTTTCGATTTAGTATTTCTATGTATATATGATATATTCCACATATTTGTTGCCTATTTGTGTATTTTATTCTTGCTATTATCTTATTTAAATGTTATACTTTTTCTGGAAGTACCAAGTAGTTGGTGTGCTGCCTCAAAAAACTATACTTTTTCAAGTATTAGAAAAAGAGGTGATAATATGAAAAACAACGATTCATTTAATAAAGAAGTTATCTCTTTGTTCAAAAGAATTGCCTCACTATTCATATTAATAGCTTTAATTTTTCTTTTAAAATTTTAAAGCTATATAAAAAGCACATCTAACTAATTGTTAGGTGTGCATATAGAAATATATTGGCAACACCCAACAAGCCAAACTGGGTATTTCCTTTTTTATTATATGAAGTTTCCTTCATTCATATACATCATAGCATATTTTTCTTATAATAGCAATAGTTTTCTAAAAGTGTGTTTAAGTTTAATTCTAAATTTTATTTTTAGTTTAGTATTTTTATGTATATGTGATATATTCCATGCATTTGTTGCCTCTTTGTGTATTTTATTCTTGCTATTATCTTATTTAAATGTTATACTTTTTCTGGAAGTACCAAGTAGTTGGTGTGTTGCCTCATTTTGTGTATATATATACATTAGAAATGAGGTGATAATATGAATAAAGAATACAAATTCATTTCAAAGTTTGTAGCACTGCTATCTAAGATAGCAATAATCTTCATATTAATAGCCTTAATTTTTCTTTTAAAATTTTAGACTATCAAAATACACCTAACTAATTGTTAGGTGTAAACCATTATTTATGGGCAACACCCAACATTCTAAAACTGGGTATTTCCTTTTTTATTATATGAAGTTTCCTTCACTCATATACATCATAGCATATTTTTCTTATAATAGCAATAGTTTTCTAAAAGAAACATCAGCCTTGCTTAACTGGCTTCAATTCATACACCACATCAGCCATTTTAGCCACATTATTAGAATGTGTAACAATAATCACACACTTGCCTTGCTTCGCCAAATCTTTAAAAATCGCAATAATATCAGTTTCCGTTTCCTTATCCAAATTACCCGTCGGCTCGTCTGCAATTATAACCTTCGCATCATACGCAATACTTCTAGCAATAGTAACCTTTGCTCATCACCACCAGAAAGTTTTAATACCCGCCTACACCATTTTTCTTCATTTAAACCAACACTCTCTAAAAGCTCAATTGCCACCAAGGCTTTTTTATCTTTATCCTTAACCCCACTGACATTCATAGCCAAAATAATATTTTCTATCGCACTAAGTCCTGGTAACAAATTAAATGACTGAAACACAATCCCCACTAGTAAATTTCTTACAGGGTTTCTTTTAATATTAGTTAATGCATTTTTCAAAATATACATCTAATCATTTCATCCATCTAAGATTTTAGTAATTATCTGTGTTCATTTGGAAAACATTAAAAGTAAATTTTCAAAAAATCCCATGAAAAACCCATGAAAAAAGACCAATACTTAAAGTATCAGTCTTCATACCTATTTAATACCATTACTACTTAAGAACTTCTTAAAGTTAGATTCGCTTAATGCTCCAACCGAAGCGTTGACAGCCTTACCATCCTTAATAATAATTACCATTGGCGTATAACCATAGAACTCACTAATCTTACCAGTTGACTTAGTACCATTCGCATTAACTTCAATTTCTTTAGTTAACTTTGATATAAATGTATTATAATCACTTGAAGAAGTATCTACTGTTGTAATATCTAAGTACTTAGTCTTAAATCCTAAATCCTTTTGAACACTTTTTAAAGTTGGTAAGAACGAAACACATGCACCACAAGATGAACGTCCTAAATATAACACACTAGTATCCTTACTATCAAATAACTTCAATACTTGTGCTAAAGTTAAAGCATCAAAATCACTTACATCATAATCACTTGTTTGTGTTCCACTAGTACTACTATTACTAGAATTATTACTACCACTACCACTTTCCCCATTAGTTAAAGAAATCATAGTAAATAATAAATTAACTCCCAAAATAATAGCAATAACTACTAACGTCGTAAATATCTTACTTAATATAGTTGTATAATTAATATTTTCTTTCATAAATCCTCCCAATACCCTCTATTATATAACTAAAACCAACCTAAATTCAAGAACTTATTTAGTACAAAGACTAACCCTACAATAAATGCAAGTATCACAATTACAATAAGTATCTTTATAACAATCTTCGTACCAGCAACTTCTTCTTTTAAATCATTAAAATCATCAAAATCACTCTCCGTAAAAAGATTAGTAGTAGTTAAGAAAGTATTTTCATTAGTTTTATCTAAATCAATATCAATATTTTTTTTCTCTACTTTAGGTTTTTTTATCTCATTAGCTAAATCTTTTTCTTCATTTAAATTTAACTTATCTAACCCTCTAATTACAGGAGCTTCTTTAGTTGTTTCCTTCATAAAATCATCTTTAGCGCCCAATACCTTAGTCTCATCATCATCACCCTTTAAATCACTTAATATATCTAAAGGATCCGCTCCATCACTTAAAGATTCTTTCATATTAATTGTATCTATTAACTCACGAAGTTTCTTCGATTCATCTTTCTCTTCTTTATCTTCATCATCATCTTCATCCATTTTATCTGCTAAACTAAGTCCATTTAAAATATCTAAGTTGGTATTTCTAATCTTCTTTAATCTTTCAACCTCATAATCGACATCATTACTATCCTTAGCTTTCGATAATATTTCATTTATATCATACTCTCTTGTTTCATCAAGATTAACCCCATATTTAACTTCTTCATCATCATCCCTAGTTAAATGTACCTTTTTTTGGGGATCACGATATTTTTTATCTAACATACTTTTTAGTTTTTCAACATCAATCGTACTTCTATTATTATCTAAAATAGTTGTATTTGAATCTACACTAAAACCATCTAGCTCTTCTTCACTCATTTCTTCATATAATGCCTGATTTTTCTTAGTTCGTGATAAAGTTACTTCCTCATTTTTTAAATATTTATCTTCTCTAGTATTCATATAGCCTTTACTCCTATTCATATTTAATATTATCATATTTTTAGAATTTTTAATAGTATTTTTTAAATTACTCTATCTTGCAGAGTAGACACATCGTGTTCATTTTTAACGAAAAAATATCAAATTTTTATTACAGAGTATACACATCGTGTTCATTGTATTATAGTTTTCCTCAAGTGGCTTTAACTAAATTTATAGAATTTATAATAGTTTTTTTCCTAATTATTTTGTATAATAATGTACGAAAGGAAGTTTTTATGAAAGAATTAAAAGTAGATATTAATATGTGTATTGGTTGTGGAGCTTGTGCCGCTATTGATAGTGAACATTTTACTATTAATGATGCTGGTTTAAGTGAAGCTACTAGTCAAGAAAATTTAGAAAGTCCTGCAGTTAATGAAGCTATTGATGCTTGCCCTGTTGGTGCTATAACTCTTGAAGAAAAGAAAGAAAACTAACAACTCAAAGAACTTTTTACAGTTCTTTTATTTTGGAAAATCTTTGTAAAATCGATACTAAAACGAAAGGAATATAAAATATATGGAACATAAAATCAAGTTACAACCGCAATATTACAACTACATACTTTATGGCACTAAAAGAATAGAAATTAGATTATATGATGAAAAAAGACAGCAAATTAAAATTGGAGATACAATAATCTTTTTAAAAGAACCCGACTTAAATGAAAGTTTCAAAGCCAAAGTTACCGGCCTTTTAAGATATAACTCATTTGAAGATATGTTTAAAGATTTTGATACCAGCATTCTAAGCGATAAGTCAATGACTAAAAAAGATTTAATAAACGTTTTAGAACAATTCTATACTAAAGAAAAACAAAAGCAATATGGTGTTCTAGGAATTAGAATTGAATTAATCTAGCCCATGAAAAAAGCACTATTTTCTCTTAGTACTTTTCTTTTTGTCTAAAGCATAAAGCTTTCTAACTTCCTTATTATCTAAATAACGATACTCTCCCGATTGTAAAGTTCCTAAATCTAAGAAAGCATACTTTTCTCTTTTTAACTTTTCAACCTCATGACCAACACTTTTAAATAACTTCTTAACGATGTGGTTTCGACCTTCATGAATACTTATCTCAACTAAATCCGTATTCTTCGCTACATCATGTTTTCTTATCTTAACTCTACTTGGAACACACTTAACTCCGTCAATAACAATTCCATTCTTTAACTTAAATAATTCTTCCATACTTAAGTTACCTTCAAGCTTAGCCATATAAACTTTTTCTACTTCATTCTTTGGATGCATTAAAATATTAGCAAGCTCCCCGTCATTCGTTAGTAAAATTAACCCCGTCGTATCATAATCTAATCTTCCAACCGGATAAATTCTTGCCGTAGTATCAATTAACTCCGTAATAACCTTACGGTTTTTATCATCACTCGCACTACAAATATATCCTCTTGGTTTATTTAATAAATAGTATTCCTTCTTCTCTATATTAATTGCTTTACCATTTACTAAAACCTCGTCACTACTGCTTACCTTAGTCCCTAACTCTTTAACAATATCACCATTAACCGATACCTTACCTTGTAAAATTAATTCTTCGGCTTTTCTCCTTGAACACACACCTGCATTAGCTATCACTTTTTGTAAACGTTCCATAATATCACTCCTCGTTTTTAAGTACCATAATCATACCATACTTTAACGAAAAAAGATACTAAAAGAAAAAACTTACCCAAAAAAGATATAACATAATACGAAGGCCGCCACTAACCCACCAAAATCAGCAAACAACCCTGCCAATAAAGCATGACGAGTTTTTGTAATCTTAACCGAGCCAAAATAAAGTGCCAAAACATAAATTGTCGTATCAGTACATCCTTGAATAATCGAAGCAAGATACCCCGCATACGAATCAGGCCCATATAAAGTAAAAACTTGGTTCATCATAGCCAAAGCCGCATTACCTGAAATTGGTCTTAAAATAGCCATCGATAAAGCTTCAATGGGAATACCAACATTTGGTAAGAATGACAAGAAAAATTCTAAAATACCACTTCGTACAAAGATATTTATCGCCAAAACCATTGCCACAACCGAAGGCACTAGATTAAACGCCACCCCAAGCCCTTCCTTAGCTCCCACTAAAAACTCATCATAAATATTAACTTTTTTCTTATAACTATAAACAATAATAAATAAAACTATTAAAGGAATTACATAAGTCATTTTCTTCGTCTCCTAATAATATAGTCTAAAGATAACCCTGCAATGGACGCTACCGAGGTAGCTAGTAACGAAGGCAAAATTATCCCAGTAGCATTCATACTGCCATGGGCCATACGAAGAGCAATAACCGTAGTGGGAATAATAGTAACACCCGCTGTATTTAAAACTAAAAACGTAATCATAGCCTCTGTTGCCTCCCCTTTTTTAGGGTTTTCTTTTTCTAACTCTTGCATAGCTTTTAACCCAAAAGGTGTCGCTGCTGAACCAAGACCCATCATATTTGCTACAATATTAGAAGCAATATAACCTAAAGCCTTTGAATTTCTATCCAAAGTAGGAAAAAGTTTATGTAATACTGGACAAATAGCATTCGAAAACTTATCCAAAAGTCCACTTTCCTGAGCTAACCGCATAACCCCCATCCATAAAATAAGTACTGGTAACATATTAAAAATTAACTCTATTCCACTATTAACCGAGGCCACAATTTCTTCATTAATTAAAGCCCCATTACCACTAACTAGCCCATAAGATATCCCACTAACAATCAAAAACAACCATATAACATTAATCATTAATTCCAAAACATAAGAAAATCTAAAACTTTATGCCAAAAATTCTTTTGTATTTTCTCATTCTTTCTAGCTAAAATATCTTCCTTAGCAATTACTTTTCCCTTTAATTTAACCACTACACTACCCACAGCTTCATTATCTTCATAACTATCTTTCTTCACTAAATCATAATTAATTTTAATATTTTTTTCTTCGTCACTAGTTAGTAAAACTTTCAAATCATTTTTTAAATATACCTGGTCATATGTTCCTTGAGTATCAATCTTAAAACTATTTTTATCCAAAACTTTAACTAAGTTATATTTCTTAAAGTTTTTTTCATATAACGCCTTATGATCGGCAAAATCATCTGGGTCATTTAATGTTACCACTACTAAAGTCTTATCTTCCCTCGATGCCGCCGTTACCAAAGTCCTTCTAGATTTCTTCGTAAACCCCGTCTTGCCTCCTATACAGTACTCATACGAATCCAATAATTTATTTTTATTATGCCATACATAAGATTTATAACTACTTTGCGTTTTATAATTTTTTGTTCCAATTATCTGTGTAAAAACTTTATTCTTTAAAGCATAACTCATTAGCAAAGCCATATCATAAGCCGTTGACTTATTCCCAAGTCCCTCCTCATTTTCTAACCCACTAGCGTTAATAAACAAAGTATTAGTCATATTTAAGGCCTTGGCTTTTTCATTCATTAACTTAGCCATATTATCCATATTTCCCGCTACAACCCTGGATATCTCTATGGCCGCATCATTACCACTTCTAAGCATAAGCCCATATAGCAAATCCTTTAACGTTAACTCCTCTCCAACCTCAATATAAATATTAGACCCATAAGCTTTCAATACCTCTTTTGAAACCACAACTTTTTCATCCAAACTCTTATTTTCAATAGCTACTATTGCTGTCATTATCTTAGTTGTACTAGCAATAAGTCTCTCTTCTTTTATATTACTCCCCTCTAATACCCTGTTAGAAGAAGCATCCATAACTATATAACTAGAGGCCCCTATCGCATAAACCCTCCAAGGTATTAACACAAACACTAAAATCAACAATTTCTTCAATTAAATCACCTAGAAAATAATATGTTCTATCTACTCTTTTTATTAATTCTAATCCCCTTATAAAACCTTTTCCCTATAAAAAATACTCCTAGTATAAAAAGTATAAATTCTAAACTAAAAATAATATGAAAAAGAAACTCCCCTATACTATACCCTATAACTAATAAATTAAGATTAAGCACCATAAAACTTAAAAACACCGCTATAAAAAACATACTTATTAATATCATAATATCACTACTCTATTTTATCCTTAAAACTAAATTTTAGAAGTAAACTAAGTGTTTTTCCAAAACTTTCTATTTATATTTTTTCTAATCTATTATATAATTAACTAGGTGATTATATGGAATTTTTAAAATATGTAATTCTAGGTATTATCCAAGGAATTACTGAACCATTACCTATCTCTAGTAGTGGTCATTTATTAATATTTAGAGAGTTATTTAATACTAATATGTTTAATGATTTAAACTTTGAAGTTATTGTTAATTTTGGGTCATTTATCGCTATATTAATGATATTTTGGAATGATATTGTTAAACTAGTTACTGGTTTTTTTAAATATCTTTTTGGTAAGAAAGAAGATAAAAAGAAATTTGCTGATGACTTTAAATATTGTATGTTAATTGTTGTTGGTTCTATCCCTGTTGGTATTATGGGTTTATTATTTAAAGATAAGATAGAATCTTTCTCTAATGTCTATGAAGTAGGCTTTGCCCTTCTAATTACAGCAATTGCTCTATTTATTGTTAAAGATAGTAAGGGTAAGAAAAAAGACTACGATATAACCTATAAAGATGCAATTATTATTGGTTTATTCCAAATGATTGCCTTAATTCCTGGTTTATCTCGTAGTGGTATGACTTTAGTTGGTTGTCTTCTTTGTGGTTTATCTAGAGAAGCATCATTAAAATATACTTTCTTATTATATTTTCCTGTTTCTGTAGCGTCTTTCGGATTAAGTTCTATTGATGTTATTAAAAGTGGTATTGATAGTGCCTTACTTCTTAACTACACTGCTGGTTTAGTAGCAGCCTTCCTAGGTACTTACTTAACTTACAATTGGTTATCTAATATCGTTAAAAAAGGTGCTTTATGGAAATTCTCTATCTATTGTATAATCGTAGGTATCTTCGTTCTTATATATTTTAGATAGTTTTGAAGGCTTAAGGCCTTCTTTTTTATTGCTAAATTTTCTAAGTAATCACATAACTTTTTCTTTCTTAATTTATTTACTTGATATTTTCTATCTAGCGTTTTCTCCCAAGTTTTTATCATTTCATACTTTAAAAACTCAACCATTAAACTTATATCTTCTTTTGTAGTAAATTTTTCTAATGCTAAATAATAGTATTTTTTATCTTCATTATAAATGATAATTGGCGGAAGGTCATTAATCATTAAAAAGTAATTTACTAAAACTCTCCCTATCAGTCCATTTCCGGAAGTAAAAGGTTGAATTTTTTCAATAACATTGTGCGCATAAGCCACCATTTTTATAATTTCTTCATTATCTTGAGGTTTTATTGAGTTAATTTTTTCTATAAGCTTTCTCATATTATTTTGAACATTTTCTACAGAAGAAGAGCCACCATTAATTTCTGTTACATAATCATAAGCTTTATATTCTCCTAGTCTTTTGTCATATGTGTCTTTAGTTAAAATTTTATGTACTTTCTTTATCCATTCCTCACTAATTGGTGATTTCAAGACCACTTTACTCAATATATAATTATAACAGTCTTTTTGATTATTAATTTCAATCAATGTTTTTAAATAACCAGTATAGTTGATAACTTTTCCACTATTAAATATTTCCTTGGTATCATAATATGTTATTTTATCATTTTCAATCGCACCAGAATTATAGGCAAATAAGACACTGAAATTTTCTAGAATATTCATATAGTCTTCTTTACTTTCAAGCTTTTGTTCTTGCCAATATTTTATAACATCTTCATATTTATATTTTAAGTTTATCATATTAACTACCTCTATTTTTTTATTCGCAATATTTTTTTAGTATTTGATTAAATTCAATTTCTGTTATTCTATTTTCTAGCAATGCAGATTTAGCAAATGACTCTAACCCTAAAGCTAGCCCATCATACATTATATAATCTCCATTCCTATCATATTTTTCAAGAGTTTTCATTGTATTTTGCATTAATTTATGAAATTTCTTACTATCAATATTTATTGAATAATCAATTTGCCGATAAATATCTTTATCATTTTTATTCATGGGTTATTCCTTTCTTATTTCAATCTCATTATATCATAAGTTTTCAAAACGCAAAATAAATCTTGCGATATTTTTTTAGTTCAAGACTTTATCAGTCATACGAAAATGCCAGTTATCAACATGTTTTGATACTCAAGCACTCTCATTTTACGTAGATAACTGGCACTTTCAGCAATATTTTATTTCAAAATAAAAAGAAGAAACCACCCAAGTTTCCTCTTAAAACCTACACTCTTTCAACATCAAGATAAGTTTCATGGTCGTTAATGTCGTAAGCTTCGCCCTTAATATCTTTAACAATCTCTAACGTTAAAGTTTCATTCTTAATGAACTCTTCATAAGTACTTAAACACTTATCAATATCACTATCACCACTAATATATAACTTAATTCTATCTTGAATATCAAAATCTTTTAATTTTCTTAAATTTTGAACTTTCGATACTAACTCACGAGCTAACCCTTCTAAAATTAAGTCTTCACTTAACTTAGTATCTAAAATAATAAAGTCATTACTATCCATAGCAACATCAAAACCTTCTTTAGCGTTAATTCTAATGTCTACCATATCTGCATTAATTTCTAAATCATTATCTAAGAACTTAACGGTAATACTTTCCTTATTATTTAACTTATTCTTCTCTTCATCACTTAAATTTTCTAGTAAAGTCTGGTAAGCCTTAATATCTTTACCAAACATCTTACCAACAACTTTGAAATTAGGTTTAATCACAAAATTCATATAAGTTGCAACTGATTCTGTATATAAAACATCTTTAACATTCAACTCTTCTTTAACTAAATCTAATAAGTCGCCAATAAGTTTTTTATCCTTACCATTAATAATAGCTTCCTTAATTGGAATTCTAACCTTAATCTTACTATCTTCTCTAGCATTACGTCCTAGTGAGATTATATTTCGAACCTTATCCATACGAGTCTCAATATAATCATTAACCATTGACTCATCATACTTAGGAAAATCACTTAAATGTACTGAAGGCTCTAAAGTTAACTTCGTATACATCTCTTCACTAATAAAAGGTACAATTGGAGCGATTAACTTACATACTCCACATAATACTTGGTAAGTAGTTTGATAAACTGACCTTTTTGAAGTATCCTCTTCACTCTTCCAAAATCTTCTTCTATTTCTTCTAATATACCAGTTCGATAAATCTTCACTTACAAAATTAGAAATAGCTTTCGTTACTTTATTTAAATCAAATTCTTCATAAGAATCCGTAACATATTTTACTAATCTTTCATACTTCGATAATAACCACTTATCAATTTCATCTAAATCTTCATAAGCGACATTGTACTCTCTTGGGTCAATATTATCTGCATTCGCATACATTTGAAAGAATGAATAAGTATTTTTTAATGGGTTAAAGAATTTTGAATGTACTTCCTTACAGCCATTTGAATCATACTTTAATGGTGTCCATACTGGAGAAGCATATAACATATACCATCTAACCACATCAGCTCCGTAAGTATTTAATTCCTTAATTGGATCAATAATATTACCAACACTCTTACTCATTTTCTTACCAAAACCATCTAGTACCATGTCATTAACGACAACATTTTTAAAGCTTGACACTCCAGATACAATGGTTGAAATACAAATTAGGGAGTTAAACCAACCACGAGTTTGATCAACACCTTCCGCAATAAAATCAGCTGGAAATTGGGATTCAAATAGCTCTTTGTTTTCGAATGGATAATGATATTGACCATAAGGCATAGCGCCACTATCAAACCAAACATCCATAACATCACTAACACGGCTCATGACACCACCACACTTTGGACATTTCAAATGAACATTATCAATATAAGGACGATGTAACTCTAAATCTCTAACATTAATATTTTCCACTACCATACTTTGAAGTTCATCTAAAGAACCAATAACATGCTTACAAGAACACTTATCACAAATCCAAATTGGCATTGGACAACCCCAATAACGATTACGAGAAATTCCCCAGTCAACCATATTTTCTAACCAGTTATTAAATCTTTTTGTTCCCACATATTCTGGATACCAATTAACACTCTTATTCGCTTCAATAATTTCATTCTTATATTGCGTCGTTCTAATATACCAAGCAGGTTTAGCATAATAAATTAAAGGTGATTTACATCTCCAACAATGTGGATAATCATGAGTTAACTTTATTTTCTTAAATAACTTATCATTTTCTTTTAAATATTTAATAATTTCAATTTCTAACTCAGGATCTGTTACTAGTCTATTAGCCCAAGGGCCTTCGGTATAACAACCATCTTTTCCTACTGGGTTAATAAACGTAATCCCATTTTCCCTAGAAACTCTATTATCGTCTTCACCAAAAGCTGGGGCAATATGAACAATACCCGTACCATCACTATCCGTAACATAAGAATCACTTAATACTTCAAAGGCTTTGCCTTCGACCTTAACAAATGGTAATAATTGTTCATACTTAGTACCAACTAAATCTTTACCTAAAGTCTTTTCAATTACTTCATAATCTTCTCCAAGTACCTTATCTGCTAAAGTCTCAGCTACAATAAACTTATAACCCATAGATTTTACAGTTAAATATGTTAAGTCTGGATTAACACATAACGCCACATTAGCAATCAAAGTCCAAGGTGTAGTTGTCCATACTAAGAAATATTCGTCCTTACCAACAACCTTAAAAGGCACAATAACAGTATTGACACTATCTTGATGATACTCTTGCGATACTTCATTAGCGGATAACTCAGTTCCACATCTAGGACAATAAGGTAATACCTTCTCTCCATGATATAAAACACCTTTCTTATCCATTTCTTTTAAAAGCCACCACTCTGATTCAATAAAGTTATTACTACATGTAATATAAGGATTTTCACAATCAATAAATTGTCCCATTAAGTCGGTAACATCATTTATTTCATCGATATTTAATGCCGTTGCCTTATTACATTCTTTACAAAAGTTTTCAATACCAAACTTTTCAATATCAGCTTTAGTTTTAAATCCTAGCTTCTTTTCAACATTAACTTCAATTGGTAATCCATGTGTATCTAAGCCAATTTTTCTTAGCACCTTATAACCTTGCATGGTTTTATACTTACAAAAAGAGTCTTTAATTGTTTTAGCTAAAACATGATGAATTCCTGGTTTAGCATTTGCATAAATTGGGCCATCATAAAATACCCAAGTTTTATTATTTTCTCTATTTTGAATAGTTTTGGCTAAAATATCTTCACTTTTCCATTTTTTTAAGATATCTTGATTAACATACTTAGCATCTCTTTTGTCTAATTCTTCAAACTTTTTCATAAAACATTTCCTCCTAAAATTAAAAATAGTCTCACAATCTAAGGACGAATATTCGCGGTACCACCTTAGTTCATGAAACTATTCACACACTTAAATCTTGTAACGCCAGATAAGCGATTATACTTTTAATATAATGCATCCAAAGTGATTTGTAATAAGCTTTCATTAATTAATCTCTCAGCCTATGATTAACTCTCTTGTAATTACTTATTTATTACCGTCTTTTTCAACTGCTTTACGTACCCCATTATAACGCACATACATAACTTTTTCAAGCTCTTAATTTTTAATTTAGTGCGTTTTATGTAACTATTATTCATTGAAATTTTGTAATTTGTGAGTTTAATTACCAATACATTGCTTTAACTTTGACAAACTTACGGACAAATCGAGAATTGTCCGTAAGTTTGTCAAAAACCTAATTAAAAAATAGATAGTCCTAAACTACCTATCTAACAATTCTTATCATCTTTTACATTCAAATTATTTTTGTATTTCGTAGAATACAAAAAGTAATTTTTTATCAATTTTGTATTACAGAGAATACAAAATTTAATATTTTTATCCTTTGCTTTGTGCCTCATGATACTTATATAGCAATTCACTTTCAAAGTTCGTAATCTTGCCACTAGGTAACAACAACATTCTAGAAACACCAACCGCCTCTACAAAAGCTGGATTATGACTAACCATAATAATTGTACCTTCATAGTTTTTAAAATTTTCTCCAATTATCCTTTGGGTTTCTGGATCTAAATGGTTAGTCGGCTCATCTAACAATAGCAAATTAGCCCGTTTAATCATTAACTTACATAAACAAACACGTGCCTTCTCTCCTGGCGATAACACCGAAACCTTCTTATAAACATCATCGTTTGTAAATAAAAATCCCCCTAAGTAGCTTCTAATCTCTTTATCACTTAAACTACTATCTTTAACATTTTCTAATATTGTCTTATCTAAATCTAAATTTTCTTGCTCCTGCGCATAATATGCAATCTCTGTCTTCTTACCATAATAAATCGAACCCCTACTTGGTTTCAACAACCCCACAATAAGTTTTAACAAAGTCGACTTTCCAACACCATTTTCACCGACTATCAAAAACCTTTCACGAGGACTTATAACAAACGATAAATTATTATATAAATCACTTTGACCATCATAATTAAAATCAATATTATTTAAACTTAAAGGTACTTTATCTGGCTCTACTAAAGGTTTCAAATTCATTCTTACCTTCTTATACTCAACATCCTTCTTCAAAATATTTTCTTCTAACTTAGCTAACTTCTTCTCCCTATCCTGAGCCATTCTCTTCCTCTTACCTGAAGAATTAGAATAAAGTAAAACAATATCCCTTAACCTAGCAGCTTCCTTCTCCTGGTTTTCAATCATCCTATTTCTTAATTCTTTCTGTAAATTATACTTCTTCATAAACTCATCATAATTACCCTTATACATAGTAATCTTATGTGTAGTTTTATCTAAATACATAGTCTTATTAGTAATACTATTTAAGAAAGGAATATCATGAGAAATAATTAAAACCATTCCTTTATAATTCTTTAAATAATTAATTATATAATCTCTTGTTTCTAAGTCTAAATGATTAGTAGGTTCATCAAGTAATAAAATATCACTCTTGGAATATAGTAGGTGGGCAAATGCTATCTTACTCTTTTGTCCTCCAGATAACTCTTCCATATTTTTTTCTAACAATTCTAAATCAATATGCATCTTATCAATTATATTTAACAGAATATTTTCATAATTATAATAATCTAATGTTTCTAACACTTCTTGTTTTTTAGCAATTACTTTTAAAGTTTTATCAATATATTTTTGATCCGTACTATCACTTATTTTAGTATATAAAAACGCTATTTCATCTTCTAACTTCTTTATTGGTCTAGCACTTAGTAAGTATTCATATACATTCTCATTATGGGTAAATTCTACTTCTTGGGGTAAGTATCCAATTACTTTATTACCTGTATATAAAGTTCCTTTATCTAGTTTTATATTACCAAGTATTACTTTAAATAATGTTGTTTTTCCTGCTCCATTAACACCAGTTATTCCTACTTTATCTAATGGTTCAATATTAAATTCTGCATCTTCATATATTTCTTCGTTTAAAAAGCTTAGATACATATTCTTTCCGTACATTGTATTTCCTTCGTTTCTTGTGCTATTATACTATATTTTATCTATTAAAAAAAGTATCCTTTTTAGAATACTTTATGTTGTTTTTACGATGTATGGGTCATTTACGGTTCCTATTCCGCCGGATATTTCAACATCAGCTTTCAGATTTATCGCAGGACGGACGCCATAGCCGCCAGGAACCCAGTCGCCGCTGAAGTAACCGGTTCCGCCAACGCTCCAAACAATGGACGCCGAGCCGGAAGGGCGGAAACTATACGGCGACATTGTCCAATACCAAGTACCAGCATAAACATATGATAAGGTATTTAAATAACCATTTACCATACCAGCCATGGCGGCTTCATCAGCAGTCATTAGACCAATCGGATTAGTTAGAGCTCCATTACCATTTGTGCTATCTACTGTATATAAATCATGTTCTTTGTCTGGGCAAGTTAATATTGGTAGTTTGTTTGTTTTAGCTAAACGATTAACCGCACCATACTCAGTATAAGACGTTGTAGAATAACCATCCCCACTATTAGTAATTGAACGGTCACCACAGAAACCTGTATCTGCTAAGTAATCTTGTAAGTTATTAGCAACTATGTATTTATTATAAAATTCAT
>ERZ779869.816-NODE-816-length-32319-cov-5.145611_pt1 | contig 32319 bp, 28 predicted proteins | sample MGYA00511557_ERZ779869 | MGnify/ENA primary metagenome ERZ779869 (study PRJEB29588, sample SAMEA2154620) | human gut metagenome | biome: human gut; feature: human-associated habitat; material: faeces | place: Denmark | collected 2008/2010 ... | reverse complement strand
GACTGGGCAGTCATAGGAACAGGTGTGATTGCTAATGAAATGGCACAAGCTTTACAAAAGACGGATAAAACACTTTATGGAGTTGCCAATAGAACACAAACAAAGGCTATTGATTTTGCAAAGAAGTATGGTGTTAAAAAAGTCTATGATGAAATTGATGAAGTGTTTGATGATGAAAATGTTGATATTATTTATTTGGCAACATCACATAATACGCATTATCAATTTATGAAAAAGGCGTTAGAACATGGAAAGCATTTATTCGTAGAAAAATCAATTACGTTAAATAGTCGTGAATTAGATGAAATGATGGCACTTGCTAAAGAGAAAAATTTAATTCTTGCAGAAGCCATGACCATTTGGCATATGCCAATCTATAAAGAATTATGGAAAATTATGCAAAGCGGTGAACTTGGTAAAATGCAAATCATGACAGTAAACTTTGGAAGTTTTAAAGAATATGATATGAATAATCGTTTTTTTAATATGAATCTTGCTGGTGGAGCTTTATTAGATATTGGGGTTTATGCTCTTTCTGCAGTACGTAGCTTTATGTCTAAACAGCCAAATGAAATAGTAAGTCAAGTGAGGTTTGCACCTACAGGATCTGATGAACAAGCAACGATTTTACTTAAAAATGAAGATCAACAAATGGCAACGATTGCTTTATCAATGCATTCAAAACAACCTAAAAGAATTATGATTTCATTAGAAAAAGGGTATATTGAAGTTTATGAATTTCCTCGTGGACAAAAAGCAACGATTGTGGATGCTGTAACAGGAAAAGAAACAGTTATTGAAAAAGGAAATACTGAAAATGCACTTTATTATGAAATGTGTGATATGGAAGAAGCTGTTAGAAATCAAGATGCTTCACATTTAAATTTAGAGTATACAAAGGATGTCATGGATATTATGAGTCAACTTCGTAAAGAATGGAAAATGCAATATCCAGGAGAAAAATGGTAAGGACAAATTTTTTGTCCTTTTCTTTATGCAGTGATAAAATAAAGTAAATAAAGGAGGATCATTATGGATAAAGTATTAAAATTTTTAAAAGATGTAGAAACTTATTATTTAGCAACAGTAGAAGGTGATCAACCAAGAGTAAGACCCTTTGGAACAGCACATGTTTTTGAAGGAAAACTTTATATTCAAACTGGAAAAGTCAAAGATGTTTCGAAACAACTTCATCAAAATCCTAAAGCAGAAATTTGTGCTTTTAAAAATGGAGAATGGTTACGAGTAAGTGGAAAATTAATCGAAGATGATCGTAATGAAGCAAGACAATCTATGTTAGATGCTTATCCAAGTTTACAAAAGATGTATAAAGCAGATGATGGAAATACGGAAGTTTTCTATTTTGAAAATTTCAATGAAGGAAATAAGTGATTGACTAGTTGAAAAGACCAAATTCTTAGCATATATTATTTTGCAAAAAATGAATTATTACTCTTTTCTTTTTTTATCTTTGCAAGAAAAATATATATGGAATCGATAAATAATAGACGGACGATCCGTAAATATAAGCAGGAAGATATTTCTGCTTCTTTGTTAAATGATTTGCTTGAAAAGGCGTTCCGTGCTTCTACAATGGGTAATATGCAATTATATAGTGTGATTGTGACTCGTGACAAGCAGATGAAAGAGAGATTGGCACCTGCTCATTTTAATCAACCGATGGTAACAGGTGCTCCGGTTGTACTGACTTTTTGTGCGGATTTTAACCGTTTTAGCAAATGGTGCAGAGGGCGTAAGGCGGTACCGGGTTATGACAATCCCATTTCTTTTCTGAATGCTGCTACGGATGCATTACTTGTGACTCAGAACTTTTGTACATTGGCGGAGGAAAATGGATTAGGTATTTGTTATTTGGGAACAACGATTTATAATCCTGATCAAATTATTGATATTCTTCGGTTGCCGGAATTGGTTATGCCGGTGGCTACTATTACAGTAGGATATCCGGATGAATGCCCTCCACAAGTCGATCGTCTTCCTATAGAGGGTATTTTGCATGAAGAAGTATATCATGATTATACCAAAGAAGATATTGATCGTATCTATAGATATAAAGAGTCACTTCCGGAAAATCATCAGTTTATTAAAGAAAATCATAAAGAAACATTGGCTCAGGTATTTACTGAGGTCAGATACAAGAAGTCGGATAATGAATGCATGTCTGTAACTTTGAAAGAAACCTTGAAGAAACAGGGCTTTGAAAAATGAGTTACCGGAAACTATTAACCTTAAAACTACAGAAGTGCGCAGAGGGAAATAAAGAAAATACCCTTTGCGCACCTCTGTAGTTTTATTTCTATTTTCTTTTGAGAGAAGCTTCAATTTCCTCAATATCCGCTTTAAATGTTTTATCAACCTCCACTTGGTCTTTTACTATTTTACAAGCGTGCAATACGGTTGCATGATCTTTATTACCTATTAATTGACCAATTTTGGAAGAAGAGGAGTCTGTATGTTTTTTGGCCAGATACATAGCTACCTGACGTACTTGTACCACTTCTCTTTTTCTAGTTTTGGTATGGATGGCAGATTCCTCTATCTCGTAATGGTTGCATACTTTCTGTATGATATCTTCCACTGTGACAGGCTTGCTTTCACAACAGCGTACAGCTTTTCGTACAATTCTTTCAGCCAAATCCAAATCGACATCACGCTTGAAGATAATGGATTGTGCCAGAAGTGAATTAATGATGCCCTCTAGTTCACGTACACTTTCATTTACGTTTTCAGCAATATAATTAATTACTGTTTCCGGTATATTCAAACCGTCACGACGTATTTTATTGCGTAAGATATTCTTTCTCAATTCTACATCCGGTTTTTCCAATTCGGCCACTAAGCCCCATTTAAAGCGGGTCAGGAGACGTTCTTCCATACCTTGTAGCATTACCGGTGCGCGGTCAGAAGTCAAAATAAGTTGCTTACCGTTCTGGTGCAGATGGTTAAAGATGTGGAAGAACGTGTTCTGAGTTTTGGTTACTCCTGCGAATTCTTGAATATCATCAATAATCAAAACATCTATGGTTTGATAAAAACTGATGAAATCATTGAAATGATTAGTACGCACAGAGTCGGTATATTGCACCTGAAACAGATGTGCTGATACGTACAATACTCTTTTTTCAGGATATAATTCCTTGATACGAGTACCAATAGCATTAGTCAAGTGAGTTTTACCCACGCCGGACGGTCCATACAAAAACAAAGGATTGAATGTTTTTGCCGGATTTTTAGCTACAGTTTCCCCTACCGTACGTGAGAACTCATTACTATTTCCTTTTATGAAATTCTCAAAGTTGTAATTTGGATTCAAATGTGGGTCTAAATCCTGCGGAGCTGGTGCCTGCATTGGATTAGGTGCCTTGTTACCATCTCGTATAACTGTTTGTGTGGGTAGTGCTGAAGAGCGTTTGCTTCCCTCCATGTTTACAGTTATATGGTTGGTTTTATCGGTCAAGATACAATACATAAGCTGCGTTCCCTCCCCAATTTCTTTATATAGGGCAGCGCGCAGCAAGTCCACAAACTTTTCTTCTAGAAATTCATAGAAGAATGGGCTGGGGACGCCAATTGTCAGTGCCTTGTCCTCATATTTAAGCGGTACGATAGGCTCAAACCACGTTTTAAAGGTCGTTTCAGGTACGTTGTCTCTGATAATGTTCAGACAACGACCCCATAAAACGACGTGATCGTTTTCAATCATATGAAACATTTATTATAAAAAGCGAAACTTCTACAATGCAAATTTCGAAATGAATTTCTGAAAAAACAAATCGCTTTTTTCTTGCTTTTTATTTTTAAAGAGTAATCTATTTAGTTTCAGTAACTTATAAAAAACTCTATCTAAAGGCTTCTGAAATATTTTTGTTATTTGATAATTGGCTGATTTATAGCTGACTATCTGTCAAAATAGGCTTTTATTTATTTTAAATGAAATAAGTCTACATGGTATTTCTGCCCTATTTGCAGTCATTTACTGAAAAAAGGTAGAAAAATGGTTAAGTAGACTTATTTAGAATCTTTTTAAATTAACAAATCTGTTACTTATCTTTCTTCCCAAACAAAGAGAAATGTACATAACGTTTAGGATGCGCTTTCAAATCCTCCAATAAGGTTGCAGCATTTGCTGTTGTCGCACTCAGATTTTGGTAGAAGGTAGGATCATTGAATAGTAAGCCGATACTGTTGTCCTTGCGATTGAGTTTTTCTGTCAGCATTTGTACATTATATAAAGTGGAATCTATTTTATTGAATGTTGATGCATAATCAATACCTTTCAAGTTGTCGCTGATAGTAATGAAATTATCAGCAATCGTGTTTAGTTTTCCAGTAAGTTGCGGAAGATCCCTTTGCATTAATATGTTTAATTGACGTGTTGTCACATCCAGATTGGCTGTCAGTTTTTCTGCGTTGTGTAAGGTTGCACCCAATGCAGGATCAGCTAATATTTTATTTAATGAATGTAGGATAGAATCCATTTTGGGCAGCATCTGCTCTATTTGAGGAACTAGCTTTTCTTCAGCGGCTCCCATGAGTCCCGCATTCGTTTTGCCAGGCAGTGTATCCCCCGGTTGATAGTATTCTGTAGAATTAAAGTTAAGGAGTAAGTTCATCTTTACTGTTCCCAGCATTTCTGTAACCAATTCTCCTGCACTTCCTTTAGGGATACGCATTTCCTTGTCTACTTCCACTTCTACTGTGACATGTCCCGGTTTAGCATAGTTGTAATTGATATTTCTTACTGTACCTACTTTGTAACCATTGGCAAAGACGGGGCTTGATCCGGCTAATCCGTTTATATTGGTATATTCTACATAATAGTAGTTGGCAGATTGGAACATATTTATTCCTTTCAGGTAGTTGATACCAAAGATCAGCATAGCCAATGCAGCGATGCCTATTAATCCTATTTTTACCTCTTTCGTCATTTCAATTGTACCTTTTATATTATCTATTCTTTTTAAATTCTTTGATGGCTTCGTTCACGTTCATTTTCTCTCCGTTTTTGAAAGCGATAATGAAAGCGTCCTTAAATTTAGGAGTAATATTACGTTTCATGCGTAGTATTTTATTATAATCCGTACTTTCTCCGTAAGTATATTTATAAAGTCCTTTTTCACGGTAATAGCTAACGGGTGATACACCTTTCAGTTGTTTGCTTCCTTTGGGTAATATTTTGTTTGATACCAATATTTGTATTTTAAATACAGGCTTGGCAGATGTTCGGGCTTGGTCGCCTGTGATCTTTTTTTGTGTGGCAGGCACAGGCTTTTTGGTAACTTTGTCAGGTTCCGTTGCAGTGTCTGGTTCCGCAGTTTGTATTTCTATTCTTGATTCTTTCGGTTTGTTTTCTGGTTCCGGCAATTCTTGTCCTTGTACTCTGCTGCGACCGGTGGGGGCATCATGTTCGCGCTTGTAATTGAGGAATGCTTTATAAATGCTGTTAGATAATGCCGTAGTGCCTGCATCGGATAAAAGATATTGTTCTTCATCCGGTGTTGAGATATAACCTAATTCAACCAAAACACTAGGCATGGAAGTGGCGCGTAGAACTAGAAATCCGGCTTGATGTACTCCTTTGTCTATCCGTTTGGCTGTATTCTTGAATTGTTTTTGGATAAGAGTGGCTAATTTTACACTCTTCTCCATATTTTTGTCTTGTACAAATTCAAAAATAATATAGCTTTCGGAAGAATTTGGATTGAATCCGGCATAACGTTGTTCATAATTATCCTCTATCAAAATAACCGAGTTCTCCTTTTTAGCAACTTCCAAATTTTCTTCAGTACGGTGAAGTCCTAACGTATAAGTTTCTGCTCCCCGTACAGTTCTGCTACGGGCTACAGAATTGGTATGTATAGAGATGAATAAGTCGGCCTTAGCATTATTAGCTATTTGTGCACGACGGTCTAAAGGGATAAAGACATCTGTCTTTCGGGTGTATATTACCTTTACGTCATTACAGTTATTTTGGATCAGTTGTCCTACTTTTAAAGCTACGTTCAGATTGATATTTTTTTCTTTTCCACGTCTGCCGATGGCGCCAGGATCATGTCCGCCATGACCGGGATCAATGACGACTATAAAATCCTTTCCCTTTGCCGCCAGGCAGAAACAGGGGAGGACCAGCCACAGGCTACACAACAGGAATATTATTTTAAGTCTATCGGTTTTCATATCAATCAAGTTGCAAATGTAGCGATTTTTAGTGAAAACTCGGCTTTTGTCTTTAAGTTTTGCGTTTTTTATTCGAAACTTGCCACAAAACCCGAAAAATAGACGAGTATTTGGACTAAATTCTTTTATTTTGTATCCCAAAATAAGTATTGAAAGATGGATTTGCTTAAGTTTATGAAGAATTGGACGTTACCTTTAGCTATGCTTGCAGGGGTTATCGGCTATTTTGTTTTTGCCAACTTCACTTTTCTGGAGCCGACAAAGCCATTTATGAATGGGTTGATTTCTTTTCTAACTCCTTCCTTGATTTTTGCCCAATTGTTGCTTACATTCTGTAAAATTGAACCAAAAGAGTTGGTCCCTAGAGTATGGCATGGCTGGTTGTTGGCTATTCAAGCTATTTCTTGTGGTATCATTGCGTTGTTGTTGATATTTTGTCCGATGGACGAATCTTATAAGGAGATATTCGAGGCGGCTATGGTTTGTCTTATTTGTCCTACTGCTACGGCAGCGGCAGTAATTACGGGGAAATTAGGTGGAAGTGCTTCCAGTTTGACTACTTATACATTACTTTCAAATATTTTGGCTGCAATAGCAGTTCCTTTGGTATTTCCATTGGTTGAGCCACATACGGATGTTACTTTTGGTATTGCTTTTCTTAAGATTTTAAGTAAGGTTTTCCCATTGTTGCTTGCGCCGTTTTTTATCGCTTTATTATTCCGTTATTATATCCCTCGATTCCATAAGTTTTTACTGGAATATCATACTTCAGCTTTTTATTTATGGGCGATAGCATTGACCATTGTAATGGGGCAGACTACTCGTTCTTTGGTTAACAGTACAGCTGATGTAACGGTAGAGATGTTGATTGCTTTTGCTGGTTTAGTAACTTGTTGTTTACAATTTTATTTTGGTAAAAGAATTGGTAGTGCATACAATGACCGTATAAGTGCAGGACAGGCATTGGGGCAAAAAAATACTGTACTAGCTATTTGGATGGCGGTTACGTATCTTAATCCTTTATCATCTGTCGGTCCAGGTAGTTATGTGGTGTGGCAAAACATTATCAACTCATGGCAGCTATGGAAAAAGAGAAAGAATGAGATAAAATAATGAATATAAGATATTGATATTTAGTTATTTGCTGTTTATATTCATCTTTTCCTTTGTTTTTCCGATTTTCCTATTAATTCCAATAAATGCGTTTATTTTGTTACCAGTTTGTTACTCGAATAGCGTTGAGTAACAAAAAAAATATCTATATTTGCCATCGGTAACAAAATAAAAACATAAGTATGGCGAAGAAGAAACAAGAGGCAAAATTGAAGGAGCCTGTAAGAATCCGGTTTAAGCAACTTGCCAATGGTAATCAGTCTATCTATTTGGACTATTACACTGGTGATGTTATTCTTTGGAATGAAAACAAGATAATGAGTGTCAGTAGCGGTCACCTCACCATAAAATTGTCAAACTTCTTAATAGATATAATAAAAATTGCAGAATGTTTTGTTTATAAAATATAAATAACTAATTTTGCAGCTCAAAATCAGAACAAAGCATAGATATTAATGAAACATTTGTCCTACATATTAGCTTTATGGGTGCTGTTATTATCAACAGTTCCATGCTTTCTTGAAGACAAATGTCTGTTTCAATGTGCTAATGAACAAACAGAAGAACCATGTGCTGATAATGATGGTTCCTCATGTACAGACTGCAATTGTTCACCATTTCTACATTGCAACACATGCACAGGTTGTCCAATACCCAAATTGTTTCATTCACCAACCGCCGAATTAATTCTATTAAATAATAACCTTTCGTTTTACAAAGAGAAAATGATTCCTCATTTCTCTTCCTCAATTTGGCAGCCGCCTAAGCTGATGAATTTAGCAGAATTCTGTATGTCATAATTAATATGACCTCACCATTTATTTATTAAATTCATGATGATGAAACCGCTGTTTCATCACCAGTACGTCGTGCACTTATTATAATACAGATTAAGTGTGTGGCACTAAATTGACAAAACAAGAAAAATGAAAATTAAATTAATAGCACTGGCAATAATTACATTGCTGGCACAAAGCATTTGTGCGCAAAACATATTTAAAGCAATCGTTAAAGACGGAGATACTAAAGAGATACTGGTTGGCGTGAATGCCGTTCTTAATAAAACCGCCAATGGAGCAAGCTCAGATGAAAACGGAATAATCACCATTTCGAACATACCTGACGGAAAGCAACATATCACATTCAGCTACTTAGGCTATGAATCGGAAACCAAATCATACACATTCCCTTTATCTTCTTCAGCTCCGGTCGAAATCTTCTTGGAACAAGATGATGAAATGCTGGAAGAAGTTACCATTTCTTCAACCAGAGGTACACGCACTATTCAAAACATCCCGACCCGTGTTGAATTTATTTCAAGCGAAGAACTAGGAGAAAAAGGGAGCATGAAACCGGGCGACATTCGTATGTTACTAAACGAAAGCACAGGTATTATCACCCAGCAAACTTCTGCCACATCCGGAAATGCATCAATCCGCATACAAGGATTGGATGGCAGATATACACAAATATTAAAAGATGGATTCCCCGTTTTTGCTGGTGCAGCGAGCGGACTGGGATTATTGCAAACGCCACCTCTTGACTTAAAACAAGTGGAAATCATCAAAGGCTCAACTTCAACTTTATATGGCGGTGGAGCAATAGCAGGCTTGATTAATCTTATCTCAAAAACTCCCGAAGAGAAAAGAGATTTAGGTCTGCATCTTAACGGGACATCCGGAAAAGGTTTGGACGTCAGCGCTTTCTATGGGCAACGATTCAAAAAGGTCGGTACAACCATTTTTGCTTCCTACAACAGAAATTGGGCTTACGACCCCTCTAACACCGGATTCACAGCCATTCCGCAGTTTGACAGATATGTCTTCAACCCCAAATTATTTCTCTATTTTTCAGAGAACACGCAAATGAGTGTAGGGCTAAATGCTATGTTTGAAGACCGTTTGGGCGGGGATATTGAGTATATTAAAGGAAATGGAAATGACACACATTCCTATTTCGAGAAAAACAAGACTCAAAGACATTCCACACAACTGACATTCGAACACAAATTCGGCGAAAAAGACAGAATTGATTTCAAAAACAGTGTAACATACTTCAATAGAAATATCGGTGTACCCACTTATACTTTTGAAGGTACTCAGGTATCTACCTTTAGTGAATTGACTTACACACGCACGAATCAAAAAACAGAATGGGTGGCTGGTCTCAACTTATGGACAGACAAATTTGATGAAAAGAAACTTACTGATTTTCAGTTAAGAGACTACAACCAGACAACCATGGGAGCATTCGTACAAAACAATTGGGAGGCAACAAAATGGTTGAATCTGGAAACCGGATTAAGAGCAGACTATATTCCGGATTATGGCGCAGCAATTCTACCACGAGTTTCTGCACATTTCAAAATTACGGATAAGTTTTCATCTCGACTTGGAGGAGGATTTGGCTATAAATCACCTACCATATTTACAGAGGATAGCGAAAGGCTACAATATCAGAATGTATTGCCAATTGATAAAGACAATAACAAGCTCGAAAGAAGTTATGGTTTGAATTTAGACTTTAATTATGTCACATCAATCTTCGATGGAAATGTAACTTTCAGCATAAACCAATTATTCTTCTACACTTATCTCGATAATCCTTTATTATTGCAATCTACAAAAGATGGGCTATATCGACTTAACAACATATCCGGCAATACAGATAGCAAAGGAGGAGAAACGAATGTAAAAATCGGATACAAAGATTTCCACTTATACTTAGGCTATACATACACCGATACCCGAACCAAAGAAAATGGGGTGAAACAAGAGAATATATTAACTCCGAAACATAGGTTGAACAGTATTCTAATGTATGAAGTAGAAGATAAATGGAAAATAGGATTAGAGGCTTATTATTTCAGCCCCCAAAAACTAGGAGACGGACAAAAAGGAAAACAATATGTGGTGTGCGGCTTCATGATTGAAAAAATATGGGAGATGTTTTCATTGTATGCTAACTTTGAAAACTTCACCGACAGACGGCAAACCCGCTTTGATACTATATATACCGGAAGTATATCTAATCCTGTTTTCCGGGATATTTATGCTCCTTTGGATGGATTTGTAATGAATGCGGGTGTTAAACTCAGATTTTAAATTATAAAATAAACTCAAAATCAACAATAATATGAGAATTCTAGGAATAGCATTTACTTTAGTTTTATTGATGTCACTAGTCGGATGTACTTTAAGCCATAGAAACTGTAGACATCATCATCACTTAAATCACAGGTCTTGCCATACACATACTTGCTGTTGTCAACGGTAAACTAAGTGATAGTAAAACAAAAACATTCCATTAGGAGAATGTGTCAGAATGGACACATTCTCCTTTTTATCTACAATTATTTTGTAATCGGAAACCATTTCCGTGTATTATTTGCAATCCTTACCAACATCAACATAACCGGAACTTCAACCAGCACACCTACCACCGTAGCCAATGCAGCCCCGGATTGTAAACCGAATAGAGAAATAGCCACAGCAACCGCTAATTCAAAGAAATTACTTGCTCCAATCATTCCGGCAGGCGCAGCAATATCATGGGGTAATTTCCACCATTTCGCCCAACCGTAGGCAACGAAGAATATCAGAACCGTTTGCAGCACGAGCGGAACTGCAATCAATACGATATGCAGAGGATTGTTCAGTATCGTTTCTCCCTGAAATGAAAATAGGATGATAAGTGTCAATAACAGCCCACCCACCGTATAATTATCAAACTTCTTAATAAATACATTGTTGAAGTATTCTATCCCTTTACGGCGTATAATCATTATGCGGGTAATGACCCCAGCAGCAAGTGGTATCACAACAAACAAGCCAACAGATAACATTAAAGTGTCCCACGGAATAGATACGCCGCCAACCCCCAGCAAGAAAGCAACGATAGGAGCAAACGCTATCAATATGATTAAATCGTTCACTGCAACTTGTACCAGCGTATAAGCGGCATCCCCTTTAGTGAGATAACTCCACACGAATACCATAGCCGTGCAAGGTGCAGCCCCCAATAATACCGCTCCGGCTAAATATTCTTCTGCTAATTCGGCAGGTATAAAAGTTTTAAAAATGACATAGAAGAACAAATAAGCTATCCCGAACATGGTAAACGGTTTTATAAGCCAATTTGTAACACAGGTGACAATTATTCCTCTCGGACGTTTGCCGACATTCTTAACGCTTTGAAAATCCACTTTTAGCATCATCGGGTAAATCATTAACCATATCAGGATAGCTACGGGTATCGACACGTTGGCGTATTCAAGCTTGCTTAATGTTTGCGGGATTACCGGGAGCCATTGCCCCACAGCAATTCCGATAACAATGCACAAGGCAACCCAAATGGTTAAGTATTTTTCAAAAAATCCAATTCCTTGTTTCTTTTCCATAACAACAACTATTTAGTTTAATTGCGGTTTTAATTCATTTAGATAGAAGTCATAGAAACGGGCTTTTATTTCATCCCGTACCCGATGAAATTCATTGTCGATAAATTCCGGACTTCCGGTTGCTTCCGATGGGTCGTCAAACCCAATATGCAACCTGTTTTTTACTTCACCAGTAAACATAGGACAGCTTTCGTTTGCACCACCGCAGACCGTAATAACATAGTCCCATTTTTTTCCTACATATAGATTGACACTTTTAGGGGTATGTTGGGCTAAATCAATACCTATTTCAGTCATAACCTTTACTGCCATCGGATTAACCTTTTCAGCAGGCTTTGTTCCTGCTGAAAAGACTTCCAGTTTACTGTCAAATGATTGTAATAAGCCGTGTGCCATTTGGCTACGGCAACTATTTCCAGTACAAAGGATTAAAATTCTCATATTCTCAATTATTTTTCCAAGCTATCAGGGCAGCGTTTCCCTTTGACAATTCTTCTACTTTCTTAATCCAAGTCAATTCATTTTGTGCCTTTGCCCGCAAAAAAGAATTTTCCGTATCGGTTAATGATAAACAAGCGTTTACAACCCACCATTTGTTATTAATTCCCGCACGCTGTAAATCCTTTTGCAAACGTTCGGCTTCAAAGACGGGGGTTGCTTCGGGCAAGGTCACAATAACAACTTCCGTTTCTTGCTGGTTTCTTAAACGTGGTAATAATTTTCTTACCGAAGCAGGAGAATCGCCATGCGTGCGTTGTACTTCCTTGTGGTAGCTTTCCGTTGCATCCAGCAGTAACAAGGTGTGTCCGGTAGGTGCGGTATCAATCACAACAATTTCATTTTCCGCTTTGTCTACGATTTCGGCAAAAGCCCGGAACACTGCGATTTCTTGCGTACACGGTGAACGCAAATCTTCCTCTATGTATTCCATATCTTCGGCAGTCATTGTTTCCGCAGCTTTACTACGAACTTCGTTTTTATAGGCTTCCAGTACTTCCGCTTCATCAATGCGGCTTACTGTAATACCTGCCTGAACTGCAAGGTTGTAATTCAGGTGGTTTGCCGGGTCAGTGGTGGTTAGATGCACCTTTGCACCCAGTTTAGTTAATTTCAGGGCTATTTCCGTGGCTAACGTTGTTTTACCTACGCCACCCTTTCCCATAGTAAATACAACTCTTTTCCCTGACTGATAGAGGTCATTAACCAATTCGTCTATACCTTTTGCATCAGTAATCCGTTGATAATCCGCATTGTCTGTTAAATTATCATCGTATAGCATCCGGCGGATATTTGCAATGTTAGATAGATTATACGACCGTAAAGGAACAGAATAAGAGGGGTAATCCAGCAGTTCCGCAGGGGTTTGTTTCAGGGCGGTTTGCTGTCTGTCATATATTTGTTTCGATACGCTATCGGCTTCATCTAATTGCAGCAAAAGTCCGTTGATTACTAATAGCTGGTTATTAATTCCCAGTAATTGTAATTCATGCGAAGAACGGGCAGCTTCTTTCAAAGGTGCGATTTCGGGACGACTTACCAACACTAAGCGAGTTGCATTTGCATCCGAGAGTGTTTCAACCGCTTGCTTATAGATGCCTTTCCTTTCTTCCAAACCGGATAATTGCCCTAAGCATGATGCACCGTGCGTACTTTCGCTAATAAACGTACTCCAAGCCGATGGTAGTTGTAGCATTCGCAATGTATGTCCCGTTGGGGCTGTATCAAAGATGATATGGTCATATTCTTTTGCTTTATCAGCATCCGTGATAAAATCGGAAAATTGATTGAAAGCAGCAATTTCTACCGTGCAAGAACCTGAAAGTTGTTCTTCCATATTTTGGATAACACTATCGGGCAGTTTTCCTCGGAAAGGCGCAATAACGCTTTCCCTGTATTCGGCAGCAGCTTGTTCCGGGTCGAGATTAACTACAGTTAAGCCGGGTACTTCCTGAATATCCGTGCCGTGTCCGTTTAAAGTTTGATTAAAGACATCTTGCAGGTTTGAAGCCGGGTCTGTGCTGATAAGAAGTATTTTCTTACCATTATCTGCCAAACCTACCGCAGTAGCACAGGCAATAGAAGTTTTGCCCACACCGCCTTTTCCGGTGAAGAAAAGGTATTTTGTCAATTCTATATCTGATAAATTGAATGTTCTCATTTTTCTTAAATAATTAATTGGTGAATACTTATTTAACTGGCATAAAATCTAAATTGACCCCCGTCCATTCACTCATTTGTTTGGTGGTAGGATAGGTTTGTGAAACAGCTATTTCTCCATCTACTAAAGTAATAGGCAGTGCGTCCGCACCATGCTTTTGCAGGAAGTCGTTCACCGTCTTATTGCTTACGTATACTTGTGGTTCGTCACGTAAATTGTGGCGGGTAACGATGATACCTTGTTTCTTCAATGATTCGATTACTACCGCAATACGCATCAATTCAGGATTGATGTTTGTTCCACAAAGACCCGTAGGGCAGCACATTGCCGGGTCGAAAATTTCTATCTTTTTCATACTGTTTTTTATTTAAAATGATACTTAATGTTTATTTATAGATAAAATACTATTGCGTAATATATTCCAACTGCGATAAAGAGAATAGCAACTATTTTGCGAAACCATTTCTCAAATATCTGTATTCGGTTGTAAAACTTCCCCAGTCCGGCAACACTATAAGCTAAAATCCATGCAAAAAGGATTACAGGTAATCCCGTAGCAATAGCATAGATTACAGGTAAGAGATAGCCGCCTGTTTCTGCTGCTGATAGAGGGATAAGCATACCGAAATAAAATACTCCACTGGTAGGACAAAAAGCAAGAGCGAATAAGACCCCCAACAACATAGCTCCCCAACCGCCTTTAGTTTTCTTTTTCAGGCTTTCCCCACCGATATTAATTTTGGGTAGATTGAGTTTTATTATATCAAGCATAAATATTCCAATGATGATTAACACCGGAGCAATCAGCATTTCCCCGTATTTGCTTACAGCTTTTTGCACCATAAACATACTTGCGCCCTCACGAAGAATAGGAATAAGAATAAAGCCAAGAACCGTATAGGTCACTATTCTGCCGAAAGTGTAGAGCAACCCGTTTATAAAAATCCGGTGACGGTTTTCTATATCCTTGCTTATAAATCCTATTGCCGTTATGTTTGTAGCCAGCGGGCACGGGCTAACTGCCGTTAAAATCCCCAATATAAAGGCTGTAATAGCGGGAACAGAACTGCTATCTAATAATGATTGAAGAAAGTCCATCTTACAACTGTTTTAACAATTCGTCAATCTTGCTTTTAATTCCCTCTTTAAACTTGTCCGGTGCATTTCTCGCATTGGAGAAACTAAACTCGGTCATATTGTTTACATTCTCTTTTCCGTCTTTCCAGCCATTCACAAACAAAGACGACCATGTAACTTCGTACTTGTCTGCAATCGCTTCATTCTCTTTCTTAGAAATATCTACTACTTTGTAGATAATCTTGCCATTTGCTTTTTCTTGGGAATAAAGACTATCCAAAAGGGCTACTGTATTGGCTTCAATCGCCCTGCAAGTGATACATCGTTGCGCTCCATGAAAATAGAGAACTTCAATGCGGTTAGGCTGTATTTCTTCCGCTTTGTTTTCCTCGTTTTTTTTCTTTGAACCATTTCCACAGGACATTAAGACCAGCATCGCAATCAGTAGATAAAATAACTTTCTCATAGTTCATTTTTTATTTGGTTATCAACTCTTTTACTTCCGAAAGGGACAATCTTTTTCCGGCTGATACAACTTTTCCGTCAATCACCAAAGCCGGAAGACCTAAAATGTTGTACTCCATGATTTTCAATAAATCTTCTTCCTTGATTAGTGTTGCATCGCAGCCTAATTCTGAAATAGCTTGTTTAGTGGTTTCATACAATGCTTTACAGCTTGAACACCCGGTTCCTAATACTTTGATTTCCATTTCTAATTCTACTTTAAAGTTAATATAATAATCGTAATTCGTAGAACTACGAACAATGATTTTAAAAAAAGGTGCTGTTATTCACAGCACGATGTACCTTTACATTGGCAATCCCCCAAAAAAGTAGTAAATAACTTTCGTGCGAGTTCCCAATTTTCCCGGTTGATACAATATCGTACTTTTGGCGTTTCTATTTCTCCTTGAATTAAGCCAGCTTCTTTCAGTTCTTTCAAATGTTGAGAAACGGTTGCCTTAGCGATAGGCAGCACTTCGTGTATATCACCGAAGAAGCAACTTTCTTGATTTGCTAAAAAAGCAAGAATAGCCATTCGTGCGGGATGTCCCATTGCTTTGGCAAAACGAGCAATCTGTTCCTGCTCTACTGTGTACGGTTTATCTTTCACTTCAATATCTCCTTTTTATTTGTTGTTCGCAAAACAACGAACAATATTTTAAATAGCAAAAAGAAGTAGGAACTTTTTTTCAGGTAGGTGAAAATTGAGTTTTAGTTTATCGCTTTGTATAGATATCCAAAACGGACTAAACCTGTTTGTGTTGACAGCAAAATAGATGCTGGCGAAAAGAAAAAGAATGTTTCTCTTTTCGCCAGCTTTATTTTTATGATTGGCGGGCTTTTGTTACCTTTGCAGCGTAAGCCCACCACTAAGCGAATTTCTTCGTTTTTTTGTTACTATTTTGTTACCTACTGTTAGTAATAGGTGGGCTTCCTTATTGATAATCAGATTAATACACTCTATGATATATAATTTGTGGCAGAACATCATCAATAGTTATCAGTTGTGGAAGAAAAGAAAAAATGAGATAAAAAATTAAGTCGCAACTATTTACTTTGTTATACGTAATGCTTGGTATGGTAAACTATATAGTTGCGTTCTATTAAAAATGAATTTGCCGTATATATCTCTTAAAGATTTCTTACGAAACCAGTAAAACGTTTCAATCCTTCTGCCAGTGTAGTACGTGGGCAGGCGATGTTCCAGCGCATGAATCCTTTTCCTTCAGTCCCGTACATTGCTCCTGCATTGAGCCATAATCCAGCTTCGTTAACCAATCGCTGTTCGAGTTCCTGCGAGTGTATGCCGAGTCTGTGACAGTCCATCCAAACGAGATAGGTTCCCTCCAATGCCGTGATAGGAAACTCGGGCAGATGCTCCCGACAGAACTCCTGCATATAGAGAAAATTGGCCTGTAAATATTTGATGAGTTGGTTCAGCCACTCTTCCCCTTCGTTGTAAGCTACTTGAGTCGCAATTACACCAAAAGGATTGACATCACATACTTCGTTATCGTTAATGGCCCGGTCGATTTTCGCTCGACGGTTAGCATCAGCACAAATAATGTTCGCAATCTGTAATCCGGCAATATTGAACGCTTTACTGGGAGATATACAGACGAATGGTGACGGAAATTTTCTGAGATGGAAGCAAACGGTGTGTAACGGTACTCTGGAAAAACCAGTTCGCAATGAATCTCATCCGAAACGACCATAACATCGTGGCGAATACAAATTTCACCAATACGTACCAATTCTTCACGTTTCCATACTCTTCCGGCAGGATTGTGAGGATTGCACAGCAGCATCACCTTCACTTTCGGATCAGCAGTCTTACACTCTAAATCTTCATAATCGATGGTGAAAGTATTACTTGCAAAGATCAACGGTGATGATACCATTTCACACCCATTGTTACAGATTGAAGAAAAGAAACAATTATAAACCGGAGTCTGCACCAACACCTTATCTCCCGGAACGGTCAAAGCCTTGATGACTGCCGAGATGGCCGGGACTACGCCTGATGTGTAAATTATCCATGTGCAGTCAATCGTCCAACTGTGACGGCGTGCGAACCAATCTGTAACAGCCTCGTAATAACTGTTGGGCACACGGGTATAACCGAAGATACCGTGTTCCACCCGTCGGCGTAAAGCATTGACGATAGCGGGGGCTGTACGGAAATCCATGTCAGCCACCCACATCGGCAATACATTTTCGCTTTCTGAGCTATCCCATTCTTTTTCTTGAAGTCTTCTATTTTAAGTATTCTTTGAAAAATTCCTCCAGCTTATCGAATGGAATAATGTCTGTCCGGTCATATAAATCCGTATGTACGGCATCGGGAATAATCATCAGTTCTTTATTATCGCCTTTCAGCTTCTTGAAAGTATCCTCACTAAAATAGCGGGAGTGAGCTTTTTCTCCATGAATGAGCAACACGGCACTGCGGATTTCATCGGCATACGCAAGGATAGGTGCGTTGAGAAATGCAAGATTGGAGGTTTTGTTCCAGCCCAAACCGGAGTTGATGGAACGGGGATAATAACCTCGTTCGGTCTTGTAATAATCGTAATAATCCTTTATGAACTGTGGCGCATCACCGGTAGGCTCCGGGTTCATCACGGTGCGGGGATAAGTGTCGGTACGGTAGTCTTCCGTGCGCTGGGCGTTAAACTCCTGACGTATTTTGTAGCGTGCATCCGCATTGTCTGCGGCATCGAAATAACCGTTTGCTGTACAGCGACTGATGTCGTACATAGTGGAAGCTACCGTTGCCTTGATACGTGTGTCGTTGGCAGCCGCATTGATAGCAAAACCACCCCAACCACAAATGCCAATGATGCCGATTCGTTCGGCATCCACATCCGGACGTGTCGCAAGGTAATCCACCGCCGCCGAGAAGTCTTCGGTGTTGATGTCCGGTGAAGCCACGCTGCGAGGCTGTCCACCGCTTTCACCAGTAAACGAAGGATCGAAAGCAACCGTCAGGAATCCTCGTTCGGCAAGTGTCTGGGCATACAGTCCCGACGACTGTTCCTTTACAGCTCCAAACGGACCGCTGACAGCAATGGCCGGCAGTTTACCTCCGAAAATCGTTTTCGGTGCATACAGGTCGGCGGCGAGCGTGATGCCGTAACGATTTATGAAAGTCACTTTGCTATGGTTCACCTTGTCGCTCTTCGGGAACGTCTTGTCCCATTCCTGTGTCAGATTTAACTGTTCCATATTTTTGTGAGTGTTTTGTGCCGGGCTTTCCGTCAGGCCGAAGAGGCAGAGGAAAGCAGCCATTAAAATAGTTGTACGTTTCATAACCGATGTAATTTAAATTTTTATTGTTTTCTTTATCATAGTGCAAAATTACAGCGGATTACAGGAAAAGCCGGTAGATGGATTACTGATTGTATAACCTCAATTACAGACATTTTTTTACATGTGTCTCATCCAACGTTCTCGCTTCAAGCGGACCAGGAAAATCAGCCCCCTGAAACACAGCTTGATGCACATGGCAACCCATACACTTTTCAGACCTAATGACGGGGCGAGCAAGGCGGCTAATGACAGACGCACCGCCCGGATATTGAAGAAATTCATCAAGCACGGGACAAGCGTATCCGCTGCTCCGACAAAGACACCGTAAGTGATAATCGAGGCTGCAAACATCGGCTCAGCGAACGCTTCGATGCGCAGTGCCATTATGCCCAATTCCCGAATCTCCCCGACGGGGGCATCTAACCGATAATTTAGGGGGCGAACAGATACATGAGTACACCTATAACCCCATAACGGTCATACCATATAAATATGGTAATGCGGGCGAAACTTCGGACCAGTTTCCGGCGATCGGCACCGATACTCTGCCCAACCAGTGTCGTGCAGCATCGGCAATCCCGTACTGGGCATATGCAGAAGCTTTCGGCTGTAATGGCAAATGAATTGGCTGCGATGGCGAAGACGCCCAACGGAGTCACGATAACTGTTGTCATGATTTGCGTACCACAAATGACGATATGCTCTAAACCGGATCGGATTGTGTTATGGCAGTTGTTCCTATAACAAATAAACTTGCAATCATGATGACTGATATACGTTTCATTATCACTTGATTTTATTAAGTTTTGAATTTCAGAATCTTGATGCAAAGATAAATACATGACTGAAAATACAGTGTAGATAAATTACAGATGTTATAACCCTAATGACATGATTTCCGGAAAGAATAGTATAAATCTGTAGCCAAGGTTGATACAATGTCTCAACCTGTTATTCTAGAAAATGATAAGTATAGAGTTTGAAATCTTAAATTGATGTTAAACAGGAAATTAGGCAAGGATTACAGCTACGTAATACCCCGGAATCGAGCGAGTGACTACACTATCAGCATCAGTTATGTTATTTTTACCAATAGTAACCGGAGCGTATTTGCAACAGGTGAGAAACTGAATACTGCAAGAAATTATCATGTTGCCTCTTTGGTTGAAATAGTGCTATGAAATAGAGATTTTAACCCATCGAAAATGGCAGGAAGAGCAATAGTGCCATGCACCTCGTCGGGAAATTTTTTATAAATGACATGCAAATGCTTGTTTTTCATTTCAGGGATGATCTTATTTTTTAAGCTGTCGGCCAATGAAAACTGAATAAGTTTGATTGCAGGACGTTGGCGGGTGGCGAAAGCAACATACAAATGTTTGCCGGAGAAGTCTTTTTGATAAACATTCTTTGCAGCTTGTTGTAGAAAAACTCCTCGGTCCCACCATAAGCTTGGATCTATTGCTATATACGAGTCAAAAGACTCGGGGTGATTTGACAGTGTCTGTAGGGTAAATAAACCTGCGTATGAATGTCCGACAAGAAAGTTTGTACCGTTGGCAGGAACTTTATTTTCCACTTCCAGACGTAGTTCCTCTATCAGAAAGCGATGGAACTGTTCAGCTCCACCACCTGCCGGCTTATCATAGGGACAAATAGTACCATCCCGGCGGGCGGCTGAGCAGGTAGGAGTGAAATCTCTGGTCCGGTCTGTGTTTAAGACAGCAACAACGATGCAAGGAGGTAAATTTGAGGTTTTAGAAGAAGAGAAGAAACGCGTAAAGCCAACCACGGAATGAAAGAAGGAATCTCCATCCAATAGATAAAGAACCGGATAAGCCTTTCCTTTTTCACCAGCTTTGGTCTCAGGTACATAAATCCAATATTTTCTTTCTTCATTCAGTATTTCAGAAAACAATGTATGACGCGTTCCGATATAAATGGAATCTTGTTTTTGTGCGGAGAGGGGAAATATCCATCCTATTTGTATGAACAGTATTATATAAAGTATCTTCATTTGTTCGTTTTTTGGGGTTGCAAAGTTCGATGAAAATATGGATATGGACAATCCCTATTTTTAGGTATTTCAGAATGTCTCCAATGGAATTTCCTCTATGTCTTATGATTTTGTGGAGGTGGCACCGGATGCATCGGAAGGAATTGATTGAACCGGATTTTTAAGTAACTTCTTAGGGGAATTCATTAAAATATCCTATCACTTCTAACATTTCCCGATTAATTTTGTATTTTTACAGACATACAAAGATTAACTGTAACAAGATATGATTATTTCTGTCGTCTTAGTATCTATGATGGTGGTTTTCGTAACAGTTTATCATTTTGTTACAAAGCCGAAAAAGCAGCAAGAAAAGATTTATTCGGCGATGACCACCGATGAGCTTATCAGGTTCGTGCAGTCCATGCACTGTGAACTAGTGAAGAGAATTGATGCTGATGCCATTATCATCGGTTTTCAAGGAGGTTATTTTCATTTATTAAGAGAAAAAACAGGTCAGAATATTCAGTTATATTATAAAGATTTCTATGCATGTAGCTATGAACAGTCTAAAAAAATAGTTTTTGACATTAACAACATTAACTGCCGATACACAGCTTGGACTTGCTATTTGCGTAAAAGTCATGAGGACGGAGAAAGTGAGACACCTTTTACGGCTTGTCTGTCTGCCTGTCTGTTCTTGTCGGGCAGTGAAACTCAGTTAAAACAACATTTGCGGGTATTGCTTGAGTCATCTTTTATGATAGCCCGTAGTTTTAAAGAGTTGGCAGAACAATCTGCTTCAATACAAGACGTGTTGGTGAAAAAAGAATTCGAAAATCGTTTGGCTTTGTTAAGACGAAAATTGGAGATTGGACATGGTAAGCTGTTGGAACCTGTCGATGTTTCCCGGCAAGATATGGATCAGATAGAGGATATTCTTTCTCTTTTTGGTACAGTGAAACAGGAAGATATAAAGGGAATGACACTGGTTTGCAATGGGCGGATAGAGAGGCGTACCGAATTATTGTCTATTCTTTCTTTTCGGTTGAAAGATGCTGTGATGGATGAAAAAGGACAGGCGGGAAAAGATGCTCTGATCTGTATCACACTTGCTGAAGGGCAGTTGGTGATTGCGTTGGAGAAAGCTGAAGGCAGTAATGAACGATCTCTTTATTATAAGTTGTCGGCTATGCGGACGGACAGAGTGGATGCTTTTTTCGATGAAACCCAAAAAGGCAGAGTATTCAGTAGTATGATTGAGGTTAGATTGACAACGGATCATGATGATTATTGGGAGTTGAAATATATGTTGGACGATGCTAAAGAAAAAGCGGAAAACAAACAGTTTGACGAACTGACGGAGGAACAACAGGCGTTGCTGGCTTATACCGAGCCTACCTTGCAGACTACTATTTATTGGGGGAAGAAATTTTTCAGGCAGCAATGTTATCTTCAGGCGTTGGGGTGTTATCTTTCTATTTTTCGGTATTATCAAGTCCACTGGACGGAATTGCCGGAGCGTGGCAAGGAAGAATATTATGTGATTTGTTATCATATCGGTTTTGTTTATCTCACATTAGGGCATTTTGAAAAGGCTTATTATTATTTGACTAATGCTAAAAGAAATTCATCCATTCATGCGATTCGTGATTTTACCAACTGTCTCGTCGAAATGAAGGATACAGGGGCTCTTGAGTATATTTATTCTATGGTGAGTTTGGTTGGCAGTCAGATAAAGATGTATGGTGATGAAAAGAATACCTTGTTTCCACTTTATCATTTTCTTCGGCGCAGGGCAGCACAAGTATTAGTAAACTTGAAATATTATTCGCAAGCTAGGGAACTGCTCTATCAAATGCTGGGAGAGGAGGAGAATCGTGAGTTTGCGGAACGGGAATTGCAGTATCTTGAGAGTATGGGTGCAAGTGATGATGCGAAGCGGAACGAGTGAGAAGAATGTGAGGAGGTTGAATGAAAGTTTCATGGAATTTCATAATGGGATGTTGCTAGGAGTAAAGCAGAAATGTGGAAAATGTTCTGTAACATGGGCTGCTTTTCATTGAACTCTGTGAAGTTACATTTTGTTTGTATTGATGATAAAGTGTAATCCCTATACCGTCCTTCTGAGCTTTTGATCTGATGGTATCTTGTCAAGTATCCTTGGATGAGTAAAGGTCGTTTATCTTTCTCATCTCTGAAAGAAAAGGTATAGGAGTAGAGTTGTCCGATGCAGCATATTATGCTAATTGATTGTCATTAGTTTACATCAAAAGATAGAAGCCTCTAAAATTTACTTGTTTTTCGCAACAAATTGATGATTTAACGATTTTTTTCATCCTCTTTCTCCAAACAGAGAGAAAAAAGGCAAAACCGTCTTTTCGGCTCCCGACTTTTTGTTGGATCTTCGATCAGAGGGTGAGTACAAGGGTCGGCCAGTCAGCCAGTTGTTTCCGGTTTCTCCTTCGGGACATCCTTGGGTTTCCAGGCTACGATGAAGCTAACAGTTGTGGATTTGATCTAATAACTTTTTGCAAACCAATCGGTGAGTATCTTTTGCATTCGCATCGAGAGCTTGGTTACGGGAAGGTCTGTCTTTTCGGTAAAGAGCTTAAAGCTGCGGTATTGCATAGAAACACCGCTCTGCAGTGCCAACACCTCGTATTTGATTCTCTTGAAGGACCCTAGGCGGTCGCCCCTATGAAGAGAGTTTTATACTTGAATTTTTTTAACCCGATACTCTTGTATGCCGTTGATGTGATTAGTGTTTCCTCTATAGCTCTGCCGTATAAAATAAGCATTCCCTATAGAATTAGGTAAAGTCGCTCTATAATTGAAGAGAGCGACTTTACTTACGATTTAATACTAACCTTCCTGATATATCCAGTAATCATTATCCTTTCTATTATCTTTGAAATATTGAATACGGTCAACGATGTCAATGCCTTCTTTGTTTTGTGGAATGATAAATCTGGCACGCTCTTTATTGTCCTTCAAAGAGTATGATACAAAAGCATTGTTTTCACATCTCAACAGCCCTTTTCTGTAAGAGAGCGCACGGATATCATATCGTTCTACAGAATTTGCTACTGCTTGTCCTTCAATGAGTGCTTGAAGCATACATTGGTAGGCATTAGATGATTCACGCTTTTCAGAGTGCAATGCCACAAGAGCGTATGGTTGTTCATCATACATAGTATATTTGCCATAACGCTCGGGGCGGAAGCATGGATACGCGATATAATAATATCGCCAATCGTATTGACTTTTAGTTTTGCATTCTGTTAGATACGCATCAATTTTTTCTTGTAAGTAAATGTCGTCTATTTCTATATCAATCTCAAGCAGAGAACGTAATGATTTTTTTGTCTTATTAAAATCTGGATTTTTGCCTGTCGGATGAAATAATGCATACCAAGCCTTATTGCCAATTTCATCCTGATTCCCAGAACCAAGTTGAATGCACCAATTATTTATCCTTTGGCTATAATCATACGTTGCTAACATTGCACAGTCAATAATATCGCGAGAGCATCTATCAAAGACATGGATGAATCGCTGATAAAGATGAGTATTCTCATACCCAACAACATCTGTACGACCTTGAAGCAGATAGTGATCCTCCAACTGAAAAAGACCAGCAGAATGCTCGGGATGTTCTTTGGTAAACTGGAGCTTTTGACGCTCCTCTTCCATCTGAATTACATTGAAATTCAGTCTCACGTCATTATCAATCATTATACTATCTGCAATTTCCCCAGAAAGAATAATATTTTCTACCTGACGAAGATTTGCGGGCATACGGTTTCCTGCATCACCATTAGGGGTATCGACAACTTCGTTTCTGGAATTTTTGAGCAGATTCACTACCACACGCAAGCGTCGACGGAAATCCATTTCTTTTATCTTATCATAGTTCATTAAATAGATAAGAAAGGAGTAGAGCATTATTAACCAATAGGTAGTATTTTTACGCAACGCGGCTCCGGTCAATACCCCTTTGAAAATATTGAGATCTGTAATTTGTTGAGATACGACAACTTTTTCGTGTTCATGATAATCTTTTGACAGGTAAGAGTTGAAAAAAATATCAATTGGGTTAAGTATTAATGAATTAGAACGTCGCTCTTTGTTTTGAATATTGACCATGCAATCAAAGGCTTGTTCAAAAAACACTACATTTTTTGGTTGATTCTTATAAAGCCTTTCCAGTAAACTGAAATCATCTTCTAAATCAAATTCTGATGAAGAGCGATCTGACTTATAGACAAGAATAAGGGAAATCATATGGAAAAAGTTTAGAAAACCGCTATCGACGAGATTATACTCATCCCTATAAATCCAAAGTAAATCGGTCCATTCGCGGTCTATCTTAAGGCCAATGCGTTTAGCAGTAGCTTCATCGTCATTTTCAGAACGCATAACCTTTAAGAGTTCTGCCTTAAAATGTTCAAAGTCAGTGAGTGGTTTTCCACGGGAGTTCATCTTGATGTAAATGTCATCGGTTAACTTCATCTCCTCAATATCGCGGAAATAGAAATTAATTTTATCCAATTTGTTCCATAAGTCATTAATATCGGCAAAACGCTTTTGGATTTCATCAAGCATTGTGAGCATTCCTCTAACCGTAGGATCGTTGCTCCATTCCATTGGAAACCATCCCTCATTTTTAATTTCATCACTAAGATGTGTTTTCCATGTAGGTTCGTAGTTAACGAGCTTTATAAGAAAATCTCTCGCGCTATAACGTGTGTTGTATGAAAACCTCGCAAGTCGCTTATCGTTGATGCCCTCTTTTTTATCTGCATACCAATGAAGTAGCCAAAGAGTAGTTAGTCGTTGCTGTCCATCAAGAGGAATCAGCTGACCATTCTGAATATTACCATAAATGAAATCGAGGGTTAAACCATTGTTTATTAATCCAGCATGTATTGCTGATAGAAAACGTTCACGAGTCTTTACTGCATGTGCATCAGATCGGCCTTGTGCATAAGCACGTTGAATCCGTGGTATAGTGATTCCACTTATTCCGTAAGGATTGTTTTCAGAAATCAGATTCTTCAGTGTCGTAGTTTCCATTTGTCAAGTTGGGTATAGTGGTATCGTTATTATCCTGTTTATAGTAAGGTGAAATTTTCTCATTAAGGGCCTCGGCATAATCTCTTCGGTCTGTCTCTCCCCAAAAGAAAAGCGATGGACCCTCTTGAGTATAGTACTTGAAGAATACGTGTTTTGTACAAATTGGAATGTATCTTCCTTCTTTATCATAATTAATGACACGGTGTCTTTTAACATCAAAAACGGAGTTGCTAAGAGCCGCGTTTTGAGATACATCTAGCAGTGCCATATTTGCTAATCCATGCGAGTAGCTATTCTCCTTAACGACATCTTCCTTAGACGTGAATATGATAATTACTTCCTTCTGAATCTCATTAAAGCGTTCACGCACATTCCCTGGATCCTTATCGCTATGAAGTTGTTCAATCAATATCTCCATTTTCTCTATAAGTTCATTATTTACCTCAAAAATAGAACTTTCAGAAGATTTCAAAAGTGCAATATGACTTTCTAGCCATGTAAGAATATCTTTATTCTTTTTAAGGCTTTCGGCATTTTGAGCGTGGATATGCTCCAAACTCCATATAGAATCTTTATGTTTGTCAAATGGGAACCTTCGTTTACCATCGTCCATCAGACGTTCTGTTTCCACATTAAACAAAGTCAATACCTTTTGTAGTTTGTCTTTCCTTGTATCGTATGATAAGCTAAGTAACTCTTCTTTATCTTTAATGCTTATTGATTCTGAAATCATTTTGTCGAGCTCGCTAAGAAATATATCCTTAGCAAGAGGAGTGTTGCCATCATTTTGCCATACGGTATAAATTTTCCTTAGTGGAACTCCTATAGTAATCAGATAACCAATTTTATGGTAAAAGTCATGGTTCGTATACCATTCGCGGAGCGTAAGAAACACATGATAGATGCGACTCCATATCTCAAGAAGCGGATTTTCTGTGGTGGTTTCCGATAGAGACTTTATTTGTCGATCAAAGTAAAAGAATGTACGATACTTTTCACGATCATTCCCTGATTTGTCTACCATCAGATCAAGGATAAGATCTATACGAGTTGGCATTTGATCTCCATCAATATTGGACAAAAAGCCCCAAAATGATGGATTTTGTAGTTCTTGCTCAATCATGTCCCACTGGAGTGAGATTTCCTCCTGTCGTCCTGACATCTTGTCTCGCACACTGTCTTTAAGAAACAAGGCTTTGACAAGTTCCGAGCTTGTCAGTGGAATTTTTCCAATGTTTAGACGCTCAAATAGCTCAATACCATTCTCAGCAGAATCCACTTCGTACCAAATGACGTTTACTGATGATATGAAATATTCATTGAGTTTGGTCAGGTAAGCTGCCATTTCTCGACGCTCACCCTGTGTCTTTTCTGTAAAATATTGCTCTATATATTCGTATGCAGATGCGATAAAATAATAATCTATATTCAGCTCTCTAAGCGAAAGATCAATATTACCAAGAAAGTTTGCTGATTCTTTACGAGTTTCATACTCTAACTTAAAGCTAGGTTCATATAGATCTCCCAGTTTTGCTTCCATATACTTGCAGATGAGGTATATGGTTGTAAGACGTTGCTGCCCGTCAATGAGCTCGAACCTCTCATTGCTTTTCTTTACAACAATTGGTTGTAAGCAATATGGCTTTCCCGCACTTTCATAAATGTCATCGAGAAGGAGTTTTATTTCCTCCGAGGTCCATCTATAACCCCGTTGATAATCGGGGAGGTAGAAAAGGCCCTTGATCTTCCCTACATTTTTTGTATCAAGAATAATGTTTGACATATTGTAGTATCTTAATATAATTTTTTATACAATGTAATATCGTATGCTGACTGATTTTCGATAGTTTGTATTTAAAAGGTGGAAACTTTACAAAATTACTTGTTTTTTCGCTAAGAACCGATGTTTTAATGTTTTTTATCGTTTCTCTTCGAACAGAGGGAGAAAGGGTAAAAACTGCCTTCTAGGGCTTCGATAGATCTTGTTCACAAAGATAGGGTATGTCGGAGTTCGTTTTGCCCAAAAGGGTAGTAAAATCGAGGATAGATTCACAGGTATTTTCTGGTTCCCATGCGAGTGTTATGTGTCCTATTCGGAGTTGTATTTTGTTCGATCTTTACACTCGGTTACTCTACGTTTTGCAGCCAAAAGAAAAATGATTGAAGTTATTTCATCATAGTGCAGCCATCTCTTCTCCCTTATTTTGACTTTACTTTATTGAACGTATATAGGAATACGGGGATAAAGTAAAGTTGGTTTTCATTTGAATAGTAAACTAATCTTGAATATATGTTGTAAGGTAATTTTTGTAGAATAGACATTTAATTCGTTTGGAAAAATGTCGTGTAATGGGGATGATTCGTTTGAAAAAGTGTAGAGCCTTTATACTGCTGTGTCTTCTAGTCTTGCGATTTTGTCTGCAATCTATCATTAAATAGATAAAAAGTAATATTTTTGCATATTATATGATAAGTTGATTATGACAAAGAATACAATGGGGATTAAGTTGTCTCGAAAATTGGAGCAGAAGATGTCGGTTGTGGGAGAGCAGATAAAACTGGCTCGATAGCGGAGGAATTTGAGTGTGGCTCAGGTGGCGGAACGGGCACTTGTTCCCCGTTGACTGTGTTCCGAATAGAGAAAGGCGCACCGATGGTAGCAATCGGAATATACTTGCGAGTGCTGTATGTTCTGCAGCTTGATGATGATATTCTGTGGCTGGTCAAAGAAGATAAATTGGGAAAAGCTTTGCAGAATTTGAGTTTGAAGACAAGGGAACGTGCTTCGAAGAAAGAGTAAGCGATGAAGACGCTATATGTATATGCCGATTTTGATTGGATCGAAGAAACAGAACTCGTTGGTGAGTTAGGCTATGAATCTCTTCGTAGCTCGGATTGCTATTGTTTTACTCTCAATGATGGATGTTTTGAAAAAAAAACGGAGATTTGTTTCTGAGCGATGATCTGAATAATTATCCGGGACAGCAATATACGCAACCGGAGAAAGATATATTTGGATGTTTCTCGGATGCTTTGCCGGGTCATTGGGGGGCGAACGTTGTTGCTGCGACGTGAGCAGATTGTAGCGATGGAGGAGAAGCGACCGGTACGAAGACTGTTTCCTTTCGACTATTTGATAGGTATCGATGGCTTTTCCCGAATGGGGGCTTTCTATTGTAGAAATGATTTTCCGTTCGGTACGAAGCTCGGCTAAATCAAGGAATGCGGTTTTTCTTCCATAAGAGAGCCTTTGGGAACTATTTCGTAGGAATAGGCTTTCTCAAAGGCTTGGTGTCCGGCATCTGTCATAAGTCCTCGGTCTTCAAGATTGATACAACGTTCTTTGTTTAACTCAGTCCAATGACTTCCTTTGCGATGAGGTGAAAGCCGCTGTGCAAGGCATCCGTCTGGCAATTTCTTTAGAGTTGAATCAATCCACCTGAAGCACAATGCTTCTTCAACAACTTCAATGTATGGAATACATTCGTATGTGGGCTGTTTAGAGCGTGAAGTTACAACCCAACACGATTTCACCCGATTATGGTTGACCTTCAGCCATTCTCTCAACTCGATGCGGTCTGTGAAGTCTAGTAGATTGATAATTTCCATATTTGCCTCCAACTGATATGTTATTAATCCAACTGTTTTCTATAAACTGAGTCCAATGTATTTCCTTCTTTATCTTTCCATACCAACCAGCCGTTGTTGCTGCTACCAATACAGAAATCTGCGGCAGTACTGGGACTTGAAAAAGTTTTATCTGATGTCAATACCAATATTCCGTTCTCAGTAGAAGTGTAATCTTGAAGCATCTTTTCTCGTTTTTCTTTCCAGTTGAAAGACGGAACCATTGTTTTGGCAACAGTACTTCCTTTTAGGACTGTGAATCCATCGGAACTGTAGAAACCTTTTGCATTGCATCCTCTACCTTTGGTGTAGAATAGATGTTCTTCTTTGGGTTGTGATACTTCAAAAATATTGCAACCGATAAATGATGCCAAAAACTTCACATCTTCGAAAAATTCATTCATTGAGTCCTGTTGATGCTCCGGTAGGTTAGGGGCTTTAGGAATTTGTTTATTATCGCTTAAAACAAAAGCGTTTGCTTTCTTGGCTTCGGCTATAGCTTTATGTTCTAGGTATTGCACATCAACTTTAGTCATATCGGCGTCTTTCGATACAAATATGAGTGCTTTTTGCCAAAACGATTTTTTGCTATCGTGGTCTTTTACACGTTCTTTAAAGTTCTCCGTTTCACCTATATACGCCTGCGGCTTGGTTGATTCATCTTCCCCCAGCAATATATAGAATGCAGGTTTTTGTAACTTCTCTTGTGTATTCAAATAAGAGAGATTAGAACGTGGTACGACAAACATTTGGCAAATTTTGTTGCTAATGAATGCGTATTGAGTTCCTTTTGGGTCTCCATCAATGAGATATGTTGTTACTGTCTTTCCCATAAATATGTCTAAATTCAATTACTTTGAGGTATAACTCATTTAAGAACTGACTTTTCTTAATGCAAATATACACTATTATCGAATATAATTCCCTATATTTGTCTAATAAAATCATATCAAGTAATGAAACTGAATAGAATAAAGACTGTTTTATCCGAAAAAGGTATTTCTCAAACGTGGTTAGCTAAACAGCTAGATAAGAGTTTCAGTATGGTCAATGCCTATGCCTGTAATCGGATTCAGCCTAATTTGGAAACCTTGCAACGGATTGCGGAGATATTACAAGTTGATTTGAAGGATTTGATAACCGATAAAAAAGAAAGGTTACAATAAATTATTTGAAAGCAATATCAGAGCGACAAGTCATTTAGGAGAAAAGGATTGAATAATAAAGTGAAATCAGAACAGAAGTTGAATTTGAAAAAGAATCAGGAAATTTCACTTACAATCGAAGATTTTACAAAGGAAGGGGAAGGTCTTGGCAAGTACCAGGGCTTCCCTTTCTTTGTTAAAGACACGGTAATCGGTGATGAAGTGAGAGTTTCCATAACAAAATTAAAAAAGAATTACGGTTATGCCCGTCTGGTAGAAATCGTAACACCATCAAAAGACAGAGTAACCCCGCCATGTCCGGTCGCAAGACAGTGTGGAGGTTGTAAGTTACAGCAGATTTCTTATGAGAAACAGCTTTCTTTTAAAAAGAGTCTTGTGGAAGGGTGCCTGATGCGTATCGGCGGTTTTGGAAAAGAAGATATTGAGCAGAAGATGGAGCCGGTATACGGAATGGAAGAACCGTGGCATTACCGCAATAAGGCACAGTTTCCTGTTGGTTATGACAAAGAGGGGAACCTTGTTGCCGGATTTTATGCGGGCCGTACCCACTCCATCGTGGCCAATACAAATTGTGCGATTCAGGCAGAAGTAACTCACCCGATTGTTGAAAAAGTTCTTACTTATATGAAAGAAAATAAGATCTCTGCATATGATGAGAAAAATCACAGTGGTTTGGTGCGCCATATTTTAACCCGCATAGGATTTACTACTGGCGAGATTATGGTATGTCTTATTGTAAATGGTACGAAAAAGCAGTTGAAACATATTGATAAACTTGTAGATGACTTAAAAACAATCGAGGGAATGACAAGTATTATCGTAAACACGAATACTGATAAGACAAATAAAATTTTGGGACTTCGCTGTGAGACTGTATGGGGCCAGGATTATATTGAAGATTATATCGGTAATATTAAATATCAGATTGGGCCGCTTTCTTTCTATCAGGTAAACCCACAGCAGACAAAGGTTCTTTATTCTAAAGCATTAGAGTACGCTGAGCTGAAAGGGCAGGAACTTGTGTGGGATTTATACTGCGGAATCGGAACTATTTCCCTCTTTTTGGCGCAGAAAGCAAAGCAGGTTTACGGTGTAGAAATCATTAAAGAAGCCATTGATGATGCAAGGAGAAATGCCGCATTAAATCATATGGATAATGTTGAATTTTTCGTTGGAAAGGCAGAAGAAGTCGTACCTGCACAGTATGAAAAGACTGGGATTCATCCAGATGTCATCGTTGTTGATCCACCAAGAAAGGGCTGTGATGCGATACTCTTAAACACAATGCTCGATATGGCACCGAAGCGCATTGTCTATGTAAGCTGCGACCCGGCAACATTAGCAAGAGATTTAAAGATACTGTGTGAGGAAAAATATACCTTGGAGAAGGTATCCGTGGTAGATCAGTTCAGCCACTCGGTTCATGTGGAGAGTGTTTGTGCTTTGAAAAGAGTAGATGAATAATTTTGCTATATTTGCTATAATATAGAGAGTGTCTGTATTAAAAAAGACTGGAAAGCATTTTTTAAATATACTTTAGGTAAATAGTTTTTTATACTATATTATTAGGACCTTTATAGAGAAAATAAGATAAGAATGAAAAATTATCCAGAAACTATGATAGGATATATTGTTTTTTGTCTTTTTAATTATAGTAGTATTTTTAATTGCTATAGACACATCTTATGAT
>ERZ779869.804-NODE-804-length-32747-cov-7.207880_pt1 | contig 32747 bp, 27 predicted proteins | sample MGYA00511557_ERZ779869 | MGnify/ENA primary metagenome ERZ779869 (study PRJEB29588, sample SAMEA2154620) | human gut metagenome | biome: human gut; feature: human-associated habitat; material: faeces | place: Denmark | collected 2008/2010 ... | reverse complement strand
GTTCAAAGGGGCTTGGGGGCGCTGCCCTCAACAAGCAAGCGGAGAGGAAAATCACAAAGGGATTTTCTTCTCTGCGGGCCTGTGTGTATTAACACAGGCATTGCTTGCTATCATTTCCACAAACAAAAACTCCGACACATCCCCAACGGTCGTATCGGAGTTCACGGGTCCAGATGGTAGTCATCGAACAATGGAGACTGGAAGAAATCACACAACGTAATGCCTAATCCTTGGCACATCTCATGGATGATCCGCAGCTTCACGGATTCATACGAACAGTTGATGACATTCCCTATCGTTGATTTCGGTACGCCGCTTTTCATAAAAAGCTGGTACTGTGTCATGTGCCTTTCCGAAAGAAGTTCTGTCAACCGTTTACTCACGGCCTCATTTAGCTGCATCCGCATCACCACCATTCCCTGTCACTGTACTAATTATTATATGGTGGTGCGGTAAAAAATTAGTCCCTGCAGCTGTACTGGTCTGATATTCTGTTGTAAAATATTTCTGACAGCGTTTTATGTAGGGAAATAGAAATGCTGTCAGGTAACTAATCCATTTTCACAAACAAAATAGGAGAAATAGGGATGCACAAAGAGGTAGATTTTATAGCGGAATACAATGAAGAAATGAAGGAGCTGCTGGCGGAACCCCAGACGTCCCCAAGCGAACGGGAGTGGCAGCGGTTTCGGCTGTCCATGGAATTGGTCAATGCCCAGGAATCCCAATATACCAGGGTAAAGAATGAAGAACGCTGGAAACGACTGGAGCAGGAATTTTATCCGGCCTTGTGCGTGATTGCAAAGACTCAGGGAGGCCGTGTGGAATTGAACATCAAGGAAGATACCTTGATCGGTCAGCTTGTTTACATAGGAGAAGGGCTTACGTTAGGCAACTCAAATCCAGAAGGACTGGCTGCGTTTTCGAGGATTGTCGCAGCGGCGGAAGATATTTTTGTCTCCATACATGACGGGTGTTCAAAGTTTCAATTTATCTTCTGCCTGCACGATAAGGTTTTTGTGGAAGATCATGCGGAGCAGATTGCGAAGATAAAAGAAAAAATCCGGCTCCACCGTATGGAAACTATGCGGCTTCATCGGATGCTTTCAGGCAAGGATTAAGGATAGAGAATCAACACGCATACTTCAAAATTCAAAAAACATCCATGGACTGCGGCCATGAAAATATGCTATACTAACCGTGGTTTGCTTATGCTAACCAGGGAGGAAATACAAATGAGCGAACAGCAATTTACAGACTTTTTTGACCCGGAAATTCAAAAAATTGTCAGCGAAGATGGCTGCTCCATTTACAGAATGAAAAATGTAACTGGAGAGGGTGTTATCACTCGCTATGAAATTCTTCCGGGTATTGAATTATTCTATAATGATTTTCACATGAGCGATGGACAGAATCAAAACAAGCTTCCGCACTCTGATGTACTTGAAATCAATCATTGCCGGGAGGGACGTTTTGAATGCGAATTTGCCAATGGAGATTATCAGTATGTCGGTGCTGGCGATCTTGCAATTAACCGCCTGACAAACGAAACTACATCAACTTACTTTCCGTTGTCGCATTATCACGGCATTTCTATTACCATTGATCTGCCTACGGCAGATCAAACTATGAAGCGGATAGAAAGTGTGATTGGAGGTCTGAATATAGATGTCTTTTCGATTGCAGATAAGTTTTGCAAGAATGATACCTGCATTGTATTAAGAACTCAAAGCGAAATTGAACATATTTTTTCGGAACTTTATCGGGTGGAGCCTCGGATGATCGCTTACTATTTAAAAGTGAAAGTGTTGGAATTGCTGATGTTTCTGAATCAGGTTTCGCTTCAGGATTACCAGGAAGAACGAAGATATTTTGCAAGAAATCAAGTACAAACAATAAAGAAAATGCAGGAATATATGACAGCTGATCTTCGCAACCATTATACTTTGCAGGAGTTATCAGAAAAATTTGAAATTCCTCTTACCTCAATGAAGGTTTGCTTCAAGGGCGTTTATGGGTGTTCTATTTATGCTTATATGAAATCCTATCGTATGCAGGCTGCCACGATCTTGCTTCGGGATACTTCTGACAGCATAACAGAAATTGCGGCTAAAATGGGATACGATAATCCAAGTAAATTTTCCGAAGTATTCAAAAAGGAATTTGGAGAACTGCCTTCCGAGTTCCGAAAAAAGTTGTCCAAATAGAGGATGTTTGGTCTTTTTAGAGTGGCGGCAAAATACCAGATACAATATACTATCATCTGTACTAGCAGATGATTTAAGAGCGTCGTGCAGACGCTCTTTTTTTTGAATAGAGGTTAGATTGTTCTAACCCGCGAAGGAGTCGGTATTATGAAACGGGATATGAGAAAATATATCCTACGGAAACTGGTTGAGCTGATATTTACTTTATTGTTTGTAACTCTACTGTCTTTCTTGCTGATGAGACTGTCATCCGTTGATCCAGCCACAGCTTATGCAAAGAGGATGATCGGAAACCCCACAGCGGAACAGATTGAAAAGATTCGGATTCAGTTGGGGTTTGATAAACCATTGCTTGTCCAGTATGGCCGTTGGGTATGGGACTTACTGCATTTTGATTTAGGCATTTCTTTGGCAAATGGACATGATGTTTGGACGGATATTGCCACAGCCTTTCCGAAAACGCTTGGAATTGTAGCTCTGGCATCTATCTTTCAGGTTGTTTTCATTGTAATCGTTAGTTGTATTGCCTTTTTACTTCCCTGGAAACTTCCGAAAAAGGCAGTCAGGCTTTTGTGCATTTTGGGTGTGTCCATACCCTCTTTCTATTTGGCAACCGTTTATCTGGATTATTTTGCTGTTCAAAAGTCCTTAATTTCTGTGGCAGGAAATACAACCCTACTTAGCTACATATCTCCGGCAATCTGCATTGGCGTATTCGGGGCTTCTTTCTATACACCGCTTCTGATGGATGCTCTGGAGCATGAAAGCAACGAGGATTACGCATTTTATGCCCGTTGCCGTGGGCTTTCGGAAAAAAGGCTTTTGCTGTGCCATTTTTTTCCGCGGGCAGCGATGGGTTTAGTTCCAAACTTTTTACAAAGCATTGGTTTGGCACTGGCTAACGCAACGGTGATTGAATCCATTTTTTCAATTCCGGGATTTGGTTATCTGATTGTAAACCATGTGCTTGATCGCGATACTCCCATGATACACGCCGAGGTGTTTTTTCTGGCGCTGGCGATTGCTCTTTGCAACATTGCCGCTGACTTGGTGCAGTGGGCAATCGGGCGTAAAAAGGGGGTGGCGTAAATGAAAACGAAGCGTTTTCGGAAATGGTGTGCGATTTTCATTCCAACCCTTGTGATTATTTTCTTTTTTGCCGGATTTTTATTTGCACCCAACGATCCAATGAAATCAAACTTGTTGGAGAGATATGCTGATCCCAGCGCAGAATATCCGTTTGGTACGGATGCTTTAGGGCGCTGCATTCTGTCACGGATTCTTTATGGTGGCTGGACAACGCTGGGGATTGTATTAGGAGGCTCTCTTATTGTTTTTCTGCTTGGCACTGTTATCGGAATGGTGACAAGCCGGGCCGTTATGAAAGAAAATGCACTTATTGATGGCCTGATTAACGCTGTTACAGCCATCCCCCCGATTGCGTATTTAATTGTGTTTATTGGAGCCTGGGGCAGCGGAGCGAAAACTACTCTTGTCGCGCTCACTGTGTCTTACATTTTGAGATACATAAAACTGGTTCGTACCCGTACCGACATGGAAATGGGAAAAGCCTATGTCATGTGTGCAATCGCTTCCGGCGCTTCAAAGCTCAGAATCATGCTGATTCATATTTTCCCGAATTTGATTGCCGAAATGATTCGCTTTCTGTGCCTTTCCTGTGCGGATATGATTCTGGCTATTACCGGATTTTCCTTTATTGGATTAGGGCTTGGTGATAATGTAGTAGATTGGGGAAGTATGATTTTAGACGCAAGGGGTGCTTTGGTTCTTCACCCGACCATGATTCTCTATCCAATAGGGGCGGTAATTTTATCGACACTCTGCTTTAACGTCATTGGCAGGCAGTTGACAACGAAGGAGGCAGAGTGATGTTAAAAATTGAACAGTTAGATGTCAAGGAACGGTCAGGCCGCTACCTTCTGAAAGACATATCTATGGAAATTCCTGCAGGCCATGTGATTGGACTTACAGGTAAAAGCGGCTCTGGAAAAACAACTTTGCTGCGGAGCATTTTGGGGATGCTTCACACAAGCTGTCATATTGATGCCGGGAAAATTTTGTTGGACGATATAGATTTATCACATCTTTCCCGCAAGTCACATCGTGAGCTTTGTGGGAAGAAGCTTGGATTTATCCCCCAGAACCCTATGACGGCTTTTGACAGCCGATTAAAAATCGGTTATCAGATGCGGGAAACCTTTGTCAATCGTTTGCATTTGAATACAAGTGAAGCAACTGACCTGGCGAAAGAGAAACTGGTTTCCGTAAATCTAAAAGACACGGATCGGATTTTGGGTGCGTATCCGTCTGAACTATCAGGCGGAATGCTACAACGAGTAGCTGCGGCAATCTTATTGGGAATGTCGCCGGATTATGTTTTAGCCGATGAACCAACCGCTGCATTGGATGAAGAAAACAGGGATTTATTGCTTCTCATCATGCAGGAGCAAATGAAGGACAAAGGCATATTATTTGTATCCCATGATGTGGCCGCACTTAAAAACTTATGTCAGAACGTTTATGTTCTGGGAGCCGGAAAAATTATTGAGCATGGAACGATGGATAAACTCTTGTCAAGTCCGCAGACAGACTGGATGAAACAATTTTCCGCGTTGAGCCATAGGGAAAGTCGGGGTGAATGGAAATGGGAGAAATTGTAATCCAGAATGTAAATCAGGTATATCATAATGCGAATCAGGGAGATTTTAATGCGCTTTCGGACATCAACCTCCACCTTTGTAAAGGTGAAAGTCTTGCTATTGAGGGAGAAAGCGGATCGGGAAAAAGCACGCTGGCAAGACTTCTGATCGGCATTGAGAAACCAACTTCTGGCAAAATATTACTGGATGGTGAAGATATAACCTGTTGGAATTATCGAACATGGAAACAGCACCGTAAAAAAATACAGGCTGTTTTTCAGGATTCTTCCGGCACTTTAAATCCTGCCAGGTCTGCATACGCAAATGTAGAAGAAGCACTGGTGAACTTAACTGATAAGAAAAGAGCCGAAAGAAAAAAACATATTTTAGATTTGATGGATGCCGTACACATGGATTATGGGCTTTTGGAAACGCCTGTCCGTCAGCTTTCGGGCGGCGAACAGAGGCGGCTCTCTTTGCTTCGGGCGATTGCCGTGGAACCTGATTACTTAATCATGGATGAAGTAACCAGCGGGCTTGACCTGATTTCGGCAGACGCCGTACTTACTTTAGTAGAGAACTTTGTGAAGCTATCCGACAGCTCCTGCATTTTCATTACGCATAGCAGAAAGGATGCAATGCGTATTGCGAATCGGATTATCATCATGCAGGAGGGACGGATCGCCGAGCAAGGTTATCTAATAGATCAATTATCAAACCAGAAAGGACAAGGATAACATGAAACAGATTTACAAGAAACTTCTCGCCGCTGCATTGGGCGTGAGTATGCTTCTGTCCATGGTTGGCTGCGGTCAGAGCGATACCTCCGAGCAGACGCAGACTGACAGCGAGCAGACGCAAGCGGCTAATGAAAACGAAGCGAAGGTGCTGACAATCGTCACAGCAAAGGAACTGGACAACCTTACGACACTGACCATGAACAAGGAGAATAATATCGCCTGCGGTCTGGTCTATGAGACTTTGGTTGCCTACGAGGACGGGGAAATTGTTCCCGAACTGGCCGAGGAATGGGGATGGGATGAGACAAATACTGTCCTTACCTTTAAGCTCCGTCAGGATGTTGCTTTTACAGATGGAGCCGCTTTTAATGCGGAAAGCGTAAAGGAAATTCTGGACTTTGACCGTTCCAACCCTAATTTTAGCGGTATCAAGGGCATTTACAACATTGAAAGCGTAGAGGTTGTTGACGAATACACGGTGGCCGTTCATTATGCTGCCCCTTGCTTCTCTTATATCAATGACTTCTGCTTCCAGAATGTTGCTGGTATGATGTCCCCGAATGTGTTTGAAGCTGAAAACTTCCAGACATTCACAGATGTTGTCGGCACTGGTCCATACATCCGCGAAGAAATGATTTCCGGTGACTGCACCCGTTTTGTCAGAAATGAAAACTATTGGGGCGAAGCTCCTTACTATGATGAAGTTGTCATAAAGTATATCCCGGAGGCATCTTCCAGACTTCAGGCATTACAGACTGGTGAGGTTGACCTGATTTACGGTGCTGACCTTCTCAGCTATGATGACTATAATCAGGCTCTTTCTCTGGATGGGATCGAGGGCGCAATCAATGATGGAAATACCCTGACCCGGAACCTGGTTCTGAATGCGTCCAGCGAAATTTTGAGCGATCTTAAGGTTCGCCAGGCGATTGCATACGCTGTCAATAAGGAAGAAATCACCAAGGGCCTGACCTATGGATACGAAACTCCGGCCACCAGCCTGTTTGCACCCGGAGCGCCCTACACAGACATTACTTATAACAGCACATGGAGCTATGATCTGGATAAAGCAAATGCACTTCTGGATGAAGCTGGATGGGTGATGAATGAAAGCACTGGTATCCGTGAAAAAGATGGACAGCAGCTTTCCCTGAATTACACCTATTGGACTGATCTTTCTCTTGCACAGGACATGGCTCTTGCAATTAAGACCCAGCTTGCAGAGGTTGGTATTGACGTAACCACTACCGGCCAGGATCAGATGACCTGGTGGACCGAAGGCGTTGCAGGAAATTATGACATTACAACATGGAATACAGAAGGGTCTTATACTGAACCGCACAAGTTCCTGCAGGAATCCCTCGGTGCTGATCCTCATGCTATTTCCTTGCAGGCACTTGAGGATTTCCAGAGCTATTCGGATGCGGTAAATGCGTTCTCCACCTCTGCTGATCCCGAAGTGGTTCAGAGTGCGATTGCTACTGCACTGAATGTTTCCAACGACAATGTGATTGACCTTCCGATCTCCTATTCTAAGGATCTGGTTGTATATAATTCCTCCAAAATCGCCGGATATACTTTCTCCAGCGTGCCACAGTTCTTTGAGATCGATAACGTACAGCCTGCGGAATAAATATAATCCAATGTCTAAATGGAGGGTTTAACGCCCTATCAGAGTGGCAGAAAATAGCCGAATAGATATAATAGAGGTTGGTTAGAAGTGTTTAACCAACCTCTATTTTTATGAAAAGGAGCGTATGTGAAATGGACAAGAAAGATAATCCCATGTCCAGACTGATGGAACTTGCCGCTCCATATAAGGGTGAATATGTTCTTTCAGTGATTTTGGCAATCCTGGGTGTTGCCGCCGGATTGCTGCCGTTTTTTGCAGTTTCAAAAATTGTGATTCTCTTGATGGATGGAGAGACATCTGTGTCCGTCTATATGGAGTGGTGTCTGATTGCGGGAATTGGTTTCCTTGGGAAAGTATGCTTTGCAAATTTCTCTACTTTAGTTTCCCATACGGCCACTTTCGCAACTCTGGCGGAGATCCGCCTGAAACTAGCAGATAAACTTACCAGGGTTCCGATGGGCTATATGATTAACACCCCATCGGGAGAATTAAAAAATGTCTTGGTAGATCGTGTGGAGGGAATGGAAACGACCCTTGCGCATTTAGTACCGGAGCTGACAGCGAATCTCTGTATTCCGATTTGTATTCTGATTTACCTACTGTTTTTGGATTGGAGAATGGCGCTGGCTGCATTGATTACCCTGCCGATTGGTATGTTGTGCTATAAGGGAATGGCAAATGGATATGAAGAAAAATTCCAGGGTCTTATTATGCGCGTGCGTAAAATGACCAGCACTGTGGTTGAGTATATCGGCGGAATAGAAGTCATTAAGGCGTTTAATCAGTCTGCTAATTCTTACCAGAAATATTCAGATGCCGTTGAAGATAATGCGGCCTATGCTGTGAACTGGATGAAAAGCGTGCAGCTTTACAAATCCATGCTTGTTACAATCTGGCCCAGTGTGTTAGTGTGTGTTCTTCCTATTGGCTGTGTCCTGTACCGGAACGGGAGCCTGAGCGTTCCGGCATTTGTTACCTGTATCGTGCTGTCATTGGGTATTATCACACCAATTTTAAATGCCATGAACTTTACGGACAGCATTTCTCAAATGAAATCAGTAGTCGGGGAATTGTGCGCCGTATTGGATGAAAAAGAACTGGATCGCCCGGAAACGCCGGTGTCTATTCATTCTTCCAATATTGTGTTAGAAAACGTCAGCTTTTCGTATGAAAGCGAAAAGCCGTTGCTAAAAAATATCAACCTTTCTATTCCAGAAAACAGCATTACCGCTTTTGTCGGTCCCAGTGGCGGCGGCAAGTCTACCATTACGAAGCTGATTGCGGGATTTTGGGATGTAACAAACGGAACTGTCAAGTTAGACGGAACAGATATTCGCAAAATTCCGTTGTCACAGCTTATGGATAACATCGCTTATATTTCACAGGACAACTATCTTTTTGACGAAACTGTTTTAGAAAATATCCGTATGGGAAAACCATCCGCAACGGATGAAGAAGTATATCAGGCTGCCAGAGATTGTGGCTGCTATGATTTCATTCTGAATCTGGAAAATGGATTCCATACAGTTGTCGGAGGTGCAGGAGGTCACTTGTCGGGCGGTGAGCGCCAGAGAATTGCGATTGCCCGCGCTGTACTGAAAAATGCGCCGATTGTTATTCTTGACGAGGCAACCGCTTACATTGACGCCGAGAATGAAGCCTTAATTCAAGAGGCAATGGCAAAAGTGATTGCCGGGAAAACCGTTCTGATGATTGCGCACCGTCTTTCTACGATTACCGATGCAGATAAAATTGTTGTCATAAAAGATGGGCAGATTATTGACGAAGGAACACATGAAAACTTATTGACTTCCTGTACGCTCTATCAGGAAATGTGGAAAGCGCACATGGACACAAAAGATGTGGCGTAGGAGGTGCGAAGATGATAAAGACATTAAGCAAGATTTATCAGTTTTCAGGGAAAATGCAGGAGACAATGAAAAAAGCTATCCTTTTTTCTGTCCTGCACTCCCTTTTTGATATGATGTCCTTTGGAGCATTAGCCATGGTTTTTTCGGGTTTAACAGACGGTTTTACTACGTCTATGATCTGGATGATATTTGGAATCACCCTGGCAAGTATGCTGCTTAAAATTTATTGCAGCTACATTTCAGATTTCGGCAAGGTGCAAATTGGATATTTTATGTGCGCGGAGAAACGGATTCATATTGGAGATCGCATGAAATATATGCCGATGGGGTATTTCAACGATCACAATTTGGGGAATTTGACTTCTGTCGTCACTACGACTATGGGCGATATTGAAAATAATGCGTCCATGGTGCTAACCAACATATTAGGCGGCTATATCCATGCAGCGATTATTACTATTGTTATGCTCTGTATCGACTGGCGGATCGGACTGACGATTTTGTGCGGGATTCTGCTTTTTACATGGTGCATCGGCCGGTTACAGAAAAAATCGGAAACGGTTTCGCCACAAAGACAGCAGGCCCAGGAGGCCCTCGTTTCTAATGTGCTGGAATACGTTCAAGGGATGCTGATTGTAAAATCCTTTAATCTCGGTCAAAATTCCAATAGCAAAATGAGACAGGCAATTCTGGACAGCAAGGATAAAAATCTGAAATTAGAGCGTACATTCGTCCCTTACAATATGCTGCAACAAATCATTCTCTACGGAACAAGTATTCTTGTTATAGTGGAGGGGTTGTACTTTTACCTGAATGGAACGATGGCGCTTTCCATTTGCCTGCTTATGACAGTAGCATCATTTATGCTCTTTGGTCAGCTTCAGTCAGCCGGAAATACTTCCGCACTCCTGCGGTTACTGGATGTTTCGATTGACAAAGTAAACGAAATTGACAAAACTCCCGTCATGGACGAACATGGTAAACCCGTAAAGCCTGAAAATTACAATATTGTTTTTGATGATGTTTCTTTTTCTTATGGCGAACACCAGGTTCTGGATCATGTGAGCCTGACTATACCCGAAAGAACCGTAACGGCTATCGTCGGTCCGTCCGGTGCCGGAAAAAGTACGCTTTGTAACCTGATCGCCCGGTTTTGGGATGTTGACGGAGGAAAAATTACAATCGGCGGTGTAGATGTGCGGGATTACACACTGGACAGTCTGCTTACCAATATTAGCGAAGTATTCCAAAAGGTATATCTTTTCGCTGATACCATAGAAAATAATATCAAATTCGGCAATCCAGCGGCTTCCCATGAAGAAGTTGTAAAAGCAGCTCAAAAGGCTTGCTGCCATGAGTTTATTATGAGCCTGCCAGATGGTTATGGCACCGTAATTGGAGAGGGAGGCGCTACATTGTCCGGCGGTGAAAAGCAACGGATTTCGATTGCCAGAGCAATCCTGAAAGACGCTCCTATCATCATTTTAGACGAAGCTACATCAAGCGTCGATCCAGAAAATGAAAATCTTCTGATGGGTGCTATTGCAGAACTGACAAAGAATAAAACGGTTATTATGATAGCTCATCGGCTAAAAACAGTCAGAAACGCAGATCAAATTTTCGTGTTGTCTGGTGGTCACATTGTTCAGACAGGCAAACACGAGGATTTGATAAGGCAGCCTGGTATTTATGCAGATTTCATTGGTATTCGCAAGAAAGCGATTGGATGGAAACTAAAATAGCCGTGGGAAGGAGGAGGCAATGAAACTATATGCGTCAGGCGAGGATTACTTAGAGGCCGTGTTGGTTCTTCAAAGGAAACAGGGCATGGTTCGCTCCGTTGATCTTGCCCGGCACATGGGCTTTAGCAAACCGAGCATCAGCCATGCGGTAGGCGTTTTGAAAAATGGAGGTTTTCTGACCGTGGATGATGATGGGTTCCTTCATCTGACCGTCATAGGTCGGGAGATTGCCGAGAAAATCTATGAACGCCATTTGTTTTTTACAGAGCAGCTTGTTTTTATGGGAGTTGATAGGAATATCGCCGAACAAGACGCCTGTCGAATTGAGCATGTTATCAGCGATGAGTCGTTTCAAAAATTGAAAGAGACTTTAGAGAACGAAAGAGGTGGTGACAGCATGGGAAATTAGCAGTGCTTGACTTGTCAGAGTCCGGTGGAGATATTGCCGAGAAGCTGTTTGTCTTACTTGATGAAAAACAGCAAAAAGAACTGACTTCTTATGTTATTACCAGAAATATACAGGATTGTTCTTTTTCCGGCAGTCTTCCTGATGTCTTCAACAACTCTCCTGCACAGGCAGATTCTATACAGACATTAACAGAAATCCGGGACGGCGATTTGTATTTCTGCCTGGAAGGGAGAACGGTATGTATCCGCGATCAGGAAATTGATCTGACTGCTAAAGAGTTTGATGCTCTCCATCTTCTGATTATCAATCGGAGGCGGGTACTGACTTTTGAAACCATCGCTTACCATGTGTGGGATGAGGATTATATAGATGTCACGGCGCAGGCCATCCATAATCTTATGAGCCGATTGCGTCAGAAACTTCAAATCTCCCCTGATGTGCCAGAATACGTAACCAGCGTTCGTGGTGTTGGATATAAATTTAATTCTCAAAAAGTCAATAATAAAAAATGAGAATATTGGAGTATTCTGAAAGACAAGTACAAGGAAGCTGATAGTTATACCTTATATAATGTCCCCAAAGAAACAGATTGGGGGAAATATTCACACATATTGACTGATCTGTTTATGTTCCCCCAGATATGGGGGCGAACATGTGCATTGGGAAAGTCTTATATTTCCACAGGAAACGACAACGATATAATCAAATATATTTTTGTGCCGCAGCTCAAAAGGCTGCGGCGCTTTTTGTATCGACATATTTTTATCTTTTCTCCCCGCAATCATCAAATTGTTCCATTTGGCGCGCACCTATAGCAAAACAGGTACGCGCTTTTTTCTTATCTGCGGATCATACAAGCCTTCCGGCTGCCTGTGTTACAGAAGGCTGTCCGGGATGCCGCTCCCCGCCCTCTGATTTCGATTTTGCTTATCCACTCAAACAAATTGAAATTGGAGGAAATACCCATGAAAGAAATCAATCTGCGGGACTATTACCCGTTTTATACATCGGATGTGATCGTTGAAGTGCCGGATGAAGTCGCTTTGCTGCTTCGGGAGTATACTTTGCTGGAAGAAGCGTACCGGATTCGTACATACCGTTATCAAGCATTTTATTCCCTGGAAGGACACGAGGGCATAGAGAGGGATGCGCTGATGGACCAGCCCACACCAGAGGAAATTTTAGAACAGCAGCAGACGTCGGAACTGATTTTCAAAGGATTGTCTGCCTTGTCGGAGAAACAGCGCCATCGAATTTATGAACACTTTTTCCTCGGTATGAGCAAAGCTGATATCGCCAGGAAGGAGGGCTGCTCTGAAAACTCTGTAAAAGACAGTATTCGTCGTGGCCTTAGGAGTCTGGAAAAATATTTTGAAAAAAAATTATAAAAGGCCACGTCGTTTTACCCGAAAAATGTACTACTTAATAGAGGGACATATTCGGTAGGACAAGCCTGACGGGTGTGGCCGTGCAGCATGCTCTCCGGCCCGCCCTAACTGAAATACTGTCATAACTGCCACGCCCCTCGCCTGCTCCTTGACAACCGAATATACGCTGTTACAGGTACTTCATTCTGTGTTCCGAGCGGCAGATGGGGCGGCGCGGTGACAGGCGGCCTAAGGAGGTGATGAATCCAGGCTGTCCGAGCGATAAACGCAACCTACGAAACCGGCTGTGGCAGGCCGGACGCGATAACGACACAGATCATAATGGTACTTCTTCACAGCTTCCTAAAGACTTGGGGAGAGTTCCTGCGGCGTTTGCTTGCTCTGGCAAAGCGGCGGCGTATGCGGGGCTATGATGCGGCAAAGCTGACCGCAGCCTGTAACAGCCCCAGCTTTGTATATTCAGGGCTTGCCGGGGGTGCGTGGCAAATACGGCAGACAGAATCGAAATCAGATACAATGGGCCGGATTTATGTGCTTAGTAGCCGTGGGTCCGGCCTATTCATGTGGTTTTGATAACCAGGAATTTTCAGGAAGGAGCTGATATTATGGAACACACGCCTGCTGTTGGCGGAACCGATACATTGGTAGACATTCGGGATGTTACGGTTGACAGGGAGCTTTCCCGTGAGGACCGGATTGCAGAATTTGTCCGACAGATCAAAAACCCTTACCGTTTCAAGTGCGGACAGTTTACCGTCCACGCCAGTTTTGCTTCCGGCGGCGCCACGCTGGAGGAATGTATCAAAGGAATCCTGCGGTAAGCCGGATATTTTTCAGTAAGGGGCTGACTTTCCCGCGAGGTCGTGGTAGAATAGAAATCGGAAAAGGAATTGAATACGGCATAGCCACACTTCTTGAATTGCGGGGATTTTTCTGCGCAAAGAAAGGAGTGTTTTTTTATGCAGGTTTACAAGACCATTAAGTACATCCGTCTTTCTTATACGGATGACAAATCAGTGGAAAGCGACAGCGTTGCCAACCAGCGGCGGCTGATCGACGACTACATTGCCAGGCATCCGGAAATTGAGGTTGTTGCGGAAAAGATTGACGACGGCTACAGCGGCGTTCTTTTTGACCGTCCGGCCTTCCAGGAAATGATGCGGATGATCGAGCAGGGCGAGGCCAACTGCGTAATTGTAAAAGACCTTTCCCGCCTGGGACGCGAATACATAGAAACTGGCCGTTATATGCGCCGGGTGTTCCCGGCTTACGGCGTCCGTTTTATCGCCATCAATGATAACGTGGACACGGAAACCGATGCTGCCGATGACCTTACCGTCTCTGTCAAAAATATTATGAATGAGGCATACAGCCGGGATATTTCTGTAAAGACCCGGAGCGCCCTGGATGTGAAACGCCGCAGCGGTGATTTTGTCGGAGCCTTTACCATTTACGGTTATGTAAAAACCGGCGATAAGCATAAAAGTCTGGAAGTTGACGAATATGCGGCGGGTGTGGTGCGGGATATTTTCAGAAAGCGTCTGGAAGGGTTTAGCGCTTCCCATATTGCGGATGAACTGAACCGGATGGGCATACTTTCCCCACTGGCATATAAACGCAATCACGGGATGCCCCATGCAAAAGGCGGCTATACGGATCGCAAGGACTGTAAATGGTCTGCGACTACCATTATCCGTATTTTGCAGGATGAAACCTACACCGGAACGCTGGTACAGGGAAAGCAGACGACGCCCCACTTCAAGCTGAAAGAGCGTGAGGACAAGCCTTCCTCCGAATGGGTCCGTGTGGAGGGTACCCACGAGGCAATTATCCAGAAACATGATTTTGATCTGGTGCAGAGGCTCCGAAGGATTGATACCCGCACCTCTCCAAAGTCAGATAAGGTCTACCTGTTCTCCGGCATTTTAATCTGCGGGTGCTGCGGTTGCCGCATGACCCGCAAGACGAACCGTTACAAGGACAAGGAATACCACTACTACTATTGCCCGACCGGAAAGAAAAATGGCTGTACTTCCTCTGTCATGTTAAAGGAAACAGACTTGATCGAGTGTGTGCAGGACAGCTTGAAAGGCCATATTGAAAATGTAGCTTCCCTGGATGCTCTGCTGTCCAGTATTAGTCAGGAGCGGATCAACCGGGAACTGGTTCAGGAATATACCGCGCAGATCAAGGCAAACGAAAGGCAGCGGGCGCAGATCGAGGGATTCAAGACAAAGCTCTATGAGAACCTGGTAAGCGGGATTCTCACCAAAGAAGAATATCTTTCCTATAAGCGGAAATACAATGCCGACATTGAACTTCTGCAAAAGGCGATTGACGAATGGGAAGAACGCCTGACGGATGTACTGGAGAACCGCAGCGAGCGGAACCGCTGGATCAACCATTTCATGCAGTTCTCCACAATGGAAGAAATTGACCGCCGTGCGGTCATGCAGCTTATCCGCAGTATCCGGGTAATCGGCAAGGACGAGCTGCATATTGAATTTAACTATCAGGATGAATATAAAAAGGCCGTCGCACTGGCGGAGCAAATCGCGGAACAGGCCGCAGAAAGGAAGGCAGGCTAAATGGCAAGAAAAAGCAGGAAACAGACGGAATCTCCCATGCCGGCGCCGTCCTTATATGTATATGTGGCACTGTATATCCGGCTTTCCGTGGAGGATAACAAGAAACGGGGCTGCTCCGTGGAGAACCAAAAGCTGGTGCTGAATGATTTTCTGGCGGACAAACCGGATTTTGTAGTCTATGACACATACATCGACAATGGACTGACGGGTACAAATTTCCACCGCCCCGGATTTCAGCAGATGCTCTCTGATATTGAAGCGGGCCATATCAACTGTGTGATCGTTAAAGACCTTTCCCGGCTTGGACGCAATTCTATTGATACCGGCTATTATATTGAGCAGTATTTTTATGCGCATAATGTCCGTTTTATTGCGGTCACGGACCAGTTTGACACGGCGGACCCCGGCAACCTTCACGGCGGCATTATGCTTCCCCTGAAGAATATGATAAATGAAGCCTATTCTCTGGATATTGGAAGAAAGATCAAGGCACAGGCAAGACAGGCCATGAAAGACGGCGATTATATTGGCGCACGGGCACCCTATGGCTACCGGAAAGACCCGGCTAAATGCCACAAGCTGCTGATCGATGAGAATACGGCTCCTGTCGTGAAACAGATTTTTGAATGGGCTTATGAGCGCGTAGCGTTGAACCGTATCGTCCGTAACCTCAATGAAATGGGGATTGCGGCGCCAAGCCACTACAAAAAATCCACCGGTGAAATCACCAGCCCCGGCCTGATTGGGAGCGGCAAATGGCAGACCCGCACGGTAATGAAGATTTTAGAAAGCGAAGTTTATACCGGCGATCTGGTGCAGGGCAAAACAAAGATGGTGGACCACCAGCAGGTCAAGGCTGACGATGACAACCTGATTATTGCCAGACGCACCCATGAGCCGATTATCAGCCATGAACTCTTTACTGCGGTACAGGAATACCGGAAACAGGTCTGCGAGGAAAGCCGGGCGGTCCCCAAACGCCCCTATACCCCGAATATTTTCAAGGGTAAGGTATTCTGCGCCGACTGTGGCAGGAGCCTCCACCGGCAACGGGCGGAACGTAAAAAAGGCCCGGATATTTACTGGTTCCATTGCCTCACGAACAGCCGTGTGGCGAAAGATACCTGCAAAGGCGTGATGATGCAGGAGACAGAGCTGATTGCAACCGTCACCACTATTTTAGAAAAAGAGCTGTCCGTTGCTTTGGGTATGTCCCTTCCTCTCTTTCAGTTGGAGGCAAGGCAGAAACAGAAAAAAGACGGGCTGAAATCCCAAATGTCTGCCAAACGGCAGGAAATAGAGAAACAGCGGCGTTTAATCCGGGGGCTGTATGAAAACTTCGTACAGGGCATTTTAACCAGCGATGAATATTTTGAACTGAAAGCAGGTTATGAGGAATCTATCACTGTCCTTTCCGGCGATATTGAGGCGCTTGAAAAAGATATGGATGCCCTGGATGACCAGCTTGTACGCTACCGTGCAATGGAAAAAGACGCAAAATCACTGGCTCAGGACCATGTATTGACGGCGGAACTGATTGAACGGCTGATTGAGCGGATTGAGATCGACCATGAGCGGAATATCCGTGTTTTTTTCCGGTTTAAGAGTGAATTTCAGGGGGAGGCGGTAAAATGAAGCAGAAATATGTGATTGCCCTTTATATCCGCCTGTCTGTGGAGGACTTCAAGACGGAAAGTTTGAGTATTCCCAACCAAAAGCTGCTCCTTCTGGAAAAGGCCATGTCGCTGCAGGAATGGGATAACAGCGAAGTCCTGGAATTTGTTGATAACGGCCATACAGGAACCAACTTTGAACGTCCCGCGGTACAGGAGCTTTTGACAATGGTGCAGGCCGGGAAAATTGACTGTATCATTGTGAAGGACCTTTCACGGTTTGGCCGCAACAGCATTGAGACCGGCTATTTCATTGAGCGAGTGTTTCCGCTTTACCATACCCGGTTTATTTCTGTCAGCGACGATTTTGATACCGCCAATTTCAAAGGAGATACCGGAGGGATTGACATTGCCTTTAAGTATCTTATCAGTGAGTGTTACAGCCGGGATATGTCCATGAAAACGAAAAGCGCCAAATACGCAAAGATGCGCCGGGGCGAGTATCAAAGCGTCATTTGTCCTTATGGCTACCGTAAGAGCGCAGACGGGCGTATGGAACCGGACGAGGAAGTGTCAGAAATTGTCCGGCAGATATTTGAATGGGCAGCCGACGGCAATACCGCCGCAGAGATCACGAGGAAACTGTACGCCATGAAGATTCCTACGCCTGGAGAATACCGGAGGAATAAAGGCAAAGATCACTACAATGTTTCCCGAACGCATGGCGTCTGGAACAGTTCAACGGTGCTGCGGATGCTGGCGGACCAACGGTATATCGGCACCTATGTGATCGGTAAGCGCAAGGTACAGGAGATTGGCAGCCGCCGCATGAAATTGAAGGATGAAAGCGAGTGGTTCAAAATCCCGGATCACCACCAGGCAATCGTAAGCAAGGAACTGTTTGAGAAAGCCAATGCTTCAATTAAGCGGTTCTCCCTTCCCAATAAAAAGCAGCGTGACTACCTTCTCCGTGGAAAGGTATTCTGTGGATGTTGCGACCATGCCATGTCACTCAGAAATGATGTCTGGTTTTACTGCCGTCATTCCGAAGTGGCAGAAAATCTTCCTTGTCACGGGGTAAGGGTAAAAATGGTTGATCTGGAGCAGGCGGTTTTTGAGATAATCCGGGCGCAGATGTGTCCGGCGCTGGGAATTGACAGCAGCAAAGACAAGCTGGATTTGCAGACGGTTCAGCAGGCCGAGCATGAAGATAAGCTGCACTCTATCCAGGACAGTAAACGGCAGCTCTATGAACAGTATGCGCTTGGAGAGATTGACCTGGAAACCTACAGGGAGCGGAAAGCGGTATATGACGCGGAACTGGTGCAGGCAAAGAATGTCCATGCCGCTATTACCGCACAGACCAAACAGATACAAAGCGATTACGAAGCAAGACTGAAACAGCGTGAAATCGTTCAGGAAGTAGACAGTGCCGGCACTCTGACGCAAGCCCTGATTGACCGGCTTATCAATAAGGTCTATATCTTTCCGGGAGACCGGATTGAGATTGAATATGTTACGCAGGACTTCTTAGCAACTGCGGAACCGTGAAAGGAGGCATGAGCCATGAACGCCGTATGGAACAGCTACGGGCAGCTATGCGGTTGCCCGGAAATTTTCAAAAAAAGTTGCAAATTTTTTTGTCGTGAGCTTGACATACGGGTGGCGAAGATCGTGGATTCGAATAACCGGAACTCTTGTTGCTTTGCATCCCCGTTCCATTTCATGTTTCAGATAGGATTTGGAAAATGGGAAGATCCGCTGATCCTGTGCTAACGAATAATACATCTGAAAATAATCCTGCATTTCTTCACAAAGAAATTCTGGCATCACAACGATGCGGTTGCTTTTCGCTGTTTTAGGCGAAGTAATAATGTCCTGCTTTTTCATCCGATGGTATGTTTTATTAATCCGCACCGTCTGTTTTTCAAAATCAAAATCTGCCGGTGTGAGGGCAAGCAGCTCTCCTTCCCGGATTCCGGTCCAGTACAGCATCTCAAAGGCATAATAGGATCTGGGCTTGTCCATCATTGCCTCGGCAAATTTCAGATACTGTTCCTTCGTCCAGAACTTCATTTCCTTCGGAACCTCTTTTCCCATATTTCCTGCCTGTCTTGCCGGATTGCAGGGAAGATTATAATAGTTCACTGCATGGTTGAAAATTGCTGTAAGCTGTGCCTGAATCGTTTTCAGATAATCCACAGAATAAGGCTTACCCTTTTCATCCCGGTATGCCATCATTTCATACTGCCAGGCAATCACATCCGTCACTGTGATTTCGTTGATCTTCCGTTTTCCAAAGTAAGGAAGGATTTTTGTCCTCACAATGTGACTTTTCGTCTCAAATGTACTTTCCTTTACCCTCTGACGTTTATACTCGGAATACATCTCATAAAAGCTCTCAAACGTCATATCCAGCTTATTTCCTTTTCGGAGCATCATTTCATGTTCCCATGCAGTCGCTTCACGCTTGGTCTTGAATCCACGTTTCTGCGTCTGCTTTCTCTCCCCGGTAAAATCGGTGTATCGGAACACCACTCTCCATGTACCTTTGTCTTTTTCCTGATATACAGCCATCTTAAGTACCTCCTATTTTTCTTCATAAAACAACTTTTTCTTGAAATAATTGGCATCCACACGCCCCGGCACTGTAATCAGTCCCATTCCGCTGAGTTCTTTATTCAACTGGCGGATAATCTGGTATGCCTTTGACTGCTTGACCTGCAAAATATCCATTATCTCTTCTGCAGTCAGAAAACCATTCTTTAATTCAGACATTCCATTCACCTCCTTCCACATCATCTTCAAGGAAAAACCCCTCTACTTATCCAAAGTTTCAAGGCTCCTTATACAACCTCATTTTCAAATTTTCTTTAACTTAACGTTATTAAGTTAAGTTATGGTTGTATTATATTAACCATTTTCCGTTAAGTCAAGTGGTTTGAATATCGACAATTAAATTTTTTTGTTTAGGTTTATCTTGCGTCTTATTTTTCCATATGCTATACTGATTTAAACAAATATCGTTAACCACCAGTTCCTATTCATTGCACCACGGTAGGAACTTATATTCAAAAACGAATAAAAGATTTCAGAAAAAGGAGAGATCCCTATGGCATTTGGAAAACGTATTAAATTTTTCAGAAACAGAAAAGGTATGAAACAGAAGGAGCTTGGCGAACTTCTTGGATTCCTTGGAAAGACTTCGGATGTTCGTGTGGCGCAGTACGAGACAGAAGCCAGAACCCCTAAAGCTGATCTAGTCAAAGAAATGGCACAGATCTTCGGTGTAAGCACCAGAGCCATCAATGTCCCGAACATTGACTCCTATCTCGGTCTCATGCACACCCTCTTTGCACTGGAAGATATGTATGGCATTAAGATCGGAGAAATTGACGGAGAACTCTGCCTCCGACTTGACCGGGAACACAAAGAATATCAGCATCTGTTTGAACTTTTTCATGCATGGCAGCAAATGGCTGCAAAACTGGAAGCCGGAGAGATCAACCAGGAAGAATACGATAATTGGCGATATAACTATCCGGAATTGGACACCTCTGAAATTCGGGCAAAAGTTCCGTCTCAGGAACTCTCTGACGAACTCATCAAGGTTCTGAAAAAAGAGAATCAATAAAGAAATGCAATCATCAGAAGTGCCCAATGGCACGTTCTGAGATTGTAAGCGGTCGCCAAGGTCTCAAGCAAGCTTGGACTTTGGCTCGTTGCTACTACAAAAAGAAAAAAACCTTACTGACTGCTCTTTCCAATTTGGGAAACAGTTCATCAGTAAGGTTTTTATGTTATAGAAATATAATTTTATTCAAGGAATATTGCAAAAAGTGTTGCCAATCCGTTGCCAAAAAATAACGGAATTTGCTTGGAACCTGCATAAATACTGGGTCTATTTTTGCAAAATCCTATTCAAACTCAATCGTTCCCGGTGGCTTACTCGTCAGATCATAGAATATTCTATTCACCCCACGAACTTCATTTATAACTCTGCTCATCACTTTATTCAGAACTTCATGCGGAATCTCCGCCGCCTCTGCAGTCATGAAATCAATCGTATTAACGGCTCTAAGAGCTACAGCATAATCATAAGTTCTCTCATCACCCATAACACCAACGCTTCTCATATTCGTAAGTGCTGCAAAATACTGACCAATTGTCTTATCAAGTCCGGCATTTTCAATCTCTTCACGATAAATAGCATCTGCATCCTGAACGATACGAACTTTCTCAGCTGTTACTTCGCCGATGATACGTACTCCAAGTCCCGGTCCTGGGAATGGCTGACGGAATACGAGTCTTTCAGGAAGTCCGAGCTCAAGTCCTGCTTTACGAACTTCATCTTTGAAAAGATCACGAAGTGGCTCAATGATTTCTTTGAAATCTACAAAATCCGGAAGTCCTCCTACATTGTGGTGAGATTTGATCACAGCGGATTCTCCGCCAAGACCACTTTCTACCACATCCGGATAAATTGTTCCCTGTGCAAGGAATTCAACAGTACCGATCTTTTTTGCTTCTTCTTCGAAGATACGGATGAATTCTTCACCGATAATCTTACGTTTTGCTTCTGGCTCTGTAACGCCTGCAAGTTTGTTATAATATCTTTCCTGCGCATTTACGCGGATAAAGTTCAGATCAAACTGTCCTTCTGGTCCGAAGATTGCCTCAACTTCATCTCCTTCATTTTTACGAAGAAGTCCGTGATCTACGAATACACAAGTAAGCTGTTTTCCAATGGCTTTGGAAAGAAGTCCTGCTGCCACTGAAGAGTCAACCCCACCTGACAATGCGAGCAATACTCTTCCGTTTCCAACCTTCTCGCGGATCTCTGCAATTGTATTCTCAACAAAAGCATCCATCTTCCAGTCACCCGCACATTCACATACATTTTTTACAAAGTTGTTGATCATCTTTGTTCCTTCTACTGTATGAAGTACTTCTGGATGGAACTGGATTGCATACAGTTTCTCAGCTGCGTTCTCAGCTGCTGCAACCGGACAGTCAGCAGTGTGTGCTGTAATTTCAAATCCCGGAGCAATCTTTGAAATATAATCAAAATGGCTCATCCAACATGTTGTTGTCTCTGAAACACCCTCAAATACTTTGGAGTCTTTTTTATCAATAATAACTTCTGTCTTACCGTATTCTCTTACATCTGCACGCTCAACTTTTCCACCAAGTACATGAGACATCAGCTGTGCGCCATAGCAAAGTCCGAGAACCGGAATTCCAAGCTTGAACAGTTCTTCTGAATAAGTCGGTGAATCCGGCTCATAACAGCTGTTCGGTCCGCCTGTGAGAATGATTCCTTTCGGATTCATTGCTTTGATCTTTTCAATATCTGTCTTATAAGAATAAATCTCGCAATATACATTACACTCCCTGACACGTCTTGCGACCAGCTGGTTATACTGTCCACCAAAGTCAAGGACAATCACTAATTCTTTCTTCAAATCTTTCCTCCTGTAAAATCCAATCAAAACTATTTACTTTATTTATATATCTTTTTCTGTTTTTCATTATAGTAGAGGAAGCATTGATTTACAAGTATTTGTTTATGTAAAATAAAATCTTATCCACAATTTCTATTACTATACACGGTAATTATTCCCCTTCTGATCTATCCAGAACAAAGAATGTGCCTCAGCACCCTCTTACGCCTGCGGTGGTCGCTTGCGACACCTACATCGTACACCGCAGTGCGCATTTTCTATGTATCCACTGTTATGGGTATAATATATCAAAAAAGATGCCGAACAAATGCTCGACATCCCATTTTTATGTTCCATTTTATGCTGCAAATCTTTCTAGCTGTCTTTCAAGTTCTGTGCAATCGTCTGCATACATCTGCAGTTCAATCACGTTATTCAATCCCAGATTCATGATTCCAAGTAATGACTTCGCATCTACTACTGCCCGTCCTCTTCTCATGTCCATGTTAAAGTCAAATTTACATACTGTTTTCAAGAAATCAATGATCTCATCCGGGTGTTTGAAAGTAATGTTCATTGTGCTCATTCTTTTCACCTCTTTCTGCCTTAACGGCTATGAAATCCTTTTCACTTTTCACATATATCATAGCACATTTTTTATATTTAAAAGGGCGAAATTTTTTATAAAAGTGTATTTTTTTAATTAAATATGACTCTTATTCTCTACTTTTTTCTGTAAGTAATATAAAATTACTCCTGATTATGAAATCCCATTGGAGTTACGTCTGTATTCCGTCGGTAAAATTCCTTCCTCCTCTTTAAACACCTTACTCATATATTTGGGATCAGAGTAACCGACAAGCCCCGCAATCTGATTCATCTTATATTTTGTTGTCCTGAGAAGCTCCTTTATTTTTTCTATCCTGTATTTCCTCACAGTTTCTGTAAAATTATATCCTGTCTCCTTCTTAAACTGAGAACTCAGGTATTCTTCCGATACATAAAGTTGGCTCGCTGCTTCTTCCAATGTAATACCACTGTCATATTCTTTTCTTATAATTTCCATTGCTTTTTGGATAAGCGTACTGTACTGCTCAAATTTATGCTCATATGATATCATCCGTTCCAAGCCTTGAATCGCTTTCTCTATCTGTTTCCAGCTGATGGCATAGGTAATCTGCTGCATAAGACTCAGGATTTCTGTTTCGTCAATCTCCCCGCCATAATTTCTATAATTCAATCCAGCTGCCATGCAAAAACGAATGATACTGTATTTTATTTCTTTTGGAAAATATTTTTCTCTTTTCATTTCCTCACAAACAAGTTGAAATTGTCTGGCAATTCCTTTCTTGTTTTCATCGAAAATCATTTCTCGCATTCGTTGTTCTAATTCTACCGGATAACGCACCGGAACAGCTTCAAATTTCTCAACTGTCTGCTGACAGATTAAAACTCCTCGCGGCTGAAGAAGATTCCATTCCATGAGACTTCCTGCCTGAATCATTGCATCTACCAGTTTTGTCAGCTGTTTTGTCTCTATCCATACACAAATAATTGTCCCCGGAAAATTCCTACATAACCCAGTAACCACATTTTTTTTAAAATATTCTTTCCAGTTCCTTGCTTCACGTACCCGGTAAATGATCAGATACACCTGTTTCCATCGATCCGAACATATAACAGATGCCGAAAATCCACACTCACGTCTACAGATTTCTTCGAGAAATCCACGTATATTTTCCTTCTGCTCCTCGTATTCGTCTGCCATTGAAACCGTAAATAAATATCCCGGATCATCCACTGTAAAACCATATTTCCGGATAGTCATTTCATTTAACTTCTGATTCGATATAATTTCTCCATATCTACAGCTTAACAGAACATTTTCAACAGTAAAAGAAGCCTGCATCCAATATTCATTCCTGATTTTTTCATGAATACGGCTTAATGCCTTCTTAAGCTCCATCGGCCGGAACGGCTGTACTAAATATCCGTCCACCCCCAGATCGATTGCCTGCTTTGCCTGTTGAAAATCTTCATCCTTTGTTATAATAATCACACGGAACTCACGTCCTTCCGTGCGTAATTTTCTCAAAAGATTTAACCCATTCATCCGCGGAAGCCCAATGTCCATGATAACAAGATTTGGCTGCATAACTGTTATCATCTCATATGCAGACTGTCCATTCCCTGCAATCCCCGCCAACTCGTAATTCGGATCTACGCGTTTTAAACCTTTTTTCAGTTCTTCTAATACTTTTTCATCCCTTTCAACGATTGCCACCCGCATTTGAACAGTCTCCTCTCAATGTCCGTGTTTCTGATTGAATATCCTCTTTTATTGTAACATTAACTTCAATAATTGGAAGCATGCAAGTGTAAATATTTTTCTCTGGTAGCGAGCCCTCCCCGGATGTGACGTTCTGATTTGTTGGTGTCTAAAACCTTACGCGTTTCATGAGCCAGTGATGGATTGATCTGAAGCAGACGTTCTGTAACATCCTTATGCACCGTACTCTTACTAATCCGAAACTGTTTTGCTGTCTGTCTCACTGTCGCATTATTTTCTATAATATAATTTGCAATTTCCACTGCACGCTCCTCAATATATTCTCTCATAGAAAAGCCCCTGCATAGTTTGTTTTTTACAATCTATGCAGGGGCAAATTAATGTATGTCTAATTCCTGTTCCATCTATTCGTGGAAATCATTATACTATACAACTTAATACTCAAATACTGCCACACCATATCCCGGAAGAGGATATGCAAAGGAATATTTCTGACCATCACATTCCTGTTTCTCTGGCTTGTAAACCAATGGGCGTTCTTCTCCTGATCCGCCGTATTTTGTCTCATCACTGTTAAGAACAAGCTTAAACTGCTTTCTTCTCGGAACACCAACACGGTAATCCGGTCTGTCTACCGGTGTAAAGTTGCATACAAAAAGCAGATTCTTCTTCCCATCCTTTGAATGTCTTGTGAAACTGAAAATACTCCGGAAGATATCATCCTTATTGATCCAGTCAAATCCCTTCGGATCATTATCCAACTCATACAATGCCTTATTCTTCTTATAAAGATGAAGCAAATCTTTATACCAGTTCTGAATCTGCTGATGTGGTTCTTCTGCAAGAAGGAACCAATCCAGTTCTCTCTCTTCACTCCACTCACGAAGCTGTGCGAACTCCTGTCCCATAAAGAGAAGCTTCTTTCCAGGATGTCCCATCATAAATGCATATGCCGCTTTCAGGTTGCGGAACTTATCCCATCCTTCTCCCGGCATCTTATTCAACATGGAGCATTTCAGATGAACAACCTCATCATGAGAAAGTACAAGAATATAGTTCTCTGAATATGCATATTCCATAGAAAATGTCATCATGTGATGTGCATTCTTTCTGAAATAAGGATCCAGTTTCATGTATTCTGTAAAGTCATGCATCCAACCCATATTCCACTTCAAAGTAAATCCAAGTCCATCATCCTCAGGAGATCCTGTCACCTTCGGCCATGCTGTAGACTCTTCTGCAATCATCATAACGCCTTTATTTCTTCCGCAAACTACAGAATTCAGATGTTTAAAGAATGCAATCACCTCAAGATTCTCATTTCCACCAAATTTATTCGGAATCCACTGTCCATCTTCTCTTCCGTAGTCCAAATACAGCATAGATGCCACTGCATCTACACGAAGTCCGTCTACATGATAATGTTCAACCCAGAACAATGCATTCGCCAGAAGGAAGTTAGAAACTTCCGGTTTTTCATAATTGAAAACCTTCGTTCCCCAATCAGGATGCTCGCCCTTTCTCGGATCTGGATATTCGAATGTCGGTGTTCCGTCAAAATCTGCCAGACCATGTGCATCTTTCGGGAAATGCGCCGGTACCCAGTCAAGAATAACACCGATATTATTCTTATGAAGATAATTTACCATATATGCAAAATCTTCCGGTGTTCCATAACGTGAAGTTGGTGCATAATATCCGGTCACCTGATATCCCCAGGAACCGTCAAACGGATGCTCTGCGATTCCCATCAACTCAACATGAGTATATCCCATCTCTTTTACATACTTTGTAATTGCTTCTGCAAACTCACGATATGTATAGAATCCTTCATCTTCTCTTCCAGGATGTCTCATCCAGGAACCCATATGCACTTCGTAAATAGACACTGGTTCTTCTTTGTTATCCCACTTCTCACGAGCTGTCATCCACTTACTGTCTGACCAGTTCAGATTAGAAATGTCTGTAATTCTGGATGCTGTTCCCGGTCGGAGCTCTGCATAATTAGCAAATGGATCTGCTTTATAGATCTTCTCACCCGCCTGTGTCTCTATACAGAACTTATACAAATCCCCTTTTTTCGCCTCCGGAACGAAGCATGTGTATATTCCGAGAGGCTCTCCTCTCTTCATCTTATCTTTCGTCTCATCCCAGTCATTAAACTCTCCGATTACAGAAACGTTTACTGCATGAGGAGCCCATACCGCAAAATATACTCCTCTTTTTCCGTTCTTTGTCACCTCATGGGCACCCATCTTTTTATAAATCTCATAATGATTTCCCTGCCCAAAAAGATAATGGTCAAGTTCTCCGATCTCATAAGGCTGCACTTTCGTCTTCGTGCTGTTTTTCTTAACCATAAAGCCACCTCACTGCTCAAATATATTCCTGATTGTAATGATTTAAAAACCATACAATTTCTTATAGATCAAGGCACATTACCGAATCTTTCAATTGGTAACAAAGTTTCATTCTCCCCTTGAACACTATAGTTTTATTATACTTGATACTGTATAAAAAAGAAAGAGAAAATGTATTATTGCACAAAAATAGACAGTCGTTTTACTGACTGTCTATTAATTCTTAACAAATATATGTCATTAAATGTTGAAATCTTTCTCTGAAAGCAGAATTCTGTCGGAAGAATCTGTATTCTTTCCAAATACTCTCTTCACAAGTTTCTTTGCGGAAGCTTTTTGTGAATGAGCAATCGCATCATCCATCACTTCTTTCACTTCTGCTACTGTTACTGCATGATCTTCTCTCTGTAAAGAATCAATCTTACTGTACAGTGCAAGAATTCCCATCTCATCGATTCTGTAACCATTCTCCTGAGCATAAGTCTGTCCAAATGTTACAAGCTCATCATTAATAAAGATCGGCACTTCAAGTCTGGAAGTAAATTTTCTTCTGAATTCTCTGTTGGAAGAAAGAAGTCTGTCCAGTGGTTTTCTCTGCTCTTCAAGAACTACCAAAAGTTCTCCTGTATCCTGCTCCATTGCTTTGTTCAGCTTGGCGAGTGTTTTTTCGTTCATCTGTCCGGCTTTTTCAATGATCAGTGCACCGCCGTACAATTTACGGAAAATGTCTCCGATTCTCTTCTTATTCAGTGACTCACCTGTCACAATTGCAACCTTACCCTGACGGATATCACGCTGCTTCTGAATTGCCTTTACAACATCAACAGCGAGGACTGTCTTTCCATTTCCTTTATTTCCAATAATCAGAAGGTTTCCTGTTCTGGAAGTTCCTTTGCGGTTTGTACAGTTCTTATCCTGCTCAAGTACATCTACCAGCTGCTCACTCATACCACGCACAGGTACAAAATAAGAGAAGAGTTTTTTCTGTTCCTCTGTAAGTCCTGCTCTTGTACCGATTCCACTCTGTGTTTCAAGATCATAACGACCATGTACAATAAATCCTGTATCAGACATTGCATCTGCAATCTCATCTAATGGCAATGGTGATGTCTTACCTGTTGCGATCAATTTTGCAGTCTCTTTACGGCTCAATGGTGTCGTCGCAGACATGATATCAATTCCATCATCTTCATCCGGAATCTCTCTGTCATCCGGTTCCTCACTATGCGCTGGATTCACGCTGAATTCATCTTCAAAATTTGGCACTTCTTCATAAGAATTCAGACCAAGAAGATCATCATCTGAAATCTTATCTTCTGCTGTGAAAAGATCTCTTGGATTAATTACTTCATCATCCTCATCATCTTCTTCATAACCATAGGCATCCAGATCATCATATCCTTCTTCCTCACCGAACAGATCATCATCAGCGTCTTCATAATCATCCGGCAGATCGTCATCAGACTCTTCATAATCATCCAACAAATCGTCATCAGACTCTTCATAATCATCTAAAATATCGTCTTCGTCAAACTCTTCTGCATCATCCCAGTCATACGCATCATAATCTTCGTACTCGTCCTCACCGAGTCTGAGATCATCCGCAAGCTCTCCCATATTTTCATGTGGTTCTTCTTCTACCTCAAGAACTTCTTCTGAACTTACTGTTGCATCTACTTCTTCCTCTTCCGGAATAACACCTTCAATCTCATCAATCAGTTTCTGTATCTCTGGTGATAAAATTGGTTCTTCATTATTTTTATTGTCCATAGTCTCTCTTACTGCTGCTCCTTCTGAATCATCTTCATCATTGACAACTTCAGTTTCTGAGATCAGTTCCTCCACCTCAGACAAATCTTCTGATTCATCTGTCAGATCTTCTGACTCAGCTGCATCTATTTCAAGAATTTCTTCCTCTTCCGGTTCTGCTTCTTCTACTTCAAGGATTTCTTCCTCTTCCGGTTCTGCTTCTTCTACTTCAAGAATTTCTTCCTCTTCCGGTTCTGCTTCCCCTGCTTCAAGAATTTCTTCCTCTTCCGGTTCTGCTTCTCCTGCTTCAAGGATTTCTTCCTCTTCCGGTTCTGCCTCTTCTACTTCAAGAACTTCTTCCGGTTCTGCTTCTCCTGCTTCTATAGTAACTGCATCTTCCGGGACATCTTCTGAAGTCTCCTCCACTGCCTGTTCTATAAGCTTTTCTTCTGTCTCCGGTTCCGGTATCAGTTCTTTCATCCCTGATGGAACTACTCGTTCTTTACTGGCCTCCTCAGCTTTCTTCTCTTCTGTCAGTTGATTCACGATCTCAAGATCTTCTACATCCTCAATTGCTGCAATATCCTCTTCCAGATCTGTCATATCCGGTTCGACTTCTTCTCCCGGTTCTGCCTGAACTTCCGGTTTCGGATTGAGTAATTGCTGCAGAGCTTCATCTAACCGCATCGTATCTCCAAGTTTCTTCTTGACTGGTTTTACCGGATTCTTACTGACAATCGGTATGGAAGCAGTATCTTTGCTAAGTGTTCTCTTATCTCCACTTGTCTCTACCGTTGCCGGCTGAACTTCTGACTCATCCTCGGAAGCTTCTATAACTTCTGCTGTTTCTACTCCTGCTTCTTCCTGATTTTCTACTTCGGCATCCGGCTCTTCTGCCGCTTCCAAAGTAACCGCATCCGTGTCAATCACATCGGAAGTACTGTCGTTCTCCATCACCGGCTGTTCTGTCAGCCCGATTGATCTTGTATCTCCAAGTGCTTCAGCTCCTTCTGACGCAGAATCTTTTTCCTCGTCTTCTCCTAAATAGGAAGTCAGATCCGGTATTTCTTCTGTCTCTGAAGAAAGCTTCTCATATCTGTGATCATATTTCTGCTGCTGCGATGGTGACAATGGCTTATACTGCATCTTCAGTTCCATTGCCTTATAAACATACTTACCCTCGCTGAACCAGAGGATCAGATCATCACACTCTTCCAGACATTCTGTCATCATACCTGCTTCGCGATAAAGCTTCGCCAGTTCATAAGCCCACTCTTCAATATATTCTGCCTTCTTAAATTCCTCCAGAGCCTCAATCTGCTGTTCGATCGGCGCTCTCTGCGCTCTTAAGATCTGATATCTAAGGATATGCCTGTTCGGATCTTTCGGTGCAATCTGGATAAATTCGTCATAATAGTCGATTGCTTCATCTATATTCTTTGTCTTAATTGCAAGAGAACATAACTTATAGATCACCTTGCGGCTTCCTTCAGAACGGCGATATGCAAGATTCATCACATCATAGCTCTTCTGATACTCTTTTGTTTTTTCATAAATATCACTGACATTCATCAGCATCCCTGCGTTACGGACACGCTTCCAGTCAATCAGATCTGCTGCTGCCGCTGCTTTTCTGTATTCTCCATCTTCCATAAGTTCCAGCATCTCTTCTGTCTTTAACTTATATTCATACTTATCCACTGTACTCACCTCATTGTCATTGAAATATTAGTTTTGGTCTGAATGTGTCCATTAGGCACTAGCCGATACTCTTTCATTATTCTACCATATGAGGTCTGTAATGTCAAAAAAATGCACCTTCAATTCCTTTTGAAAGTGCATTTTTAGTGTTATTTAATTGTATTATTATTATAATTTTATATTTTGTATCGGAGATTATTCGCGATTCTACGTTCCTGTGAGACCTTTGTCGTCTGTTATTTTATCACCTGAATGATTTTCATATCCATTCAATACTTTATGTATTAAATCTTCTGTCAAGTCATTCCTGCTTTTATAACAAATCTGAGATTATAACATGTCCTTTCAATGTTTCTTTACACATTTTTCATTCTATGTTATATGCGGTATTTTTATTCAATACATCTATGAGTGATTCATCTTTTTCTCTTTGCTTCCAGTTTCCGTACTCTCCGATCTTTGATCTTCTTTTCTTTCTACTGGACTTTTACGCTTGGCAAAGGTCTCTTTCTTCACAGGAACCTTCACTCATCATACCACTGACATATTGATAAAAATCTGAAACTATACTGTCCATGGGACTGACCTCCTGTTGAACTTGTATTTTTAATCTAATCAGGCATCTGTTACTTTTGCCTTCTTAGTTAAATATCTTTGGGAGATTTCTTTCTCTCTTTGATGGTTATATAATAACATTCGGCGTCTAATTTGTCAATATATTCCTTTGATTTTTTTATATTTTTTATTTATTATCTGCTTTGGTTGTAATTGTCTGAATTTTCAAACATTTCAATTAACAGATTTCTGCTCCAGCCGGCATTTCTTTTTCCGGTGTCATCAGTGCAAGGTTACCTTCTGCATCTTCTGCACAAAGCAGCATCCCCTCTGAAAGTACGCCTGCCAGCTTCGCAGGTTTCAGGTTTACAAGAACCATAACTTTCTTACCAACCATTTCTTCCGGTGTGTAATGTGCTTTGATTCCGGATACGATCTGTTTTACCTGGCTTCCAACTTTTACCTGAGAGCAGAGAAGCTTTTTGGATTTCTTTACAGCCTCACATGCAATGATCTCTCCAACCTGGAACTGCATTGCTCCGAACTGCTCAAATGTGATCTCATCTTTCGGCTCAATGTCGATAACAGCTTCTTCCTCTTTCTTTTCTTCTACCTTCGGATGAAGTTCTTCAACTTTCTTCATAACCTCTTCGAGATCCATTCGCTGGAACAGGATCTCCGGTTTCTCTGTTACATGTCCGTTACCAAGCTGCTCAAGGATCTTCTTACTTGTAGAAGGCATAAAGGATTCAAGAAGTCTTGCACCTTCAGAAATGCTCTGGATCAGATTCCAAAGTACTGTAGAAAGGCGATCCTTCTTGGATTCATCTTTTCCGAGTACCCAAGGAGTTGTCTCATCAATGTATTTATTGCAGCGTTTGAACAGATTGAAGATTTCTGTAATCGCATCGGCAACGCGGAGGTCTGCCATCTTAGCATCAACTGCTTTAGAAGCATTCTCTACAACTGCTTTCAGTTCTGCATCTACATCTTCTACAACACCCTTATCTTCTACTGTTCCGCCGAAGTATTTGTTTGTCATAGAAACAGTTCTGTTTACAAGGTTTCCAAGTGTATTTGCAAGATCAGAGTTCAAACGCTCTACCATCAGCTCCCAGGAAATAACACCGTCATTCTCGAATGGCATTTCATGCAGTACAAAGTAACGAACTGCATCTACGCCAAAGAAATCAACGAGTTCATCTGCATAGAGAACATTTCCCTTGGATTTACTCATCTTACCGTCTCCCTGAAGCAGCCACGGATGTCCAAACACCTGTTTCGGAAGTGGAAGATCAAGTGCCATAAGGAAGATTGGCCAGTAAATTGTATGGAAACGGATGATATCTTTTCCGATCAGATGAAGGTCTGCCGGCCACAGCTTGTTGAACTGCTCTGTACTGTTTCCGTCTGCATCATATCCGATTCCTGTGATATAGTTTGTAAGAGCATCAAGCCATACATATACAACGTGCTTTGGATCGAAATCTACCGGAATTCCCCACTTGAAGGATGTTCTGGATACACACAGATCCTGAAGTCCCGGAAGAAGGAAGTTGTTCATCATCTCGTTCTTACGGGCAACCGGCTGAATGAACTCCGGGTGTGTATTGATATGCTCGATCAGACGATCTGCATATTTGCTCATTTTGAAGAAATATGCCTCTTCTTTTGCAGGCTGAACCGGGCGTCCACAGTCAGGACATTTTCCATCTACAAGCTGAGACTCTGTGAAGAAAGACTCACATGGTGTACAGTACATTCCTTCATAATGTCCCTTGTAAATATCTCCCTTGT
>ERZ779869.768-NODE-768-length-33475-cov-10.997038_pt1 | contig 33475 bp, 24 predicted proteins | sample MGYA00511557_ERZ779869 | MGnify/ENA primary metagenome ERZ779869 (study PRJEB29588, sample SAMEA2154620) | human gut metagenome | biome: human gut; feature: human-associated habitat; material: faeces | place: Denmark | collected 2008/2010 ... | reverse complement strand
CACAGAGCCCGACATTGCCGTTACGGTGGCTTCAATCAATCACCGCCTCTTTACACATTTTTCTTACGCTCTGCTACCTCCTCATGTCCTTTAAGATGTTCCGGCGTGTAAGAAGCCGCCGATCCTCTGCCGCACTTCATACCGCCTCACAACAAAAAGAACCACGGCAAGAGAAATAACTCCTGTCGTGGTTCTTATCATTGAAAGCATCTAAGATCAATGCGGTCGTAAGCAGATGGAATTTTGGGTATTATATGTTATATTGAATTGTAATACAATAAGGTCTTTCAGGCCTTTTTGAAAACTACCGAAGGCTATGATAATAAAACTATTTCACTTCACTTTTGCTTTTTATGTTTTCGCCCGCGTAAAGCATCATATATTTTGTTGAAGATCAACCGGTTGGGATAATATCTGTAATCAGCAAACACTTCTATTCCGGATTTCTCAAAGTGTTCCTTTATTGCTGCAGCACAGGCGGCACTACGGCTTTGACCGTGCTCGCACTGACAGATAATATCTTTTCCGTTCTTAACGACAATACATATAAAATCTGCCAGTTTTTCAACTTCGGGGAAATAAGTTTCGTATGACAAGCCATAATCTCCGAGTGTTTCAATATCAATATCATGTACCCCAACCGTAAAGACATAATCGCATATCCCGTTGTAATTTATGGGCTCGTACTCTTTTAATCTTGCAAGACCTCGTCCATCATTAGGATCATAAAAACTGATTACTGCTGTATTCTCAGGGAATCCCGATTCGATCAACTCTTTCATTGCTTTACGCGACATGATTTCTACTTTAGTTTTCATAATTTATGCTGCCTTCGGCAAATTTTCATGGAGAAGGTCGAACATAGTCATCTGTCCGACGCAATCATTATCAGCACTCTCCGACTCATCAAGTATAAGAGAGTCAGGATCCGGCAATCCATATTTGTTTACCAGCTCATCTTTTACGAATTCAATTGCTCGTTCAACTTTACCGATATCAAAAAGGCGTTCGGGCAAAGCGTATCTAATGTCGTCCTCCGAGTACATATATCCATCTCTATATGGTGCGTCTTTAGTAATCAGTTTTTCTAAGCGATCTTGTAGGTCATCAAGCCGCCAAAGGAGCTGAATTTCCGCTGCAGGATAGCTCCAATCATAATCATCATCTATAATGTACGGTAAGTATGCAGCATAATATTTCATGATATTAATTCCACCCTTCCTATTTAACCATGGATTTTCCGACGATTTCTGAAATCAACATTTCCCAAAAGTGAATCATCGCATTCTGTTTCTGCTTGATTCCATCCGTTTTGCTGTATGTAAAAGAGGATATATCACCAGTCAACAGCAAATAGCAATTCTATCGGGTTCATCGTAGAGCAACAGGCGCCTTCGTGGCAGATACTCCGAAACTTAAATAAATACCCTTGGTTTTCGGCGTAACACCGATTTGTCCGAGTCCATTCTCGATCGCCAAGCAGCCGATGGTCTTATCAAATGCGTTCATATCAGTAACCTCTCTTTTTTAACGAGAATTGTGTAACAAATGCAATACACAGATCATGGCGCTTTACACACCAAAGCCTATGCGTCGTTTTTCTTTAGGTTTTGCCGGTGGCTCTGCAATGTCTTCAGCTTTGATGGTTACAACATCTTCGGTAGTAATCGAATCAAAGTCTGCTTCCATCAAACGTGTTGCTTGAGACATTCTTGCCTGTTCCAGAATATTCCTCACATATCTTCCATTACCGAAGTCATTCTGCTGACGCGCTGAATCAAAGACGGTTTCCAGCTTTACAACCGCATCCTCAGAAAAACTCAGTCCTTTATTCTTTCCGATAAGTTTTGCGATACTGCACAGCTCCTGAGAATTGTAGTCTGCAAACGGCACATGAAATGCAATGCGCGAACGCAGGCCGGGATTCTTCTGAAGGAACCCTTCCATCTTATCCGGATATCCGGCAAATATAACGACCACATCGTCGCGATGGTTCTCCATCTCCTGAACTATCGTATTGATAGCCTCATCACCATATAATCCGTCACGGTCCTCTACAAGCGAGTACGCTTCATCAATGAAAAGAACGCCGCCAAGTGCCGCTTTGAACTTGGATTTGACCGTAGGTGCCGTCCAGCCAACATACTTACCGACAAGATCAGCTCTTCCTACTTCTATCAACTGACCTTTAGAAAGCAATCCGTTCTCTTTCATAATTCTTGCAAAGAGTCTCGCAACTGTAGTTTTAGCTGTACCCGGATTACCGGTAAAGACCATGTGCATTGCCGGTCTATCTCTCTTTACGCCTTTTTCTTCGTAAAGCTTTTGCATCTTGTAATAGTTCAATGCCTTCTGAATCACTTGCTTGGCATCCGACAGGCCGATCATCTCTTGCAGCTCATTGTAGGCGGAGCCTTTCGGAGTCGCTTTTATAACTTCTTTCTTTGCAACCGCAATATCTTTGTATTGTGGATATATTGATGTTTTTAATTTGTTGTTGAACCAATCGTCAAAGAGATTATGAAGATCGGGAGCAAGATATCCTTTATTGTTTTCAAGTTTGTTGAACAGTATCTTGTCTGTACGGACACCTGCGTTCTTTGCCAGCATGGAAAGGAATGCTTTTGCTCTTTCGCCGTCTACAAACTCTTCGAGAAGTTCAATCATGGATAATGTCCCAAGGTTTTCGTAGAAAAGGCTTTTCGCTTTTGAACATTCTCTCGGAAGGCAAATCACGGTCAGCACCTGATTCCTATACCGTTTGGCATACTCACAGATACTTTCAATCGTTTCACTATCACAGAGTGCATGTCCATTTTCTTCCGAATCGTCATTTGCGAGATAACGCACGACCACAGCACCGCCCGAACTAACCTTGTATAAAGTGTCATAAGCCATTTCCGAGAATCTTTCTCCCGGTTTGAAATTCAGAAAAGAATAGCGTCTGCTGCTTAAACGATTATTCTCATATAAAGCCTGAAGCAGAAGATTATACACATCTTTCCTTGTATCCATATCATCGGTCTGAATCATGTAATGAACAGGATGACCATACACTTTTGAATTTGGCTTTGCAGAATAAATTCGATCAAGCTCCGGGATGAAAGTCTCATTTAACAGGCACTTCCTCGCCGATTCGTAAATCTTTTCCTTGGTGCAATCTTCAATAATATTATCTCCAAATGCAATTCCGCGTCCGCATCTGCCGGTGATTTTGTCAAGGCCGAAGCGTTCCATGATGTCATCGTCATCTTCAATGTAATCCCATCGGTTTGCTGCACCGAGGAGATTTTCTATTCCGTTGAAAGTGATTTCGTTGATCGAAACGTCTTTCAGCGTTAAATCAAGATATTTGAAAAATTCCGCAAGATCTGATTCAACTTTATTCTTATTGTCAGCAATTACACCTGCAGTTACCACGGTGTTGTCAATCTCGGAAATAAAGTAAAATGAATTGCTGGAATGATTACGGTTGAATTCTTCGCTCTTCATTTCAATCTTTCTCTGATTTTCTCTTCTAACTCGTCTATCTTCTTCCGGGGCTTCGTTGGCTTCCATTATTCCTGTGACTTTATAGAACAACATTGCAAATCCTCCATCATTAATTTGTCTCATCGTGTCTTACTATAATATTTTATACCACAAGTAATGTACCAAAAGTGGGAGGTTAGGATTAGCTACTTTGTTTAATGCGTAATGCATTATCATTTGATTCTCAAGCAATTAGGCGGAAAACAAGTGCGTAAAAAAGGAGTCCGAAGACTCCTTCATACTACTATTCGTGCGATTTTTCCCCAAGGAGGATTCACTTCCTCGTTATTCAGTAACCATAAGATCGGAATTCCACCCGCAAGTTTTTCCTGCGGAAAAGGTGCATACCCGTCTGTCAGAATAATGATACTTGCCGGCAGTTTATCTTCCATGTGCTTCATTACATACTCGAATATGATCTGGAAATCGGTTCCTCCACCACCGGCAGGTTTAATGATTCTAAATTCTTCTTCATCCTTAAACGGCTGCGGTTCAATGATTGCCGCATCAAAGAAGCCGAGCCAGCCTTTCAGTTTTCCGTCGAATTGGTCTATTGCTCCCTTGACTTCAGTATATGCCGCCGTAATCATATCATCGGACATTGACCCAGATGTATCGATCATAAACAGGATATCTTCCACCATATCCTCCTTGCCGTTGAAATCGGGCAAGAAAAACGGACTGTCGTCAAATCTCCGATCCGGTGGAGCAAACGAATAATCAACAACTTCTTCCTGAACAAAATCATCCGCCAATCTGCTTGCGGGCTTTTTAATTCCTTAAAAAGTCGTTCGGCAAATAAAGGGAAAAGCCCTCTTTGATTAGATGGATCTCTTATAGAAATGGCCTCACAAGCATACTCCGTGACCCCCAACACGCGGCACAAATCATAGAAGCAGTTGATTCTATTCGCAAAGCGAAAAACTCTGTCCGTCAAATACGGCTTGAGATTCGAGTTGTTGACGGAAATGGAATTATAGATTTCTCTGTCATAAAGCGGTGTTTTTTCGATATCAACATCGGTTTCGTGTTGAAGAAATTTCAGCATCATGTCTATCCGCTCGTTGTATTCTTCGTCTCTTATCATATTGTTTTGCCTCCTTACGAATAAATCATACAGCATTTTGTGGGACAAAAACGATACATCCCAGCAATAAAGCGTAAGAAGCAAAAAGGCTGCCCGTAAAAACGGACAACCTTTTATTGCTTGTTGTGCAAGAAACCGCCATATCGCTTGGCAATTTCAGTTTAAGAGAAAGCAATTTGCTTTATTCAGCGGATATTTCATCAAACACGGCTTTGAGCTTCTCCAGATGGCATTTATTACTTATTCTGTAGCTCGGGTGATAAACCTCTATTATAGTATATCGAGGGGAGCAGATGCCGATCTCACCCAAAAGATCTCTCAAACCGCTCCCGCAGCAAATTATAATATCCGGCTTGATCATATCAATTTCCCGTTTAATAAAGCCGGCATATTTTTTAGTATATTCCGGGATAGTTTTCCCTTTGCTTCCGGAAAGGCCGCCGCGTTTGTTGAGATTCATAAATGCGACCTTATTCAATACGTCGTGGCATTTGTTAACACGCTCAAAATCCAGGCTGTAAATTGCATTTGCAAACATAGCCAGCCTATTTGAGAATATTGACGGCTTTGGTTTTTGCGGCTTTTCTTTTTGAAGGCAGACATCTCTCAGCCAAAAATTATCCCCGTCGGAGCGAAACGGGCGTTGATCCTTTTCATTCTCAATATTTGATTCCTTTGAGATAAATAGATATTTTGTGCCCTGCTTTGCATACTCGGGCGGATTGATGACCCCGTCATATGTAAATGAATCTTTTGCAATTTACGATGCTCCATAATCAAGGTATTCCTCATTAGATTCTTTTTGTTGCAGAGCCTGCCATTCCGCAAAAAGGTTCTCAATTTCTTGAGAATAATTGTTTGTCATAATCCTCACCCTTATTTATTATATTTTTTCGCCGCGTTGCGCAGGGCGCATCCGACTTCATCCGCAAGGCTCTCGGGATAAGTGACGGTTACATATTCGGCATACTGCATAGCCCAGTATTTCATCGCCGTGCAGCTGACCCTGACCTCTGCCGTAACTTCATCGGCCGTCTCATCAACAAACCTGACATCATTACCGAACCAATCCATAATTTCGCTAATGATGCACTTTTGAGCCGTGAATGTGACCCTTTTCGTTTCATCGGAGAACATATATATATGCTCCGCCATATGCTTCGGCAAATCAAGCCCGCACTCAAATCCGGATACTTTTTTCATAGGCTTTACGGGCGTATCAAGCATACGAATATCGGTTATCCTGTCTATACGGTAGTTTGCCGCATTATCGTATTTGTCATAATTACAGATCAAATAGTACCTGCCGTTTGTTGCGACCATTTGATAGGGATTGATTATATATTCACGCTCATTCCCGTCGTCATCCTTGCGTGGGTGAAGTTTTTTATCTGTACCCCAATCATTATATTTGAATGCAACCTGACGCTCATTGTTGATCGCTTCCCCGAGGACTTCAATGGTATAGAAAATTTCACCGTTTTTCGGTGTGTTCTCGGGCATGCTGCAAACATGTCTCATGCTTGATCGGAAATATCGACTTGATAGCCCCTCAATTTTATTTATCAATTCTTTGCATTGCGAATGCGGAATGTGCTTTGAGAAAAGCAGGCTGTCAATCAGCAGTCTCAACTCGGCATCCGTAAAATCACGCTCAAGATAAAAGTCAGAGAGAATCGTGCTCTCAGTAAGGCTTCCGTCCTTATTCTTGATCATACGAGTAGTTTGGCTGCATTCAATATCATAGCCTGCATCTATAAGGTTTGAAAGATTGCGCTTGATCGCTTTGCGGTCGACCCTCATGCCGTATTCCCTTTCGAGGATTTCGGCGATCTCCTTTTGGCTCAGACGGTGATTTTCATCGGTATATTGCTTTAAGATATTAAGAATGCTAACAATAGTCGTTTTCTTGTGCAGCATTGAATACACAATTCATCACCCCCGCTTTTATTATATCTGCTTCGCTATAATAATACAATATGTGATGGGACTTTTTTAGGCCATCGTCTTGGAGTTAAACGTGGTCGGCACAGGAATTTGTAAATCAATACCGCTTTAATGGTTCATGGAAACCCTTTGATAAATGTCAACAGAAGCATTAAACTGCCGATAACACCGATCTCAATCCACTTTTTGCGTCTTTTACGGTATTACCGTTTTTGTCAACGACTTTCGCGGTTATCGTCGCCGAACCCTTGGAGACGGACTTCACGCCGCAGGTCATGCCGTCGGCGGAGGGTATAAGCTCAAATTCGCTGCCGTCCATACTCCAACCACCCTTGCATCCTCCGGCAGGTCTGCCACGTTCGCATGAAGATTCAGCGTGAAGCCGTAGCTGACTGTTGTGACAGAGGTAGTGTTGATCGAAATTGTCGGATAGTCCGTAAAGCAGTGACGAAAAGTACACGCAAGCGGTTTAAAATAAAAAATGCGCAGCCGAAGCCGCGCACGAAAAACGCTGTTCCTAGTTTGAATTGCTGTAAGAAATGAAGCCGAAAAATGAGACGATTTTTTATCTCCCGAAAACGGTCGTCATAACCTGTAATGACAACATGTCGTCATATATGACAACTCAGCAGGTCAAACACCTGTTCTGCGTTTTCCATACAGAGCACAAAAAGACATTTCGGCGGATTTTCAATTGCCCATTGTAACCGCCCTTCAACTTTTATATTCAACTGTATTAAACGGCAAAAACGATCTTATGACCGACTCAAAGCGAGAACGTATTCAGAAGCAAACATTCCCTGAATAATCAACCGGACATTGGCAGAATACAAACGGAGCATTCATCGGAATAACTCGCGAAGTATGGTTTTCACATGATTTTTCGTTGAGATAATTTCGCGTACAGTTTATGAATAAGCTAATCAGCAACCGAATTAACCGACAAATTTTGACTTTGTGCAGTAAATTTCATTGCAATTCTTCTGCAATTGTGCTATGTTATAATTAAATTACTATATGGAAATATTTATAACCATATACAAGTTCCGTTAAAATTCGATTTTGTTCAGCGGATGAGGTGAAAGAGATATATTATCGGGATGACCCTTCCAAATGTCATGTTTTATCGAGACTTGGTTATACGGCGAAATCATACGCAATTGTTCACATCAACAACCGATATTTACGGCATGGAGACCTTAACATAAACGATTTTTAAGCAATGTACCGATTGTGTCCCGTGAATCAGTGGTATAATTTTTTGAGTACTTTGGATTGAAATGCTAAAATATTAACAAAGGAGCAGAAAATTATGGAGAGCTTTGAACCGAAAAAACTGGCTCTGATACGCATCTGGCAGATATTAAAGGAATATAGTGACTGCGATCATACTCTTACTCAAGACGACATTGCACAGCATCTTGTCAGTGAATACGGGATCGTAATTGAGCGCAAGGCTATCAGCCGAAATATTTCTCTTTTGAAAGAGGCGGGCATTGAAATTGAATCGAGACGCGCCGGCAGTTACCTCGCGGAAAGAGCTTTTGAAGATTCCGAACTCAAGCTGCTTATTGATGGCGTTCTTTGCAGTAAATATATTACGGCAAAACATTCAAAGGACTTAATAGATAGGCTGTGCGGACTTTCCAATAAATTTTTCCGCGCCCATGTAAAAAACGTCTATTCGGTTAATGAATGGAGCAAAACAGATAACCAGGCGTTATTCTATAACATCGAGTTGGTCGATATTGCCATTGAGCAGAACCGGCGTATTGCATACGATTATAATAAGATCGGGATTGATAAGAAGCTTCATAAATCGTCTTATCAGGTTGTTAGTCCTTATCAGTTGATTCTTCACAATCAGCGGTATTATCTGATGGCATACAGCGAGTTTTGGGGCAATATGGTCTTTCATCGGCTTGACCGCATCACTAACATGAAAATATCGCATAAAAAGGCAACGCCGATAAGGAGTGTTCCAGGATATGAAAATGGAATCGATTATAAAGAGCTTTCTTCCGCTATGCCGTATATGTACTCGGATACCCCCGAATGGATTAAATTGATTGCCGATGCCTGCATTGTTGATCAGATCGTTGACTGGTTCGGGACGGATGTTCGGATGTCAACGCTCGAAGATCAGGACAAGGTTTCGGTTGAAATCAAAGCCAGCCCCAACGCGATGGAGCATTGGGCTATGCAGTATATCAATCATGTGGAGATCATTTCTCCGGAGTCACTGAGAAACCGGATAAAAGAAGCGCTTGAGAGTGGATTATCAAAATATAAAATATAAGGAAGGTAAAAAAATCATGGCAAATTACTATATGGTCAGAATATTGCAAAACGTTGAACACTATGTCAAAAAAAGTGTCGTAGCGGTCGGATGGAGTGAAATTAACTTTTCAATTTACACCGATGCAGACAAGTTATGCAAAGATGTAAAGGATTATTATTACAATAATTCTACAGATATGCGTTTACCAGGTCGAAAACTGGGTGAAGTTAAACGATTCTATAGCATTCAGAAAGACGACGTTTTGCTTATTCCGTGCTATAAAGGGTTTTACATAGCCACATCAAAGGGCGAGTTCATTTACGACACAACTTCTGAAGATCTTATGAATCAACTGCGAGTGACCTACGTCACAGATTTAAACGGCGCTCCGATAATTTTCGACAGAAATGATAAAAATACCGCACTGTCTACTAAACTAAAAGTCAGAGGTTACACGGTTCTCAACATTTATGAGAAAGAAATAATCAATACTGTTGATAAACTGATTTCAGAAAAAGAGGATCTCCCATATCTGAGTAAAATTATCTCCGAGGAAAACAAAAGACTTTTGGAGTTTAAGACAAGTCTGACGACAATACTTCCGGACTATAAAAAAATCGGATTGCAGGCCGGTGGTATCGGATTTGAAAAAATGATCAAGTATTTATTTGAAGCTGATGGTTATTCGGTGAAACGGCTCTCAAAGCAATGCGGAGGGTCAGATGTTGCAGATGCCGATATTCTCGCGGTGAAAAAATCAAAAATCGGTGATGAATTTTCAAGCGTGCTGTATATGCAAGTCAAACACTATTCGGGTAAAAGTGACAATGGTATCGATCAAATCATTGCTTTTAAGGAGAAGATTGCTGCCGAAAGCACAGATAAAAATGCTAAAGTAATCACTGATGAAGGCGAATGGTCTGTTAATGTTTCAGATATAAAGTATGTACTTATATCAACGGGTACGTTTACTGACTATGTTATAGATAAAGCCGAGGAAAATGATATTACGTTGATAGATATTGATAGGTTGGCTGAAATGCTGTATGAGGTAATGGACGATATTCCCGAAATAATTCACAGTCTCGGGTATGTTAAAACATATCAGCATGTTGATGGTTAAGCAAATTTCCGATCAAATCCGCCTTTGACTTATCGGACCACGTCACGGCAGAGGACGATCACTATCACTGCAAAAAGTGTGTGGGAGCGCTTTTCGATGACTGATTGACCATGAAGCCAAGCAAAAAATGAGCAGACCGCAACGCGGTCTGCTTTTTTATGTTCCGAATATGGTACATTTGACTCTGTATAATATAGCCGAACAATACAGAAACGGAGAACGGTGAAGTATGTCAAAGAATAAAAGCACGGATGATTTCAGCCGATTAGGTCTTTTGGATATGTTAACAGGTGTTGACGGCAACTTTTCCTCTGCCGAAATCAAAGCAGCAATTGATAAACTTCGCAAAGCCAAACTGGCTGCCGAGAGGCGTGAGGAGCTTGAGGAATATCGCAAAGAGAAACGAGAGGCAGCACGCAAAGCAGCGGAAGAAAAGGCCCAAAAGGAGGCGCACGTCCGCGAAGTGACCTGTATGGATCTTCCGCTTGATTGGGAAAATGTGTTCAATCGGGATGTAAGAACGCAGGGAGTTCATGCGGATAGCATTTCGGACGGACTCGTATATAGTTTGTCTAATCTTGGACGTGTTGATATTGAGTATATTTCGTCTATAACCGGAGAGGATTACAAGACGGTTATCGGTGCACTGAAAGGATCCATCTATCAGAACCCAGAGACTTGGGACGAGTGTTTCTATAAAGGCTGGGAAACTTCCGAGGAATATCTGTCCGGCAACATGATGCGAAAATGGAAGGCGGCTAAAGACGCCAATAAAGAATACAACGGCTATTTTGCCGATAATATCAGGGCCATTGAAAAGGTTCTTCCTCCAACTGTTGCCACGAAAGATATCTATGTAACGCTTGGCTCACCGTGGGTACCTGCTGATGTAATTGACGATTTTATAGAGTATCTTCTTGGCGATTGGCGCAGATACTGGTATAGCATCAATGATGAAGAAGATTTCCATACTAAACACGATGAATTGACCGGCACTTGGGAAATACCATTCAAAAGCAGATATAATCACGACGTTAAGGTAACACGAACGTATGGTACTGACAGAATAAACGCCCTTCATATTCTCGAAAGGACATTAAATATGAAATCGGTAGCTGTTACCAATGAGGTTGTATGTAATACAAATTCATCAGGCAAGAAAAGAGTTATTAACCAGTCTGAAACCATTCTCGCCATTGAAAAGCAAAATAAAATGATTAAAGCGTTCCAGAAGTGGGTTTGGGAGGATGAAAGAAGAAAAGAACGGCTTGAAGTAATTTTCGAGAACAATTTCAGTTGCGTTCGAAGAAGAATTTTTGACGGATCATTTTTACGGTTTCCTGACATGTCTCCTGCGATAAACCTTTATCCCTATCAGAAGGATGCTGTTGCACGGATACTCTTTACTCCGAACACCTTATTAGCACACGATGTCGGAGCTGGAAAAACCTACGTTATGATTGCCGCCGCAATGGAAATGCGCCGTATGGGGCTGTCTGAAAAGAATATGTTTGTCGTTCCAAATAACATAGTTGGTCAATGGAAAAACATTTTCTACGCAATGTATCCAAGCGCCAATATTCTTTGTGTCGAACCGAAAAGTTTCGCTCCCTCAAAAAGAGAAAGTGTTCTCGAAAGAATACGTGACGAGGACTTCGACGGGATTATTATAGCTTACAGTTGTTTTGAGCAGATTCCATTGTCAAAGGAATATTATCAAAACCAGCTTATTGATGAGCAGGAACTTATCGCAGAAATAGCGGGCAAAAAGAACAAAGCCACTTCTCGTTTGAAGAAAAAACAAGAGGCGGTTTCAAAAGCTTTATCTGAACTTGCCGTTGCAATGGATGATTTGTATAACGGCGTGTATTTTGATGATTTGGGAATTACAAGACTTTTTGTAGATGAGGCACACAATTTTAAGAATGTTCCTATCGAAACAAAAGCAGATAAGGTGCTTGGTATCAGTGCTTCCGGATCTAAGAAGTGCCAGGATATGATGGACAAAGTCCGCATGGTTCAGAAGAAAAACGACGGCGCAGGCGTTGTCTTTGCTACAGGAACTCCGATAACGAATTCAATCACGGATGCGTTTATCATGCAGATGTACCTTCAAAGCGGCGAACTCGCCATGCTGGATCTTCAAAGTTTTGACAGTTGGATCGGTATGTTTGCAGAAAGAAGCACAGAATTTGAAATCGATGTTGACACAAGCAGTTACCGGCTCGCCACTCGTTTTTCTAAGTTCCATAATCTTCCCGAGCTGACATCTCTGCTGTCATCCATTGCCGATTTTCATCAAGTGGACACGTCAGTCGGTATTCCGCAAATCGATGGATATGCTGATGCGTTGGTCTCCAAAACAAATGAGTTTGCAGACTATCTGAAAGATATTTCGCAGAGAGCAGAGGATGTCCGCAAAGGATATGTCAGCCGCAAGGATGATAATATGCTAAAAATCACAACGGACGGAAGAAAGGCGGCGCTTGATTTAAGATTGGTCGATCCGAATGCTATGTTCACATATCAATCCAAAGTTGCGCGGTGTGTTGAGAATGTGGCTGATATATATTTCAGAACAACGGCTCAAAAATCGGTTCAGATCATTTTCTGTGATACGTCGACGCCTAAAACCGGTTTTAACATTTATGATGAAGTGAAAACTATGCTTCAAAGTAAAGGTATTCCCGCTGATAAGATTGCTTTTATTCACGATGCGGAAACCGAAGCGCAGAGAAACGCCATGTTTGCTGAAGTTCGGAACGGGGATATCCGTGTGCTACTTGGTTCAACGTTTAAGCTTGGACTTGGCGTGAATATTCAGGATAAGCTGATTGCGCTGCATCACATTGACGTTCCGTGGAGACCGGCCGATATGACCCAACGCGAGGGACGTATTTTGCGCCAAGGAAACACCAATTCAAAGGTGCAGCTTTTTCGATATATCACGGAAGGCAGCTTTGATGCGTATTCGTGGCAGTTGCTTGAAACGAAGCAGCGGTTTATCACGGGATTACTTTCCGGATCACTTACCGAGCGTAGCGGAACGGATATAGAAGATACCGTGCTCGATTATGCCGAAGTCAAGGCGCTGGCTGTCGGAAATCCTCTTGTAAAAGAACGTGTGGAGACTGCAAACGAGCTTTCACGTTATCTGACATTACAGCGCAAACTTGTTGAGTCGAGAATTCGCATGGAAAAAGAACTGTTAGAGATGCCCGGAAAAAAGTCCAATCAAGAGAACAATATTGTTGGGTGTGAAGCGGATATTGCGTATTACACAGGGTGGAAACAGGCAAATCCAGCACCTTCTGATAATAAGGTAAAGAAGGATGTGGCAGAAAAGCGCAAGCAATTAAGAGATTATATTCATTCTTCCCTCATGGGCTATGTTCTTGAACCGAAAGAAAAAATACTCATGACATATCGAGGCTTTGAAATTATTCTTCCTGTCAATATGACACGAGAAAAACCTTATGTTTGGCTGAAACGGAACGGTCGTTATTATGTGGAACTCGGAGATACAAATACGGGTAACTTAATCCGAATTGATAATTTTCTTGATGATCTGCAAACGCACCTTGATAAGTTAAATAAAGGGCTTGCAAAGTTGTGGGAAAGAGAACGTCAGCTTAAAGAAGAATTGAGAAAAGAAGAAAGCTTCAGCGATGAGATTGAGAACTGCCGTCAAAAGCTCGAAAAGCTTGATAAAAAATTAGGAGTAGATAAGAAATGAGCGATATTAAAATGGCCAACATTCCCTCTATGAATGTCGGGAAAATGGTTGAAAAACTGTCAAGCGCTTACTGCGCAATCATTCAAAATAACTATCCCATCAAAACCATGCCGTCAGTGATGCTGTGGGGACCTCCCGGCGTTGGTAAATCACAAGCAGTTCGCCAGATTGCAAAAGAGATTGGCGATAGGACTGGCAAAAGGGTCAATGTAACCGACGTCCGGCTACTTCTTTTCAATCCTATCGATCTGCGCGGCATTCCTACTGCCAACGCAGATAAAACACTTGCGGTATGGCTGAAACCGCAGATATTCCAGATGGACGCAAGAGATGATATTGTCAATATCCTATTTCTTGATGAAATCTCTGCAGCGCCTCAGTCCGTTCAGGCGGCGGCCTATCAGATTACATTGGACAGAGTTGTCGGAGAGCACAAGCTTCCCGATAATTGCATCGTGATTGCCGCCGGAAACCGTATGACGGATAAATCCGTTGCTTTCAAGATGCCGAAGGCTCTTGCAAACCGTTTGATGCATATAGAAATTGCGGGTAGTTTCAACTCATGGAAGGAATGGGCGATACGCAGTGGAATCAATGAAAAAGTATTAGGCTTTTTGTCTTTCAGGCAGAGCTACCTGATGGGTTTTGATTCGAGCTCTGATGATCTCGCTTTTGCCACTCCTCGTTCCTGGGAGATGGTAAGTAATCTGCTCAACTGTGTCAGTGATGATATAGACGATATGTTCTCGCTTATTTCAGGAATTGTAGGTTCGGGTGTTGCGGTCGAGTTCAGGACATGGGCTAAAGTATATAAAGATCTTCCGAACATCGAAGATGTGTTTGACGGTAAAACGATGAAGATGCCGACCGGAACAGATGCTATGTACGCATTGACAGCATCAATGACGACCTATGCAAGAGATCACAAAGAGGAAATGAGCAGAATTGCGAACTCAATCCGATATGCGGATAAAATGCCTCCTGATTTCAGTACGGTTTTGATGAAAGACTATATGTACATCGACAAGCATTACAAAGAAAAACTTATGACTATTCCTGAATTTTCAAAGTGGCTTCAAACGAAAGGACGGTTAATGAATGGCTCTGTCTGAAGACAAGATAAAAGGGTACATAAAAAGACTTCTGTTATCACGCATGCGTATTTTGTGCAATCATGGATTTTACGGTTTGCTTTTAATGCACATGATTTATGCTGTCAGCGAAGAAGTTGAAACCGCCTGTACGGATGGAGTAAGGATTACTTTCGGCACTGAGTTTCTCGGCAGCCTAACAGATGCAGAACTTGACTTTGTCATGATGCACGAGATTTTACATGTCGTGCTACAGCATTGCATTCGCGGAGATGTTGAAGATCCTGAAGCATATAATATTGCGGCGGACATTGTTGTCAATTCAAATATCATGCTCGAAAACGGAGGAAAAGCGAGCAGTATAACGCTCAGTAAATATGGCACATCAATGCATATTGCACCGGACGGAAAAGAGGGACATGAATATACTGCCGAGCAAGTCTACGCCATGCTTCCGAAGAACCTAAACAAAAAAGGTAAGGATAAAAGTCCCGGTTCTGCTGATGGCAGAGCAAAAAAAGAGATTGCCAAAGATAAACATCAACCCGTATGGGTTTGGGATGATCATTCCCAGTGGGGTAAATATGAGGAAGATGATACTCTCCGAGATGTGTGGGTAAAACGGTTTGAGGATGCTTGTGAGGCCATTTCTATAAGAGACCCATCTAATCAAAGAGGGCTTTTCCCTTTATTTGCCGAACGGCTTTTTAAGGAATTAAAAAAGCCGCAAACAGATTGGCGGATGGTTCTAAATGATTTTGTTCAGCAGGAAATCGTCGATTATTCTTTTACACCGCCCGACAGAAGATTTGATGAAAATCCGTTTTTTCTTCCAGATTTCAATGATAAGGATGATTTGGTCGAAGATATTCTGTTTATGATAGATACTTCTGGTTCCATGTCGGACGGTATGATAACAGCGGCGTATTCCGAGGTAAAAGGAGCCATTGATCAGTTTGACGGCAAGCTCAAAGGTTGGCTTGGCTTTTTTGATGCGGCGATTGTTGCGCCTAAGCCCTTTACAAATGAAGAAGAGTTCAAAATCATCAAACCTGCCGGCGGGGGCGGAACAGATTTTCAGATTATATTTGAATATGTCCAAAAGCATATGCAAGGAAAATTGCCTGCCTGTATTATCATTTTAACGGATGGCTATGCCCCGTTTCCAAGAGAAAAGCTTGCGGGCGGTATTCCGGTTTTGTGGTTGTTAAATAACAAAAACGTCGCCCCACCTTGGGGAAAAGTCGCAAGGATAACTGTGTAATATTAGGGAGGCATAAACAATGTATGGTGAAGAGATTAAAGAAATATTAAAGAATACATATGACGTGTGCGCACGTACGCTTGATTTTGCTTCATCAGCAGCATCACGCAGAAAGATGGATGAATTCTTTTTTTACAGTCTGGATAAAGGCTATGAAGAAGAAATCCTTACTCTCCGAAATATATTGGAATCACAGTTTCCTAAAACTGAAAAAAGTCATCTGACTGAATTAAAGCAGCTTTTGGGGAAAAGCAGGTGGAAATTACCCCAGTGTGCTCATTATTATGTTGATAGCAATAATGGGTGGCGCTTGGATTTTCACGAAATAAAAGGTGTCTGCTATCACAGGACATTTGGCAAACAAAAGGCACTTTTTGAGCATGGGGGGAGCTTCAAAAAGTGCCTTATTGATTAGTGATTACTGGTTATTTATACTGGGTGGTTGCAGTTCTGGTGATGGTATCGGCAGGGCCGCCGGAGCCATACACGACAAACTCGGTCGTCACTCTGTATGTGCCTTTGTCGGACAGCTGTAAATAGTGGAATCCTGTATAGACATTTTCATATATTACGTCGATCCACTTATTATTGTTCTGACCGATATCCACTCTGCTCCAGAACAGACCGAGAACCTTTTTCTCAACGTAGGTAGTTATAATTGCCTTGCTGAAAACAGTTTTTCCTCCAGCAAAGCTATTGGCTATTGTCAACTTACCTGATGAAGAAACCGAAGCCATGTTTGAAGCCGTAACTGTATTATTAAAATATGGTTCGACCACCTGTGCTGCAGCAAAAGCTGAGAAAGTTGACATTGCCATCACAAAAGCAACGGCAACGCAAATGACTCTTTTAATGATATTATTCCGCATTTTTTCACCTCTTCTCCCCCATTCAAACCTTACAACGCTTTAATCAACAAAATTAGGACAAACAAATTTAAGATTTATTAATAAAGAATGCAGCCGCCACATTTGTGACGACTGCAACCCGCTAAAATGCATATAAGTATTTTATTCTAATTCGTTAACCATATCCATCAATTCTTCATAATTGATTTTTCCCGAATATATCATTTTTATACAACTTATGCCTTCATGCCAAAAGGCACAGTAAGTTCCAGAATCTCCATCGTATACTTTGACTTCTTTGTCGGCAAAACGAAATGTTTTAGTGTTTCCATTTTCATAATCCAACACAAACGAGCTATCATTAATCGTTGCCTGCGACAGTTCAATAACAGCGCCCGTCTCGCTATTCTCATACCGCATGAAGCTCATATCGTCATTCAGCATCCGTTCCGTTTCCGTAAACCCTTCGGGCACTTCCGTGAACGCATAAACGTGGTCTATTTCTGCCGCGCCGTCTCCCGCGAACAGAATCTCTTTGAAGTCCTCATAGGTCTTGACAATGAAATTCACTATCGGATTCCCTGTGGCATTGACGCTCACCAGCCCCGCAAGCAGGAGCGCCAAGGTCGCCGCCAGCGCAATGAGCCCTTTGATATTCAGGCGCGATTTACGGCAGCTCTTCGGCTGCTGACCGTTGTTCGCCCCTATGCTGTCGATAAGCTCCTGCATCTTCCTGTTGAATTCATCGCTGAACTCGACCTCGATCTCTGATTCATCGGGAACATCCGCAAACTCCTCCGCTATCACCGTGCTGAACGCCATATTGAATTCACTTCTCGTCATAGACATTCTGCCATTTCTCCTCTCTTTAACATCTCCGCAAGCATTTTTTTGCCCCTGTATATCTGCTTACAAACCGTGCTCTCGGTACGATCGACCGCCCTCGCAATTTGCTCGACCGACAGATCGAGCACGATTTTATAATAAAGCACCTCACGATATTTACCGTCGAGCGAGCGAATCGCATCGAGCAGCTCGTCATACTCGACCTTGGCGCAAACGCTCTCGACGAACACCGAATCATTGAACTCCAAATTGAAATCAATAAACTTATTTTCGCATTCTTTCTGTATCTTTTGCCGTCGGAGCGTGCTGATCGCCTTGTTTTTGGTCGCCTTGAGCATATAATTTTTCAGATCCGCCGGATCCTCGATCTTGGTTAGGATATCCATATGCGACGACGCGATCGTAAAAAAGACATCCTGGACAACGTCTTCGGCATCATCCATATTGTGTACTACGGAATCTGCGATGAAAACCATCTGCTTCCTGTGTTGGTAATAAACTTCCTCAAATCGTTTTCTTTCAACTTCCGTGCCGATCATGTTAAGATACAGCGATAACATTAATATCATTTTCTTTCATTGTAATATTTTAGCTCTTACACCATATGTTATCACAAACATTGCTAAATTTCAACATGTTAGTGCATATCTTTTGAAATAATTTGAAAATTTTTTCATCCGGAGAATTCTGAATGCGTCGTATAGGCCGATAAAGCAGCAAAAGCAGCATATTTGCTGCGGAAGTCAGATATACAGCATAACCGAGCTGAGAAGCATCTCCCTTCTCGGTCTTATGCTCATATACACTTTTTGTCACTCTGCGGTCGATGACGGGGCGGCTGACGGTGAAATTTATTCTTGCATTTTGGAATTTTTTCTGATATAGTAAACATGAGGAGGTTGTTTTTATGAAAAACACAATCAAAAAAGTTATTTCTGTAGTTTTGATTTCCATTATTATTCTTACGGCTTTTTCAGCAGCTCTTTCCGCATTGGCAGCCGAAGAACCGCTTCATAACGAGCAAAGCAGCGTCGATTTCTCCGAGATGAACATGATAACCTATCTTTCAAGCGTCGGGTCGGATTTTTACACCAATCGTGACTATTCTGACGGCGGAAACACTTCTCTTGCAACCGCCTATCTAAGCTCATGGGCAGGCCCCGTAAGCGAAAACGCTCACGCGTACAACGGCTCATTATACAGCAAAGCTGAGTACAAAAAGCTGAGCAACATTGCCTATTTGGACGGCGTTATCAAAATTGACAACGATATCAACGCCGTTAAATCCGCCGTAATGGAATACGGCGCGATCTATTGCGGGTTCACTTACACCGACAAGACGACCGATGATTCTAATTATTGCACTCCCCTGCTCTACAAAACAGAGGACGGCGAAGAATGGAAGAGCCACGCCGTAACGATGGTCGGGTGGGACGATAATTACCCGAAAGAGAATTTCCCCGTTCAGCCGAAAAAGAACGGAGCAATACTGTGCAAAAACAGTTGGGGCACGGATCGCGGGTATGACGGATATATCTATATCTCATATGAAGACAGGATATTCAGCCCATTATCCATCAAGGAATTTGCCGCTTTTACCGTTGCGGATAAGGACTGCGGATACAACAAAATTTATCAATATGACGAATACGGTGCAAACGGAGCGTTTTACGGATTATATGACAAAATAGATTACGCATTCAATGTGTTTCCCGAGCAGGGCAAGGCACTGAACAGTGATGAAACCCTTAAAGCCGTTTCGTTCCATACGACCTTCAGCAACACCCGCTATTCCGTATATCTTGTAGAGGATTATAGGAATCCCGAGGACGCAAGGCTCGGCAGCCGTAACTCGAAAGCTGTTAAAATAGCTTCAGGAAAGGTTAGCAATCCCGGCTATTCGGTCATTGACCTTGACAGGGAGTATACGCTTAAAAAGGGCACAAGATTCGCCATAGTGCTAAAGCTCGACGGCGCTCTCGGCATAGCGGAGCAGTACACTGCGGAAGTGTCATATGTGCCCGGAGTTCGCGGGAATCGCGGCGAAAGCTATTATTCCTCGAAAAATCTTATCATTGACCTTTATGACAGCCTCGAGAATTCAAACTGGTCGATCAAGGCTTTCACGTCATACCGCCCAGACAGAATGATGGCTCCGGGCAAGGGGCTTAAAAGCTACTTCGGTATTGACAATGAGAATCGAGAGTATTCCTCAACCAAAACTTACTCAATAGAAGAAATACAAAAACTCGGCGGCAAGATCAATCAGGATTATATTGATTATCTTAAAAACCCCGACGGCGGCGAGCTCATTCCCTCCCCGCTGAAATACAGCTTTGACACGGCATCTCAAAAGGCGGTATCTTTGCCCGCAAAATACGATCTGCGTGATTACGGCTATGTTTCAACAGTCAAAGATCAGGGATTTCTCGGCAGCTGTTGGGCGCACGCCGCGCTCGCTTCACTCGAAAGCAACACTCTGAAAAAATACGGCACAGGCGACGGGATATTCAGCTCTTATAAAACCGTCGAAGCGAGAACTCCGTGCTCAGCGAGCATCTCTTCACCCGGCGGAAAAGAAACCTTCAAATTCACTTCACCGGGCAGTGCCGAATACACCTTCACTCTCAGTGAAGGCGCACAGGGAACGATTTATTCGCCCTTCGGCACAGTGCTCGTAAGCGGCGGACAGAGCATAACCTGTTACATAGCGAAGGGAGATTCCGTATTCCTGACCGTGGGCTTTTCAAGCAGCTCCGCAACAGGCGTAATTACCGTCACGGCGGATACCGAAACTCTATATGACGAGCGAACCTCAACAAGGATAGAGGCCGGCAGCAGCGTAAAAAGCCGCACCTCCGGCGATTCGTACAGCATCTTTTCCGTTGAAAGCGAAAGCTACTTCAGCGGATATTACAGGATCGTCTGCGGCGGGGATATCGACATAACGGTTAACGGCAGTGAGATCGAGCCGAACAGGTATTATTATTTCACTGTTTACACCGATTACAGGTTCTACGAAGGCGATGAGCCTTCTACGCGCTCTATGCATATCGTGGTAAATTCCCCCGACGGCAAAGAGGTCGATTTTGAAATAGAGACCATGAATTATGCCGAATATATGTGTAAAGACAGCATTGACATCACCCTTAACGAAACGGTGCACGTTGAGCTCACCGAAGATTATGAAACGGTTTATGCATTCAGATTTGTGCCGGAGAAGAGCGGATTTTATTGCGCTGAGAGCGACAACGGGATTCATGTCAACGTGTTTGACGCAGATAAAGAAAGAGTTGCCGCAAATAAAAGCAACGGATATTCATATTATCTGAAGAAGGACTGCGAATACTATTTCGGCCTTATCTGCTATGAATCCGGCAATTTTTACATAGCCGAATATGACGGCAACTCACACAGCGTTGAACTTAAAGAGAATGAGCCGATCGATGACAAACTTTATTCGTCCACCGCTTGCCACGAATACAGCTTCACGGCGGAAGAAGAGGGCAATTATCGTTTTATTATTCGTGATATTGACAAGAATGACTATACGATAGAATTAAACGACAAAAACGCAAATGCAACGTTCATCAACGGCGACGCTTATATCTACACATCATTTGATAAAGGCGAGAGAAAGACTGTTTCGGTCAGATTAGCCGAGGATGAGAGCGGAACGTATTGGTTCGGGCATAAATACACCGTCTCGGTCGAGCGCTCCAAGGGAACATCCTTAATGGACGATGCTCCGGAGATATCCTCCGGTGACTCTGTCACGGTATCCGATATGGCGCCTGTTTATAAATTTGTCGCTCCTAAGGACGGCGAGCTTGCTTTTGAAGTGACGCATACGCCTGCCGATGATGATGACGTCGGATCGGTATGGATGTATCTTTATAACGAATCCGCCGGCACACCTTATTATGAACGTTCGTTTTTCAGAAAGCTTGACAGATTGACCTACGTCGTAGACGGAAAAATCGAATTTGAAAAAGGCAAAACCTACTTCATTTATTTTGAATGCGGCGGTGCCTCTTCTTTCGTTTTCAATGTCAAAGAATATGCCGACTATGACATAACCGAAACCGAAACACTGACGCTTGATAACACAGTGAATGTTGCGTCCTTAAATTGCCCCATAAGCGTTCCCGTTTCTATTGCTCCGCGCGGTGAAAATATAGGAAATATAGACACGGTGTATTTTTACATTGAAAGCGTCTATACCGACAGCACGCTCCGATTCGAAAGCGATTCACTTCCATATTTCGGATTTGATTTTATTGAGCAAAGCGATACTGATAAAGGCACCTTTATCAGCAAATGGAAATTGGATATTTCCGAAGGCACATTCGGCTCAAATGACAAAGAAGAAGGCACCTTGTTCATTGAGGATAACGGCGAATACAACATATGGCTCGGGCTCGACTATGCGACCCACCGAAGCTATTTTTACTTTCCCGACTTCGTGCCGTACAAATCAATATATCGAATCGATTCTCACGGCAGTAATGTGGTCAAATGGACCTCATCAGACCCGAATGTCGCAAGTGTTGATGCAACCGGAACGGTCGTCGCCCGCCGAATAGGCTCAACGGTTATTACCGCCGTTTTTGAGGACGGAACAGTCGACTCGGAGACCCTCTATGTCAAATATGCGTGGTGGCAAACGCTTATCAGGATATTCCTTCTGGGATTCATATGGTATTAATACAGCCGCACATAAAGCTCTTAAAATCAAAACAAGCGGGAGAGTTAGGCCTCTCCCGCTTATAGTTTTAAATCGTTTATGTGTTAAACGTTAGACAGTCTAACAGCTTTGGGCGCTTGCTCAGCCGATGAAATTCGTTGCGACGCGCGGTTCCTTTTCAGGCAGACCGTATTTCGCACTACCGAGAGCAATGCTCTTCATCAGGAACGTCATATTTCTTGCGAGAGTTCGCATAGTCTGCTTGCCCTCCTCGTCAAGCTCCGCCTCGCCCTTGACTCTGCCGTGGATGCTGTTCCAATATTGGCTCGAGGCTATCGGCATATTGCTAATAGTGAAGTATTTATTCAGCTCGTCAAATGTCGCCGAGCAGCCGCCTCTTCTGGCGCAGACGATGCTTGCGCCGACCTTCATCGTCTTATCAAAAGGAGTGCTGTAGAAGAGCCTGTCGAGGCAGGCAATGAGCGTAGCATTCGCCGACGCATAATAAACGGGGCTTGCGACGATAAGACCGTCCGCGCTCTCGAACTCGCCCGCGAGCTCGTTGACGGTATCGTCTATCGCACATTTGCCGAACTCTGAGCATCTGCCGCAAGCTATGCAGCCGCGAATATCCCTGCCGCCTATCTGCACGGTCTTGACCTCAATGCCCTCCGCTTTGAGAACATTCTCGACTTCACGCACGGCGACGGAAGTGTTACCGTTCGCTCTCGGGCTGCCGTTGATGATAAGAACTTTCATATAATCTCCCTTTCCGTTGACAAAAAGCGGCCGCCTTCGGTGACCGCTTTTAACTATGTTTACTTTTTCAGAATGAATTCGCCGTTGGTGCCGCCGAGATATTCGCCGTTCTTCAGGACGGCTTTGCCGTTGATATAGACGCTGTGGATGCCGCCGGGGGCTGCGTCGGGGCAGGATTCGTCAACGCTGAGCTTTGCGGGGTCAACAATGCTGATATCGGCCTTGTATCCCTCTTTGAGGTAGCCGCGTTCCTTGATGCCGTAGCGGTCGGCGGTTGCGCCCGTCATTTTGCGGACTATCTTCTCGGGGGCGATATTCCAGCGCCTGCCGAGCAGGAAGAACTGCGGGAAGGTCTGGAAGGTCGCAATATTCTGTCTCCCCTTTTCCTCGACCCATGCGTCGGTCATGAATACCGACATATCGTCCTCCATGAGCGTACGCACGATCGTGTCGTTGTAATATTTATCGAGATAGATCCTGCCTGTGCGGTCGGAGAGCTCAACGAGCTTCAGATACATATCCAGTGGCTTCACGCCCTCCTCTTCGGCGAGCTGAATGACCGTTTTGCCCTCGTATTCGGGGTGATCATCACTGATATACGCGACGGTCATATCCTCCCAGTCGATGCCGAGCACCTTGCGGTACATGAGTATGGTCAGGCTGAGCTTGAAGCGGTTCAGCGGTGAATTCGCCTGCTCCTTGGGGAGCTTTGCATACCATTCGGGGAACACGACGGTGATGACCGATGCGCCGTAATGGAATGCGTAATTATCATATGCAATGGGCTTGCCCTGAGCTTTGAGGGTATGGAAAACATTCAGCATCTTATCGAGCTTTTTCCACGATTTCTTGCCCGTGAAGATAAGGTGGCTATACTCCGTGCGAACGCCCGTTTGCTCCATGATATCAACTATCTCGTCGAGTGCGATCTCGAGGTGGGATTTCTTGGTGATGAGCGGATACTCCGCGCTGACCGCCGAGCAGGCTCTCGCATGGACGGTAAGAATTCCGTCGTATTTCGCAATCTCCCTCGCGAAGGCATAAAGCTCCTCCTTGGTCGCATATCTGTTCGGCTCATACATGAAGCCCATCGAGCCGCCGAATGCGCCGTCCTCCATCACCTGATGGACGTGGTCGATCTCATTTTTAAGCTGCTCCGGGGTGAGCGGCGTCGAGTCGTAGCCGCAGATGCCCGCGCGGACAGAGCCGTGACCGACGAGCGGCACGATATTGACATGGAGCCTGCCCGTGAGCTTCTCGCGGAAGGAAGCGAGGCTGCCGGTGAATTCCGACTCAAAGAGGCCGCCGCCGAGCTTGTCTCTGTAGGGCGTATTTTCATCCGTTCCGAACGGCGAAAAGCTGCAATTGCCGGTTATCTGGGTGGTGATGCCCTGCCTGATGAACGGGCTGAAGAATTTCTCGCTGTCCGCCCTGTCGCAGAAGAAGTCATTATGCGAATGAGCGTCAATAAAGCCGGGGCAAACATAAAGACCGGTTGCGTCGACCGTCTCGTCTGCCGCTTCGTCGCACTTGCCGACCTTGAGAATTTTGTTGTCCTCAATAAGGACGTCGCCGACAAACGGAGCATTGCCGCTGCCGTCGAATACAGTGCCGTTTTTGAATAAAGTTTTCATGTTTTTGCCCCTTTCTGTGATCTGTTTAAATATTATACAATACCGCTGCGGACAAATCAATAAAAATCTGAACAGCCGGGGCGAATTTCATTCGGTTTTGGAGTTTAGAAATTTCAAACGAGGTTTTTCGAAAAAAACTTGAAAAATACAAATTTTTTTACAAATCTGTGAACCGAAATTGCGAGATCTTGTCTTTATTCATGAGAGGGTTTTTCATAAGGGCGAGGTGCGCCCTGAGGAAAGGCTCAAAAATGAATTCAGGAGGCAGAAAAATGAAACAGAAACTCAAAAGCGCATTATCATTGCTATTGTGCATGATAATGGTATTCGGTGCTCTCGCCGTCGGCGGCGAGGGCATTGGGGCAAAGCTCGACGGAATGAAGGCAAACGCATACAGCATTTTTACACACGAGGTCATAAACGGGAAAGTGAAAATAGTTCGCTGCGACACCGCAGCAAGCGGAGCGGTGACCGTGCCCGCCTCAATTGACGGTAAGCCCGTGGTGAGTATCGGTGATGGCGCATTTCGTTGGTGTGACGGTCTAACCAAGATCACGATCCCGGACGGAGTAAAATATATAGGCGAGGGCGCCTTTAACCACTGCACAAAGGTGACAAGCATTGAACTTCCCAACAGTGTGCGATATATCGGAGGAGCGTTCGATTACTGCCAAAGTCTCACAAGCATAACCATACCAAGAGATGTAAAATTTGATTTTCACCCGATTTTCAGAGGATGTACCTCACTCAAAAGTATAAACGTTGACAGCGCAAGCAAACACCATACAAGTGAAAACGGCGTACTCTTTTCAAAAGACAAAAGTGAGCTTATTGCTTACCCCGCCGGGAAGACCGACAGCTCATACTCTATCCCTTCCGGCGTAACCCATATAGATTATGCATCATTCGAGGGTTGCTCAAATCTTAAGAGCATCAATATTCCAAGCAGCGTTACAAGCATAGATAGCGACGCATTTAGGAACTGCAATGGGCTGATAAGCATAAATGTGGATAAAGCAAATAAAAATTATTCAAGCGTAAACGGCGTGCTTTTTAACAAAAGCAAAACCGAATTAATAAAGTACCCCGCCGGGAAGGCCGACAGCTCATATACAATTCCCTCCGGCGTAACCGCAATAGATTATGACCCATTTGAAAACTGCACAAATCTTAAGAGTATCACTATTCCAAGCGGCATCACAAGGATATGGGGCGGTGTATTTTCCGGCTGTAGCAATCTGTTCGAGATATCCCTTCCGGACAGCATTAACTACATTTCGCGTTATGCATTTGATGACACCGCCTATTATAAAGACGAATCGAATTGGGAAAACGGAGCCTTGTATATCGGCAATGCGCTTGTCGCCGCAAAATATTACGGTGATGATGAGCTTTCGGGTGACTTTTGTCTCAAAGAGGGAACCCGAATTATTGCCGAAAACGTTTTCTTTCTCTGCGATAAGCTGAAAAGCATCAATGTTTCATCATCAAACAAATACTTTTCAAGCATTGACGGAGTGCTCTACAGCAAGGATAAAAAAACGCTTATCGCCTATCCCGAGGGAAAAGGCTCATCATATAATATCCCGAACGGAGTCACAAGCATCGGCGACGATGCATTTAGCTATCAAGACGGACTGACAAGCGTGAATATCCCAAGCAGCGTTACAAGCATAGGTAGTAGTGCGTTTAACGACTGCAAGGGGCTAACAAGCGTCACTATCCCAGGCAGCGTCACAAACATAGGCAGCAGTGCATTTGCCTACTGCAGCGGGCTGACAAGCGTCACTATCCCAGGCAGGGTTACAAGCATAGGCAGCAGTGCATTTTCCGGCTGCAGCGGGCTGACAAGTGTAAATATTCCAAGCAGCGTTACAAGCATAGGTGGTAATGCGTTTTTCAACTGCAGCGGGCTGACAAGTTTGACTATATCTAACGGCGTTAAAAGCATAGGTTACCATGCCTTTGCCAACTGCAACGGGCTGACAAGCGTGACTATCCCAAGCAGCGTCACAAGCATAGGCAGCAGTGCATTTGCCGACTGCAGCGGACTTAAAAGCATAAATGTTGACCCCAAAAGCGTCAGTTACATAAGTGAAAACGGCGTGCTGTTTAGTTACGACAAAACATATCTGCTGCAATACCCCGCCGGCAAAGCAGACGCCTCTTATGTCATCCCAGACGGCGTTACAGGTATATATCCCCGCGCATTTGCCAGCTGCAATGGACTGACAAGCGTAACTATACCAAACAGCGTAAATATAATAAACTCTTACTCGTTTGATAAATGCATTAATCTGAGCAATGTATATTATGAGGGAACAGAAAAGCAGTGGAATAACATATCATTAATCTTAGACAACGAATATCTGCTGTGTTATCCAACAATACACTTTGCCAAAAAGGACGGCTTCACCATCACTTATAACGCCAACGGCGGCAGCGGCGCGCCGGGTGAGCAAAGCACGGACGAGCTCAACGGGCGCATCACTATAAGCTCACAGATCCCGCACCGCGATGGCTATGAATTCATCGGCTGGGCGACCTCGCCCAGCGCCTCAAAGCCGCAGTATTCACCGAAAGATACGGTGAGCTCTTCGCGCGACCTGACGCTCTATGCCGTTTGGGAGAAAAGCTATCTGCTCTCAATCAAGGACATATATTCATTCCCCAATGATTCCCGCTATTTCTTTAAGCGCAACGAAAACCACAGATATCAAATGCTTGACAGCGACTTTGAAAAACTCTGCAACTATGTCCGCAACATCTATGAAGATCAGGATATCGCAAGCACCGAAATCAACAATCTCCAGTATCAGAGAAAGAATGTTGAATGGGACGGCTCATGCTTCGGAATGTCGTTGACGGCTATATTTAACAAAACGGGCAAGATCGATTTCAACAAGCGCTACGGCTCGGGGGCAGCCTCGATGAGCGCCGTCGCTGCGCCCAACAAGAGCGCGGCAGTCAGGAGCGCCATAAACTATTATCAGCTTTCTCAGCACATTTCCGCATTTAACACTCCAATGCACGATATCGGCGACCGTCCATGGCTCAGCCAAATGCGCGGCTTGATCGATGACGCCAAAAACAACAAGCTGATATTATTTGAATATAAAAGCCCGCAATTGAGCAGCGGACACGCGATAGTAATCGTCGGCTACAGCGCCGCCGACGACGGCAGCCACACCCTAATCGCATACGACAACAGATATGCGGGGCAATATATCAATATCAACGTCAGCAGCGACCTCAAAAAATGCACATTGATACTGCCCGACACGAAAGAGGATGTGTCAAGCTTCGCCTACCGCTCCGACTTCTCCTACTTTGATATGATCGACATTGACGGCCCGAATAACGACATGAGGCTCAGTGACGAAAAATACAATATGAATTCCTGCACACTTGTTACTTTCAATTCTTCAGGCGCCGTAACCGTCAAAAACAGCAAGGGTCAGACCTTGACATATAAGGACGGCGAATTCAGCGGAGATATGGAGATCTTATCAAAAAGCATGATAGTCAGATCGACTGCCGACGGCAGCCCCGCCCCCGAAATAATCACCGTAAACGTTAAGGAAAGCGACACCTTCACATTTGAGGGAACGGATAAGAATCTAAATGTTTCGCTGACCAGCAAAAATATCTTTGCAAATGTCGAGACTACAGCGGACAAGGTCGTGATATCCGAGAATGAAGGCATACACGCATCGGGCAACGACATCAGCTTCAACGGCAGCCTATCGCTCAACAACAGCGTGTGCGATATGCTTGAGTTTGGCGGTCAGGCAAGCGGCGATGTAAAGATGACCTACAGCGGCGACGGAATTATTGTTGACGGCGCAAGCGGCAACGGCTCCGTGACGGTTTACAGCAATGTCGTTGACACAAACACCGCTAAATTCAACACCGATTGCAGCAGCATCAAAATCAGCGGCGACGGCAGCGGAGTCGCAGGCAATGTCGAAATAACAGCATCATCCAAAAACGACGGCGTTTATGATGATAAACTTGCTGAGATGCAAAACAGGAAATTTGCGTTTGGCGAAAAGAATATCACAATGTATTATAAAGCAACGGGAAGCGTTGCAATCGCCAGCAATGAGGAGGTTGTTTACACCTCGTCAAACCCCGACATTGTCTCTGTCGACGCAAGCGGCAACATCACCGCACTCAAGACCGGCAGCGCAACGATAACCGCAATTGAAGCCGATTCTGGCAAATCTGACACCTGCACCGTAACCGTCAAATACGCATGGTGGCAGATACTCATCAGAATTCTGCTCCTCGGTTTCCTTTGGTATTGATATCAAGAATCCATTCGATAAAAGTTTTGCAAAAGCGGGAGAGGCTCACCTCTCCCGCTTTTGGCCTACACAGGCGCATTCCGATCGTTAATGCTTTTCTATTGTAAATAGCGGCGGGGTATGGTATACTGAGTTATGAGAATTATTCATCTTTATTTCAGGAGGATAAAAATGAGCACTTTTATTACTAACTTCCAATCCCCTGTCGGCATTGAAGATTTACAAGACCGACTTGAGAACGGTAGAATCAGCAACCTTGACATGATATTGCACTACGATCTTTATCCCAGTATTGAGTGGACTGTTGATAAAGACGCCCGGATCGGCGATACAGTCTTATTCATGTGTGCAAATACCTCCGTAGACCACATCGGCCATATTTGTGCGGAGCTCAAAAAAGCAGGCATTGTAAACTCAGACCTGAGCAATTTTGCAAAGGAGCAGCGTAATCTATATAAAAAATACGCGGGCAGCATCATCGCTGTCGGCCGAGTTGCCGATGAACCGTTTCAAGATTATTTTCCCGGTTGGAAAGCGCCATACTGGAGGAGCCCGTGGTATGCGGTAATTGAGGATATTTGCTTGCTGCAATCTCCTGTATACATCGCGGAATTTCGTGACTTCATTAAAGTAAGCCGCACCGGAGCAATAACCAAGCTCACCGATGAGCAATGGGAAAATCTCAGCAAAATAATCGCAGAAAAGAATGAAAATTCTTGCACCTGAAAAATATTCAACGCAGACCTTTATAAGTACTTTCACCCAACGATACTCCGGTGCTTTATGCCATATAACCCGTGAAATCAAACAATATAGCAAAATCCCCGCACAGTGTTTGTCAAACACAAATGCGAGGATTTTTGAATTCTATAATGAGTGTTACGGGAAATGATACAGAATAAAAATCGAGTTGAGCATACATAAAAGCAGCAATTCTCAATGTGATTTCCGATTTTAAATTATCAAAAGCATAACCATTTCACTACAGCCAGCACATCTCATTCTCACAGTTGCTCAACACCGAACGCCTTATATACCGCGTCCTCTGCGCTCTGATAGAAACGAATTTAAACTGACTATATGACAATTTCATGTCGAGTTCTTGGATTTTTTCTACAAACAGATGGAATAAGATATTGATTTTTTTGACGATTTATGCTATAATAATTTATATTTATTGAAACTGTGAAAAATAAGGAGTAATACCATGAAAATTAGCTATAAAAAGCTCTGGGTCATGCTTATTCAAAGAGATATAACTAAAATGAAATTAAAAGCTGATGTCGGAATTTCTGCAGGAACAATGAGTAAACTCAACAAAGGAGAAGATGTTGCCCTTTCTGTTTTGTTGCGAATTTGTGATTATCTAAACTGTGACATCGGTGATATTTGTGAAGCTGTACGAGTAACTAACGGCTGAATCCTGTTTTTGGTACAGTTTTTTTGCTATTATTTAAAAGTAAGAGACAACTGAATGTCTCGATAAGGTGATAAAATGCAGATTATAGATAACATCAATATGACTGTCAAAGGCGATCTGCAAGCGGGCATTAAAAAAGGAAGCAGGCTGTCCGTTGCCGCCGCTTGTTTCTCAATTTATGCGTATCAGGAACTCAAAAAGCAGCTTGAAAGCATTGACGAATTACGTTTCATCTTTACCTCGCCAACATTCGTAACCGAGAAAGCATCAAAGGCTCAACGTGAGTTCTATATTCCACGTATTTCGCGAGAAAGCAGCCTGTACGGTACAGAGTTTGAAGTTAAGCTCCGCAATGAGCTGACGCAAAAAGCGATTGCAAAAGAGTGCGCAGACTGGATCAAACGTAAAGCCGTTTTCAAATCTAACGTCACGCAGGAACAGATGATGGGCTTCATGACAGTCGATAAAAGCACCTATATGCCGATTAACGGTTTTACTACTGTAGATCTCGGCTGTGAACGTGGTAACAACGCCTATTATGCGGTACAGAAAACTGAAAGTTCTGAGAATGCCAACTATTTTCTTAAACTTTTTGAGCAACTATGGAACGACAAGAAAAAGCTGCAAGAAGTCACAGACGTTGTAATCGAGAATATCTCTGCCGCATATCGCGAAAACGCACCGGAGTATATCTACTTTGTTGCGCTTTATAACATCTTCAAAGAGTTCCTTGATGACATTTCAGAGGACGAACTACCTAACGTAGCTACCGGATTCAAGGAAAGCAAAATATGGGGAATGCTTTATAACTTCCAGCGCGATGCTGTTCTCGCTATCATCAGCAAACTCGAGAAATTCAATGGCTGTATTCTGGCAGACAGCGTTGGTCTAGGCAAGACATTCACCGCACTCGCAGTTATCAAGTATTATGAGAACCGCAACAAATCCGTGCTTGTTCTCTGCCCTAAAAAGCTCTCTGAGAACTGGAATACATACAAGGGAAACTATATAAATAACCCCATTGCAGCGGACAGACTGCGATACGACGTTCTTTATCACACAGATCTCTCCCGCGAACATGGACAGTCGAACGGAATTGACCTAGACCGTTTGAATTGGGGTAACTATGATCTCGTTGTCATTGATGAGAGCCATAATTTCCGTAACGGCGGCGAGGTATCGGCTGAAGGTGCAAAGGAAAATCGTTATCTTAAGCTCCTGAACAAAGTAATTCGCACCGGTGTAAAGACGAAGGTGCTGATGCTTTCAGCTACACCGGTCAACAATAAATTCATTGACCTCAAAAACCAACTCGCTCTTGCGTATGAGGGCGATGCCTCGCAGATGAACAAAAGGCTGAATACAGCTAAGAGCATTGATGAAATTTTTCGTCAGGCTCAGAAGGCTTTCAACGCCTGGAGCAAGCTCCCTGCCGACGAACGCACAACGGACGAACTTCTTCGGACGTTGGATTTTGATTTCTTTGAACTGCTGGACAGCGTGACGATTGCACGGTCAAGAAAGCACATTGAAAAGTATTACAACACTTCTGACATCGGTAAATTTCCGGAGCGTTTGCCGCCGATTTCGCTGCGTCCATGTTTGACTGACTTGGATGATGCGATCAACTATAACGATATTTACAATCTGCTCATGTCGTTGAGCCTGACGATCTATACGCCGTCGAATTATATCATGCCGTCGAAACTGGCAAAGTACATCGACATGACGCACCACAAAGGAAACAGCCTGACCCAGCAAGGACGTGAAGAAGGCATTCGCCGTCTTATGAGCATCAACCTTCTCAAGCGGCTGGAAAGCTCGGTTGCTTCTTTCCGCCTGACGATTGACCGCATTAAAAAGCTGATCAACGATACGATTGGGACGATCAAAAATTATCAGTCTGGGGACTGCGTCCTGAATCTGACGGAGATTTCCGACACAGAAGACTTTGATTATGACGATCAGAACACTGATCTCTTTTCAGTCGGCAAGAAAGTCAAAATTGACCTCGCTGATATGGACTATGTTTCATGGATGCGCGAGCTGGAAAAGGATGCAGAGAATCTGGAACTCCTGTCCCTCATGATTGCCGACATCACGCCGGAGCATGACACGAAACTGCAAACATTGTTTGATTTGATCCGGAAGAAAATCGAGCATCCCATCAATCCCGGCAACAAGAAGATCATTATTTTCACGGCGTTCTCTGATACCGCAGACTATCTCTTTGCGAATGTCAGCAAATTCGCGAAAGAGAATTTCAAGCTGGAAACGGCAGAGATCACCGGAACGGTTGACGGGAGGACAACCATTCCGAAGCTCCGAGCTGATCTCAACACAGTGCTGACCTGCTTCTCGCCTGTTTCAAAAGGCAAGTCGGTACTCCTGCCCGGAAGCACCGACGAGCTTGATATTTTGATTGCAACTGACTGTATTTCCGAAGGTCAGAACTTGCAGGATTGCGACTACCTCATCAACTACGACATTCATTGGAACCCTGTGCGCATTATCCAGCGGTTCGGACGAATTGACCGTATCGGAAGCAGAAACGACCATATCCAGCTTGTAAACTTCTGGCCGGATATGGACCTCGACGAGTATATCAACCTGAAAAGCCGTGTGGAAACCCGCATGAAGATTTCGGTCATGACCTCTACCGGCGACGATGACCTGATCAATGCCGAGGAAAAGGGCGATCTTGAATACCGCCGCGCACAGCTCAAGCGGCTGCAAGAGGAAGTCGTGGACATTGAGGACATGACAAGCGGTATTTCCATCATGGATTTGGGGCTCAACGAGTTCAGGCTTGATCTGCTCGAATACATGAAGCAGCACGAGGACATTGAAACCGCGCCAAAGGGTCTGCACACCGTTGTTGGGCAGACGGAGGATTCTCCTGCCGGTGTGA
>ERZ779869.701-NODE-701-length-35210-cov-4.516740_pt1 | contig 35210 bp, 42 predicted proteins | sample MGYA00511557_ERZ779869 | MGnify/ENA primary metagenome ERZ779869 (study PRJEB29588, sample SAMEA2154620) | human gut metagenome | biome: human gut; feature: human-associated habitat; material: faeces | place: Denmark | collected 2008/2010 ... | reverse complement strand
CTGCCGCCGAAGGAATTTGACCCGATCTCCTATGCGTCAACGGTGGGGGAGGCGAAGCGGCTTCTGCTTGATGCCGATTATGATATTCTGGTAATAAACACCCCACTTTCAGATGAATTCGGCGTGGATTTCGCACTGGACGCCTCAGAAAGAGGCAGCTGCATTCTGCTCCTATGCAAAAACGACGTGTATGAGCAGATAGCATATAAGGTGGAGGACAGCGGGGTACTCACGCTGCCGCGTCCCGCGTCAAGGCAGATGCTCTATACCGCGCTGCGGCTGCTTTGCGCGGTATCCGCAAAATATGCAAAGCTCGAAATGAAGAACAAAACGCTTCAGGAAAAGATGGCGGATATCCGTGTGGTCAACCGCGCAAAATGGCTTCTTATCGAGCATCTCGGCATGAGCGAGCATGACGCGCATTATTATATCGAAAAACAGGCGATGGATACCCGCCTTTCCCGCCGCGAGGTGTCTGAGCAGATAATACGCACCTACGATACATAAGATGACGTCCGGCAAAGCAAAAACGCGCTTCTGCCGGACGCGCTTTGTGTTATTTCAAGACACACCCGCATGGATACGCACAATTGCCACGCCGTCGCGCCTTCGCCGGAACCCTGCTGAGCGGAATAATTTAATGAGGGAAGCTGATGTCACGCGCCGCGATCCCGCTCTCCGGCGATTTTGAAAAGTTTTTTGAGGAATAAAACAGTTTTTTTCGGAAATAGTATTGACAACAGCACCTTATTTTGATATAATGTGTTTCGCACAAAATCAAATATCAATTTAGCGGTATCGCCAAGCGGTAAGGCAACGGACTCTGACTCCGTCATTACCTAGGTTCGAATCCTAGTACCGCTGCCACATTGTGCAACCAAAAAAGATGCACCCTGAAAAACCGAGGATTTCCTCGGTTTTTCTCGTTTTTTCTCCGTTTTCCTCGCTTTTTCAAAAATCGATTTTCAGTGCAGAAAAAAAGATGCAAATCGGGTAAATCGACTGTTTACCAGGATTTGAACCTCGACATAGCCATTTTGGGGCAGATTTTCATGATTTTTTCATGAGAATCTGCCCCTTTTTTCGTCTCTTGAAATGTTAATTTTCTGTGTCTGAGTGGATCGGTTAAAAAAACAAAAATAATCGAATTTCCCCGTGTGTGAGCGAAAAGTTTTTATCAACATGTATATGAAAACTTCATACACATGTATATATTTTTTTCATACACATGTGTATGCTTGGTACCAATGTTTGGTACCAATTTTTTTATGAAAATTGGAAGGAGGAAAAAATGCGAAAACCCTTGATATTACTGACTTTTCGGCTTGTTTGCATACGGAGTCCCACCATCAAAATACGCCAATTCTATTTTCAGAATTGATCTGAAAAAATCTGAATTTTTCAGACAAAAGTTTTATTTGAAAAAATCGAATTTGAAAGGAGTATTTTTGCTTCATGAATTCTAAATATGAGAGGCAATTTGCAGAACGAATGAGAAACAATTATTCTCCCGGCACACGCCTCGAACTCATTTCCATGGATGATCCATATTCCAAAATCCTACCCGGTACACGAGGAACCGTAGTTGCCGTTGACGATATCGGAACCATCCATATGAAATGGGATAACGGAAGCGGTCTCGGTCTTGTTCCCGGCGAAGATTCCTTCCGTAAACTGACACCTGATGAGATTGCCGAAGAAAACGGCGAAATCGAGAGTGGTGGTATGACAATGTGAGGTGATAGAGTGCAGAAAGAAAATGAAAGACAGCCATACACTATCGAAAATCTTGCCGAGTTCAAACGGCTCATTGTTCCCGGAACCGAACTGATGGCTACCGCCCATGCGAACCATCCGGAAATGGTAGGCCTTGTGCGAGTTGTCACAGAAGTACAGTCAAATGCCTTCTACTCGGTTATTAAAGATCAGCCGGAACACAGATGGTCTACTTGTAATTACGGAAAGGGCTTCCGCACTGACTTCGGCAAGGCACGAGATTACATTTTTGGCGGCACGACCGTAAAGATGTTAGATACCCGCAAGAATGACGGCAGTATTCTTTGCGAGTATGAAGTCTATGCACCTCCATACCTACAGACAAATGAAGAACCAAGCCGGGATGAGAAAAACATCTCGGCTTTTCTTCATATCCTGGATGCCGAGGTTCTTCCGAAGATCGACTATGAAAAATACCGAACATCCTGCCAAAACCATGAGTTGGATTATCCCAGCGAGATTTTGCGGATGTTCCATGAGGCGTTCGTTCAAGTCTACGGTGATGGTGTCATTACAGAAGACGATGCCGAAGATATCCTTTTGCCCGCAGTAATACAGGCACACAAGACCGGAGATATTCTGATTGGTCTCGTGCAACTTGATCTATGGTCTTCCGGTGAACACTGGGGTACAGATTTTCTGACACCCGTAGGTTTGGTGGATCCAAGAGAGGACTCTGCAGGAGAGATGTCGCAATATCTCAGAAACGTGGTTATCCCTTACGACTATTACTATACGCCTGAAGTCGAAGGAGATATCCATGTGGATAAATATGATGCCCCCGATGCCATCAAGACTATGCTGGACATCGCCACCGGCGGTGAAGATACAAGCATGGAGTTGGAAATGTGAGGCGCCGATGCAAAAAATCAGAACATTAGATATGTTCTCCGGTATCGGCGGGTTCCGTTCCGGACTTGAACGCATCGGGGGCTTTTCTTTTGTCGGTCATTGTGAAATCGACAAATATGCAAATCAGGCGTATGAAGCAATTTATCAACCGAAAGGAGAGATTTATTATAACGACGCAAGAACCATTGACCCGCTCACCCTGCCGGATATCGACCTTATTTGCGGAGGATTCCCTTGTCAAAGTTTTTCAATCGCTGGCAAGCGGAGAGGCTTTGACGACACACGAGGAACGCTTTTCTTTGAAATCGCTCGAATCGCTGCCGTTAAAAGACCTATGTTTCTGCTCCTTGAAAATGTTCCCGGACTCTTATCGCATGACAACGGCAGGACATTTGCGACCATCCTCTCTACGCTGGATGAATTGGGGTACGATGTCGCATGGCAGGTGCTTAACAGCAAGGATTTCGGTGTCCCCCAATCCCGGCAGAGAGTGTATATTATCGGATGTCTTAGAGAAAAATGTGCCGGACAAGTATTGGCTTTCACGGAGTCAAATGGAAAAGCTCTTATCGAAAGCATTCCCGGCAGACAAGGCGAACGCATCTACAGTCCCGAAGGTCTCTCCTGTACTCTGACGAGCAACGGTGGAGGTTTTGCAGGTAACACGGGGCTTTACGATATGCAGCTTCCCATAAAAAGCAAAACGAAAACGGGATATCAGATGGCATATCCCGGCGACAGCATCGACCTTGCCTATGCGGATATGAACACCCGGCGTGGTAGAGTCGGACATCAGATCGCACATACCGTCACACCCGGCAATACGCAGGGGTGCTTTTTTATTGATATGAATCCACCGCCCACGCTTACCGATGTCGCAAGATGCATCACCGCCCGACATGATTCAGGTGTCAGCAATCACAAGGGCGAACATTCCGGCGTTCTTGTCGAGGATGAACCGTGTGCTGTTATCACGCCTGATAAAGAAACTGTCAGACAGCAAGGCAGACGTGTAAAAGCCCCGAATGAGCCGATGTTCACCCTCACCGCACAAGACAGGCACGGCATTATTCATCGCGGTCGTGTGCGGAAATTGACCCCTCGTGAGACATGGCGACTGCAAGGCTTCGCCGATGAACAGTTCGACAAAGCCGCCGCTACGGGGCTATCCGATGGTCGTCTTTATAAGATGGCAGGAAATGCTGTAACCGTCCCCGTTGTGTCTGCGGTCGGGTCGATCATCAAGCAAATTTTTATGGAAACGGAGGAAAACAATGCCTAATCATATCACCAATATTCTGGCCTTCAGTGGAGATCCGGCAAGGATCAAAGCCTTATTCGATGCAGTGAAGTATACGGGCGAGGATGCGGAACGCTTCAAGGATGCACAGCATACGATCGACTTCAACAAGATTATTCCTCAGCCCGAAGATATCGGCAATGGTTGGTACGATTGGAACGTCGGTAACTGGGGGACAAAATGGAATTCCTATGGATACTACACGCTTCCCGACTACAATACCACAACCTTTGACACAGCATGGAATGCGCCTCATCCGATCATCCAAAAACTTTCTGAAATGTATCCGGATCTGACAATTGAACACTGGTGGGCAGATGAAGACATTGGATATAACTGCGGAAAAAATGTTTATTCCGGTGGCGAACGAGTTGAAGAATACTTTCCCGATTATGGGAAAGCCGCAGTGGATTTCGCCTGCGAGGTCAAAGGAATGACGCAAGAGGAACTTGGCTATGTCCTCAATGCTGCCGGAACAGATTATATCTGCTTGGATTTTCAGGATTATCAGGTCATCGAGCTTTGCGGCCAGACAGCCCTGTTCAGCGATGAGCGCCTTACGATGAGAGATATTCCTGACGGCACCTATGTTTATGACCTGCGAGAGTCGGAGGGCGGAGAGAGGTTTGCCACGCTCGAACATCACGTCGATGTCAATCACGGCGGATCCGTTGTAACAAAAGAGCCGATCGATTTTGGCGGACAGGACTATATCGAATTTACAGAGGAAACTGCCCCGAATTTTACGGGGGAAAAAGCCACATTCGGCATGTTCATGCGAAATGAAATCAACCTTGACGAAGGAATGGGAGGTATGTAAATGATTCAGTCAATCAAAACTCAAAATTTACGCCGTATGCAGGATAAAGAAGGACTGATTCTTCAAGGGTGCGGCGGATCTCTTCAGGAATGGGTAGACGGCATCAATAAGATGTTTACGGAAGCCGGAATCTTACAGGACGGAACCAAGTTCTCGAATGTCAAATCATTTGAACATGATGGACTGACCTGCCTTCTGTTTTCCTTTGAGGACGATGTCAAAGTCGATATAGGCAAACTCGCTATGTGGCGACTGCAAACGCACGCTACCTTCGGCGGCACCTGGCTTTCGGACTATGTTCCCAATCGTCTTGGTGGGTTTGTCCACGAAGATAAGCTGTCCTTCTACTGCACCCTGTCCGGAGAACTTGATCGCAAAGATTGTGAGTATGGCGAGCAATACGAACCAGTTTCAAATGACTTCCTTTTAGAAAACGCTTGGGATATCAATGAGCGTATGAAATCGGAACAAAGTGATTTTAATATGGCAGAATACCTCCCGGACGAACTCACAGGAAAGATCACCTCGGTCGTATGGAATGTTGAAGAAATGCATGATCATCTTGTCGGAAGGATCGATTGCACCATCAATCAGGACTTGACCGAGGAAGAAACGGCACAGCTGAAAGATTGGATCACCGGACAGAACTCAGATGGATTCGGTGAAGGATTTGAACAGCGACCCATCAGAACTGAAGACGGCGATCTGTATGTATCGCTTTGGCAGTGGGACAACGATAATGAACTTCGCTCAGCCGAAGAAATGGAAGCATTTCTGACACACAATGGTGACATCGGGATCGGAGGCATCTGATGTGATAGGTTTCTTTTTACTCGGCTTTATGGTCGGTGGCACATTCGGAGTCATCATGATGTGCCTGTTCCAAATCAATAAACATTAAATAATAACTTGGTCGTATTGCGTAAGAGAGTGCAATACGACTCTTTTTTACGCAATCGCCTCGTATCAATCAGGAGGTGATTATAACTTGAACAGCTTTATGTCCTGGGTCGGGGGCAAGAAAGCTCTGCGGGATACCATCATTGCACGACTGCCGGATGATTGCGACCGCTATGTGGAGGTGTTCGGCGGCGGTGGATGGGTGCTTTTTCACAAGCGCCCCGGAAAATTTGAAGTTTATAATGATTTTAATCCAAACCTCGCCAACCTCTACCGGTGTGTTCGAGATCACCCGAAAGAATTGTGTGAGGAATTGACCTATACCCTCAACTCCCGCATCGATTTTGAGCATATTCGTGAGGTACTACACAGCAAGACGATCATTCCCGATATCAAGCGTGCTGCCTATTTCTATCAGATCATCCGTGAGAGTTATGCTTCGGGACTCGATAGTTACGGTGCGCAGCCCCACAATATGTGGCGGAACTTTCCGCTGATCCACCAGGCATCCGAGCGTTTGCAAAGTGTGGTTGTAGAAAATAAGGACTTTGCTAAACTCATTGCGCAATATGACCGCCCGAACACAATCTTCTATCTCGATCCTCCGTATTTTGAAACCGAGGATTACTACGAAGATGTCGGATTTACCGAAAAAGACCATGTGCGGCTCCGAGATGCTCTGGTAAATATCAAAGGAAAGTTCTTACTATCATACAATGACTGCCCGGCAATTCGAGAGTTATACTCCATGCCCGGCATCATGATCGAGACCACCACACGGCTATCTAATATCGCACAGCGTTATGAGAACGGAAAGCAGTATCCCGAACTGCTGATCTCCAACTACGATACTTACACCCACGGGGCGCTGTCCTATCAGTTGACCCTGTTCGACGAACAGTGGAGAGACAACCCCGAACAACTTCTGAAAGAAAGGAAAATTATATGGAAATCAATTACGAATTAACCTACAAAATCCCTGAAGAACTCTTGAAAGCCCTCAACATCACCGATGAAACTCCGTTTGAAACTTATTGTGAAGACGGAGAGTTGCACATTCGCCCCCTTTATGGAGTGGAAGCTGTGTTCCACGGCGATGACTATGAGGAAGGCTACGAAGAAGGTTTCGATGACGGCTATACCGAAGCATTGATGCAGCATGGTCTTCTTGACGAGAATGGCGAGGAAACCAACAGATTTGAAAACGCAGACCAAGAGTGCGAAGACTGTGATGACTGCGAGTATTTTTGCCCGCATTGCGGCAAATGCGTATTTGATGAAAGCGAGGAAAATGACGATGAATAAGATTTATAAGATCCTTGGTAAAGAAGGTAGAACAACCATTCCTTTTGCCCTGCGCATCAAGTATGGGTATAAGCCGAACGATATCCTTTCTTATGAGGATAAGGGGGATGGTAGCATTGTAGTCCGCAAGGAAAAGTTGTGCAACAACTGCTGCACAATTCCTTCTGACGAACTCAGAGAGGCCTCCTTGCTGGAACTGCTCAATACTCTTATGACCCGTTGCAAGGGGATCCGATTGAAGTGATCGATTCTATCTTCCGTGAGGTACTCCCGAATTACGGATACGCCGTAAGAGAGGAACAGATCATCCTGTCAAAAAAGATTTATCGGGGACTGACCGGCAAATTGGTCACTATCGCAGAAGCCGAGGTCGGAACCGGCAAAACCATGGCATACCTGGTCGCCGCAGTTGTTGCAAGGCACCATAACGAACTGCTTCATAGCGGACTAATGCACCCCATCACCATCACAACTTCAAGCATCGAACTGCAAAAGTCTATCGTGGAACGAGAGATTCCGGCATTATCAAGAATGCTGCTCGATTACCGCATTATCCGTCGCCCCCTCAATGTGGTGCTTCGCAAAGGCAAGGAACACTATTTTTGCCTCAAGCGTTTCTATGATTATCTGGACAAGATCAAGCAGTACCCGGACAAGTATCAGAAAACAATTGACTGCTTCGAGCATACCGATTTTTCGGATAAAGCGTTTGACCTTGATCGTTTTCGCATTGCCCCTTCGCTGAAAGGAAAAATATGCGTCAAAGGCAGTTGCAAGAACTGCCCTCATGCCGACATCTGCAAGTACCGTGGCTATATTGTCTATGCGCAGAAGAATCCCGATATCGACATTCAAGTTACCAATCACAACCTCTATCTCGCATCTGCAAAAATGTTCGATGAGGAAGAAGGACGTCTTCTTCGTTACAGCGACTTCGTCATTGTCGATGAAGCACACAAACTCAAGGAAGCGGCAGAAGCAGTATTCAGTGAGACGCTCTCCAAACAAGACATCTTGAAATATTTGGCGGTCGTACAGCATTTGTGCCGGAACACAGAGGACTTACCGGAATACAAAGAACAGATCCGAATAGCGTTTGAACTTGCTTTGGAGTTTGACCGTTCCCTTGAAACTTATGTCAATAGAGACGATGAAGATGAGGACGAGAACACAAAAATCACGCTCGGAAACAGTGATCTGCTTCGCTTAAAGAAACTTGCCGATACCATAGGGTTCCTTGAAGGACATCACGGCAAGATCCCGTCCGGTCAGCCTGACATCGGAAAGAGACTTCGCAGAACGCTTTTGTCGTTTGTGCGCCAAAACAATAAGAATGTTTGGGTCGGCAGAGATGAGACCCGTGAATTGACACTTTTCGGTACCGAGAAGAATATCGGCGAGATCCTCTATAGAACCCTGTGGGATAAGGACACGAGTCATGTCCTGACATCGGGAACCATGAGCGACGGCACAAGTTTTGACTTCTTCTGCCGCGAGAATGGCATCGACGGTATCAGCCGACACCTCATCCAGATCTCCAAGACCGATTCGCCCTTCGACTACGAGAATCACACCCGCCTCTATATCCCAACGGATATGCCTGATCCCAACAAAGATGATCCCGACTATATTCAGGCAATCGCCGATAAGGTAGTTGAACTCGTCAACGCAACGCACGGTCATACCGCCATCCTCTTCACCTCATATAAAGTGCTGAACGCCGTATATGAGATGACCAAGGACAAGCTCTCCGCTTTTGACGTTATCTGCATGACGCGAAGCAATAAAAGTGCCATTTCAGAGTTCAAAAAGAGCAACAACGGCGTGCTGTTCGCCTCCGGCTCCATGTGGGAGGGCGTTGACTGCATCGGAGATACGCTGTCTTCTGTGATTATTGTCAGACTTCCGTTCCCCCGCCGCTCGGCCGAACTCGAACAGAAGAAAGCCCCGGAAGAAAGCATGCCCGAATTCATTCGCAGATACGCATTGCCCGAAATGCTGATAAAACTCCGTCAGGGTGTAGGCAGACTGATTCGCTCGGAAAGCGACACCGGCGTTGTTTCCATCCTTGACAGTAGAGCCAACACAACCTATGTGCGCGATGTTCAGCGTGTGATGAGCAAGTATCCGAAAGTATCGACCGTCAGCGAGCTTGAAGCATTTTTGAAGGCTGTGAAGCCAAATAAGTATTGGGAGTGAGAAATATGGCACTTGTATTTTCCCGTGTTACCGTTACAGCAAATAATGAGTCGGAGTCCCTCCTTGTTGGGGGGATTCCGCGCACTCATCAAGACCTTGAAGGGTGGGTTCTTTATGATACCTTCTTGGACATGCTCAATGAAGATGCGAATATTTCTGTTCATGGGCAAATTTACACATACGGCGAAGGAGAGCCGGTAGATGCCACTCCCGAAGAAGTCGCTTACCTTATGACACGAATGAATATGCGCCCGGATTTCCTTGAAACCCGATGCACAAAGGTAAAAGAATACGATTTTTCTTTTGACTGGTCACCGTTCGATACGTTTGATAACCCATTTATTGAATACTGAAAAGGAGATAAACATATGAAACTTTTTACTACCGAAGCCGTTACCAAATTCCATCCCGATAAGTATGCCGACCAGATCAGCGATGCCATCGTCACCGCCTGTATGCGACAGGACAAAAACAGCCGTTGCGGTGTGGAGGCACTTGTCAAAGGCGAAACTGTCGTACTTGCCGGCGAAATCAAAACGAATGCCCACATTGACCCCGAAGCCATTGTCAAGCAGGTTGCATGGAAGCTCGGATACCGGGTCAGCGACATCATCAATCTGCTGTCCGAACAGTCACCCGAAATCAGTCAGGCGGTTGACGGTACAGAAGAAACCATCGGTGCCGGTGACCAAGGGATCGTGTTCGGCTATGCCAACTCCGAGTGCGAGAGTATGCTCCCGCTGTCGGTGGATATTGCCAATCGTATCGTCACACGCATTGAACACGATGTGGATACCAATCCCGACACGATTCTAATGGGCGATGCCAAAACGCAGGTAACCATCGACCTCGACACCGGGCTCATCACGGATATCGTCGTCAGTGCGTGCCACAAGAAGGACGTGCCGCTTGATGAAGTACGCAAGTACATCCGTAAATTGTTACACGGGGTGGCATATCCCGATAAATGGCACATCAATCCTGCAGGTGAATGGACGATCGGAGGTCCGCAAGCAGATTGTGGTCTGACGGGTCGAAAGATCGTCTGCGACCAGTACGGCGGTGCCTATTCGGTCGGCGGCGGTGCTCTCAGCGGCAAGGATGTCTCCAAGGTGGACAGAACCGGTACATACATGGCAAGACAGATCGCCGTCGATCTCTGTCGGAAGTTCAAGCTCCGTCACTGTTCGGTACAGATGGCATTTGTTATTGGTAGACCCGACCCCATCTCGGTCAGTGCCAAAGGAAGCGACGGCAGGAACTATGCTGGATATGTCCGCAAGACCTACGACCTGACCGTTCAGGGCATGATTGAACACCTCGACCTGTACAATCAGGACTTCGAGAAACTTGCGGAAGGATGCCATTTCTTCGATAAATCCAAGGCTCTTGCATAAGCGAGGTGCCATATGAACAAGAACAAAAATATGAATTATGTGAGGATCATGGAGATGCTTCGCCGTCTCCGTGATGGCTCCCTGATTACCGAAAAAGAATACAGAAAAGCAAAGAAATATTATCAGAAACTTACCGGTGCCGACCTCGTTCTCGTAGATTAGAGATGCAGGGGGCGAGTTATCAAAAAGTTTTCAGATGACTTTCGGCTTTTCGCTGGACTTTCCGTTCTTCTTCGGTATAATGTGTGTTGCGAAACAAAACCACAGACAGACACAAGAATAAGGATGCAAGAAAGGAGTGAGAGAGATGCCGACAGCCAAGCTGATATCCCCCATTACAAGAAAAGCACTTCCCAAGTTAAGAGTATGCGCATACTGTCGTGTCTCTACAAATTCCGCCGACCAGTTGAACTCGTATGCCACGCAGGTTCGTGTATACACCAATATCATCAAAGCCAAGCCCGAATGGGAACTTGTCGAGATATTCGCAGACGAGGGCATTTCGGGAACGAAATCCTCCAACCGTGATGAGTTCCTGCGGATGATACACCTGTGCGAACTACATCAGATCGACCTCATCCTTGCCAAGTCGGTAGCCCGCTTCGCCCGAAACACCAAAGAAACCCTTGAATACTGCCGAAAGTTGAAACTGCTCGGCATCGGGGTACAGTTTGAAAAAGAAGGTATCAACACTCTTGCCCTCGGCGATGAGATGCTTCTCAGCACCTTCGCAGCCATAGCCCAAGAGGAATCCGTCTCCATCTCGCAGAACGTTCGCCTGTCCATCTTCAAGAGAATGGAACTCGGAGAGTATGTCAACGGAACGGTGCCGTTCGGCTTCCGTCTGGTGAACAAGACGATGATACCTTACGAACCCGAAGCCGAGATCATCCGCGCCCTCTTCGAGATGTACCTTGCGGGATACTCCACTACCGAGCTTGTCAGATACCTCGAAGCAGAGAAAATTATCAGCAAGAGCGGAAAATCCAATTGGAATATCCGAACCGTCTCCCACATTCTCTCCAACGAGAAGTATGTGGGAGACACTTTATACCGAAAGACATACAGAGAGACAACCGTCCCATTCGTACAACATATCAATTACGGACAAGAAGACCAATACTACGCAACAGATACTCATCAAGGCATCGTTACAAGAGAAACCTTCGATGCGGTACAGTCTCTCCTCGGCAAACGCCAAGCCGTCCATGGCAAAGCCCACGAAAACTGCATATATCCTTTCACGAGTCGCATTCGCTGTACCGAATGCGGCTCTTTTTATCGCAGACGGGTGCTGAACGGCGGTATCAAGTGGGGATGTCACAAGCACATCGAATGCAGTGCCTCCTGCCACTCCTTCTACTACAGCGAGGAACGAATTGAAGACGGCTTCGTGGCGATGGTCAATAAGTTACGCTTCGGCGAGGAAAATGTCCTCGGCAGAGTGATTGAGAAACTCGAATACGCCACCCTACAATACAAACGGAACAATGCGAATGCATATGAAATCAGCCAACAGATGGCTGAACTGAACGCCAAGTTGGTTATGTTGGAGCAACTCAGAGCCAAAGGATACCTTGCCCCCGAAATCTACCAAGCACAGTACCGAGACATCAACAATCAACTGACAGAACTGAAGAACAGCCGGCAAGAAGCCTTGGACAACCGACTCCTTGATATGCTGTCCGAAGTAAAGAAACTGAAAGCCCTCATAGACGAAATAGACGAACCCCTTGAGAGGTTCGATCCCAAACTGTTCGCAAGCATCGTCCTTACCATGGCACTGAACAACAAGGACGAGTTGACCTTCACTGTCCTCGGAGGGCTAAAGTTTACAGAACTCATATAGGAGAAGAACATGAAAAAGACACGCTATATCCCATACGGATACACCATCAGAAACGGAAAGACGGTAATCGAGCATACCGAAGCCGATGTCATTCGGGAGATATTCGAGGATTATACCCACGGTTCCTCCCTGAAAGCCATCGCAGATATGCTGACCGAACGGAAGGTTCCATACACGGAAAAGACTGCCGTATGGGATAAAGCGAGAATCGCCCGCATCATCGAAAACGGAAAGTACATCGGTGAAGGAGACTATGACCCCATCATCGAAGAAGAACTATATGCCAACGCCCTCCGCATGAAGACGGCAAGGCAAACATATCAGACGGACAGAGAGACAGAAGCAATCGCCCTGATTCGTCCCCGTGTAAAATGTACAAGATGCAACTCCCCCATGCTTCGCCATATCCGCACAAGAGATAAGGTGAAGGAGAGTTGGATGTGTACCAATCCCGAATGCGGACTCACGGTTCGCATATCGGACGGACACCTACTGAATAAAATCACCATCCTCATGAACCGCATCATCGAGAACGCCGAACTGATGCAACCGCACCCGAAAACGAAATATACCGACTCGCCTACGGTGCAAATGCTCCAAGCGGACATTGACCGAGAAATCACGAGCGGAACCCCCAGTGAGGAATACATCATCGACAAAATCGGTGCGATAGCAAGTGAACTTTACCGGGACAGTACGGCGAAACAGATGATAGCCGCCCGCATCGCCATCAGACGGGTGAGACTGATGCACCCGCAAGAATCCTTCAATGGTACATACTTTACGGATTTAATATCCTATCTGACAATAGACGAAAACAAACGAATTACCTTACATACCAAAACGGAAACGGAAATCACAGAAAAAGGAGAAGAAGAAAATGGAAGTACGGAAAATTCCTAAGAAAACAATCACAGTCATACAGCCGAAGCGCTCGACAATCGTGGAGAAGGAAAAATACAGACAGAAGCGAGTCGCAGCCTACTGCAGAGTATCCACCGACAGCGAGGAACAGTTGACATCCTACACCACCCAAAAGAAGGTGTACACCGAAATGATCAACAGTCGTACCGATTGGTGCTTCGCCGGTATTTACGCCGATGAGGGCATCACGGGAACGAAAGCAAACAAACGCCCCGAATTCAAAAAGCTCATAAACGACTGCCTGAGTGGGAAAATCGACTACATCGTGACAAAATCGGTGTCCCGATTCGCCCGCAATACAGTCGAATGTCTCGAATTCGTGCGTATGCTGAAAGCAAGAGGCATCGGCATATATTTCGAGGAACAGAACATCGACACGCTGACAAGCGACAGCGAACTCTACCTCGTAATCTATGCCGGCTTTGCACAGTCGGAATCCGAGAGCATCAGTAAGAACGTGACATGGAGCTTCCGCAAAGGCTTTGAAGAAGGAAAGCCCATCTTCATCTATAAGCGGTGGCTCGGCTATCGAAAGGGTGAGGATGGAATGCCCGAGATCGTACCCGAAGAAGCGGAAGTTGTAGAACGCATCTTCGATATGTACCTTGCGGGCAATCCTCTCAATGTTATCGTGGACACCCTGCAAGCAGAAAACATCACATTCCCCGAAAAGAAACTTGCCTTCAGCAAGTCGATGATTATGGGTATACTCGCCAACGAGAAATATTGCGGTGACTGCATCTTGCAGAAAACCGTAACCATAGACCCCATCGAGAAAATAAGACGAAAGAACATGGGCGAGGCACCGATGTACTATGTACAGAACAGCCATCCCGCCATCATATCAAGAGAAAAGTTCAATCGTGTGCAAGAAGAACTTGCTCGCAGAAAGGCAAAGACTCCGCAGTCCCGCAAGACGGCAATTACGGCGGTCGGCAAATACTCCAAATACGCCCTGACCGATGTCCTCATCTGCGGTGAGTGCGGTACACGCTACAAGCGATGCACCTGGTCCCGAAACGGAAAGAAACGCATCGTATGGCGGTGCATCAACCGTCTCGACAACGGAACCAAGTATTGCAAATCATCTCTAACAGTCGATGAAACCGCCCTGCAGAAAGCCATTGTGCGAGCATTGAACAAGTTCAACGCAGAAGACAGATTTACATACATCACCCTGATGAAAGCCACCATAGGCGAAGCCATCGGGCTGAACGGCGGGTCAGATGAGATAGACCTGCTCGAACGAAAAATCGAGTCTCTAAACGCCAAAATCCTTGAAATGGTAAACGAGAGTTTGCAAAACGGCGAAGATGTCGAGAGCCGAGAGGAAGAATTCCGCTCCATCTCCGAAGAAGTGGAAGCGATGAAAAAGCGAATCGAGGTCATCCGTCAGAGCGAGCAAGAAGACAGCAAACTGACCGAACGCCTCGAAACCATACAACGCACCATTAACGAACGTGAAGCCCACAAGGACGAATATGATGACTTCATCGTCCGTCAGATGATTGAGTGCATCAAGGTATACGGAGATGGCAGAATCGAAGTTATCTTCGGCGGCGGCACTCTCATCGAGGAACAACTACAGCCCGATGAGGAATGAGGTTTCCCTCACTCCTCGTCCTCGCATTCATCTCCAGCGTCCAAACTGTCGTCATTCGGATTATACGGATGGTGCTTATCGTACAATTTATTCTGACGCAAGGGGTACTTACTCTTGAAGTTATAGGCGATCAGCATTGCCTCGGCAAAACCGAGCGAACCCGGTCGCCTGTCTCTTGCCCGTCTTGTCAAAGCCTGTGCCGAAATCGCTCCAACCTTTTGCTTGAAGATCTCATCGTTGAGTTTTTCATCATAAACGGATATCAGTTTTGCAATGGCACTGAGTATATTGGCTCCGAACGAATTGACATCGCCTTCCCATGTGCCTATTACAAGCCGTAGCGTTCTGTCAAGCGTGGCAATACCATATTTCGTGTATATTGCTTCAAGCGTGGCAATAGAGCAGATGACACCCGGTGCACGGGTTTTCCCAATACGCATACCGTAGGATTCCACCAATTCCTTGATGATTACTTCTTTATCATTGCCGGCTTCGATGTTGGCAATAAAGATTTCATACGGAGAAAGTTGCTTGACAAACTTTTGCTGATTAGCAAAGATGTCCGCTTCATGCTCATAATAGAGATCCTCATACACCATACACCAAACGGGTGTATCACGGGAACCCGAAACAAGCGCCACGATCTCAATCGTGTGTTGTCCGTTGAACACATAGTTGATACCGTCTCTGCGACTGACCTTGACAGGATTGATTTGAAACACATCGAAGTTGGCGGCCGCACGGTTGATATGCTTTTGGGAAAGCGACCTCTGGTATTCCTGGTTGGATACAAGGTTCTTAATCGGAATCAATTCAAATTTAACTGCCGGTACAAACCGTTCAAAATCATCCATCGGTCGTATCATCCTCCATACAATCAAGCAAGATAGAAATATTCTGTTGCAGAGCCGCAAGCGCACTCTTCAATTTGTCCTTGGCTTTGGGCGAGACAATCGTCAAATCCGTTTTGTCACGAACACGCTCAATGGAACTCGACCAAGTGGGGATTGTCAGTGTCAAGCCTGTCACCTCCGCATCAGGGTCATATTCGGGCATATCCTTAATAGATGTTCCTTGCGGGGGCGGCAATCGCCTTGCGCGTTCCATCTCGACAAGATCTCTTCTTGCATCGCTGAAAGGAACAAACACATCCGCCGAATCCGCAACCTTTTTCCCGACTTTTTTGACTTCATATGGCCTCGAACTCGCAAGCTCTAACAAGTTCTCATGAGAGATCTTATACCTTCCCGATAGGATTGCCGGCACAAGCGCCGGTTCTTTTCGCCCGATCTCATCAATAGCTCTTGAATATTTTCCATACTTCTGAACCGTGGAATGCGACAAATGATACTCCTTTCCAAGCCGCTGCGCCGTCTTATACTTTACCCCCGCCTTTCTCTCTCCGAAGACCTCATCTTCCGGGAGCATGGGTTCATCATCCGGTTGCAAGAGTCTCTGAGTGGTTTTGCGATAACCGATGATCTTCTCGGCTTCGTAACGCTTACCGATCAGGTACTTGCGGGTTTCTTCCGAAATATTCCGTCTGCCGAGTTGGTTGGCGCAAATCCAGTCAACAGCCTCCTCATTCGATCCGAAGTAAACATAGACCACATTGAATGGGATACCAAGCCGGGTACAAATTTCATATCGGTTGTGACCGTCTATGATATAGTCGTTCCAAACGGTTATCGGCTCCCGGCACCCGTTGTTACGCAGGTTGATTTCAAGTTGCTGATACTCCTCAGGGCTAAGCGGTCGAATCAGATCTCGGAACAGTGGGTTGATCCTTAATTTAACCGGTCCCATGATCCACCTCACTTCCAAGCACTTCAAGCTCTTTATAGTCTAACAGGTTGAAAACAGCCACATGCTGTTCGGGGAAAACCTCGCCGAACACCCTGTAGGCAACTTTTTTATCAAATTGAGCGAAGCAATCGCTGAATTTTTCAAATAAGAGAGCGCTATATAGTTCGACATACCTTTCATCAATTCCTTCGTATCGAACCTTCTCACAAGGAAACGATACCGGCTTCGAGTATAAGGCACGGATGGCAAGAACTCGTTCATCGGGATTGATCAGCAACTGCATATAGGGTGGATTATCCAAAAGAACCATAACGGTGCGAGTAATACGAATGCGGTTCTTCTTCCAATCCAAAGTGATGGAGACTTTTCCTCTGTCTTCACTCATTGATAATCACCCCTTCGTTCCGAACCCGAAACACTTCTGAACACATCTTCTTCGCTCGGAGTCGCTTCCGTTTCGGATGTTTGCGAAGCGGGTGCCTCTTCCTTTACACCGTACACAGCGTAACCGTCCACAATATTGACTTGCAAAGAACGCCTGTGCTCTTCATACGGCAAACCGAACTGATTCTGCCATTCCTGCGGAAACACGGGAATACGAGATGTTTTCGTCTTTTGGTTCTCACTCACTGTCCTCTGATAGACCTCGGTGGCGGTCAGGTCGAAAACGATCAAATACTCGCCATGAGAGCGAATAATCTTGCCGAGCAACTTGTAGCGATAGTCTGGGTTCCAACCCATAAGCGACACGATCTTTACAAAAAACAACTTACAAGTAGACTGCTTCGGCTTCCGTTTGTTATTGGAATTACTGCACCAAAGGTACGAGTCCCGATCTTCCTCGTTACACGGACGAACCGCAAGGATCTTTTTTTCGGGATTGACCAGAAACTGCACATATTCGATATTGGCGAGTTTGTTGATGCAAGCCGTATTGAACCCCACCTTGCAGTTATTGAATGTGATGGACGGTTCATTCATGTGTGCAAAGAACTCCCGCCGAACCACCTGGAAGCCATCGTAGCTGAATTCGGGATCCTCCTCAATGGCGGTATCCTGAATATCGATCAGTCGATCCGCTTGCATGGCTGATTCGGGCAGACCTTCCTCGGAAACATAGATTGTCCGCCGGTCTTCATTGCTATTGTATTCGTACATTGGTTATACCTCCTCCTTGCGCCAAAGCGCACCCAATTCTTGACTGATGTATGCCTCCAATTCTTCATACGGGGTAACACACAATCGTTTTCCTGTTTCAAACTGCTGTCCTTCCATGCGGATCTGCCAATTTTCTTTGCTGAGTTCACCGGACATGGGTAAATCTCCGGACTTGTCATAATACGACCGTCCGAAGGAGTCAGCCCACTGTGCCGGAATAACTCGTACATGTTTGCCGGAAATAATCAATGGTTTGATGTGATCTGCAGCTCCCGGCACAAGGTATGCTTTCAGAAAAGTCTCCGGATTCGATGCGCTGAATATATAGACCTGTTCCTCTCCATTGCGTATCAGTGTGCCTTGCATACGGTACTTGACGGTTGGATTCCAGTCGAGTATCGTACACAGGGTATTGTAATAAGCCGTGGCGGGAATATGTTTCGGGCAGTATGTACCCGTCACCATCTTTGACCATATGATACCGTTGCGATTGTCCTTGGTCGTTGGACGGACAGCAAGCCATTTGCCTTTGGGGTGAACCAACAGTTCGACATACGGGTTTTTCCCGAATTTGCGGATGCACTCGGTACTGAATTGAATCCGGTTGTCGCTGAATACCACCCAAGCAGAACGGAAGGAATCGAAATAGTCTCCCGGAATTACATGGAAGCCCCGCATATCAAAGTCGCCGGCTTCGACTGTGATCTGAATATCGGATGAATCACCGCTGTCGTCTTCGGATGGTTCCTCCGATGGATCCATCACTTCGTCGGAAGCGTACACACTGGCAGAGGCACAAAAGAACTCTTCGGGCGTGAATCCTGCCCAACGTGGATTGACCGTTACAAAGCCTTTCAGAAGCCCCTCCGCAATCACCTGCAAGGTGGGCAGAATGGTTTTGTTTCCAAACTTCGCATTGTCGATCATACGCTGGACGGCGAGAAAATCATCTCGTGAGACGATGGCTTCATGCCAGTTGAAATAGCGGCTTTGCGCCCGCTCACCTCGGTTTTTCCTGGACTTGTGCGTGAGGTAATCGGGTGTAAAAGTCTTGCGGGTTTTCACATCTCCGCAATAGCGCTCACTGCGCAGGATCTGCAAGATTGTGCCACTGGTCCATTTACAGTTTCCAAGGCGGGACTTTTTCCCAAGTTTAATAAAGGTATCGGCAATCTCCTGTGTGGAATAGCCGTAAAGATACATATAAAAAGCGAGTTTGGCGGTCGGTGCCTCTTCTTCGCAGATGCGGAGCCTACCGCTTTCGGCATCTTTGCGATAACCGAACAGATGGGGCGTAAGAGGAAGCCCGTGATTCAGGCGCATACCGAGAGATGTCTCCATGCTTCGGCTTTTGAGATGCGACTCCTCCTGAGCGATGGTTGCCTGGAACGTGAGCGAGATCTGAGACTCGTCGTTAAGCGAGAATATGGCTTCGCTCTGAAAGAAAACACCGACAGGCGGGTACATGTTCCGAAGCTCCTGAACCGTGCCGATACAGTGCATGACATTACGGGCAAAACGAGAAACGCTCTTTGTGATGATAAGATCGATCTTTCCCGCACGACATTCGTCAATCATACGATTGAAACCATCCCGATGTTTGAGCGAAGTCCCGCTGATACCTTCATCTGCATAAATGCCGACCAAAGTCCAACACGGATGCTGGGCAACGAAATCCTCGTAATATTTCCGTTGCAGTTCATAGGATGTGGTCTGACTGACATCATCGGTAGAGACACGAACATAGATGGCAACCCGCTGAGGGGTTTCGTTATCGTAGTAATCCGCCTTTTTCTTGGCGGGAATATATTCGTAGTTCTCATCATTCAGATCGACATTATATCCTTGTCGGACACGCTCTCGAACCTTCTGCTTTTCCTTCGTGGAATTCAAGTATCCCCACCTCCCGGCAACTCTACCTCATCGTCCGGGAGACTCGGCCAATCGGGTCTGGGCAGGAATTCGGGATCGTGCAAATCCTTCATGTAGTACGAAGCGAGCGTGAAAATGTCCTCACTGATAAAGTACACGCCGATGGGGTGCTTCTGTGATGCCAACAGGCGGGTGCAGAATGCAACCTCACTTGGATTGCGGGACACATTGCCGACCTTCTGCGTAATGATCAGATCCACTTTGCCATCCATGGCATCTTCGAGCAAACGGCTCCATTCCTTGGCATTTTCCATGCGAGGTGCCGTTTGACCCCTGTCAACATAGAAGCCGATGAATTCCCAATTCGGACACTGCATGATGGTATCCAGAAACTGAACCTTGTGCTTTTCAAGGTACTCCTCATCCGAATATTGCGTTTGATTGAAGAACCGGATATACACCGCAACCTTGTAAAAACGCAAAGGATTCGGATATTCGTGCCGAAGGTTCTTCAGCCATGTCTTATGTTCGGCAATCATCCTCTGTCGTTCGGCAATGACAGGGTCAGTCGATAGCTGGTGTGCAGGATCCGTTCCTTCACGCAATTGTCTGAATATATCAAGTTGATTATCCATAATATTTTCACCTCGTCCTTTTTTCATCGACTATTATATAGCCCGCAGACGAAGATTGGAATAAACCGAGAGTCAAGTCCATTGCTGTTAGTTAAAGAAACAAAAAAAGAGCGGACACGCTGTCCACTCTTTCTCATATATTCGCTTCAGAACTCATCTTTATTTGTCCGCATTGTCTGCTTCAATTCTTTTACGATCTTCAGGATCGCATCCGCTTCCGCAGGGTAGCAATCCGAAAGAACATCGGCAAAATCTTTGCGGTAAACCTCCTTGCTCGCAGGAGCATCTACCCGGAGCAGATCATCAGCCGAAACCTGCATGGCAACCACGATACGGGCGAATGTCACCAATTGCATATTGGTCTTTCCGTTTTCAATCTCACTGATAGCAGGAACCGAAAGCCCGGCTTTCTCGGCGAGTGTCGCCTGGCTCATGCCGAGTTTTTGACGGGCGTTGCGAATACGTTCGCCGATTTTTTTCAAATCAATTGCACTCAGATCTTCCATGCGGCACCTCCTTTTTATAATCTACGGATTAAATTATCGTCTATAGTATAACATCGACCAAAGTGATATGCCATAAACGCAAGACGAACATATAGTCACCGGTTTATAATATTTGTAAAAAAAACCGGAGGTTATTCTATGAACATCGACTACTTCATCATCGGCAAGCAAATACGGAACTGCAGAAAGCAGAAAAAAATATCACAAGCATCTCTTGCCGAAATCATCAACATTTCGCCATCATATATGAGTTGCATTGAGAACGGGTACAGAATCATGAGCCTCGAAACCCTCGTAGCGATTGCCAACGCATTAGGGGTCACAGTGGACATCCTGCTCGCAGAGTCACAGAGTCAGAATCTGAATGCGGGAGCGAAAGAACTTTCCGAACTGCTGAACGATTGCTCTGACTACGAACGGCGAGTCATCATCGACAATGCCATCGCCCTGAAGCAATCCATGCGGGAGAATTGGTATTTATACAGGAAACACCGGTAATTATCCTACACCCGCCGCGCTTCGGAAACAATAACCCATGTGTCAAGCAGATTGCTTGTAGTACATAAAAAAGTTTTTATCAACACACCACCATACCCATGTATATGAATTGCCCGGTATCTGATATGTTTTCTGGATTAGCGAGATTTATACAAGTATTCGTGGTATAATTGGGAGCGCAAGAAAGGGGTGATAGTGCTTGATTTACTACACAGGCGACATCCACGGAGTTCCGTGGAAAATATGCCAATTCTGTAAGAAGTACAAACCGACCGCAGACGATGTGATCGTTATTCTCGGCGATGTCGGTGCAAACTTCCGTGGTGACGACCGCGATCTCTTATGTAAATATCATTTGGGACGCCTGTCACCGACCATATTTTGTATCCATGGTAACCATGAAATGCGCCCCGCAACCATTCCGAGTTACAAAACCAAGGTGTGGGCAGGTGGACTTGTATGGTATGAAGATGAATATCCGAATATCCTGTTTGCGAAAGACGGCGAGATCTACACTATAGAAGGGATTCGCCATATCGTAATCGGCGGCGCCTACAGCGTAGACAAGGAATACCGTCTGAGTCGTGGCACCGGATGGTGGGCAGACGAACAACCGTCTGAGGATATCAAAAGATATGTGGAAACTCAGTTGGCGACGAACAAGATAGATGTGGTGTTATCCCACACATGTCCGTTTAAATATGAACCATCAGAGATGTTTCTGCCGTATATCGATCAAGGCAAGGTGGATGACAGTACCGAACGCTGGCTTGATGAAATCGAAAGCAACATCGAGTACAGTGCGTGGTTCTGCGGACATTGGCACACGGACAAACGAATCGACAAAATGCACTTCCTCTACAAAACTTTTGAATCATCCGAATACATAACGGGGATAACGGAGGGAGAGCAATGAAACGGATTATTCGGAATCTGTACTATGATACCATTATCCGCCGTGTTGATGGAGAGATGCGATATGTCAGCAATCCTGACGGTACGCTCTTTTCGGGGGTCTTCAAAACCAAGATCAAGCCCGAAGACCTTCCCGAATGGTATTTCTACGGGCGTTACTACAAGCGGTGGGGATTTTTATCCACCAAAGGAATCGTAGACATGGTATATGTCCCGCTGCTGCTCTTCGATACTTTTCTCAAGGACGACGTGCTTCTTGTGTCCTATCATAACAAAATAGAGGAAGTCCCACCACCCGAAGAAAAAAAGTATCTTCCGTCCTTTGAAAGATACCGTGGTTATGACGAGCGTGTATACGGGTCTGAAATCATCACAATACTGAAAGGCGCACGGGAATACTCCGGTTACGACATTACACCGATTATCAAACAGATGAAAGATGAAATAGAGTTTCTCAAGAGAAAGTATCCGGATCGTTATTCCGATGAAAACTTCCGATTCGATTTTAAAGAACGGTTTTCCCAAATATACGATTGGGAGAGGAAAAGAGGCAGATGATGGCAAAGCAACACTATGTTATATACCTTGATGATTGCTCCTTGCCCGGTTTCTGTTCGGGAGGAAAGGATTACTTCGGAACGATGGATGAACTGCGGGACTTCATTGCGGTGCTGGACGAAGATGGTCGTTTTGAAGAAACCGTCAAAGCATTCGGGCAATATCTCGCCGGCGATACCAACGCAACACACTATGTCGGTTACTGCCCACACTTGCTGATGAATCGTGCCAAACATCTCGCTTATCGTGAAGAATACTTCGATGCAAAAGAATGGGAGTTCCTGAATACATACGGGTTCCCATATGAAATGTCCTTCGAGTGTGCAGCGGTACGGGTAGAATTGTTATCCTATCAGGGAAAGTTTTGCCGCGCCATCCGTGTTCGGTTCAAGAACCTTGCATATCTGGACAGGCTTTGCGACTGCCCCCGAAAAGATATCCTCGGAGATATGTTCTTGGGGCATTATGGCATCTACATGGTAGAACAAAAAGGCGGTGCCACTTACATGACAAGCCGCCTGTATTTCCCTGAAAAATATTACAAGACAAAGGAGGAAGCACTCTCCGATTTCAAATCCGACATCTGCTTCAATGTATGCTGTCAGGATGTATTCGGAGACGGATAGAATATGGGTACCTATTACACGCTATACGCAGAAGCCAAAATCGGCGATAAGTGGTTCAACTTCAATCCATACATCCAAAATTTGAAGGGAGAGCTTGATATTGCTCCGATTTACGGTTGGGAACAATCCGGCTTCCGGGAAGCATACGAAGAACTCGACGACCTCTTTACGGCAAAAGGATATCCCGAAGATATGTGTGATGAATTGAAAAAGCTCTTCAAAGTAGACGAATTCGTAACAGATATTTTCGGCAAAACGGTGACACGACAACAGGATAGCATGAACCATGTTCTCTGTGTCAATTACGGAAAAGATATCGCCTCACGCATCGTCCCCGGAATGACAGCCCGCTTTCAAGGATATGTGAACAAGCGGGTCATCTCGGCATTCCGATTGGGGGAAGCAGAAGACATTTACGAATGGCTTGATAAAACGCAGTACGATGCGCTTTCCGAGAAGGAAAAACGGAAATGGTCTTATTTTGAATGGGATTACGACGGCTCATGGTATGAGCAGTTCTTGATCATTCAACGACACATAAAAGCCATGCGATATTGGTTCGGAAGAAATGCGAATTATTACGAAAGTGGTTACACTTATGATGATGTATGGGTTTCTCCCAAAAATATCCGCATTATCTTGGTTAGATCGTAAAGCACAATAAGGAGAAGAAGGATGTGATAAAATGATTTACGTGATGTCCGATATACACGGACACTTGCCGAGATTCAAGTCAATCCTACGGCAAATCGATCTGAAAGACACCGACACATTATATGTCCTCGGAGATGTGATGGATCGGAACCCCGACGGAGTAAAAATACTGAAAACGCTTATGGCTATGCTCAATGTCAAAATGCTTTTGGGCAATCACGAACATATGCTGCTGGATGCTCTGTACTATCATCCATATCCGCCCAAACCGTCATGGCGTGATCATGAACTGCGGGTATGGTATCGGAACGGGGGCGAGGTCACCCACAATCATTGGAAGCACTCCCGCCTGGTCGACAGAGAAAAAATGTTGCAATACTTACTGAGTCTGCCGATTAACATCGACATCGAGGTAAATGGCAAACCTTATAAATTGGTGCATGGGCAACCTCTTCGGGAAAAGCCCCTGTACCACGAATCCGAAGAAGAACTCATCTCCATCGCTGTTTGGGATAGATATTCTCCCGGTTCAACCGGTCCCAAAGAAACGACCGTTATATTCGGACACACACCGACGACCCACTATCAAGATGTAACTCCTCCCGAAGTTTGGTTCGGGAAACACCTGATTGGTATTGATTGCGGGTGTGCCTATCAGGACGGACGGCTTGCGTGCATCCGATTGGACGACATGAAAGTCTTCTATTCAAAAGACCCGAAGGAGAAAAAACATGAGTTATGACATCTATCTGACCGACCCGGTTTCGGGCGAAGAATTGGAAGTCAACCAACCACACTTCATGGGCGGAGGGACTCAAGCTCTCAACGGAACCAAGACACTTTGGCTGAACATCACTTATAACTATTCCGGCTTTTACTACCGAGATGATGTCTTCGGGAAAGACGGGATCCGCTCCATTTACGGGAGGACAGGACTGCAAAGTATTCCGCTTCTTGAAAACGCAATCCAACACCTTGGCAACGACACAGTTCCAGACTATTGGACGGCCACCGAAGGAAACGCAAAGCGACCTCTTCTTCAGTTATTGGCGATGGCACGAATGCGTCCGGATGGCATATGGAAAGGTGATTGAACCGATACTAAGGGGGTTCAAAACCTGCATCTTTTTTGGTCTTAACCTGTTTTTTCGGCAATGAGATTTTTGCCGCCAAAACTTAATTCAAAAAGAATGAAAAAAGTCCGAAAATCCTTGTAATTCCTGGGTTTTCGGGCTTTTTGACCCTGCATCTTTTTTGGTCTGATAAGCCAAAAAGCACAGGATGGTCTTGACCATCCTGTGCTTTTTTGATAACGACACAAGCAAATTCGAACCTACTCAAGCCCGAAGGGGTTGAAGCGAATCGCGCCCGCACAAAGCTAAAAATCTGCTCCGACAGGCGCGCGATTCTTGGTTCAGAATCCTAGTACCGCTGCCAACAACAAAGGACGTGGCTTCCCGTCCTTTGTTGTTGATAGTGACACCCCATAATTCGAACCTATTCAAATCCGGCAACGCCGGATCTGAAGGTTTTGCGCCAAGGTGAATAACGGATTTACCGTGTCAGACGCGCAAAACAGTAAATTCATATCGTTTCGCGCCGGACAGATCCTTGTTACACAGTAAGGCTCAAATGAGCTCGTCGCAGATCATACGTATATCATACGTATATCATACGCAATATCGTTTTCTCCCTGTGGTTATTCTCGATCCGGTTTCTCCTCGCAGCTACTCTCCGGGTCGCACTCAAAGCCCAAGGGTTTCCCTGGCTTTTCTTTTCTTTCTTCTCCGAACCGATTTTTCAGCACATTACCGCAACCGACTTCGGTCTTTCTATGACATTCTGCACACGTATGTTCTTATGCAGAGGTGTAAGCTGCCGTGACATCAATGTTTTATGCAGAAGGGCGGAATTATGAATTATTTTGTTTCTTGAATTTCATTTTTCGTATATTTTCAGGCGCGGGATGCGCGCTACGGCGCATCCCGCGCAATTTCGCTATTGACAAAAAGCATAAACGGTGATACAATATCTTTGATTAATGAAAAGGACAACCGGTGAGGGATGCGCGTTTCCGATCCGGTCAGTCCGGAATTTTTATAATTATGCAAAGCGGCGCACTGACGCCGCGGGAGAGCAGGATGGAAAAGAAAAATCTTGATTGGGCAAATATCGGCTTCGGATACGTCAGGACCGAGAACCGCTTTGTCGCCGAATACCACAACGGCGAGTGGGGCGAGGGACGCCTCACCGACAACGCCGAGGTAACGATAAGCGAAAGCGCCTGCGTTTTGCAGTACGCACAGACCGCATTTGAAGGTCTTAAAGCATATGAAACCGCGGACGGACGGATCGTTTGCTTCCGCCCTGACCTTAACGCCGCACGTATGGCGGACTCCTGCCGCCGCATGATGATGCCGGTGTACAGTGAGGAAAAATTCCTTGACGCCGTTGACCGCGTGGTTGCCGCCAACGCCGCATATGTGCCGCCCTACGGCACGGGCGCTTCCCTTTATCTGCGCCCCTTTATGTTCGGCACGACTCCGGTCGTGGGCGTGAAACCCGCAAACGATTTTGAATTCCGCATTTTTGTTACTCCGGTCGGACCATATTTCAAGGGCGGAGCAAAGCCGCTGCGCCTGCGCGTCAGCGATTACGACCGCGCCGCTCCTCACGGTACAGGTCACATCAAGGCGGGACTCAACTATGCCATGAGCCTTTACCAGACCGTTGACGCTCACGAGCAGGGCTTTGACGAAAACCTTTATCTTGACCCGATGAGCCGCACCTTTATCGAGGAGACGGGCGGAGCAAATATTATCTTCATTTCCCGTGACGGAAAGCTGGTAACGCCGAAATCCGACTCGATACTCCCCTCTATCACCCGCCGCTCGCTGCTCTATATTGCCGCGAATATTCTCGGCATGGAGGTCGAGGAGCGCCCCGTCGCCTTTGACGAGGTAAAGGATTTTGTCGAGTGCGGACTTTGCGGCACTGCCGCGGTTATATCTCCCGTCGGAATGATATCCGACCACGGAAAAGAGATATACCTGCCCTCCGGCATGGAGCAGATGGGCCCCGCGACAAAGAAGCTGTACGATACCTTCCGTGGTATTCAGCTTGGCACCGCCCCCGCCCCCGAGGGCTGGCTGCGTGAGATCAGACTGTAAAAACAAAAAACATAGAATTATAAAGTATAAAGCAAAATGCTGCCGCGCAACGCACGGCAGCATTTTGATTTAGTGTCCCGGTAAAGTATTCAACGAATGATACTCGTAGTTGACGTCGTATAAGTCCGAATGAACACACAGCCGTCATACATGCCTGTAAAGGGGCTGTACTTGCATACGTTACAAACGCAATGAAGCAGTTGATGTCCAGAGGCTGTTGTCATACTTTCAGGACTGATGGATCCCGTCACTGCTCCTTCCAAGGCTTTGTGCCGGAGAGCCAGCCGTTTTCGACCCAGTACTGCTTTTCCGCCGGGGACGCTCCCCAGCCCGCCTTCTGCATTCCGCCGTAGAACCAAAAGAGAAAGCGCGTCCTTACACCGACGTGTGCTTTTTTCCGGCGCGACAGCTTATGCGCCAGCTTTTTTATGTCTTTTTCTATTCCCGCTTTCTTTTTTGGCGGGATCATATCCCACCTCATGGCGTTTACAACGGCGGCGTAGGTGTGGACTTCGGGTATGCCCCAGTTTATCAGATTGCCCGCTATCAGCTTTGCGGCTTTTTTTGCCCCGGCTCCGGCGGCGGTGGAGATCACCACTGCCTTTTTTGAAAACATTTCCCGCGGCGGCTTGTGCGTCAGCCAGTTTGTAAAGAACAGGTCAAGAAACGCTTTCATGGGCGCCGAGGGCATCATGCAGTAATTGGGGCTGGTAAAGACAAGCAGCTCCGCCTCCCGCATATCCCGCAGTATCGGCTCTTTTTCCTTCCAATACGGGCAGCGCGCCCGGTCCTCAAGACAGGCGAAGCAGCCGCTGCAGAAGTGGTCAAGGTCTCTCGGAAGAAAGTATTCCCTGACCTCCTTTTCGCCCTCGAGCGATTCAAGCAGCATCTTGCCGATATTCCACGTGCTGCCTTTGTGGTTTTGTCCGTTGATAACAACTATTTTCATTTTGTTTCCTCTCTGCCGTCGTGTCGGAGCGCAGATTTTTGAAAGTTACGGTTCGCTTTTGTACCAATTCAGCACCGGAGAAAGAGCTTCCTCGCTGACGCGGTTGCCGCCGTGCAGCATCAGCTCCAGCATATCATCCTCGTCGGGAGTACGCTCCTTTTTGTTTTCAAGCGTTTTGCCTGCGGCTTTGGACATTACCGACATCATGAACCGATATATCCCGCGCAGCCGGGCTTTCATTCCGGTTGAAAACTTCCTTATCTGTTTGTCCTCGGGCAGACCGTATTTCCGGCACGCGTCAGTAAATGCCTGCCGGTCAAAGCAGTCATACATTCTGCCGAGTATCTTTGCGCAGTCCCCGGGCGTCAGGTAGCTGCTGAAGCCGGAATCCGAAAGGGCAACGCCTATCTGCTGTTTGTCCTCCGGCGTAAGGGCTGACGCAGCTTTTCCGAATACGGTGACACTTCCGCCGTCCGGCTTTACAAGCCCCAGAATGGCTTTTATCACAGTGCTTTTTCCTGCTCCGTTTTTTTCCACAAGCCCGGTTATCCGCCCGTCGGGGATGTCAAGCGTTACGTCCAAAGAGAGATCCTTGTAATTCTTTTTCAGTTCTTTTACAGATACCATGCTCAGTCCTCCAATAAGATATCAATTATCTGCCGTATCTCCTCGGGACTCATGCCGACAGACTTGGCTTTTTCCAGCGCCTTGGCGAGATCCTCCTCCACCGCCTTGCGTCTTGCTTCCAATGCAAGCGCGCGGTTGGTCGGCATAACGTAAGTTCCTTTTCCGTGCACGGTCACCACAAAGCCGTCTTCCTCCAGCTTGTCATAGGCTTTTTTTACGGTAAGGGAGCTTATCTTCAGTGTTCCGGAAAGCGCCCTTACGGAGGGCAGTGCCTCTCCCTCACTGAGCTTTCCGGTAATTATCCGGTCTTTTATCTGATCGACCAACTGCTCATAGATGGGTATCATGGAAGCATTGTTCAGAATTATCTGCATCTTGTCACCTCCGGTTCTGCACATAGTATATCACATTTGCGTACTGTTGTCAACTGTTATATACTGTTTATGCTATGACGCAAAAGAAGGATGCGTCCTTCACGCTTACCGGCAACACATTCACGCGCACCGGATACGACTTTACCGGATGGAACACGGAAAAGGACGGCAGCGGAACTTCCTATACCGACGGTGCAACCGTCACATTTACAAGCGATACCGTGCTGTACGCTCAGTGGAAGGCGAAGAAGTACACCGTCACATGGGTGAACGAAGACGGCACTGTCCTTGAGACCGACGAGAATGTGGAATACGGCGCAACGCCCGAATATAACGGCGCAACCCCCACCAAGGCGGCTGACACTAAGTACACCTACACCTTCAAGGGCTGGACTCCTGATGTTGACACGGTCACCGGAAATGTGACCTACACCGCTGTGTACGATTCCACGGTCAATACCTACACCGTGACTTGGAAAAATGAGAACGGTGATGTGCTGGAGACCGACCAGAATGTGGCCTACGGCACCGTTCCCACTTATAACGGCGCAACCCCCACCAAGGCAGCTGACGCTCAGTACACCTACACCTTCAAGGGCTGGACACCTGCTGTTTCCGAGGTCAAAGGCAATGTGACCTACACTGCCTCGTACATACGCTACATCAGATATTATCGCGTGACCTGGTATGAAGCGGATGGTACTATCCGTGGCAATGAACCGCGTGCTGCTTACGGTTCCAATATTTGGGATATGACAGAATCATATACACCTACTCCTCCCACCAAGGCGGCCGATGCACAGTACACCTATACCTTCGACCATTGGGTGAACAGGGAGACGAACGAAGCGATCACCACTGCATCCAGAGTAACCGGCGATACAGACCTCGATCCTGTGTTCAAGCAGGAGCTCAGAATGTATACCATCACCTGGAAGAACGACGACGGCACGATTCTTGAGACAGACGAGAAGGTGGAATACGGCACTGTTCCCACCTATGACGGCGAGACGCCCACAAAGGCTGAGGAAACGCGCTATAAAGAACGGCTTTATCAACGCCGCAGATGGCTACACCTACTATTACAGCGACGGAGTTCGCGCCAAGGGCTTTACAAAGATAGACGACGCTTATTATCTCTTTAATGCCGGAAGCGGCAAGATGTACAAGGACGCAAATATGTGGGTGCCCGCCAACAGCTACGGAGTCGAGGCAGGAATGCACTACTTTGAGGCGGACGGAAAGATGTTCGTTCCCAACATTGAGACCGGAGTCAAGAAGGTTGTAAACGAAAACGGAAAGCTTTATTTCACTGTCGACGGCGTAAAGCTGACAAACTGCCTTTGCGAGCTTGACGGCGAATATTACTTCGCGCAGTACAGCGGCGAGCTGGCAGTAAGCAAGTCAGTTTACGTGCAGACGGATGTTCTCAGCGGAAACGGCTGGTACGGCTTTGACGCTGAGGGTAAGCTCATAAGGAACGGATTTATCAACGCGGCGGACGGCTACACCTACTATTACAGCGACGGAGTGCGCGCCAAGGGCTTTACAAAGATAGACGGCGCTTACTATCTCTTCAATGCCGGAAGCGGTAAGATGTACAAGGACGCAAATATGTGGGTCCCTGCCAACAGCTACGGAGTCGAAGCCGGAATGCACTACTTTGACGCAAACGGCATAATGGCTGACGCCTGAGCTTAACTGAAAAACAAAGACAGCGGGATCTCACGGAGTCCGTGAGATCCCGCATAAGAGTTACGGTAACATGAAAACAGAAACTCTGGTTGCGACAATTGATCAGACGGATATTTCTCTGATCGGAAAAATGAATATACAGACCGACGCCCTGATAGGAAATCAATGCGGTCGCGCCTCTGAGGAAACGGTATACCTGAACGGCAACAGGATAGTATATCTGAATACGGCAGAGCGCGGAGTCGGTCGCAACCGGAATCTGCTTATCGAAAGGGCGACCGGGGATATCTGTATTTGCGCGGATGACGATATGCGCTTCAAGGATGGTTATCCCGAGATCGCCGTGAAAGCATTTGGCGAATGTCCCGACGCGGATATTCTGCTTTTCAATCTGATCGAAAAGAATCCCCGGCGCTACATCAATAAAAAGATAATGCGTGTGCGCCGCCACAATTACGCAAAATACGGTGCCGCCAGAATGGCATTTCGCCGTGAAGCGGTACAGACCTCCGGGATCAGCTTCAATTTATCCTTTGGCGGCGGTGCAAGGTACGGCTCGGGAGAGGACACCGTCTTTCTGAAGGAATGTCTTGATAAAGGTCTCAGGATATATGCTGTTCCTTATTTCCTTGCCGAGATAGATCAGGCGGCGGCGTCGACCTGGTTTTCGGGTCATGACGTTAAGTTTTTCCGCGACAAGGGGGCGCTTTACGCCTGCCTGCATCCGATCGCCTGGCGCGCATATATCATTCGTTTTGTAATTCGCTACCGCAAAAAATACAGTGGGGAAATGACGCTTATGCAGGCTTTGAAGCATATGCTTGCCGGGGGCAGGGAGTATCTGTCCGAGGCGGAGGAGTGAGACGTGGAGTTCAGTATCATTGTCCCGACGTACAATTCCGCACGGTTTCTCAAGGCTTGTATCGACTCGGTAAAGGCGCAGCGGTTTTCCGACTGGGAGCTTGTGATAGTAAACGACGGCTCGACCGATGACAGCGATGCAATACTCAGTCGCTGTGCCGCGGAGGATGGCAGGATACATATTATCAGCCAGGATAATCGCGGGCAGTTTTTTGCAAGACAGCGCGGGATAGAGGCGGCGGTCGGCGAATATCTTGTTTTCCTTGACAGCGATGATGAGCTTGAGCCTGAATGCCTTTCGGCGCTCGATAAGATACTGAGTGCCCGGAAGTGGGATATTGTCATGTATACGGGGCGGATTCCTACCTGCGCATTACGCGCTTGTCGGGCTATTACGGCGACCCGAACTTTTATTCCGCGCATATCACGGCGTGTCTTGCGGGTGTTCAGCTTATACTGATGCGCGAAAGAAACCGGCTGCGTCAGGTCATGCTGCTTATCATCTCGCTCGCATTGCTCTACTGCGGCCTGCTTTCGGCTTCAAAATCATTTGTTGTCGTCGCGGCGTGTCTGGTGCTGGTGTGGATACCCATCCTGCTTGAAAAAAGCAACCGCAGCAACCGCTTCAGGCTGATAATGGGTATTATATGCGCCGTGCTTATCATGCTGTCCTCGTCGGCGTTTCAGGAGCTGTTGCGTATTTTGGACGACAGGTTCTCTTACGCGGCAAATATTTCTCAGCTTACGACCGGACGAACCGAGATCTGGCTGCGCTATTTCAATGAATTTTCGCACAACGCGCTGCTTACGTTATTTGGCGAAGGCTTTTCCGCCGTCAACCTGTACGGTCGCGCGTCGCACAATTCGGTCATTCAGGGAATATATCAGTTCGGCATCATCGGCTTTCCGCTACTGTGCCTGTGGATGTATTTTATGCTGAAAAGCATTTTTGTCGACCTAAAAAGCATGAAGGGCTTGTGGGGAAGCGCTTTGCTGATGTGCATCGGAGTTGTGCTTCCGTGGATGGCGCTGGATATTCTGTTTTTTGATGAGCTGTTCCTTTTGCCGGTGTATGCCGCGGCAGGGGTCTTGTATATGCAAAGCAATTCTAATGCCCGCCTGACCTTGCAGAACAAAAATGCGTAGCAGGTAAATGCAAAAATCCGACGTGCTTTTACCGCAAATAAAATAATTCCGGGAACGGCGATAGGAAGATCGCCGTTCCCGGATGCTTTTATGCGGCATATCCAGCCGCAGGGGGGTATGTTCAATTACAGTACGACTCAGCTTGCGAGCGGAACGCCGTTTGCGTCGGCTGTATAGCCTTCCTTGCCCATGAGATAGAAGATACCTTCGATAAGTCCCCAGATCTCCATCGGCAATGCGCCAATACCGCAGGTGAGAAGCGAGACAAGCAGCTGAATAAGCGCTCTCTTGGTGAAGCCGAGGTAGAAGTTGTGAATGCCGAGACCGCCGAGCAGTATGCCGAGCAGACCTGCGACCAATTTTGACTTGGGCGCGCCGGTTCCGGGCTGAGGCTGAGGCTGAGGCTGTGCCTGATTCTGAGCCTGAGCGTCCCCTGTTACTGACTGACCGCAGTTGGGGCAGAAAGCTACGCCATCCTGTACCTGAGCACCGCAATTCTTGCAAAACATGGATTGAATCCTCCTGTATAATCATTTGCGGAACAAACTTAAATATATTATTCCCGTTTAATTATGACATACAATGACTGCTTTTGAGTAACAATATGTTACATTAAGGCTCCCGGGCGCAGATTTATTCAAAAACACGACACAATATTATTTTATCGGTTTGTTAATGAAAAACCTCGGTGCTTATTGGTGCAAGCCGTATTTCGGCGTAAAGTTTTTGCCTGTGATAAGGTAGTCGACAGATACGTCAAAGTACTGTGAAAGCAACAGAAGCATCTGAAGATCGGGGCTTCTTTTTCCGTTTTCGTAATATGACAAAGCCTCGCGGCTTATCGACAGATCCATTGCGACCTTTAGCTGTGTGTAGCCTTTCTTTTTTCTGATCTCCCGGAGACCCACCATCTTCATTACTGCTTTTATCCCCCGATATGACAAACCAAACGAATAAGGACCGTCAAGTTTTTTCGTTTGACTATTGACATCATAGTAACAATATGCTACAATAATATTGTAACAACATGTTACAATTATTCTACACTGTGTCACAGGTGAGGCAATCGCAACATTTTTTCATACATAAGCGGCGAGCATAATCAAAGGATGAATATCAACTGTCAAAAATGATATTTTCCGGTGTCTTCACTGTGTAAAACAGCTTCAGAAATCATTTTAAGGAGGATCTTTATCCATGTTCTGTAAAAATTGTGGCGCTCAACTGCCGGACGGTTCAGCCTTCTGCACCAATTGCGGTACTACGCTCGGAGAAAATACCCAGACGACGAATGCAGCTCCTGCGCAGGATCCGTATGACCACACGTCGGAATTTGATGCAAAGGATATATCGGAAAACAAGGTCATATCCATGCTGGTATATCTGATGGGCGCAGTGGGAATTGTCATTGCCCTGCTGGCAAGCCATTCGTCACCGTATGCTGCGTTTCATGTCCGCCAGGCTCTGAAATTTACGGTCGTCAATATTCTTATGGCGATCTGCACGGTTCTGCTGTGCTGGACATTTATCGTGCCGATAGCATACTTGATAATGCTTGTTGTTCTTTGGGTCATCAAGATAATATGCTTCTTCCAGATCTGCGCGGGCAAAGCAAAAGAGCCAGCGATTATCCGCAGCCTGGGCTTTCTGAAATAATTCCAGGGGTGTATTATGCTTTGCAGTAATTGCGGCTCAAAACTGCCGGACAACGCAGTTTTTTGTCCAAACTGCGGTCAGTCCGTGCTGCCCGATGCACCCAAAAATCAGCCGGGAGATCCAACTGCGACAAATGAAGCTGTCACAGTCCCGGGAAACGGGCTTGGTATCGCATCTATGGTGCTGGGGATACTGTCGCTTGTTTTCATGTGTATTTTCTATCTCGGTATACCTATGAGCATTATCGGGTTGGTCTTAGGAGCTGTATCCATACATAAAGCCAAAGCGGTCAATATGAAGAATGGCATGGCAGTAGCCGGGGTCACCTGCTCCATAATAAGTATAGTATTATATGCGGTACTTATTATTCTGTATGGATTTATTCTGATGACCAGTCTTACAACTCTTTTCGGCCAATCGATCAGTGATCTGTGGGAGATGCTGTCAACCGCTCGGATTCATACTTCATGCTTATGAACATTCCCGAATGACAATGCTGCTGTTACAAAAAGCTTGCAGAGAAAAAATTCTGTCGGAGGATTATCTGGATCTGATTTTTGAGTATCGGACGGAGATCGA
>ERZ779869.680-NODE-680-length-35953-cov-6.275419_pt1 | contig 35953 bp, 29 predicted proteins | sample MGYA00511557_ERZ779869 | MGnify/ENA primary metagenome ERZ779869 (study PRJEB29588, sample SAMEA2154620) | human gut metagenome | biome: human gut; feature: human-associated habitat; material: faeces | place: Denmark | collected 2008/2010 ... | reverse complement strand
ATCAGCCTCACTCATTTCATAATCGCTGCATCATTCCTTTTTACCATAGCAACTGTTGTAATATTGCAGAAAATTCCACCTTTGCAAGGCCACTGGACTTTGCATGCAGATTAAACCCAAGTTTCCACGCTTTTGCGGAAGCGTGCGCTACCGAAACGCTGGGCGTATACTTATATGCGAAGGTTCTTGTTCCGGCCGCCTTGGTTACGGTTACCGGCTGCCAAATCCGATTATAGGTATAGGCGATATCAGGCGGATTTTCTAAGCAAAAACAAAAATTTGGGTAATACAGTTAATAACCACTGCGTAAAAAGGGTCATGCATCCTAGTAGGATTTCTGGTGAAAATCTTTGATGAGCAGTAAATAACCATATCACAAAAATGCTCATCATTATAGATAGAATGATTAGGTAGGTGGAAAGAACTCTTTCTTTACTTATTTTTGCATATAGTAGTGAACCAATCATTCCATGAGATATTAATTTTTGATATATTATTAAAATAAAGAGTGAAATATAGAAAGATATCTGGTACAAGCCAATAAATATATATGCTATAATTGTTTTCGCTGTTGTTTCCGGACCACAGCGTGTTATATCAAAAAGCAAAAATAGAATCATTGCAAACTCTAGGATACCCAAGAAAGTAAGAGCCAAGCTAATATGATCCATTTTTAACGGATTTATCGATTTCATATGATCCTCCTTTTGTGTTTTGCGCCTCTCCCCATGTTGGACAACTTTTGTGAAAAGATTGGTGTGAAGACTCTTGGTTTACTATATCCCACTGTTTGCCGATTGCAAGTTCCGAAATAGGCTTCATCCAGCGTCCGATATTGGAGTGCCGAATAAGCCTCCTGGAGTTGTAAAAATTCACATAATGCTGCACCCCGAAGCGAAACTGCGGCAATGGGAAAATTAACTGTTTTTTCAAAATGATGTCTCGGGATGAAGTTGAATAACAGTTGAAAGATGCTATTATAAGGAATTGTCGGATCTCTTCTGCTAAAATTAAAGATTTTAACTGCTTTAATGTAAAGCAGTTTCCGATTTTAGAGATCCAGTTAAATGGTGCTTTTACCGGTTTGCAGTATCTGTTAGTAGAAACTTGTTAACCCGAGGGGAAAACGCAATGAAATAAAAACTACCTATATTTAATCCATGCAATTCATGTTTAAACGCATTATCACTGCCAAAAGAAAAGACTGTTCATCTAAACATTTTTTGAAGTCAAAAAGCTGTATCGCCTCTGCAGATGCAACAGTCTTAATCTCGTCTAAATTGTTACATAAATCAAACATAGCCCTACAAGCATATGTACTACTATAATCGCATAACTTGAGCAAAGGAAGGATGTAATTATGATCTCCACACAATATCATACCAGCATAAAGCGACGCAAGAATTGCTGCCGCAGATGTTCTTTCGATCTGCTTCTGAAAAAATGCAATGATATCGTTTCCGCCGGTAAATCCCAAGGCAAGGATGCATAGATATTTAATTTCTAAATTTTCATGTTTCTCGAAAAAATTCATCAAAAGTTTTATGGAAGTTGAATCCAGTGAAACTTTAAAAAAACATTTAATCCACTCTACGACTACAGCATCATCGGAGGGAATATCTTGATAAAAACTGAGGATTTCCTTGGGATGAAAAAAACGAATAAAATTCCAAAAAAGTTTGTTGTCTTCGATATCTTCCGACAGCCTCAAGTGGTCAAAAGTTTTCAGCGGAACTGAAATTTCACGTTCTATAACAGCTCTTACCGCAGCCTTTTGAATAAGGCTATGCTTCTGATCCTGTATACATTCTCCTTTTATCCATCTTCCATAATCTTTTATTGCAGGTGATGTAAAAATTATTTCAAGCAAAACAACTAATACATCTTCTGATTTTTCTCTATCCAACCTATTTTGTAAATAAGCATATTGTTTTTTAGTCAGAAAAAACTTTTTGTTATCTAATAATTCCAGTAAAACATTTGCAGTAATATACCGAACGTACTCTAAACTACTATCCAACCCCTCCCAAAAAGTATCTAATAACTCTTTATCTCCAAGCTCCAAGAGTGCCTGTAATACTCCTAATCTTGTTTGGACTTCATTGATCGTTCGAAGTTTTCTTTGGAAAAACGGAATTAATTGCCGATCACCTGATTTTCCCAATGCTATTGCCAAATCACGTCTTAATATTCCTTGGCGTCTTCGTTTAAAAACCTCTAAAAGCTTTCCTATTTCATCGCCTGACAGTGTTAAATCGAACAAACACTCAGCAGCACTACTACCTACAACATATTCAGAATCATTAATTCCTATAAAAGCATATTCCCGTTTGAGTTCTTCTTGTTGATAATTGAGGCAACAAAAAAAATAATTTCTCAGCCGCCAATCATTGCTATATAGAAAATCAGTAAAAAAATCTACAGGGATGATAATTTTATAATAATCGAGAATATTATAGAATACCTCCAACTCACATGGAAAATATTGAATCTTCAACTTTTGCATAAACTCAAAGAAAGACAATACTTTTTTTCCCATCATAATGTCTCCATTTTCTATTTGATATCACCGTGCTTTCTATCTTTACCCCTATTACGTTCACCGTACTTTTTTTGTAATCTTCGCAAGACATCTTTCAAATGTCTCCATCTACCCTTATCTTTTGGATCTCTAGGACCACGCGGTCCACGATTTCCTTCCAAATTTTTTATTTCTTCGATAAGCCTTGGAATATCATCTTTCGTGGGAAATTCGCTATCGCCTACATTGGTGCTTTTACATATATAATCACGGAGTGCGTTATAAAGGGCTGCGCCTCTCCCCCAGGTTGGACAACTTTTATTAAAATACTGGTGTAAAAGCCCTTGAGTTACTATATCTCACAATTAGCCGATTGCAAGGACTCAAAGATAAACGGCGCCGCTGCGGATTCAATATGCTTTTCGCTTTCCGGAACGGGAATGTGACAGTAACAAAAGGTCGGCAGTTTGCCAAGTGGACAAAACGACCATTTTCAGGAAATTTCGGAAAAATCGAAAAAAGGGCCATTTTCTCCAAAGTTTAACCTTGAAAATGGTAGGGTTGTTGCAACTGAAACTTCCGACCTCTACCCCTGTAGGCTTTTTTGATTAATGGATTGATAATGAATCTATTACAACATATTTTTTCGCAAGCGGAGAATCTCGTTTTTCAAATCCAAAAATCAAGAGGTCGGATTTTTCTGTGTGTTTCCCCGACTTTTGCTTCTCCAATCGAAAAGCCTGCGACCTCTACTCACCGGAGAATTTGGCGGGTGATCATCGGAAACACAGAGGGAAATGCGAAAACAGTGGATTCTCTCCGGCACTGCAAATGGGCCAATTCCACCTCAAAATCAGCCCCAAAAACGAAAAAACCGACCGGAGGTCCGGTCGGCGGAGAATCGAAAAAATGGTCGGGATAGAGAGATTTGAACTCTCGACCTTTTGACCCCCAGTCAAACGCGCTAGACCAGGCTGCGCTATATCCCGACAACATTCCCCCGCAGAGAATGCAACGATAATATACACGGAGTCTGTTCAAATGCAAATCGCACACTTCAGATTCTTGATGATTTTTCCGGAAAACTTTCAGGACGTTCTTGCAATTTCCTGCCGGGAAGAATACCTTTTCACAAACCAGACTGCCAGGCCGCAAGAAGGAGGCTTCCATGATCGAATTCACCTGCCATAACCCCATCCTGCAGCAACTGTTCGACGCGGCGACCCGGGGACTCGCCGCAAATGTCAGACTCCTTGAACCCAACCCGGCCCCCCTTCTGATCGAAGGAAGCTGGTACCTCGGCGTCTGGCTGGAGTGCGCTCCGATGGAAGGACTGCTTTACGCCCCCTTCTCCCCCCAAACCGCCAGCAACAACCACCGGATCTTCTTCGCTCATCAACGTTCCGACGGCCAATTCCCCGCCATGGTGCGTTCCGGACGGGCCGGATTCGGACAGATTCAACAGACGGTTCCCATCGCCGAAACCGCCCTTGAACTCGCCCTGCTGACCGGCGATGAAGAACTCCTGATCGAAACCCGCCGGGCGGCTTCCGCATGGGACGCCTGGTTGAGCCGCCACCGCGATTCCGGGAAACGCAATCTCTGCGAACTTTTCTGCGAATTCGACACTGGACACGATCACAGTTCCCGCTTCCCCGGCATCCCGCAGGCCTGTCCGGAAAAGGAGGCCGCCAACCTGCCGAATTTTCCCGGGTTGCCCTACCTCGCCCCCGATCTCTCCGCCACCTTGTACGGCGGCCGGATCGCACTCAGCCGTATCGCCTCCCTGCTCGGAGACAACTCCGGCAGCGAACTGTGGCGTGAACGGGCGGAGGCGACCCGGAAAGCGCTCTTCCAATTCTGCTATGATCCGGAAACCGAATTCTTTTATGATCGGGACGCATTCGGAAATCTTCGCAAAATCCCCGGGGATGCCGGGCTGCGCGTCCTGATGGAACATCTCCCGGATCAGGAGCTCGCAGACCGGATCTTCCAGCGCTGGGTGCTCAATCCGGACGCCTTCTGGACGCCCTGGCCGATCCCCTCCATCGCCGCCTCCGCTCCGGAATTCCTCCACCCCGCCCCGGACAACTGCTGGGGAGGCCCCTCCCAGGCTTTGCTGGCGCTCCGGGCGCCGCGATGGTTCGAGTTTTACGGGAAATACGCGGCGCTCGCGCATCTGATGCACCGCTGGCTGGAGGCGCTGGGCCGGGCCGCCGGAGTGTTCCGGCAGCAGATGGATCCTTTCTCCGGGGAATTTTCCACCGGTGACGCCTACTCCCCCGCCATGCTCTGCGCGGTTGAATTCACCACCCGGCTGGCCGGGATCCGGGAGACTCCGGATGAACTTTTCTGGTACTGCAACGCCGCTGAGTTCGGAGAATGCCGCTTCCGGCTCGACCTTCTCCGTGGCGGCAGCGCCGAACTGGTTCAGAAGGATGGAAACGCTTCGCTGCGACGGAATGGCCGGGAAATCCTCCACTGCCGGGGAAACGCCATCCTCGTCACCGACCGCCGGGGAGGAGTGCTCCGTCTCCATGCACCGGCAGCCGGCAACGTGGAAATCGCCCTCCCCGACGGAACGAAAAAAGAGTTCTCCCTTCAGCCGGATCAGACCGTCGCACTCTCCTCGGATGACCCGTCCTCACCCGCCGTTTCAAGCACAAACGCCGAAAGAAGGAAATAAACCCGGAAAAAAACAAAAATTTTTCATTCGGGGTTGTGTTTCACACCGGGAGGCGATATAATATTCTACAGTAGTGGCCGGAATGCCAATCGAAGGAACGGTATTCCGCCGGTTTTCAACCATCTGAAACAGGAGTCAGTATATGAGAAAATCCCGTTTGAATCGGATCCTGCCGGGCGCTGTTGCGGCGCTGGCCGTCCTCACAAGCGTCACGGCGGCTGATACCACGGTGCCGACGACGATCACGGAAGTTGTTCCGGAAGCGGGAGAGTTCAAGCTGCTCTACCGTTACGATCTCAAGAGCGGTTCCGGATTCGGAGACAGAAGCCGGGTTAAATATCTGACCGACAACTCCGCGGAACTCGCCAAAAATGCCGCGGAAAAAGTCGCCTACTTCATGGATCTGGTCGGGAACGACGGCACCAGAAAATGGGTTTACGTTTCGATGGACGCCTTCGATCCCAATGCGATCCGCCTCGGCGTGCCGACCCGCGCCACCGGAAGCGAATTCCAGCAGATGGTCACCAACCTGGAGGTCCGCAGCAATGTCGAAGGGGTGAAGACCGGCTCCTTCCAGGACGGCAACATCGAATTCTGGCCCCGCAACTACGGCGCCAACAATGCGAAGAAGATTCCCGGCGCTTCGGAATCGAAGTTCGATTTCGGCGACTCGATCAGCAGCACCGGCGACCACGGTTCGATGCAGGTCCACAACTACCGGGAAGGGCAGACCATCTTCGCCTACAACAATTTCAACGCCAATAAGAACGCCGCCTTCGGCATCGGGAACAATCCCAACCCCAATGGGAATCCTGACTGGACCTTTGACAAATCCGGCCCGAACTACAGCAGCGCCACGCTCTACGTGCTGATGAAACCCGGTTCGCCGCTGGCCGATCCGCTGGTCATCGCTCCGCCGAAGACGGCCGAACAGCATCAGGCCGACGCCGCGGCTCTGGTTCCCGAAACGAAGGAGATGCAGCTGCTCTACGTTCACAACCTCAAACTGGGCGCGTCGCAGCAGGTCGTCCCCTATCTGGTCAACAACTCTTCGAAGTTTGCCGGGAAAACGGTCAAGCGGGTCGGTTACCTCGCAAAGTTGACCGATGCCAACGGCACCAGCTGGGTTTACGCCGAAATGGATGCGTTTTCGCCTGACGCTCTGAAGCTGGGCGTTCCGAACAAATCCTCCGGCGCGGTCTTCCAGCAGAACATTGAGAACCTCACCGTCAAGAGCAACTCCGACCGGGTCAAGACCGGGACCTTCCCGCAGGGAAACATCGAGTTCTGGCCCTACAACTACGGTCAGCAGAATGCCGCCGGCGTGGCGGGCGCCGATGACAAAAAATATGACCACGGAGACAAATACGACGAAAAGAAGGTCGGATACGGGTCCATGCAGATCCACAACACCTCGGTTCCCGAGACGGTGTTCGCCTACAACAACTTCGGTTCGGGTTCCGGTTCGGACATCGGCATCGGAAACAATCCGAATCCGGAGGGGCACCCGGACTGGACGTTCTCCAAGTCCGCAACCAACCTCAAGGATGCGATCCTCTACGTTTTTGCCGTCACCGAGTAAACGCTTCCGTCCAGCGCTCCCGTTCCGGGTTCCGGAACGGGAGTTTTTTCTTTTCTGTTTTTTGTCCGATATAGTTCCCGTATTTCCGGCTCGGGAGGCACCGTCAGTGCAGACTTTCCCCGCTCGATTTCCGCTCCATCCGGAACTTGAGCGGGAATGGGGTCCGGAGAATAACTCCGGGAGCGGATTCCAGTTTGAAAATCCCCTCCCTCGCAGGATGCCGCAATTCCGGCGAAGCGGCGGCTGCGCCTCGCCAGCCCCCACGCAATCAAACCTGCAATCAAAGCAGAGCTTCCGAATGCGTTGGACCGACGGCGGCCCTTACTCCAGATGGGACCGGAAGGTAAAAGCCCCCTTCTTCAATCCAGCATTTCCGACCCGTTTGATTCCGAACCAGAAGTACAGCAGCATTCCCATCAGCAACAGTCGGGAAATCGGCATCGCCAGGTTGCCGGATATGCACACATCGTCCGACTTTCCTTTCAGGCGGCGTTTGCATGGACAAAGCGTGTCGGGAAACCCTGGGCGGTTTACGACGGAGCATGCCGGACCTATTTTCAAAATGTCAATATTGAGAAAGGGATTCCCGCAGGCCATCCGGGCAACAGAAAAGATAAAATCTGGTATTGGGTATATGACGGAGATCGCGGACCGAATGCTTACACATCCTTCCTGATCCATACCGTCCATCAAACAGCATCCACCAACCGGACGGACTGGCGCGGGTTGTATTTCGTTCCCGATGCCCGGATTCTTGCTGCGGAATTGGAGCTGGCTCACTCCATGCACCTTGCCAATGCACCTGCGCGCGAAGCTGCATTGAACCATCATGTCGCGGCCCTCCAGAGGAAATTGGACGCGGCGGAAGAAGAAAATGCGGATTGGCTGGCCGAAGTGGAACAAGCCCAGGAAATCGCGGAATTCTATCGGAATGAAAATATTTCCCTGCGTCGGCAGATTGATGTTCTGCGCAACCATCTGAAACGTCAAAGAGGTGACAAAGAGCTTGATACGGACGTGCCGATTCCCCGGGGATATGATGCCATGCCGGATTGGGTCCGCCAGCATCTCGCAGGACGTCTGATTCTCCATCCACGCGCAGAGCGGGCTGTCGGGAAAGCGGAATATGTCGAGCCGGAGATGGTATACCGGGCTCTTCTTATCCTCGCCAATGAATACCGCAACAGTCGCATGGGGATTGGCAGCGATGAGTCCTTTCGAACTGCGTTGGCAAAATACGGCATGGATTTTTCCGGTTCCATCGATAAAGCCAGAGCCGGTCAGGAGGGCGATGCCTATTTCGTCAATTATCCACCGGGAAGCAACAATCGCAGAATGCTTCAGTTTCACATTGAGCGAGGTAACTCACGTGAACCGCGCTACTGCATGCGGATTTACTTCTTCTGGGATGAGGAGAGCAATCAAGTCGTAGTCGGATGGCTCCCCGGACATCTCTCAAACCGGATCAGCTGAGAGACTACCACGACCACGCATCCAGTGTAATTGTGCTTTCCAGACGATCCTGCTCCTGCCGGGGAACGAGAGAAAAGAAATCCAGCCCGGTCTCTTTTTCAACCGCATCAACCGTGACAGCGAAATCCTGCAGAGGACGGGTACTTCCGTTATTCGGAATGATAAAACCGATCATTTTTTGCGGCGGAGTCAGGTCATAGACGACCTTGTAGTACCGATCGGGAACCGTGACTTTGTTGTTTCCGATCGTAATGCTTTTCTCTTTCGGCAGAACAGGTCCGGTCACAACCATGATCTCGCCTTCCTGAAGCGCAAATTTTCGCACCTGTTCTTCCAGACGTTTCCAGATTCCACGGTTAAATGCAGGAACTTGCGGACTCATGTTGGAAAAGAAAAAGCTGTCCGCCATTGTTTGCACGGAAAACGCCATGTCGGCGGCGGGAGCGAGGTGTCCCCGGTCGTACCCGGACTTGCGATAGTCGGCGTTTGTTGCGCTTCCTGTGGGGATTTCCGGATCCTCCCGGAAACGGTTTGTCCGCTTGGCCACTTTCGCCTGGAGCTCGGCCCGGGTGAGTTTGTAAATCACCCAGGCGGGTTGTTCGTGATATTCGATGTAGCCGAGAGCAAAACCTTCCCGATCGACAATGCAGTCGGCCTTCCCGGGAATCCCGAACGAAAGATTGTCATATCGTGATGAAGCCACACCCCGCTGCAGCGAGGCTTCCGGAGCACGCTCTTCCGACCGGGATGCTGGATGGAGGAAGGTTGTAAGTGAGATGACAAGCAGAAACAGCAGAAAAACGCACGATCCTGCTCGGTAAAAATACCGTCTTCCGCCATTCTGATATCCCATTTTTGCTCCCGTTTCGACTGATTGCTTTTTTGCGGCATATTTTACATCGGGAGCTGTGACATCTTATGTCACTGCAATGGATTTCATCAAAAAGAGCGGCTCCACCCGCAGCTTCCCGGAGGCCTACCAAAGCCTGCACAAGACGGACAAGCAGAGCCACGAACGATCTGCTCCGCTATTAAAGATTTTTCAAAAGATAGTTGTTTCATATCTGAGTCTACGAATCATATTGTCAATTATTTAGAGCTGGATCAATAACGGGCATTTTTTAACGTCAAGTTAAATTGTCAAGCGTTCGGGGACAACCGCAACCTTAGTCTGCGGCACAATCTGAACCAAGATTAGAATGCTCCTCTGCCGTCGACCACAGCCAAGATTGTTTTGTATAAAATCCATAGGTCAAGTTTCCAGGACTTATGTCTAACGTAATACACATTAATGGCTTTTCTGCGCCGGAATGTGGTCAGATTCCGCCCGGACACCTGCCACAAACCAGTGATTCCCGGTTTGACGGAATGAATCTCTGCGCTGTATTTCCCATACAAGCGATCTTCTTCTTCCGCAATCGGACGCGGACCGACAAGCAACATGTCACCATGAATTACATTCCATAACTGCGGCAATTCATCCAGACTGAAACGACGCAATATCCGTCCGAATCCGGTAATGCGCGGATCATCCCTGCTTTTTTCCCGAATCTTCTCTGCTGTAATAACCATGGAACGGAACTTGGCAATCTTAAATCGCTTTTTTCTCCTGGCAAGACGTTGCTCACGATAAAAAATCGGAAATCCGGAAAAAACAGGAAGAAAAAAAGCGATTCCCAGGATAAGCGGTGCGAGCACGACAAGCAGAAGGAAAGCGAATAAAACCTGCACTCTATCATTCATTTTTTTTACCGGTTTTCTTGTAAATAAACAATTGACGCTCTGTTCCTGTCAAGGTATATGCCAGGAACAGCTCGTTTCCCTGAATCTGGTGCGCAGACACAACATAATCTGAAACCACACCGGCATTTTTCATAAAAACAGGTATCTGCTGGCCGCCGCAAAGGTAGCCGATACGCTGGAAATCGGAATCGACAAGAGGACGTTTTCCCGATTGATACTCGTCGCATTTCAGCCATGGAATCCGCGACGTACTTCGGGCATTCCAATCCTGACGAATCCACTCCGCTGCCGCAAGCGTCAGTTCCCGTTCCATTGATTTTTGGGATGATGTAAACTCTTTGAGAACAGGAGAGTAAATATTGTATAACGTAACGCAAACCATGATTCCCAGCAGAACTGTGGCGATGTGTTTCCATGCGATTCGCTTCCGGGAGCAGTTCCAAACGGCAAGAAATCCCATGGCGGCAAATGGGAAATAAAGAGGTACTCCGATCAGAAGATAGCGGCGTGATGTCGTCAACTCTCCATAAAAAAGCCAGGGAAGAAATGCGGTCAGAAGTTCAAAAATGGCAAACATGCCGATCAGTAGAGAATCAAATGCCGTCCACTTACGCTCTTTCACGCGTAGAACAATACCGAAAACCGCGAATATGAAGAAGAACGGATATACGCCTTTGCATACGGAAATGATAAAGTCAGTCATCATCATTCCCTCCCAGCACTTCAGGTGCAACAATGTCCAGAGGCAATTCCGGATCGGGATTGCAAAGAAATCCCAAGACAGGAATCTTTTTACAAATAAGTCGAAGAACCACGGCATGGCGCAACTCCGGAACCGGATAGCCGATCATCCGATAATTGTAGGTCAGCTGTGGCAACAGTAAAACCAGAATTGTCGCGCCTGTCGCCAAACTCCGCAGCGGATGGCCGTGCCCGATGCAGTCCCACAGAAACAATATGACAAACGCCAAGGCTGCAAAAGGAGCGACATCACCCCGGCTCAGCAGCAGAAGAGACTCTCCAATCGCAAACCAAAGCCACCCTGCGACATTTTTCGAAGACTCCTTTAATCTGGCTGCTGCATAAAACAAAACCAGAACCGCCAGCAAACTGCCTGTCTCTCGAAGACCAAAATACCCCAGACGGATCAGATAAGCACAGCCTGCCAGCAGGAAACAGGAGACTGCCGCGACTCGGAAACCGTAAATCCGTCTGCATCCGGCATAAAGCGGAAAAACTCCCAAGGTCAAAAAGAGTGTTGCCACCGCCTGGCAGGCGAAATATCCGTTGCATCGGAACAGCCATGTCCACCCACCCGCACAGACCGGCAACAGAGGCGTGACACGGGGATGAAATGCAAAGCGCCAATCGCCGGAGGCGAACGCTTCCGCCATGGGTGCGTATCGCGCGGCGACATCGCGTTTCGGAAAATCGGAAATCAGGAAAACGGGAATCAACAGCAACCATATCAGTAGAAAAATCAGCCAGGGAAGAAGTTTTTCCAGATAGCGTCCGGTCAGATATCCCGCCAGTTTGACACTCAGGGGAATCAGCAGAGAAAACGGTGGACGCATTTCTTTCCCTCGTCTGAACGGATAGCCAAAGTATTCCAGCAATTCCGGATGGGCGCGATGAAACGAGCCGACCTGAAATCCCCGCCAAAACAGCCCCGGGAAATGATTGGCATGCTCGTGCCATGCAATCGCCTGGGCACAATAACCCGTCTTGCCTCCAGCAGATAAAATCCGTGCGGCAAGGAGCGTATCCTCTCCGAAGTGGGTCTTTTCAAATCCTCCGTAAGCCAGCGCAGACTCGATCTTCCAGGCGGAAAAAGCATTGGAAAAGAAAGCTGTCATGAGACCATCCTCCGCAACAGAGGAAATGGATTTCACACAGGAGTGATCCGGATAGCAGCAGCGGCGCTGCCATGCGTTCAATGAATCTTTACGCGGACTAATCTGCTTACCGTAGCACCCAACAATATCGTGCTCCCAAAGAAAACGAATCAATTTCTCCAAAGTATCCGGCGCGGCAGGAATCACATCCTGCGACAAGAAGACCACCGTGTCAAAACCGCATCGGAGCAAGTAACGCAGCATCCGGGTACGGGTCAGGCCGTGATCGAAATTGTTTCGGTGGATTCCAATGCATTTCCAGCCATATGCCCGGGCGAATGCCCGGGTTTGATCCGTTGAAGCGCTGTCCACAATCACCTTAAGATCGATTGCAATCGTTTGAGAAGCGAGAGACTGCAGCACATCCTGCCAGTATCCTTGCCGGACGGCATTCAAGGTGGGAATCACAACGGCGCACTTCATGAATTCACTTCTCCACATGGGTTACAGGAATGGGGAGTCGCGGTTTTCTGCTGATGAAAACCTCAAGCAGTTCACCATCCAAGCCGAGCGAACGGTCCTTGATCAGAAACGATTCCGTGAAGAGTCCGCTTGCGAGAAAAATCTGTTCCGCCAGGTCTATTCCATAGTCCCATGTGACCAGGGCGCCTTTCTCATCCACCGGATTCCCGTGAAAAACAGCCTCTTCCAGATACTCAACTCTGCCATCCGGCAGACACCGCGCCCGGCAGCGGGATTCCTTCAGTGACATATCACGTGGCACAGTAAAGAGATGAATCCCGCCGGGGACCAGCACCCGTGCGATCTCTCGAAATGCGGCTGATGGATCGAAAATATGCTCCAGAACGTCCTGTGTGATGAAAATCTCAAACGAGCCATCAGGAAAGGACAATGCCTCGAGATTCTCACAACGTGCACCATCCGGTCCCATCTCTCCGGAAGGAATTTCCGGATAATAATGGGAAAAGGTGTAACGCGTTCCTTCGCGGTAAAGTTTATCGGAGGATGGACTGCCCGGAGATGATTCATGAATCGTTGCACTCCTCCAGTTCGGATGGCATTGATTCAGAACATGCAGAAGAGCCCGCTGCCGCGGCGTGGAAAAACATTGAGTGCAGAGATAGTGCTCACGCAGCCATTCTCCATCTATCCGGAATATTGTTTCCCGTTCACAAATTTCACAATATCCTTTATGGCACATTGCTTCGCTGGCCTTATTATGTTTCTCGAGTCCCATATTACAGGCGATTTCCTGATTTATGTTTTTTCTTGCGGAATCTGCGCTGAAATGTTAATGACAGTCCCATTCCCCATATCGAGCGCTGGAAATCCGGGGCAACAAAATCCATTATCCCAACAGCATCTGTTATAATGCCCAGAGCAGCCCTGCTGTTCTAATCAGATCGTTTTTGCGTAGTCTATATTTCAACACTTGTTTCAGTTTTTTTATGTAAGAAGATTCAGTCTCGCAGTCTGCCCAGGCGAGAAGTAGATCCGTTTGCTCTTTTGACAAAAGATCTGCATATTGCCAGGCAAATGCTCCTGCCTGACGTTGGGTTTTGGTCAATCGTTTGCGCAGGACATCGTGATGCATTTTTTGCGGTCGGCGGCCTTTTGCCCCGAAAACATTAGTGTCATGCTGCCGATAATCAACTGTAGCCTCAGGTAAGAAAAACACTTTCCCAAATGATGCCGCCACTAACGCAATGTACCAGTCATGGCAGATCGCTTCTGCCGGAAACGGACGGAGCAATTGTTTTAATGCCTTGTTTATCATCATTGTGCATCCGGTAACATTATTTTGGATCATCAGGTGGCGCAATTGCGTCAAGTTGGGGTTCAATGCTTGAAATCTGATGAAAGATTTGTGAAGAACATTCAACTTCTTATCGCAGATCTGCAAATCGGTGTGTACTAGAAGAGGTGTTTTTTTACCGTGAATATCTTCCTGTTTTCGCATAGCATCCAATGTAACAGCAATCTTGTTTGCATGCCACACATCATCCTGGTCGGCAAACATCGTATATTCGGCGGTGCTGTGTTTTAACAATTCCCAATACGAAACGGTAACGCCAAGGTGCTCATCTCCATTCAGCACTTTTGCAAAATGCATGCATCGCAGGGGATGAAGGAACTCATCACAAGGCGTATCCTTTCGACAAATCAATGATGCGCCTTGTAAGGACTGCTCCTGTAGCGATCTCAACATTTCCGGCAAAAATGGAGATGCACCGAACAGAGAGAGTAAAATATCGATGGAATCATTCTCACACATGGATAATTTCTCACGGCCTGGGCTTGCGGCCTTCTCTGGAACCGTTGTGCAAATAATGCCACAGGGGATTCAACCCGGCTTGTCTGACATCTGAATTCTGTTCAAGATAGTAGTGGGAATCAAATTTTTCGGATGGATTGAACCCGTGCCATGCGCCCCAGAAATAGTAGTGCTTTAATGGATCAATGCCACTGATTCTCACCTCAGGATACGTGACCAGATACCAGATTGGATCAAACCAGCCGGAACGGGTGATTTCCTTCATCTGCAAGCGATAATCATACTCATTAATTGCGGCTTCTTCTCTCCGCGGCTGCAGTTCGATCTTCTCGCCTAAAATATGAATATCATCTTCACATTCAGGTTTTTCCAGTACAATTTCAAATTCATTGTCCATCTCCGGTTCGCGACAGTAAGCAATCAGAGAGAACTTGAAGTAACGCATCCGGGTCAATGGTTTAATAATTCTCTCTATGAAATTCTCATAGTTGAAAACATGGTGATGATGGACAAAGTTGTATCGCTGCGATTCAATATCCTGCCAATATACATTCAGTTTCTCGGTATGGTAAATCAATGAGTCGAGAATATGTTCTGCCGCATCGACAGTTCCATTGTTTTCAAAATCAACGATCATGTGTCCAGCACTGGTTTCCGGACGATTGTAATCGAAGGTGAAACGGCGATCCGGAATTGCCAGAAAAAATTTACCGCCAGGAGTTAAATGATCGTAGACTGTGTTGAAAAAGCCGATAAAATCCGGAATATGCTCGATTACATGATTGGCAATAAAGTAATCAAACGTATTGTCACCTAAAGTTTCCGCCAGCGATCTGGTGTAGGCGACGAAGTCCACATCCACAAAAGTTCTGCCGGGATAAAACTCGGCGACCTGTGCCATCAGTTCTTCTTTTGGGAAAATGTCATAATACTTGATATTGGCCTCTTCTTTGGTAAACAGAGGGGAACACAATGCTCCGATTTCCAGTCCCCTTTGGGTTGCAAAACCAGGTACGTTTTCCTTGAAAACTTTTCGCCGCATCGCATCGCGGATTTCATCTTTTGCCGGATCGCTCATATTTTCACCTCGTTTTATGTGTTATATTCAATAGATTTGACGGATAACCGGTCAGCAACGATATTTGATGGATCGTTTCATTGATTTCCGGCTGTTCCAGATAGTAACAGATATTTTTCTTCAGAAACGGGAAACCCAGTACAACAAAATCCAATGGACGGCAGTAGAGGGCATTCCAGGACGGATCGATAATATCAATATTCTGCAACGCGCCGGAACTTTTCAGGTATACATCACTTTTCAAACCCGCTTTTTCCAGGATTCCGCTCAGTTGGGTTTCATATTTTGCCACCACCTCCGGGAGCGTGGCAGCTACTGAAACGTCTGCCCAGAAATCCAGAAACGCACTACTTTCAAAGGCACGCTTACGGAATACGAGAAAATAGCTCTGCAAATGCCGGGGAATGATTCCTCCGGGTAGACTCTTTGCCTCTTCCCGACGGGGATTTCTGGTTTCAGGGAATTCAGTCATTCCCCAGAAATCTGCCAAAGACTCCCGCATCCGGTCAAAGATATTGGCGAACGGGATAAATGGTCCGGCAATACTATTGTTTAACAAAATCAGTTCGTCATATTCAGAAAGAGACAATTTGCTCAAAGCATCATGCCATGCAGCAAAGTCATAGCCTTTATTTTCCCGTTCCAGGATCTTTTCCGTAATCGGCAACAGTTTCCGTATCGCTTCTTTTTTCAGCCTGCCGTTATTGATGAAAACAATATCGGCAGTTGTCTTCAACTCCCGGAGCATATAAAGATCACACTCTGAAACAGTATTGTCAGCGGAGTAATGAACATAAAGTGCCAGACGCCGGCACGGATCCGGCTTGATTGTTTTCCGCTGGATTGGGGCGTGCGCCATCAGTGTGGAGTAGCCGCTCCCTTCGGCGACGTATGACCAGATACGTTCGATCGCATGAGCCAATGTATTGGTCTGCTGGTTGGCTTCCCGCTCAAAACTGCTTCTGCTTATACCGGCATCGCTAAAAAGCCTTCCGACGGCTTTTGTCCTTGCCCAGAACATCTGCCCGACGGGGAATACCGGCTGCGCCGGCAGATCGACGCTGAGCGAGAGCCTTTTCAAAAGCTCTTCACAACGCTCCCGGTTTTTCTCCCAGTTGATGTAGTTTCTCATTGCCGGATAAGGCGGGGGAAAGTAGATGCCCAGCTTTGCATCCCGCTGAAACCTTCGAAAAACGGCCGTTATCTGCCCGGAAGAGCCCAGCATGTTATCCAAAAGGTAATGCCGCCACTCATCCCCCCAGGTTACAGAGAGGGAACGTTTGGTATGAAAGTGTCCAACAAAATCATAGTCTCCGATAATTTTGGAACAGCTTGCAAAAAATGGTGCGACATCTCGTCCATGATTGTCAACTACCATGACTTTTGTTTTGGAGCACTGCGTCAGAGGTTGCTGTTTCAACGCAATCTCTATTTTCTTTTTATGATTACGGGAAGTCGTGGTGATTACGCAGTCATAAGGAAATGGCATATGATTAAAATAAGCGATAAACTCATCCGCCAATTCCGGATAGAAGCAGTGGAAGTGAATCAGAATCTTCCCGGGACTGGTGATTTTTCCTGTATGAGGCTGCAAAACTTCATATTCCGGCTGTACCGGGAGATTGCATAACGCACGGGTCGTGGTGTTGATGCTGGCATAGCCGTAGCGCTCGTCAGGTTCAAGATAGGTTCCTTCCGCCCATTCATTCCAGGCGTTGATGAAAACAAAACGCTCCTGCTCAATAAAGTGTTTTCTGGTATATTCAATCGCGCGGCGCAACCAGAAATGATAGGACTGCAACGAGAAATACTGCCATACCGAATATCCCGTGGCACGACGACAGGAATTATCCCATCCCAGCATCGTGCAACGATACATCGGATATGGTGAACGATCCGCCATGGTCGTCTGATCTTTGACATCCCGGATGATCTTGCTGTAATCATAGTAGAAACCGTCTTCTTCGTATGCTTCAAACTTTGACGGATGAAACATCTCCAATGAACTTACCATGTGAGGGGGAAATTCCACTTCGCGGTCAGCCTGAAGCGGTTTCCTGTATTCATCGTCTTTTATAAAAGTCCGGCATGACCAGATCTGGATTTCACCCACGCCGTTTTTGCGGCACCATTGCCGCCATGTTTGGAACGTCCGTTCCGGATCGGGCAGAATCTTGGCATGATAAACCAGTATCACAGGGCGGCCGTTGCAGCGCAAATATCTGGGATCCTTCAGGTAACGTTTTAAATCCGCAATGAAGTTGACATCATTTTCATCGGAATAGTTTTGCTGAATCAGAACGGAGCTGGCCTGTCCGTCCCAGGTACGGGTCCAGTTTTCATTTGCCCAGCAAAGACAGAATTTAAAATCAATCTCCGGATGGGCCAGGAACATTTCCAACGGCTTTTCCATCAGTTTTTTTCCGTCGAACCAGTAATAGTACATGCAAAATGCGGTGATTCCATGCGCTTTTGCCAATTCGACCTGGCGTTTCAAGGTGTTGACATCAGCAAGATCATAATAGCCGATATCCACATGCGGAGTGCGCGGCTGATAATGTCCCGGGAAACGCGGCTGGGCTTTTCGCGTATTGGTCCATTCCGTGAACCCCTTACCCCACCACTTGTCATTCTCCGGAAATGTATGAAATTGAGGCAGATAAAAGGTTATCAGCTTTGCCTCGGCCCGGCTTAAATCAAAAGACTCGTCATCTTGATAAGAGGATTGGTAAACAACTGTTTGCAGACCTGAATCAGAAGTTCCCTCTGCTGTCGGCAACGTTTTTACCAGATTTCCTGCGCCACAGATCAAATAATGTAATATGACGGCAACTTTGCCACGAATGATGCTGTGGGACTGAGATTCGCGCAATAGAAGCGTATCCAGATCATTTTTGGCTTCTTTGGCGATTGTTGTATTGAAACGGAGAAATCCGAAAATATAGTGCAGACATCGGGCAATGAACCAGGAGCGGGAAGTCTTTATCTCCTGCAGATAGGAGCGGTCATACTCCACCTGCCAGTTCAATGCATCACGCTCGTCAGTCAAGTTGCGGCACTTTCGGCGGATGGTTTCCAATTCCTGTTGACATAAATTTAAGGCATGCTGTTTTTCCGCAAGAGCCCTTTCCAATTCGCAGCAGTAGTTGCGCTTTACATATTCTGCCTGATCCGCCGTAATCTCTTCATGCGGCAAATGAGGGGTGGGAAGTTGATGTTCTGCCACGGAATCGGGAAGCAGAGCCTTGCTGTATATTTGCAGCAACGCCAACTTCTCCTTTTCAACGGCAGAAAGAAGATTCGCTGCCGCTGAATCAGACCGCAAGGCTCTGCTGTTCTGTCGTGATAATAACTTTCTCTTGTCACTCATGGTAAAACATAATTTCTTTCATTGGTAAGCCAAACAACACTCCCTGAATCGGGATTCCTCCGGTAACGGCAAAGTTTACCGCGGTGTGATGCCAGATCTGAATCTTATGGTCATTCAAAGGACCAGTTGAGATGGAGGCGCTGACGGAATAATCACCGTCAGGAAACAATGGCATGATAAAACGGAAAACGGCACTGAAACGCCCGCCGGCTTTCAGGGGAATCGCCTCGCAATGATCTTCCGCGACGTCACCGAATAAAATTACTCCGGAGGGAGACCGTACTGCAAACCCGATGGCGGGATGCTGCAACGGTTTCAACGCCACCGCTGAAATTTTCAGTGTGATGCACTCTCCACCCTTGACGGCAGTAATCCGGTTGCCGTTTTCATCAAGCAAAGCAAAATCACAAATCTCCGCCATTCCTTCTCCAAAAGAGCGACTGCCGCTTTGAAAAGAGGAAAAAACGATGTCCGGTTTCTGCGAGGCGGGCCTTACGTCTCCATCGCCTGGGGAAACACCGCTTTGCGGAGTTACTGTTACCGCCTGCTTCTCCCCGTAGCACCTTTCAAGATAACGTTCCGTAACGTCTCTGGGAGAACCGGAAAACACCATTTCGCCGTGATCAAGCAGAATTGCCCGATTGCAGAGGGATGTGATGACATTGTAATCATGGCTTACAATCAAAACGGTGCTGGTGGCGATCTTGCTGCGCAAAAGTGCGATACATTTGCGGGCGAAATGAGCATCACCCACGGCGAAGATTTCATCCAGCAGCAAGATTTCTGAATTCAGGTAAATGGAGGCGGCAAATGCCAGACGCATCACCATCCCGGAGGAATACGTCGACACCGGCTGATCGATAAATTCTCCTATTTCGGCGAAATCTGCAATTTCCGGGAGTTTCTCTTTGATACGGCGCTTGTTTAATCCTTGAATATACCCCGCATTGTAAATATTTTCCCGGCCGGTCGCATCGGCGTCAATCCATGAGCCGAGTTCCAGCAGCGACATGATTTTACCATTCGCGTAAATTTTACCGGTGGAAGGGGTAAGCGTGCCCGCCACCATTTGCAGCAAAGTACTTTTACCGCTGCCGTTCACCCCCATGATGCCGACACAATCACCACGGTAAATATCAATAGATAAAGGAGATAGAGCAGTAAACCGTTTACATTTTCTGCCATAAGGGAAGAAAAGATTCAAAAAGGAATTGGTCCTGCTGGAATATAAATGATAGATTTTGGAAACATTTTCCAGTTTCAGCATAAGCTCAGATGACATCAGCAAACCTCCGCCTTGCAAGCGAAAACAGGAAAAATCCTCCCTGGAAGAACAGCAATCCGTAACCAATGGAAACCGCATAAAGCAGCCAATCAACCTCAGCGTTGAACAACAGCACATTACGCACATTGATCACAAATGCCGTCAGCGGATTGCACCACGCAATGAAACGCAGGTTTTCCGGTACAGCCTGAAGGCTGTAAAACACCGGTGCGGTAAAAAACAACACCAACAGCAAAACCCCCAGAAGATTGCCTATATCGCGAAAGAACACTCCAAGAACACTGGAAATCCAAGCGCAACCGCATGCCAGCAGCCACATGGGAATCATCAGCGGCAGGAACATGAAAACGGTATGACTGTATCCACCTCCTGATGCCAATGAAACCAGACTGATGAGCAGCAATATAATCACTACCACCAGAAAATTGGCCGTTGCGGTCGAGAGTGGCAGCAAATCCAGCGGAAATGAAATTTTTTTGACATAATTCACTCGTCCGGAAATGCTGCTGATACTTTCCATGATGCTGTCGCTTAAGAACGAATACAAAACAATTCCAGTATAAATGGAAAGCCCGAAACTCCAATTTGATTCCATCGCGCTTTCCGGCCACTTCATCTTGAAGATATGGCTGAAAACGTAGATGTACAAAAACAAAATGCACAAGTGCGGTATAAACAACCACAAAAAGCCCAGGCGACTTTTACGAAACTTCGCGGACAAGTTGTTTAACACTAATTGCATAAACAGCGGAAACCGTTCCGCAATATTGCGGAACGGGGTAACCGGTGTCAATGCCCTTGATATTGAAAATGCTATGTTTACCTGATACATAATTATGCGATCACCGCCCAGTTCATGTCGACGCCGCGCCCCATTTCATTCCACTTGGAGAGATCCGCATCGGCATAGTAACCGAGCATTCCGGTCGAATACTGACGCACCAGAAGATCGTCCGTGCCGTCACCGTTATAGTCTCCGGTGCCCGCGATGAACCAGTCCGCCGCGTCCAGCTGCCCCAGACTGCTCCACGAGCCGGAATTTCCGTCCTCCCATTTCGCAACCAGACCTGTGGCCGCATTGAATGCGACAATGTCGTCTTTTCCGTCGCCGCTGAAGTCGCCGATCGCCCGGACCTCCCAGCCGCTGTCCGAAACGCCGAGTTCCGTCGCAGTCCGGTCGAGATCAAGCGCATAGTACTTCGCGCCATTGGCATACGAGAACAGAATCGAATCCGCACCGTCCCCGTCGAAGTCTCCGGCGCCGATCATCTCCCAGTTCCGGTCGTAGCCAGCTCCGAGACTGACCCAGTTGTCCGTCCCGTCGGTCCAGACGCCGACCGCACCCAGATCCGGAGCATGCCAGAGGATCGAATTCTTTCCCTCATTCCCGGTCAGATTCCCGACCTCGACCTGCCAGTCGATCCCTTCGGCATTCGTGAGATAGCTGATGTTCTCCCAGGTGCTCATGTCGCCGTTCTTGCGGTACCCCACGAATGCGCCTTTGACGCCGCTCACCGTCACGTTCCCCAGCATCACCACGTCGGCCTTGCCGTCCGAACTCATGTCATAGGCGCCGATCACATCCCATTCGGCAGGTTCGCTCAATCCCTGCCCCTGCCAGTTGTCCGTGCCATCCAGCCAGAAGCCCAGCTGATGGTCGCCGCCTGTGTACTGGAAGAGCACATCGCTCACTCCGTTCCCGTTGATATCCGATTTTGCAGAAACAGAGGCTGCCGGTGCATCGTTGTTCACGGTAAGGCTCAACAGACCATTAAGGAGATGGAGTTGACAGCTGATGCCCGATACGGTCTGCGCCTCCCCGAGCCTGAGGGTGCCGAGCTGGATATTCTCGGTATTGACAACGGAAATAACGAAATCCTCCGGTTTGGAGTAAAAATTTGTGGCGAGAGCGTATTCCCCTGTTTCCTGATCACTGGCATCGACGGTAAGGGTTATTGCGTCATTCAGACTGTTAAAATATAGATAATTCCAATTAATAACCAACGCGTTCCCGCCGGGATTTTGGTTCGCGATATTGAAATCAACGATGCCGCCTTGCTCAACTTTCACGCGCCCGTTGATCTCCAATGGTCCAGTGAGTTTCGCGCCCGATGCTACAGTTAATTCGCCTTGTTCTTCGATAATGGTATCAGCAGCGGTGCAGCCTGAGCTCAAAACACGATTGTCGTACACGCTGATGCATTCATAATCTTTTACCAGATCTGCATTCTGGTAGGTTGTGTCTTTCCGGAATAAGAAGCCGTTCAATGCGCCTGCGGATTTGATTTGAATTCTTCCACACCCCCCGCCTTCAGCGATTTCCAGCTGAGCAGTGGCTTCAAGGAATATATTATTCACACGGCCGCCCGACGAGACAAATACCGCCCCTGCGGATCCGACAGTGACATTGCTTGCCTGCCCGTGTACAGTCATCCGGGCACCTGACAGCGTTACGCCTGCCGCCACGCCGCCCGACGAGACGGTCATGCTTGTAACCGCAGTGGCGTTGCCATTCATCTGGGTACTGGAGGCGGTACCTCCGTAGCCGACAATCACAGATCCGCCTGCTCTGACTCTGGTATAGGTTGCCTGCCCCCGGGAGACGTGCATCACTCCGCCGGCCCTGACTTCGGTATTAAACGCGGACTGGGCACTGTAATTCAGAATCGCCGTCACGCCGGACGACACATAGGTGCTTTCGTGATACAATTCATTTACAGCGCAACTGTCGTAATATTCTTCCGACAATCTCGTGAAGCCGTTGAGCGCTCCGAACTTCTTGACCGTAACGCGCAGCGCGTCTGCTCTGGCGTAGAGGTTCATGTTCCCGCCGCCATAGACATAAACATCCCTGGCTGTACAGGTTGAGGAATATAAATTCAATGTTCCCGTACAGAATACGTTGGATAAATAAGAGCTTGAGCCTGCGGATACAACTCCGCCTCTCGAAATAAAGACATTCGTCGCGTACGCCGTGTAATCGCTGCCGACAATATTCATAATGCCGCCTGACGAAATGATGGCGTCAATAATCTGCCCGTTATTTTTGATCATCCCCCCGCCGGCGGCGACGCAACGAGAGACAAAACTTGTACTGTCAATAGTTATCTGACCACTGCTGGTTGCCGACAATTTCGCTCCGGAAGTATGCCTGGTGAGTATAACCCTTCCTCCATTATCAGCCCAGGCGTAGTCAATCTCAGCTGTCTTCGCGCTGAGATATGCGAAACTCCACACTCTTGCACCGGTAATTTTCGCGCCGGAGCTGGCTATGATCGCCGCGTAATCCACGCTCTCACTGCCGTTAACAATAGTTTTGGAGCCTGACGCGGTTACGTTCTCGGCCCATCCTCCGCTGAAAACATACATCGTATGGCCGGCGCGTACACTCATATTGCGTACATATTCGCCGGAGCTGACATTTGTCACTCCCGGGCTGCTGACGGCATAGCTTGCTGCCGCTATTTGCGGCACACTCATAATGCCGCTGTTTGGAATCATGGTTGTCTGCTGCATAAAAAACCTCCTTCAAAGTGATTCAACCTGAAGAGGCTGAAAGGTTGGAATCTTCTTTATGGTGGTGATCACCTGCGCTGCTGAAATCAGTTTTGAGCATTCAAAATGCCGGTCGGTTCCTTTGTGCCGCGGACACCAGAGAAAATCAAAATGATCGAAATCAAGCCGCATGTCGTTCCAGCAGCTGTGGCAGGTGTGATAGTTGATTACGCGGTAAGGCGTGGTGAATTCGTTGGTCGGATGAGTGAAGCCGGAAATCATGACAACCGGGACTTTGCATCCCCATGCCAGCCAGCTCAAGCCGCTTGACAAGCCGATGAAAAAGTCCGCATCCTTGATTAAGTCGATCCGTTCCTGCAGCGGCTTGTCGCCGGTCTCGTCCTCCACTCCCCACGGCATGTGGTTCCATACCAAACCGACTCCATGAACCCTTTCCTTGTCGATGCAGATCACCCGGTAGCCGTTGTCTTTCAGAAATTTTATAACCTCATCCCAGCCGTACGGATTGTTCCAGTATTTCGCCTGACTCGAACTCTGACAGGCAATGCAGACATATTTCTCCTTGATCCGGCGCGGCGCGGAGAGATCGAAACGCGGCGGTTCGTCCGCCGGATCAACCCCAAGTATATAACCCGCCGTCCGATGCAGCCCGATATACCGGAAATCAATCGGCTGGTGATCCACATCCCCCCGGAAGAAAAGCCCCATGTGATAACAGGCGTAAGGTTTGTAGTTCTTCGTCTGCGCCGGCGTGATGAAGACTATATCCGGATACTGATTCTTTACAATGTCGATTATCCATTGATTCATGACGCAGATCAGCCTGCACTGGTGTTTCCGCTGGAACCGCTCCACATAGCTGAACCAGCCGATGGAGTCCCCGAGCGTCCCGACCGGGATCTGGATCATCACCTCTTTGTCCCGGGCGTCAAAATCATGCGTGAACAGCGGCTCTTTTCCGCCTTTTTCATAAATGGCCAGTTGGAAGCAGATGTAGAACTTCTTGACACTGGTGATGAATGCCCCGGGAACGGTATCCTGGCTGAACAGAATCACTCCGGTGTCGCTATCGGAAAAGACAACATGATACTCCTTCCGGTTCTGCGGGAAAAGGATGCGGATCCCGTCATTGAAGTCAAACAAGATTCCGTCAACCGCCTCCTGCGTCGGAACCGCCGGGATTTCGCCGAAAATGCTCTCGGCTTCCGGCTGCTGCGCCGATACGGGAGACGCCGAAGCGACCGGAGCTCCAGACTCTGCGGCCACTCCGGGGACAGAACCGATATGAATGGAGATGTCTTCATTCGCCATCGGAGTGAAACTGAAGTTGTTCTCGGTCATTTTGCTGCTCTTTGTCTGTTACGGGCGAAAATCGGACCGGCTTTCCAGCAGTTTCCGCGTATCGCCGCCGGCATAGTCCGATATCGATTTCCCTTTTTTCGTTTTCACATCCAGTTTTGCGCCGTTATCCAGCAGCAGTTTTACAATTTCCACATCCCCCCTGCCTGCCGCAAGGAAAATCGGCGTTTCACCATTCTTATTCTGACAGTTGACATCGGCTTTCTTCGCCAGGAGCGCCTTGACCACCACAAGATTGCGCTCGCGCGCGGCATAATGCAGCGGGGTGTCGCCGAACATATCCGTTGAATCCGGGCTGGCACCTTTGTCCAGCAGGTAGCATGCCGGCTCGCCGTCGCTGAAGTTTTCAATGGCGAAATGCAGGATCTTCATTCCCCTGTCCATCACCTGGGTCTCCAGTTCAGCACCGGAGGCGATCAGGAAATCACGCATCTCTTTTGCTCTTAATGCCAGAACCAGAGGAGTCGCCCCGTTTTTATCTTTGACGTTCAAATCAGCTTTTTTCCCGATGAGCGCCTGCAGCAGCGGGATATTGCCATGCTGAGCGGCAAACAGGACTGGACAGTTGCCGTCATTGCATTGTAAATCAGGATCGGCTTTGAATTTATCCAGCAGCACGCCGATCGCCCGGGCGTTGTCTGTCTCGACCGCCAGAAACAGCGGAGTCCGGCCGTACTTATCCTGAAGATTCGGATTCGCCTTCTTCTCCCCGAGTGCATCTACCACATAAGCGGCCTTGTCCAGATTGGTACGGAACGCGGCGGCAATGTGCATGGCGGAATTGCCGTCCTGATCCTGGATATCCAGTTTGATTCCGGGGATGACGAGCATCGAAGCCGGAATACGCGGATCCGCCGCAGTGAACTTCCGGATGCAGAGCATCAATGCCGTTTCTCCCCGGCTGTTCTGTGCATTGACGTCCGGCTTTGCAGTGAATATGGCGCTGATGACTTCAGCATTGTAGCTGTCGGAACTGTTGACGAGCATGAAGGGCGTTGTTCCGCCGCGGTCCTTCGCATTGACATCGGCCCCGTTTTTCAGCAGCAGCGTGATGATTTCCGCTTTGGGATCTTTTCCACGGCAGGCAAAGTGGAGAACGGTATTCTGCGCGTTATCCGCAGCCCTGACGTCAGCTTTCCCCGCAAGCAGTTTTTCCACCGCCGCAGTATTCCGGGCGCTGACGGCATGGTGCAGCGGAGTCATGCCGCTGCCATCCCTCGCTTCTATGTCGGCTCCTTTTGCCAATAACAGAGGAATCAGCTCGGCGTTGGCAATCGCCGCCCAGTGCAGCACGGTTCGATTGTAACGGTCCGTCTCCTCCAGATCCACACCGCCGGCTTCCACTAGGCTTTTTACCTGTTCATATCTCCCCGTCTGCATCAAAAGCGGCAGGTTCTCCGCTCCGCACAGGGAGAAGCCGACAGCCAGCCAGCAGCTCAATCCCGATAGGATCCGTTTCATGACCGTATTGCCTCCATGTTACACTATAACAAGCCGGAAACTGATTCTTTACCTGAACCAGTCCCGGCTTTTTCAATAGAATCGAGCAGACTATTTCGTTAATTCGACAGCCATGAACAACAACCGGGAACTGGTGAAGCTTCCGGTGAATGTCAGCAGGCAGTCCTTGGCATCGGTTGACGCACCGCGATATATCTTGTTGTCTTTGATGGTGTAAAGCACCTCGCCAGGCACATATTTCCCATCCTGCTGCACCTTGTATTCGGTGATGATCGTAATCCCGCCGGTTTCGCGTTTCTCCTCCGTATCCTTGAACGTGACGAATCCATTGTAAATCACGGCTTCGAGAACATTGCCGCGCTGCGTTTTCGTTTCGAACAGCGTAGCCAGGCAGTCCGCCTGGTTGATGGAGAATCCTTTGTAGATGCGGTTGCCCTGCAACCGGAAAATGCTGTTGTCGGGGGAGGCTTTCGGCGCTTCCTTGGCGACCATATTGCCCGGATGCGCGTAAAGAACTTCTTTCCGTGCCGCGTCGCGGTAAAAGTTTCCGCTCTGATAATAGCAGATCACATCTTTTTTATCGGTGGAGTCACCACGGTAAATGGTTTCCGCCGCAAAACATCCCAGAACAAGGGAGCTGAACAAAGCCAGTGTAAAACTTTTTTTCATTTTTTCCTCCAAGCTGTTTTCTTATATTTTAATTGATTGCCGAGCCAAACTTGTTCTCGTCTTTGTCTCCCTCTGGAATACACATGATCAGGAGGATCAACGCGCCGATGAATGGAATAAGGGTGATCAAAATTGTCCATCCGGATTTATTCCGGTCATGCAGGCGTCGCGCAGTAACCCCCAGACTGGGCAGAAGCATTGCCAATGTCCAGATCAAACTGAGGATTGATCCGATCTTGGGAACGAATCCGAGAACTGTGCTGACAATGAACATGACCAGAATCCAGAGCCAGAATTCCGTCCGTCCGGCCCGGCCGGTAAAACAGAAGTATTTCCTGGTCAAGATGTTGATGAAGTTGCTGATTACTTTCTGAGGCATAACTGTTTCCCTTTTCGTTTAGATGGATTCTATTATGAAATCGATAAGCGCTTCACAGAAACGCTCAGCCGCCTGCTGCTGCCGGTATTCCCGTGCGTTCCGCTCTTCCGGAGTTGAGGCGCAACCTGCCGCAGACAGCATGCCGGCCAGCAGTACAACCCAGATTCCCAGACGACCCTTCCGGCGTTCTCTCATTGCCTCTCCTGAAGAGGTTTCTGAGCGCCTGCCTCCTGAACCGCACCGAAAAATTTAATCGCGCTGTCGAACGGATAAGGATTGGCGAACATGGATACCTTGGAGGTGATTTTCCCCTGTTTGTTCAATCCGAGCGCGGCGCGGAATTGATTCATCGGTGAATTTTCATCGTAATCGACCTCTTCGGAATAGGTGGCATTCAGGAATGCCTCCAGGTATTTCATGTCGATAACGTCTTTGAACAGCGCCGGATCCTTGAGTCCGATATTGTCTTTGACACTCACCATGCCGTCGACATCACCCAGGTCGTCAAAACCATCGTCTTCCACCTTCATGAATTTAATCGACGGGCTGATGGTGATTGTCACGTCGGAGGTCTTGTTCAGGAAAAAGATATTGTTTTCCAGCCTGACCTGTTTGGTCTTGTCGCTGCCCTTCGTGTTGTCGAAGCCGGACATGGTGTTCAGACCGATGATATTGTGATGAATATTGGTCGACATATTGGCATTGGCCCGCACACCGAATCCCATATCTTCAAACGCCTTTGTACGCGTCCATGTGAAAAGCAGCGTGTTGTTGGCGAATTCAAAATCCACCATCCCGGGTTTTCCGTTGGTGCTTCTCACGTCGGCGGCCATCATGCGATTTCCGATAAATACATTATTCAGAATTTTCACACTCCCTGAAAAATGAGCCGCCAGAACCGCGAAGTTTCCGCCATTGAGAAACAGGCAGTTTTGGATTGTGAATGTCCCATCCGTTTCCGCATTCAGCAGCGCTTTGTCGATCGATGGATTTTTTGTGGTCCCCTTGGCCGGCGGAATGGTCAGCATGCCGTGTTCAAATCCTTCCGGTTTTCCCTCCCGGGCGTGATAGCTGTTGGCCAGGGTGTGATCGAATATGAAACCATCAATCAGAATGTTGGAGTCAGGACCGAATTTGCGGGTTTTTACGGTCAGCGTTCCGAATGTCGGCTTTGTGGCGTTCTGTGCATTGGACGGACGCAGCATCGTATGGTATACGAGCGGATTTCTATCCGAAAAATCGGTATTGTAGCCTCCGATCAGGTTCACCGGTTTATCCATGTTGATCCAGCCGCAGGACATCTTTCCGGGATAATTTCCCGCCGCGACATGAAGGGTGTCCCCGGGAGCGGCATTTTCGATCGCTTTCCAGATGTTTTTGAAAGGTGCTTCTTTCGTTCCGGCGTTTTTGTTGTTTCCCGTCGTCAGAGAAACATACCAATCCGCAGCCGTGCCCTGAGAAGCGCAGAACAGGAGCACTCCACTTAATAAACCCAGTTTACCGTATCGCATGACTTCACCCTATAAAACAGGCCGGCAATTTCAACAATTGCCGACCTGTTTCTGTCCAAATGTTATTTGTTGAATTTCACTGCCGTTCCGGTCAGGGTCACCGTAACCTCGTTGATTCCGCAAATATTTTTCATGCTGTAATCCATCTTGACGTCGACCAGATCCTGAGCTCCGGGGGCCTGCTTGAGCGCTTCCGCCTTGAGAGTCGCGAAGGAGACATCTCCAATGTTGACACAGGTGAAGTAGCTCATCAGTTTGGCGCTGGCTGTCACATCGCGCTTGACCACAGTATAGTCGTTCCCGGCAACCGGCTGGAGGATTGCATTGGCCGAAACTTCCGTATAGAAGTTCGGGCCGGCGGAGATCGGCGCCACACCACCGTTGTTGGTGGAGATGCCGGCACAGCCGGTCATGAGAAGCGCGGCGCAGAAGGTTCCGGCGACAAGGAGGAGAGACTTTTTCATTGCATTCCCTTTCTTTTTCTGTTGGTGAGATCAAGATCAATACCATATTGACCCGACTTTAGAAAATATTATACCATAGACATTGAAGGAAGTCAAGATGAAAAATCATAAAAATTATAATTTTAATGTTTTTTATGATTTTTTTGGTTCGACCAGATCTTTCCGGCCCTTTTTTTGAGCAAATTTTCGACCTGACTGCGAATAAAGCCACTTATCATATCACGCTTTTCTTGAAAACGGTGCTGCTCATGGTATATTACACTGATCCTTCGATCCCATAGAAGCAGAACGGCAACTTTTCAGTTATATATGCCCATTATGACGACTAACAAATTTTCTCTGACAGAACTGCTTGTCACGCTATCAATAGTCCTCATTTTGTCTGCAATCCTGCTGCCGGTGCTGAATCGCGGGCGGGAAATCGCCAAAACAATTGCCTGTACGGGAAACATGAAGCAGTCGCTGACCGGTCTGGTCATGTATCTGGATACTTATGATGTGGTATCCACACAGAGCTGGACCGATACCCTGCTTGAAACGGGCCTGGTTCCGCAATCACAAGTCTCCTCTCTGCGCTGCCCCTCCTGGGTCAGGAAGGACGACACTCACAAAAACGTGTTCGGCATGCGAAGAGTCATGGGAGATGCCCACACTCTGCACATAACCGGCTCTCCATCCGATTATGTGCTGCTGGCGGATTCTCTGAATTTAGATACCTCCCGGCAGTTTATCAATTTTTACGGCAATTGGGGACCCCATAAACTGGTTGTTCATTATCGGCATCACCGCAAAGCAAATGCCGGATTTCTGGATGGAAGTGTACGAAGCAGCTCTCAACGGGAGCTTTCTGAAAAGGGATGTCCGAGATATGTGTATTAGAACGGCACTTATCTGCTTTTTCCTGCAAAGCGTCATCTCTTTTGCCGCTCCAGTGATTGTCTTGCCGGATAATCCGGCAAAACTGGTATTTCCGCCGGGGGAAACCCAGGCCTATGCCGCTGACTTTCTGAACAAAATCCTTGCCGAAGCAATCGGCCAGAAACTGGAAATTGTCCCGGAAAGCTGTTCTGAAAAATATCCGAAGCGGATTTTCATCGGCTCAACGGATGCCGCCTCGCAGCTGATCGGAGAGCTGAACAGTCTGAAGCCGGAAGCTCTTGTTGTCCGGTCGAAGGGCGGGGATCTCATTCTTTGCGGAGAAGTTTCTCCGGATGGAATTGACCGCGGAACCCTTTTTGCCGTCTACGAATATCTGGAACAGGCACTGGGGGTGCGTTGGTATTATCCTGACGATCGGCGGATCCACCCGGATGGATTTGGAACGATAATTCCCCGCAGTCCGGCTTTGAAACTTGACGGTTGGAATATTTATGACTGGCCCCGCTTCCATTCCCGCGAAGGGGGTGTCAGTTACTATGCGTGGCCGGAGGAGTACCAGCGACTCTGGCACCCGGTGCTGCGTTTCGGCAGTTCCGTGCCGTCCCGGAGAGCCAACCATACCCAGATCGGGTGGTATGCGCTTTACAAAGATACCCATCCGGAATATTTTGCCGTCGGCAAAGATGGTAAAACGCATTTCAATACGAAACTTCCACACCGCAATTACCTCTGCCCGAATCAGCCCGGGGTTCTGGAACAGATGCTTCGCAATCTGGAGGCATTCGATCAGGGAGAAGCTCCTCCCAATGCCTGGGGGCCGTGTCCTCCCCTGGGAAAAGAGGTGTATTTTGCGTTCAACGACGGCATGACTCCGGAAAACAGCTGTCAATGTTCCGCATGCCGGCGGCAGTACAACCCCGCGCTTCCTTTTGAAAAACAGGCCTCCGGGTGGGCATTTCGCTTTGTCGCACGTTACGCGGAAGCGATTCGGGCAATTTGGCCGGATCGCCGTCTGGCGACTTTGGCCTACCAGCATTATCAGGCTCCTCCGGAGGGAATGCAGATTCCCGATAATGTCGACGTTACCTACGTCACAAAAATTGTACACTACGCTTCAGACCCGGATCTCTTCAACCAGGAGCTGGAAAAGGTGCATGCGTGGTCAAAGTTGCTGAACAACAAAACAGAGCGTTTCGGAATCTGGCTGAATATCGTCGACCCGGCCACATATACCTCCAAGGTCCCATTTATGTACCCCAATATTTTCAAACGCTGGCTGTTGGCAACAAGGGACGTAACTGACAGCTGTTTCATCAACGGCTTGAATTCCCGCCTGAACCGGTCGGGTGAAGGGGGGCGTTTGAACGCATTTTCCACCTATCCGATGGTCTGGCTGCAAAGCCGTCTCTTATGGAATCCGGAATACAGCGTTGATGAACTGTTGTGGGATTACATCAGGAACTCTTTCGGGCCGGCGGCGGATACGATGCGCAGATTCCACGATCTGATCATCTCCCGCTGGGAAGGAATTCCTTGGTCGCCCGAAACAATGGATGAGATCGCTTTCATTCATTGTGTCCGCTACGATGAAGACCGAGTGCGGGATTTAAAACTTCTGCTCAATCAGGCGGCTGCTCAATGTGAGCCCGGCTCTCCGGAACATCGGAGGATTGTTTTCTGGAGAGACCGGATCTACTCCCGTTTTTTTCAGGAATCCGCGCGCTTCCATCAATATGCCGATCATATTCCGGAATATTACTGCAGAAGTATTTCAGAGGAACCGGCGGAGTCCGACTGGAAGGAGCAGCCCGTGGCATCCCTGGTGGAACGTCAATGGGGCGGTCCCCCCGAAAAGACAGCGACCGTGCAGATGCTCCGCCGCGGCAGTGAGCTGCTTTTCCGGCTGGAAATGCCGAATGCGTCCCCGGAAGATGAATTCCGCATATTTACGGCCAGTGATTCGGATGCCGTACAGAAAAATTACGCGCCCAATGTCAATAAACGATGGCCATTCTGGCAGGAGTACCGCGTGCGGAATGAACGTGACGATGGAACATTCCTTGCCACATTCCGTCTCCCGCTTTCCGGGCGGGAAAAATTGCGTCTGCAAATTATGCGCTATGGCGGAGTCTGGAACCGTTTCGACCTCTGGAGCCCGACGCTGCGTCCGATCGCGGATTTCCCGGTCAAACGGTTTGGACGGGTGATCTTTGACAGAGGAGAGGAGTAAAACATGCCGGCAACAGCCCAGCATCGCAAGATGACTGCAAATGCCTTGAAACTGGTCCCGGAAATACCCGGTCCGCGCGATCTGCTGGCGGAGGAATTCTGTCTTTATCCGGACCAGGCATTCAATGCTCCGGAAGAGTTCGCACGGTATTGCCGTCTTCCCTCCGGAGAATGGTTCCATTATCTGCCGGATGTGTCTTATGCCGAACTGTACCGCTACCATACCGTCGATTGCGCCGGACAAATCCGCCGCGCCCGTGCTTTCCGGAACGGGAATTATGACTTTGCGCTTCCCGGATTTCTTCATCTTCTGCGGCAGAGTGCGACTCTGCTTGGCGACGGCAAAGAGGAGGAGGCGATGAAATACCTCGGAGTTCTGCTGCATGTCCTGCAGGATGCCTGTTTTGGCATTCATGCACTGGAGGGTCCCGGAGGGAGTGATCTGTTTTTCTTTGACCGTCTGAGAATCGGTGATTTTTCTCCGGCGGAAGTTCTGGCCCGGCTGGATTGTTCGGACTTTCCGTTTTTTTCAGCTGCTCCCCGTATGCTCGGCACCAGCGTCCCGGAAGCGGCTCTGCGGCTCTATGCTCATTACTGCCGAACGGCGCGCGCGGCACGCAGGAGCTGCATGGAGATTCTGCTTGCGCACTGGAACGGGAAAAGTGAAAATACGGCCTCCTGTTTATCCATGTACCGAAACGCCGTCCAACTTTGTGCGGATGTTCTGAAAACGGTGTCGGAACTGGCAACGGGAAAAACAGGAGCTTCTCCGTATATACCTCTGGCTGAACTTGAACCATACGAGTTCCCGGTCGGAGGGTATGGCGCGTATCGTTTCCGTACGCTGGAAACTGACTGTTATTATACCCCCGACGGTCAAAAACAGCAGCTGACCTTTCCGGAAGCAGTTTTTCACTCCGGACTTTCATTCGGGTTGTCTGCTGAACAGAACCTGCTCTACCATTTGCCGGAAAAAACGTTTGACCGTTTTTCAGGGACACTTCTTCTTTCCGGCGAAAAAGATGCAAGCGTGCATTGCAGGCTCGTCAATCGGGGAACTGCAGTCCGGGAATTTGTATTTGATGCCGACCACCCCGTTCAAACCGTGAATCTGTTGAATCCTGCCGGCGAGTTCGGTTTCCGCCTGACCAGTGAAGCGCCTTTCGGCATTATGGTGCTGGGAGACGGTCAAATTTGCGCAGGCCGATTGGCTTCAGGAGAAATCAACAGTGGAACAGACGGACGTGCTTCGGGCAAAGCATCCAGAAAATCACAGAAGAAAGAAGCCGCATCATGACCGATCTTGGTCGGTCCGAAACCGATGACCGGTAAGCCCATGGCTTCTATGAGGGGGAACGACGGCGAGGCATTTACCAGAATCCGCTGTTCGGCGATCAGATTGATTCCCCGCTCCAAAAACACCTCATGGACGCCCAGTGCGACAAAGTCATCGGTAATCCAGAAAAAGCAGTCGGACGTTGACCCCTTTGCGAATAACTCGTTTGCCATACGGCGGCCGGTTTCGATGGCCGGCTCTGTCTGATCGAGTTTCGGAAGATCGAACTGCACCAGTGAGGCCTGAGCCTCCAGATCAGGAACATGATAAGACGGATCCGTGACAAGGCGGACGATTTCGGGCATGTTCCGGCGCATTGCGAATTCATACGATTTCCGGAACTGTTCCCGAAAGTCATACCGGCACAGGCACACCTGAGGTGATGGCGCGATCTCTTGTGGCGGATTGATCAACATCAGTTTCGGAGACGCGGCGTTGCGAGGCAGCAGTTCCCGGGCCATACTGTTTCCGCCAATTACTCCAAGGACTCGCTGCCCCAGCAGATTGATCCTCTCCGGATTCAAATCCTCCCGGTAAATCGGCAATCCGACATATCCCTTTTGGGCGAGCGTTTGAAGCAGTGAGCTCAGCCGCAACTCGAAAAACAGATTCGGCTGTTGTTTGTAATGATGGTGTGGAATCAGAATGATGCGTTCGAACGCATTCAGAGTATTCAGCAGCTCCCGGTTGGCAATATAGATCCCGCTGGCGGACTTGCAGGAGAGAATACCGTTGTTCTCAAGGATGGATACCGCTTTCCGTACGGTAATGATGGACACCTTGTATTGATCGCATAAATCTTTCAATATGCAGAAAAAATCCCCGGTCTTCAGATTTCGCCGGATAATGTCCAGTTCAATCTTTTCGACCAGCTTTTTATACAAAGGTTTGAATGTTTCACTGCGCGACATATCACTCTCCTAAATTATATTATACCACAAAATCCAGTAAATACAATCACATCAAAATTCAACATCGGAATTTACCAACGCGTTTCAGAAAATTAAGGACAATCACTGAAATTCAAGATGGGGGAGTCTTATTTGAAGATATTAAAAAATATTATTTTTATTATTTATTGGATTGAAGATGAGGTGAAATATGTTATTTTAACAGGGAGTCACACGATAGTTAACTGGGAAATCGCGATGGGAAAACGCAGGAAATCGTTGTTTTTGATCTACCTGGAGTTTATTCCATTTTACTTGCTTTATCTCTTTGTCCGCCGTTTGTCATTGAAGCAAAGCTACTGGATTTCCCGCGTTCTTTTTCTGCTGCTCATGCGCGCAGACAAGCGGCATCGAGTCAGGACAATCCAGCATCTGCTCCATGCCGGGGCTGCAGATTCTCTCTCGGAAGCACATAAATTGGCGAAAGAGGTATTTTGCCAGTTCAGCAAACTTCTGATAGAAATTTTCAAAATGGATCAACACTATAAGCCTGAAAAAATCCATATGGCCGGAAGTGCAGAATCCATGCGTTATCTGTTTGAAGAGCGGGGCAATGCAATTATTGTAACAGCTCATTACGGCAACTGGGAAATCGCCGGAACCGCTTTTTGTCAGAAAACAGGTTTGGGGATGGTATCCATCATGCGCCCGTTTTCCAATCCTCTGATAGGAAAATGTATTTTGAAAAACCGTCGCAGTCCTGCTCATGAGGTCATTTCCAAACAGGCCGGACTGCGGCCGTTGCTGAAGGCGCTGCATGATGGAAGACACATATCTATTCTGATAGACCAGCATGCATCAAGTAAAGAAGGTGTAGAAACGACTTTTTGGGGACATCCATGCCGGACTCACAAGACTCCGGCATTGCTGCACCTTAAAACCGGGATTCCTGTGATTCCGGCTGTGACTCGGCGTCTGAATAATAATTTTGAATTTGAATTTGTATTTGCTGCACCGATTGTTTATTCCCGGACTCAGGATAAAGAAGCTGACATTCAAACCATCACCCAATTATGTACCACGGCGTTGGAAGGACTGATCTCCCGGGATCTCACACAATGGATGTGGGCGCCACGCCGTTGGCTTGATATCAATCGAGGCCCCTATTCATGACAGTAAAGGTTTTTGAGGCATGTTCAACGCGATCTGTATCAAAAGTCTTTATTTTATTCACCATTATTTTTCCACAGATTTGCTGATGTTTAAAGTATGCGCCTCTCCCATAGGTTGGACAACTTTTATTAAAAGATTAGTGTAAAGCCCCTTGGTTTACTATATCTCACTGTTTGCCGATTACAAGGACTCAAAGATAAACGGCAAGAAGTCGGCAG